>Ga0265798_10002398_pt1 | contig 27747 bp, 26 predicted proteins | sample P3T30metagenome_FD_192430 | JGI IMG/M metagenome (GOLD analysis project Ga0265798, IMG submission 192430) | Plant litter microbial communities from East Loma Ridge, Irvine, California - P3 T30 | ecosystem: Environmental > Terrestrial > Plant litter > Unclassified | place: USA: California...
AAGCTCAAGTGGTGGCATCCCAGGAAACGGGTCTGAGCATGGTTCGTCAATTTGAAACCCATCGATGTGTTGATTTACCACGCCTACGCGCATTGCGCATTCAATGGAATATCGCTCAAGAACAACCGCCAACTCTAGAGCAAAAAAGCGCCGGTCGCGCTCAGCAGTTTGTCTCTCGCGCCGACTCTCTTTCCACCATATAAACGCTTGTGAAAGCAGGGCAGCGGCCAAACCAGAGCCAAGCATTTGCACCACAGGTGATACCTGTTGCACGTTGATATATGGCAATAACAAGACCACGACCAAGATGCCTGTGACTATAAAGGCAGGAGCAGGAGTCATCGCTTTCCTTGCGCCGGCGCCGGCCGGTTTCGGGGCACCGTCGCCGGCGCCGTGGTTAACGTGACGCATCACGCTATTTTCCGTGGGAATTAGGATCAACGGCCGATGTCGTCGATGGCTACCTCGATCGCTTTGATCACCGCATCTTGATCCTGCGGCAGCGGACGAATACTGTTGTGTCCCACGATATCCCGCTTCACTGTGCGCAGCAGCACTTCGAGGTCGCTGCCCGTGTTGCGTGCGGCGTAAAGCACCGCATACAAAGCGAGCGAGAACTTGCCAGCGTCATCCATATTGCCTCCTTGTGGTAGACCGGCTGCCGGCCGAATCGGGGCGCCGCGCCGGCGCCGGGTTTCCTATTAAACGGTCGTAATCGGCGATGTGCCCAGATCGACCAAGCGCTCGGCCAGCGCAAGTATTTGCCCTTTGCGCTCCTCTGGCATCAAGCCGGGCTGAGTGGCGTCGAGCGTGAACAAAAGCGACATCAGCACATAATCGTTGATGATAGGTGTTTGCATTCTGTCTGGCTCATCAGCTGGATGATATTTTTCGACGATCTTCAAATTCGATAAGACCATTTCCCGCAGCGCTTCAACTTGAAAGATAACCATGCCCTGCTCCTTCACGTGACGCATCACGCTATTTTCCTAGCTTAGTTGAACGTCGACCGGCCAGAGGAAGTACGGGCCAAACCTGGACTTCGCGATGTACTCGACGCCGGCCCGGTCGCCCTTTACCGTAGGGCCATACTTGTTGTCGCCTAAGGCCTCGACGTACCCAACGGCGGTTGCTCGTTCGAGTAACTGCAGGCTTCCATTCCAACCAGGCACGGCGGCAGATTCGCAATAACTCTAGCACGCTAGATCGTTTCAGCTTCCTGCACAATATCACCTTGCCCAGTGCATCCACCCCTTGAACCCGGAACGGTTTTGTCGCGTTAGCCGAGCGGTGGCCCCGATCGGGTAGACTGCAACACCGCACATTGACGATCCGACATGCTCAGCTTCAAAGGAATGCGTTTTCCGATTGATGTCATCTTGGTCTGCATCCGTTGGTACGCGGCTTACCCGCTGAGCTACCGACACATCGAGGAAATGATGAGGGAGCGCGGTGTGTCGGTCGACCATTCATCGATTAACCGGTGGGCTATCCGTTGGTTCTGTCGCGTTCGCTGAGCAGTTGTCGTGATCGGGTAGACTGCGGCACCCGAACACTCGACGTCCCGACATGCTCAGCTTCAAAGGAATGCGCTTTCCGATCGACGTCATCCTGGTTTGCATTCGTTGGTACGCGGCTTACCCGCTGAGCTACCGGCACATCGAAGAATGAAATGGACGCCTCCCACCTCAGCTGGCGAGAGAGTAGCAAGGAAAAAGCAGGAGGAAGCGAGGGGGTAGTGGAATGGTGGACCCTCGCGGGCCAACGGCGTCAAAAGCGCCTAAATTGAAAGTCTCAAGAGCTTTCATGGCTAACCGGAGGATTCACATCATGAATGTTACTACCAAAGCGGTCGTCGGTGTCGACACGGCCAAAAGTGTGTTTCAGGTGTACACCGTCGAGCAGGAGACAGGTGAAGTGATCAACAAGCCCGTCAAGCGTGCGCAGTTTTTGCAGTGGTTTGCCAACCGCACGCCCTGCCTGGTTGGCATGGAAGCGTGCGGTGGTTCGCAACACTGGGCACGCGAGCTTCGGAAGCTGGGCCACGAAGTGAAGCTGATGAGCGGGAAGATGGTCAAGGCTTTCGTCTGCGGGAACAAGAACGATGCCGCCGATGCGCGTGCGATCTACATGGCCGCGAAGCAGCCAGAGGTAAGAAGCGTGGCAGTCAAGAGCGAAGGCCAGCAGGCAGTACTGGCAATGCACCGGATTCGCCAACAGTTAGTGAAAATACGTACTGCTCAGATCAACCAACTGCGTGGCGTGCTTGCCGAGTACAGTGAGGTATTTGGGTTGGGTCGAAAAGCCTTCGATACTGGCCTGAAGGCCGCGCTCGAGCGGTTGGCCGAACGCTTGCCGGTGCTGCTAATCGACCTGCTCCGCGATCAATGGAATGAACTGGCCCGGCTAGACGAGCGTATCGCCCGTATCGAGGCGGCGCTGTTGGCATGGCTGCGCCAGGACCATGCTGCCAGGGCGATCTCCGCCATTCCCGGCGTCGGCCTTTTGACCGCCACGGCGGCGGTGGCTGCGATGGGGGACGCGAAGGCGTTCCGGTCTGGCCGAGAATTTGCGGCCTGGGTCGGACTAGTGCCGGGCCAGACCGGTAGCGGAGGGAAAGTACGGCTACTGGGCATAAGTAAGCGAGGCGATACCTACCTACGTACCTTGCTGATCCATGGTGCCCGAGCGGTACTGCATGCCAGGGAAACCGGCCCGTGGCTGAAGCAGCTGAGCCAGCGGCGACCACCGAACGTGGTAATCGTTGCACTGGCCAACAAGATTGCGCGAACGATCTGGGCGGTACTGGCCCATGAGCGTGCGTATGCCAAGGATCATGTCAGTCTGCGGCCGCATGCGGTAGCAGCGACATAAAACCCAGCCAACTTGCGAAAGAATTGCACGTCACCAGTTGCGTTAGGTATTAACAGCGATGACAGACAGGTTAGACTGGGACCCACCAAGCCTGAATCATTTCTAGGGCCGAAAGCCCGTTCGAAGAATGAGGCGTGAGTCAGCGGATTTCATCGGGGCCAGCGGCGTTTGCCGGGAACAAGGCCGGATATAGAACTGCGACTTTCCTCGTCTGAACAAAGCTGAAAAATACCTTGCAAAAGGGAGGCGTCCATATAGAGATGATGGAAGAGCGAGGCGTGTCGGTCGACCATTCGACGATCAACCGCTGGGCCATCCGTTTTCTGCCGCTGATCGAGAAGCTGTCACGTGAGCAAAAGCGCAAGGTCGGCTCCAACTGGCGAATGGACGAGACGTACATCAAGGTCAAGGGCGTTTGGAAGTATCTCTACCGTGCTGTCGACAAGGAAGGAAAAACCGTCGATTTCCTGCTGACGGCACACCGTGACATCACGGCCGCCAGGCGGTTCTTCGACAAAGCCATGCGTGAGAACGGCGCTCCGGAAAAGATCGCGATGGATAAAAGTGGCGCCAACAAGGGTGCTATCGACGCAATCAACAGCAGCACAGCGGTCCCGATTGTGGTTCGTCAGGTCAAATACCTCAATAACATCGTCGAACAGGATCATCGCGCGATCAAGCGCGTGACCAGACCGATGCTCGGCTTCAAGTCGTTTCGCGCAGCCAGCAATGTGCTCGCAGGCATCGAACTCATGCACATGATTCGCAAGGGCCAGTTCGCGATCGACGGCGCCGCCACGATGTCGGTTGCCGACCAATTCTATGCGCTGGCTGGACTGGACCGTCTAGGCTAAAGGAAACGGCCCCGCCAGGAAAATCGCGACCTCGGATTTTTAATGCGACACAACCGCGATAAGTGCTTGCGGTTCGTCTTTCTCGAAAGGTGGGCTGCTACGGGGACGTTATCACCTTTCTCGGCGTTCGATCTTGCCCGTTGTTTAGAATCTAAACAGTGACCTCGTTAACCTCTAGAGCCTAGCAGTGCTGGGGACATGGCTTCGAACCGAGTTGATCCTCGCTAACATCCTGCCTGACTGATTTACGCCTTGTTTAGATTCTAAACGCTGCTGTGCTTGACGCATCGTGTTTCGATTTTAAACACCTGTACCGGAACGGGCGTGGCGCTAGAGTTCGTGATGAAAGTCCCCGAGCGAGACCTCAACCACTTTTCCACTACCTGGCCGAAAGCTTGTTTCGAATCTAAACAAGGTTTCGGCTTATGCACTTCCCTGGCCGCGCTACCGCCCAGGCGTTTCGTCCTCGCCAACGCATAGTCGCGCTGGTGTTTAGAATCTAAACAAAAATCGGTTCGATCTGATTACCTCGCGAACACGAGGACCTATGCGCTTGCAGCCGAGAGTGGACGTCTCATCCAACGCAATAGGCCCCTAGAACAGAACCAAATCGATGTGCCGCTGTTTAGATTCGAAACAAGCGATCTTTCAACCCGCGATGTACGGGGAGGGTATGTCGGCACGTGAGAGGGTTCGTGACAATCATCAGCTGGAAATTGGCCAAGAACTTATGCAAGCTGGGTTTCCCACAGGAAACTTAACTCTTTTTCGTTATTCTTTCACCTCGACAAGATTGCCTCGATAGACGCCGCGATAAAGGCCAACCAACATGTCGCCAGCGTACACCTCGTATGTACTGCCGCGGCTTACGTCCGCGCTGCCGTCGTAAAAACGCACGGTCATACCATTGCTGACGTGCCTGAACTTCCTAAACGCACACGTCTTGCCAAACTCCAAGAGGTTGAGATGGTCGATCAGATCTGACCCGTTGCTCGGTTTACGGGTATCCAGCCGCTCACCAAAAGCATGCGATCTTTGTACCGAAGCGTCACTGGCTGGCATAGGTTCAGTTGTGACTGCTGAACTGGGAATGATGTTGCGAGCGATGTATGCAAAGTCTTCCCCGCAAGACAGAAGGCGACGCAGATACAGGACGGCTCTACCACCGGTTGCGCCTGCCTTAGCGAGCTGGTCTTTCTTGGCTTTCCAAACGTCCTGTAGACGTTGGCATTTTTCTTTGGCCAAGCGCATTAGACCGCAGATGCCTTTACCGCTGATTCCAAACACCGTGTGCATCTCCGCCAGGTCAGCTGGAATGCGAATCGTCTTTTCGCCTTGGATTTCAATGATGAAGGCCTCGCTTTTAAGAGAGGCTTCTTTTTTTAGAAAGACGTTGTTAACACCTATATAGCCGTCGGACATTTTGGTCTGCTCACCCGGATTTTCAGCCGGTTTCTGTGGAAAACTCGCCAGGCCGTCGGACATTCCTGTCCGCTCACTTGCCGACTTATCCACAGCAGTTCCGGACCCTTCCTCTGCTCCCTCGGACTTCTCGACACCGTCGGGCGACTCGACCTGGGCGCCTGATCCCGGTCGCGAGGGCTCGACAGCAGGATTGGTGCAAGTTGCACCCATAGAGCCGTTTGTGGCCGCTCCTGGGCCGCTGGGAGGAGGAAGAGGGGCGACGTCGATCGGCAAGCCCACGATCTTTCGCAGCTCGGCAGAAAGGATGAATTCCCTGCCGGCGTATTTGCCTTGCCAGTTACGGCCGTCATGGTGTTCGCTCGGCCTGAGCCATGCGTTTTCCGTCATGAGCGCAATGGTCCTGGAAACCGTTTTGGCGCTGATTCCTAAACGCCTTGCTGTGGTGTCCATGCGAACCCAGATCGGCCGCGCTGGGTTTGCGATGTTCGCTCTGGACAGCAGGTCGATAAACGCTCGCATAAACGATTTCGTCAGCTTCTCGCGCAAGAGAGGATGCGTTTCGGCTCGGAGCAGGTAAGGCCTGATGGGTGCCGGATAATCATCATAGGCGCTCAGCATTTCGTTATAAGTAAGGTTCAGCATGCCGAACCTCCCGTAAACGTCCCTGTAAAGCCACTTTTTGTGTGTGACGGTCCCTCCGAGTTGGTCGGATAGAAAAAATAAAAAAACATAGCAGCCCCTACGGTGCCGGGCACCGTAAAAGTGTTTGACTGCCGGCTAAGGGGGGGATAAGATGAGGGTTCTCAGGCTTCATCTGGTCCACCTAACCGGGACTAGAAAGAAAAACCCCAGCTCTTGGCTGGGGTTTTTGTATTTAGCTCTTCATGAGCATCACTCCTTTACGCTTCGCACAGTTGGCCCGGCGTCGGGCTGGTGAAAAAGCAACCTGTTTAGAATCTAAACGCTTGACCTGGCGCAAAAAAGAATCGCTATTCTGTTTAGAATCTAAACGGAAACGCTGATTCCCTACATTCTGTTTAGAATCGAAACGCTCTTCGCCGCTACGGTGGTGTTTCGATTCTAAACAAAACGAGCCTGCGTTTGGCAGGCTGGAACGAGTACACAATGAAGACAAATGACGGTTATACAGGGGGGTGTAGCCCTCCCTGTCACCCGCGATGTGCCGGCGCCGGCATTCGTCGATCAAAGCACGTTTCACCTTAATTGCTCCCGGCCTGGACGGCGCTATCGGACGCGTCTGGGGAGACTGCGACCGACAAGGCCTGTTCTTCTAGCCAAGCCTGCAGCTTCTTCTCAAACGCTTCCATATCGACATCTGGCGATTTGCAATTCACCAACACTGCTCGCTCAGACGGGTCGCGCTTGGTGGTGAAAATAAGCTTGCCAGAGCTGGTGATGAGGCTACGATCCGGGTTGTCCTGCGGACGACCTTTGATCGCCTGAAGTACCCAACCTTTGAGCGTGTTCTGAGGCTTTCCATCGGCAATCCGCTCGACACCACGCTCGATGTCGGCCAGATTGTTCGGATATTCCTTGACCAAGCTGAGGATCACGCGCGATGTCTCATAGCCGAACAGGCTAGGCTTACGATGCAGGTACGCCAAAATACTCGGCGGCAGTTGGAGCATCTGTAGGCAGCCATTGACCTTGGACAGATTGAGGCCAGACCACGCGGCGAGTTGACGCTGGTTCGTTACCAGTTTCTGGTCCACAGCGATCCGGAGCAAATCCGCCAGCTCGAAGTCGGACAAACCATGGCTGCCGATAGCAGCGAGCATGGTGTGGACTTGTGCTTGTTTATCGTCTTTCTCTTCGACGAAAGCATCGATTTCAGTCCAGCCGAGGCTTAGGGCTGCACGTTTCCTACGGTGGCCGGCGATAAGCTCGTACCGGCCGTCGGCCTTCTTGCGAACGCGGATTGGCTCAGCATGGCCGGCCGTATTCATCGTCGTCGCAAGGGCGTCTATCAGCTCCGGATCGTATTCTTTGCGCGGTTGATACGGAGAGTCATCAACCAGGGCGAGCAAGATCCGTTGCGTAACCGGGTGCGCTTGACGGACCGCTTGCGCGCCAGGCGTCAATGGAAGGTTAGGCGAGGGCGGCTCTCCAGTGTCGGCAACGGGGGGCGAATGGGAACTGAGCGCTGCGGGAGGTTCGGCTGACGCTTGCTTGTCTACAGCCGGCTGGTCCGCAGCAGGGCCATTCGACGGTAAGTCCGGCGATGCCACAACCGAAGCTGCCGTTCCATTTTCGCTAACAGGGGACTGGCCATCATTCGCGGTATCGGAAAGCTCGTCGGCCCCAGCGCCCGCCGCTGGCTGGTTTGCAGCAGGTCCGTTCGACGATACGTCCGTCACCGTCGCAACCGGTGACGCCGGTCCATTCGCGGTCGGCGTCGCCGGCGTATCGGGCTTAGCAGATTCGTCGCCGCCGTCGGTCGTTTCCCTGACGTGTACCTTGCCAGATGCGACAAGGCCACTCACCTTGATCGGCCCGCGTTTGCCACTCATGCTGCCCTCCCAACGCCCGCGAGCGGCGCAACGCTATTCACATCGGCCAGCTTGATTTGAAAAATTCGGATGAGCGACTTCGTAAGATCCAGCACGTCACGAGCGCCTACTGAGTTCGGCTCCTTCTCCAGAACCGGGCCATTGTTCTTTTCGTCGAACGAGTCGGTCTGCCGTACGAATCCGATAAAGTCGCGAACGACGGTGTCGTTCAGCTGATTCGGGTATTTCGAAACGAGATTGGACAGTTCATCGTTGTGCGGCTTCTTCGTCTGGTTGTACCGATTCACGATCACGTGGAAGTCGAGATTGAGGCCAGACTTACTGAAAGCGGTATTCAACTCATGGATATTCGATTCGAGGATCTCCAACGCCTTCGTGCTCGGACCTTCTGGAACCACGACAGCAAGTAACTTTTTGCATGCGGTCATCAGCGTGTTGGTCAGCAAGGACGTCGACGGTGCCGAGTCGATCACGATCACATCGTACTGGGAGAAGAAATCTACGTTCTTCTCCAGGAGGCGAGAGAAAACGAACTCGCGGCTGGTTGCTCCCATCAGCCAACCATCAATGTCAGCAAGGGTGATGTCCGACGGGATAATGTCGAGCATGCCGCCCTGGTAGATCGGCCAAACCGCGTTCTGAATATCGACCGGCTCTTTACGCTCGTTGCGACGCATCAGCTCGCCGACGTGGACGATCTTTTCTGAAACCCAGTCGATCCCGAAAAGGCCCGTCAAAGAGGCTTGCGGATCGCCGTCGATCATCAGAACCTTGTGGCCCATCATCGCCAAGGCCGACGCGATATTTCCGCTGATGGTCGTCTTGCCTGTCCCGCCTTTGGCCATGCGGAAGTTGAGTATCGGTGGGAGGGATTTGGAACGCACCGTGTCAAGCGGGAGCGAAAGCATCGTCATGCGAATCCGGCGGATATCTTCCGGGGTATAGATGCGATGGTACTGGCCTTGGTTGGCAACGGCGAAACGCTCACGAAAGGCTTTTGGCGAGCCGGAGAAGCCGCACAGCTCCTGCGCCATGCGCGCTTTCATACCAGTAAATTCTCGCGTCGACATAAAGCCCCCAATGATTGATGTTCAGGCATCATACAATCGTCGAGGGAACATTGCAACGTAAAACACCACAGAATCTACCCTGATCCTAATGATGTTGCGGCGAAACCTAACGAGCGCTGACGCCATCTAATGTCGGGTAGAACTTCTACACGACGTGGTGCGAAAGAACGGAAGATGGAATGTAGCATCGCGCCGAGGCAATTTTTGAGCGAGTCCTATCGAAAAAACGCGCGTATTCGCGAGCTGCATTGTCTTGCGACATAGACGCACGTCGCCGAGCGTTTTGAACTACGGTCGGATCGCTACCGGGCTGATGCCATCGAGGCCATCTGGTCGAGCATTGCCTTTATGTCTTCGATGCGAAGATGGCTTTCATTGCGGAGCAGCTGCCTATAGAGCAGCGACTTGAACTGGATCGCATCGACCGGGCGGACCGGCACCGCGATCGCCGGGCGGCCGCGTTGGAAGAGGCGTACGAAGTAGTGCGACTGCTGAAACTCGATGTGTAGCGACTTGTCGTGCTTCGGGCCGTGGCCGTCGAACTTGACTACCGGGAGCTTGTTTTCGAGCAGAGCAAGGGTCTGGTAGGCCTCCTGAACCGTCAGCTGGATCACGATCTTGCTGGGCCAGTCAAACGCCTTTGGCCCGGCGCCCGCCAGCGCGACAGCGCCCTCGACGTTCACCGTGTACTGCCGCGTCGCCCGGGTCTGCGCTTCGGCGATACAGAGGGCAGCGCCGGTACCGACGATCTTAAAACTGTAGTATGGCGCGGCGGCGTCCACGTTCGACCGCGGTGCCGGCGCCACCGGCACCATACCCAGCTCAGCCAGGTAGTGCCGCGCGGCCCCGGCGCGAGGCGTGCGCTGCGCGATCGCGTCGAGTGCGTCGAAGAAGCGGCGCTGCTCGCGGCACGCCGCGGCCACGACCTGGTCGACCGTCGAGGTGCTGCCGAGACGGCGCAGCGTGTCGCGGACGGCCGGATCGAGCACGCGCACCGTCGCCTCGATCTCGTCCCGCCGCTGACGGTCGCCGCCGGCGAAGTCCAGCAGCGCGGCCTGGAACTGCTTGCCGGCATGCGTGCCCGCCAGCTCGAGCAGCTGGTCGCGCGAGACGGGGGGCAGCGACGCCTCGGCCAGGATGCGCGTGATTTCAGACAGCTTCATTCGACTTCTTCTTCCTCGGTTTCGCGGTTTCATACAGCTCGGTCGACCGCTCAAGGGCCAGGCCCAGGTATTCCTTGACGTCGGCCTTCGTGCGGCCGTTCTTCAATTCTCGGGCTGCGAACGTGTTGCGCAAGGTGCGGCCGCCGGCGCGGTTGACGTCGAGACCGGCACGGACGAATGTCGCCTGTACTTGTCGCCAGAGCGTCACTTTCGACATCGGCTTGCCGGTATGGTCGCCCGGGAATACGAGGTCACCGGCGAGGATCCGGTTGCCCTTCGCATCTTCGGCCAGCCGCTCCACCAACCATCGGCGCAGCGCGTCGGCGCCGTAGTCGTAGACCACGGTATCGTGCTCGTAGCTCGTATCGTGCTTGTCCTCTGGATTGATCTGCAGGCGAATCGGGCCGTGGTTGAACGCGTCGTCCACCTCGTTGACGTGAAGGCCGATCACCTCAGCCACGCGCAGCCCACCGAACAGCATCGAGGCCTGGGCGGCGTGGTCGCGGCGGCGCTTCCAGCCTTTCGGCAGCCGGCCAACTCGGTTCGGGCCCGGCTGGTCGAAGGAGGGCAGGGCGGCAACGAACGCGTCGACCTGGTCCTGCTCCAGTGCCTCGGTGCCCTCGTTCTTCGCCAGGTACCGATTCTCGCTGGCCAGCTTGGTCGCCGACGTCGCCGGGTTCGGCGCGATTTTCAGGTGGGTGTAGCACCGCTCGAGCAGACGCAGGTATCGCACGGTGATGTCGCTGTTCTGCTCGCCGCGCCGGCGCAGCTGGCTGACGAAGCGTACCAGGTCCTGTTCGCCCACTTGGGAGAATGGCCGCTTCTCGCCCGCCAGCCACTTCGCGAACTTGCTGAACATGAAGCTATAGATAGCGGCGGACTTTGAGGACACTGGCGCCGGTTCGGCTTCGCCCAGGCGGCGGCTGGTCTGGGCAAATTCGGCGGTCTTGACGAACGCCATGAACGAGGCTATCGGGTCGGCGTCCCACTGTTTCGGATCGATCATGTTCACCTCGCTTTTTTCGCTGGAAGCGGTGGCCAGGTAGCCGGCGCCGAAGGCGCCATCCAGTAGGTTTTTAATGGGGTAAAGTGTCCCTCATGATACCATAAATGAAACTAACGGACATACAACCTACCGTAGACCCAAGGGGTAATTCCGCTGCCGCTGTCCGCCGGTGCCGGGCCCGGTGGGACTCTTTTTGCTTTCTTTGTTCTTTATGTTCTTTTAGCTCCTTTAGCACTTGATAGATGGCGAGTAGGTGAAAGGCTGAGTTCGAATAGTGGTAGTGTTTCTGGAGGGGTTAGTTTTGGCAGTACTTATGTTTGTTAGTTTCATTTTTGGATTTTGTACCTAGCTTTCAATCTATCTTGCTTAAGTCTGATGACATTGCGCTCTTCAACTTAATCACTATCTCAGCGCAAGGTATCCAAGCGGTGCAAGACGGCTCTAGCATGCGTGATTTTACTGGTTGGCGTTACTTGCCATGCGTATTGCAGACCAACATGATCGCTACTACTGCCGGACAACAAGTCGGTCCTAGTAGTGACGACAAGATGAATAACGTGTCGCAGCGGCAATTCTCGACGCGCGTATTGCGAGCGTATACATTAAGCTTAATTTGCTTTTTGGGATGCGCCTATTGTTGCGTCTAACATAACAATGGGACACTGTGTCCCATTATTGTGAACGTACTTTGCTCGACACTTCAGCATAACCGCGGGGGCCGATCGGCGCGAAGAACGCGTAATCCAGGAACTTCCCGTTTGGGCCGCGCTACGCTAAGCCTGGATCCCTCAATTCACTTCGTTGGTTTGGTAAGTTGACAACACCGCCCTGTCTGCTATGACACGGATTCCTACCTAAAGGCGCTAAACGGCTGCGCGCCTGCACCCACGTAGGAGAGTCACGCTAGTGCTGCGCGCGCGGGCGGGCGGGCGGGCGGTGGCGATCGTGCTGCGTCCGCCCGCGGCGTCAACCCAGTTCTGGCCGGCCAGCTGCATCACCACGGCGCTGTCGTGTGCCGGTAGCGGGTTATGTCGCGTTAACAATCTGCGGCCGCAGTTTTTCCTAGCGGAGGTGTAATTCCTGTCATTCTGGACGGACCTGTCCTGCCAGGGCATAGAATTGATCGGCAACCGACGTGGCATTACCACCGAGTGCGAACTGGGCCTTGCGGATCATGTGCATGAGCTCAACGCCTTCGAGCACATTGCTGGCTGCACGAAACGACTTGAAGCCAGTATCGGCCTGGTCACACGCTTGATCGCTCGATGATCCTGTTCGACGATGTTGTTCAGGTATTGACCTGCCGTACGATAATCGGGACTGTCATGCCGCTGTTGATTGCTTCGCTGGAGGCCTTGTTCGCGCCGCTTTTATCCATAGCGATCTTTGCCGGCGCCCCGTGCTCACGCATGGCCTTGTCAAAGAACCGCCGAGCGGTCGCGATGTCGCGCTGTGCCATCAGAAGGAAATCGACGGCCTTGCCTTCCTTATTGACAACATGGTAGAGATAGCATCAAGCGCCCTTGACCTTAATGTAGTTCGCGTCCATTTGCCATCTCGCACCGACCAAGCGTTTGTGCTTGCGTGATAGAGCTTCGATCAATGGCAGGAAGCGGATGGTCCAGCGATTGATCGTTGAATGATCGACCGACACCTCGCGCTCTCCCATCATTTCTTCGATGTGACGATAGCTTATCGGATAAGCCGCGTACTAGCGAATGCAGATCAGGATGACATCAATCAGAGAGCGCATTCCTTTGAAGCTGAGCATGTCAAATCGTTAAGTGCTTGGGTCCGCAATCTACCCGATCGCTCCAACTACTCGGCCAACGCGACAGAACCCGTTTTGCTTGGGCATAATCGTGTTCTGGCCTGATCGCGTGAGTGTGCTGATACTGCAACTATGCAACTCGTCTGCGATCAACATAGTGGTCCCGCAGGCAGGGGAAGTACGCGAACGGTTGCGCATCGTAGACAACGGCCATCATTGTAGCCCAGCTTCAGGTTTGCACCAAAGCCAATAAGGTAAAGTATAATTAAGTTTTCACAATATATTGGTAATTTTTATGATTATAACCGACGATAGAGATGCGCTGAACGGTATGTCGCAGCTTCTCGAACCAGGTGTCTTTGCCTGGAAGGCCGTAACCCTGACGCATAGAGAGCCGTACTTTCTTGTGTCGTTCTCAACAAAAGACGGCTCTGTTCGGCTCAGTCAAACATCCTTGCTTGGAAACGAATTCGACTTAGCTAATTTTTGTGCCGCCGTGGCCAATTTTCCTGATCACCAAATTGATGATATTGCACAGCTATCACGCCAAGCTCAAGGAAAAAATGAGTTTTGGGTAGTACTCAAAGTGTGCGAAGTATGGACAGGCTCAGACCAAGAATTCAAGTACCCGATAATCCGCTTAATTAGCAACGATGGAAAGCCGATCCAGAACGGCCCTAAGCCGAAAAAGCCTGCAGAAAAATTCAAGAAACTTTTTCCAATTATCTAAAATATTTTAATGTTGACAACTATAAATTTCGGTCAACTTCATTTTCAACTAGCGCCAGCATTTTTGATGGCTTCGTGTTTAATGCACTTGCCAATTTGAATATTACCTTTACAGTTGGTTGATTCACACCGCGTTCGATCAGACTTACAAAATTTCGTTCTACGCCTGCTTTAAAAGCCAACTGTTCCTGGGTAAGGCTGGCCTCACGGCGAAGAGCACGTAAAATTTTTCCAAACACAACCGCTGGATCCAAAGTTCTCTCCCAATATATTGGGAGGATCTTCTATGTTCGACTGATAAAAGTCTTCACAGTATATTGGTAATTTGAGCTGATTTTTTTTAAAATAACACTCCTATAACGTTGATTCTGTCGTAGCACGTGGACCTTTTCATGCTTCACACATATTGATCAAGTAAAGCTAGTTGAGCAGTCAAAAAGGCTTGATGCGACTCGTAGCGCTAGTGATGGGATGGCGGATTCGATTTTCCAGCCGTGCGGTCTTTCACAATAAAACTTGAGTCTATCCTGATCTGTTTTAATTTGAAAAAATGAAAATTTAGTGGAAGAGAATAGTAATGTCAATGAACCGTGATGCACTTCTAGCACTTTTAAGAGCAAGCCCAAGTCCTGACTTTGGCATCCTTTTAGATGATGGAGAATATTATATTGAGGCCGAGTCCGCGGAAAGTGGCATGCTTTTACGTATATGTGAAGTGGCATTACTTGAGAAAAATGATGCAGAATGCCACGGCGGATACTTTCTCCGTGAAGATGGAGTCTGGATTTTGAATTTTTGCATAAATACCGGTGAAGACTTACTTCAAAATGTTTCTGCCGAGGTCTATGATAAGGAATCGTCTATAATCAGTCTTTGGGAGATGCGACATTATACTGCTGGATATCGAACAGGAAGAACTTGGTAACCATGAAACCCTTAAGTTAAAGGTCAAACGCGAGATATATAAAGGACCGGTAGCATTCGGCGACCGGCACAGGCAAGCTAGATGTAAAAACTCGCTTAGTTATATACGCGTTTATTGGATAATCCGGGTCTCCTTGCGTGCCATTCTTTGAGTGCTTGAATTGGTGTTTGGTGAGGCTGTGGTGCAAATGGTTCTGTCGCGTTGGCTGCGAGAACAGCGGATCGTGTGGACCGCGGCATCCGAAAATTTGATGTTCCACCATGAGCAGCTTTAAAGGAATACGTTTTCCTATCGATGTTATCTTTGTCTGCACTCCCTGGTATACAGCGTATTCGCTAAGCTACCTCCATATAAAGCAGCCATATCGGCTACTCCTTAGCCAACTCTTGAATCAAGGCGTACCTTACCCAGACCACTGCCTTCATTGTTGTACTGCCTAAGTGTTCTCTTGTTAAATCTAGCCGAACCTCGCCACTTAATTGAAAAGCATTGCCGAGCTTGAAATGAGAGGCTCAGTGTTTCCCTATATGCCCCTATATGGCGCTATATGGAGTTATGAAATTCGATATGACATTGCGAAACTCCGATGTGGCTTCGCGTACACACCGGGGGAGAAATCCTTTCCAAAGAGGTAAGAAGTTGGACCTCTTGCTGGCGGGCCTGATGTCGCCTGCTTGTCGCCTTGGTTGTACCACTGTATTGCAAGTACGAACCCGTACAGGCTTAATACACGTTGAAAGTGCGCCTGTTTGATGTTGACATTGCAGAACGACATGGCTTATCCTTAGGCACCGCCATGCGGGATTGCTTTAATTAATACCTTTCTAGTGCCGTGCACCGGAAAGTTTTCGTAGAACTCCGCATTGCGGAAATTCCATCACGCGTCGACGATGCTTGACGCGGCGCTGAAGCACGCTTCTAATTTTTCCATGAGGTGCGAGACACGTCGCTTACTACTCGATCGAACGCGACAGAAGCATAGGGGGTGCGCAACATCTGCGCCCCTTTCCAAGAATCGTGATCCGCTCGACCAGCGGTCTTTTAAAGCGCTTCCTCTGGCACAGCCGCGGTCTTCCGCGCGCCTGGCGGTCCGGTCTGGTGCTATCCGAACTGCCTCCTATAAGGACGAGCCAGCCTCGCAAGTCATCCACGTCGAGATAACGGTCCCATGAGGACCGTTTTTTTCGACATCAGAAAAAAGCTACCGCAAAGTACAGAGTGAAGCTAAAACCCAGCAGAAATGCGGCTTACTGGCAATTTGCGAACACGGAATCGGTACAGAACGGAAAAAGACGTGGAAACCCGCGCATTGCGACGGCCGATATCCATTCGGTTGACCCTTCTTAGGCACCGTCCACAACCAGGGGCAACAAATGCGGAAGCTCCGGCTCCCACCGGACACAGGATGCATCAGCATATCGCTGGGCTACTGCTGACCTCCGCGACGCTTTCGGGCGGGAACATAGAACGGGGTGATGGCGCCACCCACAACCTGCCTGCGGGTGGGATGCGCCTCGCGAGAAACTGCGTGAATGTTCAGGGCCTGGCAGTAGTTGGTCAGGTAATCGGTTCCCGAGAGGTGCCGACGCGTTGTCGATTGCCATGAAGGCGGCGATGCGAAATTCGTGTTCTTACGTTTGGGACCTTCACCCCTGGTACCAACCCGTAGCGGCGACAGCTCTCTGTGCATACTCACCTGTGTACAGCGGGAGGCTGCGGCAAAGCATCACCAGCACCATTACTTGGAGAACTATCATGAACTTCGTGGACGAGCTGAACAAGATTCTTGCACAGCACGGGGGAAAGCGTACGAACGGTAAACAGGCGGGCGACCGCACGACTACCGCTATAGCGGAAGGCTTGAGATCGAATTTCAGGCTTTTGAGAAACACACTTCAATATAAGGTACAGGACCCGCGAAATATCGGTGAAACGCATATAAAAGCGCTGTGCCAAAAGTGGCACGCTGAAGGCCTCGCTCCCAAGACGATGCAAGGGTACCTGTCGCACTTTCGGATTTTTTGCGGTTGGATCGGGAAAAAAGGCATGGTCAAGGCCATCGGCTATTACCTGCCAGATGTTCCGGCGGCGGATCTTCGCGTCAGAACCATCGCCAAGAAGAGCAAAAGTTGGGCCGAGAGCGGAATTGACGTTCGCGAAAAGGTGAAAGAGGCGATGGACCTTGATTGGCGCTTCGGCCTAATGATTTTAGCCCAAGTCTCATTTGGGTTTCGCCGGATCGAGGTGATCCAGTTTCAACCGTGGAAAAATCACGAAGGCGACAAGATTCACACTCGTAAGACGAAGGGCGGTCGGCCAAGGGATATATACATCGAGACGGACGCCCAACGTGAGATATTGGAATTCATCAAGAGCAAGTTGAAAGCGTCGGAAACATTAGGTTGGACACATCGAACCGATGGAAGCAAAGCATCCCTAAAATACTCCGAGGGACGCTATGAAAGGTTGATGGCCAAGATCGCAATTACGAAAGAAATTTCGTTCGTGACGGGACACGGTTTGCGTGCACAATTCGCGGAAAACGCGGCGTTGTTAAGAGATTTGATTCCGGCAACGTTGGGTGGCCTTGCTGGACAAAAGCCACCTCATGATATCCAGGTGATCGGCTTAGGCGTTAGCGAATCGCTTGGGCATTCTCGGCCATCAATCACCAGCGCCTATTGGGGCAGCACGGGGCGCGTTGTGCCGCCTGGTGGAGCGGCAGGGCCGGCAGCAGTAATAACCGCCTGCTTTAAGGTAATCACGCCGGATCAGCTTAAATCTGTTTCGCACGAGCGAGTCGCAGCTTGTAGCCAACTGACTGCGGAGTTGATGCTAATCGGAGTTTATGATGACCCTCGCAAAATCCAATTGCTTTGGGAAGAACATAGCGGGCGTCATGCCGTCGATTGGCTGGCACCAGAGGCGGACACGAATATTGCTGCGCTCGAAGTTGCAGCACGTTCGCTAATGCGCTCTGAGCGAAGCGCTCTGCAACGTACAGCCGGAACGTAAAAAGCGTCCGATAGAGGATATCTGCCGGAGCTTCAACAGAAAACGTCGTGCAGATGATCCCGTGAAACACCGTAAGCGTTAGCACCGCCACATTCATATGCGAGCATTGCGGCGCCCTGCGACGGCAGTGCCAAGCGCTATAGTAAGAACTGCAAGAAGTGCTTTTCGGCGCGTGCCTAATTACTAAGCATGCACCGAAGATCCGCATGGACACTAATTCTCTCTACCTTATCAGCAAGGTTATCCACGGAAAATGTGGATAACTGCGTTACATCCGGCAGTGCTGGAACGCTTAGGTTTGCAACGTTGCGTCTCTGGCAACACAACAGAAACCATCTGTTAGATTCTGAAATCGTCCAGCGACTTCCCGCCCGCTAATCCTTCAGCGATCCACTTCGGCTGCCGGCCGCGACCACTCCAAGTCTGCGCATCGTCAGCTGGGTTACGGTACTGTGCTTGCACAGGTTTACCATTTCCTTTTGATTTTGCGCCACTACTCGCAAGAAGCTCCTCTACCGATACACCCAAGCCCTGAGCAATCGCTAGAATCTGTTGGCGCGCTTTAGCCACGTCGTCTTGTTGACGAGCTTTGATTTCTTTTTCGATTTCAGCATGTAGACCTTTGAGCTCGCTAAGGTTGTAGTCCGACAAATCGACTTTGGCCATGTATTCATCCTTCTATGTAAGGGTTGGTTGTGACTTAATGCCACGCGTGATTTTACTACGCGTATGCTCTCCTCGCGTGTTCGCGACTTTCGCTTCTATCGGTGCTAATCCTTTTAGCCAACTATTAGCAAGTTCCCATTTCAATATAATTTCGATTGTTCTGGTGAAAATTATGAATGAGGGCGCGCGAACCTGCCGATTCGCCGGCTGGGTCCACGCAGCTAGAACAGCCGCCCAGATTTCGGACGGAGTTTGTCCCTGAGTCGGCAGAGCACGCACATCAAACTGGCCTTTGCAGACGCGATGTGAATCGCCACGAGTTTCCTAGACACTCGCGAGCCGCCTAACGAAAGTGTCCGTATCGATGGGGGAATGCCACGCCGCCGTTACCGTGAGCGCGATGAGCAGTCCATCGTATCGACGACGAGGTTGCGTTTTCGCCCCTTGACCTTCTTGGCTGCATCGAATCCGCTATCACCTCCTTGTGGCGAAGCACGGTTCGATTGCGCGTCAATGACTGCGGTTGTCGGCTTGCTCGAGCGTCCCATGCGTGCTCGCCATTGTTCACGCAGCCGGTCTTGCATCTGTTCGAACACGCCCGCCTCGACCCAGCGCGCGAACGCTTTGTAGACTGCCTGCCAGGGTGGGAATGTCTCGGGTAAGAGCCGCCAGGCGCAGCCTGTGCGTAGCACGTAGGAACATGCATTGACGAGCTCCCGCCGACTGTAATGCACGGGCGTACCACGTTGCCCCGGTGCACGCTCAAACAAGTCACTGACCAGTTCCCATTCGGCGTCGGTCAGGCTGGTGCTGTACGGTGATACGTCTTCGCGTCGATGCGCTGCTGTGTAGCCATAACGCTTGGCGCCCTTGGCCGGAGATTTCGTGAACACCCGTCGTACTGGCTTGAGCCGGACGATGCCTTGGGCACGTAACGCGCTACGTATCGTCGCCGCGCAGACACGTACGCCACAGCGGCGATACAACTCGTCGGCAATCTCTTGCAGACTGGCCTGCGCTCGCTCCGTCACGATATCGTGCAGAACTGCGATATGCTGAGGCTTCAACGCCGTCGGCCTGCCGCCAGGATGGACCAACGGGGCTGAACCGTCGAGTGAACGCTTCGTTGCCATGGCATGCTCCTTCCACACCGCGATAGCATGCCACAGCTACGTTATTGATTTCGTCTACACCCCGTAAGTAATAATTTTGTATAAGTAGGGCCGTTTGTCCCTGATACCGTACCGCTATCCCATCTATTTAGACTAGCCCGTCCAGCCGCGGCGAACCCTGCTAACTACCTATCGTTCCAAAGTTGTGGGTGCGTTTGCCGTCGGATTGCGGCAAGGGTTGTGCCCGTCCTAAGGCGCTTACACGTAAGGCGCCTCTGCTTGGCTATTCCTTACCATCTTCCCATTCGGAGATGGTCTTTCGCGACCTCACGCCGACCGGGATTGAGGGACCGTGATAACCGATCCGTACATTACTCAAATGCATTTGCTGTCTAGGGGCCGCGCGCTCTCCAGTCAGCTCGACCCCGTTGGCTTGAGCCTGCATCCTCGCGAAGCCACGCAACATCTTTTCCCGGTATGAATACCACCCGGGCCGCCCCTCTTCTTGCTGAAGAACCGAACCGTATGATGGCGTTTTCAGTTTTCGGAGCTGTGTGATAAATCGAGCTCGGTCAATTGCTGCCCGCCCGTCTCGACGTTTGCCAACTATTACCTGATATGACTGGTACATGTCGTTCGTTGATCTAAGGAGATCATCGTGATCTGCTGTCGCCCACACTATATCTTCGAATTCCTGCCCGCGGTGTAGCACCGCGCTCTCGTAGGGACGTTTGAGTTCTGCGGTTGTGGAAACGATGGCGTCCGCCAGACCCTGATTGAATAGGTCCCAGCCAATTTCGTCAGCAGGCACGCTAGCAGAATATGCTGCCCAAAGAATTTTTTCTGTTACTAAGTGCACGTAATAGGGATACCCGTCACTCACCATCGCAATTCGCCAATTTACATCGTCGTTCAAACCGATTCCAAAAGATTCAACGGCTGAGCGAACAATTTCTCGCCGCGCATCCCATCCAAGTCGAAGGAGCTCAACTGTTTCTAGCTGGCGATAGGCGGACTGGTGGGCACCTAGAAGCTCATCGAGAGAGCGACCGATACCGGTAAAAATGAATTTCATTTTTATTGAACGGTCACCCATTTGCTTAAGTAATGCAGCAAATTTGTTGCGTTCAAAGGGATCCGCGATGGTGTCGAACTCATCAATCACCACACACCGCTTATCAGACTGTCCAGCAATTTGACTCAGGAGTTCAACGGCGTCGCCGACAGAACGAATTGCGGCGGCGAGATCAATACCGGTAGCCTCATGGCCCTCAGAAAACTTCATGCCGTTCAATTCTACCGATTGCTGCTCAAAACGGTCGACCGCCTCGGTACGTCGTTGCCCGATGGCTTGACTTACAATGTTCCCGACGATGGTGTTGAACGTGTCATTAGGTGAACCCGAAGCAAAAATCGGCATTGTTCCAGCAGTTTGATACTGGAATGCCGCTGTCTGGCCTAACGAACTTTTTCCTACACCTCGATCACCGTAGATAAAGACGTGACGACCAGGGGCATACAGACATTTCTTTATGGTGTCCAGCTCCTTGTTGCGCCCCTTTAGGTATTCCACGTCATGTATCGGCCGCGCTGGGGACAAGAGCACACCCAACTTGGTTCCGAATTCGTCTTCGGTGTAGCCTTCAACTGTCATTTTTAGAATTTTCGCTGGTTGTAATATCGGCTCAGGGTTTAGCCCGCTAACGATACTAATGCCTCAATCGTAGTTGCGACTGTTGCTACATGTGGCAGTGCATTGAGCATCGCGCGGACAACTGAACGCTTCGGCTTCTCACTGGTGAACTGGGACTCAACGCCGTCGATGAGCTCCAATGCTTCATCTCGATCTAAAGGCGGTAGTGGAGCTGTATTCATTGCGCTTCGCAATTCGGCTAGTAACTGTGCGACTGCGCTGCTGTTGTCGTGTACCGAATTTGTCGAATTATCGACGGAATGATGGTTGATCCTAGCATTGCTGCCGGTTACGTTATAAACGATCGACTGCACAGCGCTATTTGCCTCCGGTAAGCCCATTTTCCGCACCTTCGCCCGATACCCAGCAGGGATGGGACCAAGCCCTTCGTGGAAACCTGGATCAAGGACGACAAAGGTTTCTTCGCCACCGTTGGACATTGAGCGGACAATTAGGTCATTGGGCTCGATAAAAGGCTGGGATTGCAAGATCGATATCTCTCCACTCTGCACCGCTGCCTTAATTCCCTCAAATCTGGCGCCCCCGTCGCGCTTCACCACGGTGATCGTATCGTTCAAAAGTTGTTCAAAGTCCATGGTTTCAATCCAGTTATGGAATAAAGTTAAACTTCGGCCACACCTAAGTTACAATCTTAAGCTCTCGGTTGCCGTATTTAGGTAACAACTCATTATACCTGTATGCGCGTACAGTGAGGGGCCAGGGGCGGTCACATAGCCAGCTGAACTGGCCCTTATCGTGGGTTTGATCTGGGGGCTAAAAATTATTGTCGACCGGCGTGCGATGAAGGAAAAGTGTGACTGGGTAATCCTCCCGCAAAAAGAGCGCGTTTAGAAGTAGAATTTTCTACTTAAGACAGAAAGCTCTACATGAAGACGTCCCGCTTTACCGACAGCCAGATCATCGCCATCCTCAAGCAAGCCGAAGCCGGTAGCCCAGTACCGGAGCTGTGCCGCGAGCACGGCATCAGCAACGCCACGTTCTACAAATGGCGCGCCAAGTACGGCGGCATGGACGCATCCTTGATGGCCCGCATGAAGGAACTCGAGGACGAAAACCGGCGCCTGAAGAAGATGTACGCCGAGGAGCGGCTCAAGGCCGAAATCGTCGCCGAGGCGCTGACAAAAAAGTGGTAGCGCCATCTCAGCGGCGAGAGATGGCGCAGTGGGCCGTGGCACAGCGGTCAGCCACGATTAATCTGGCGTGCCGGGCGTTTGGCATCAGCCAGATCTGCTACCGATACAAGGCCAAGCTTGACGCGGAAAACAGCGTCATCGCCGACTGGCTGGTACGGCTGACGAACAACCAGCGCAACTGGGGCTTCGGGCTGTGCTTTCTATACCTGCGCAACGTCAAAGATTTCAAATGGAACCACAAAAGGGTTTATCGGATTTACCGTAAGCTCGAACTGAATCTACGAATTAAGCCGCGCCACCGCCTAGTGCGTGAGAAGCCGCTGCCATTGGCCGTGCCGACTGCGATCAACCAGAGCTGGTCGATGGACTTCATGCATGACCAACTTGCCGACGGACGCAGCATTCGTCTGTTCAACGTCATCGATGATTTCAATCGGGAAGGTTTGGGGATCGAGGTCGATTTCTCGCTGCCATCCGAACGCGTCATCAAATCGCTGGACCGGATTATCGAATGGCGTGGCAAACCGAACGCGATCCGCTGCGACAACGGCCCAGAGTACATCAGCGCCGTGACGTTGGCTTGGGCCGCCAGACGCGGCATCCGCATCGATTTCATCCAGCCAGGCCAGCCTCAGCAAAACGCTTACGTGGAGCGTTACAACAGGACCGTGCGGTACGATTGGCTGGCGCACCATCTCTTTGAAACGCTCGACGAGATCCAGGAATTTGCCACCCGCTGGCTGTGGACCTACAATCACGACCGACCCAACATGGCGCTCGGCGGCATCACACCAAAACAGAAACTTGCCCTTGCCGCTTAACCTCTACTTTTAGCTCGCTCTAAAAATGGGGGGATTACCCTCTCGGCGTCGGCGTATGCCTCAGCCAGCAGGTAGGCATGGTAAGCGTCGGCCGGCCGTGCCGATGCAGCCATCATTAGCCAGTGAGCGCGCTCCTGTTCGCTGCAGCCGTTCCACCAGTCCATGCCGGCCTGCGGGTCGTTCTCGAGAACTGGAAACACGCCGCCGCCGACTTCCTGGCCGTCCTGCAACAGGTCCAATTTCCACCCGCCGCCCAGCTCGGCCGGACGCGGCTTGATTTCGTAGCTGTAGCTCATCAAGCGGCCTTTCTGTTCTTGGCAACGGTTTGGTGCACGATGTCCAGGGCGCGCTGTACAGCTTCCTTCCTGGTGTCCACGTCCCAATGCTGCATCAGCTGCGCGAGCTGGTCAGCATGGGCCGGGTCCAGGTAAAAATCCAACCTGGTCGCGCCCTGGGCGACTCGATTCTGTCGGCTCTGCCGGCTGCGCTCGGTGGGCGGTAGCTGCTCTCCCGATCCTGCCGGCCGGCCTGGCCCGCGCTTCTGTTCATCCATCTTGTACGTCCGTTGTGTGTGGGGAAACTTAGGTAACTGTACCGTGCTTAGTGGCCGGCCACAAGAATATTTTTCTCATTTGACATAAAACCCGGTCGGCAACTTTTATGCTATATAAATATTTTTGTAGCCGGGTTCAACAGACACTGCTATTATAATATAATAAACATTATGTATTTTATAAATCTTATAGCCTAGTAGTAAACGATTTCTATATTAATTCTTATATAAATATAACTATGAGAAAAGCTCTTATTGTTGGTATCGATTACTATGAGCATATAACTGGCCTAAGTGGTTGTGTTAATGATGCTCGCGCTGTTAAGGGAATTCTAGAGCGACATGCCGACAATACAGTTAATTTCGCTAACCCTCGTTTAATGACATCCTCTAGTTCTCTAAAGCCTATATCGCGAAAGGACCTAAAAGATGCAGTAAGAGAACTTTTCTCAGACGATTCAGAGATAGCCTTATTTTATTTTGCTGGTCATGGGTATATAGAAGCTACGGGAGGCTATCTATGTGCAACGGAAACACGGAATGGTGATGATGGGCTAGCACTAGCAGAAGTAATGACATTAGCAAATGAGTCCCCTGCAAAAAATAAAGTTATTATTTTAGATAGCTGTCATGGGGGGATCGCAGGAACTAATCCGGGTAAAACTTTTGCAGAAATCAGCGATGGTATCACCATATTAACTGCTTCAACTGCTACACAATACGCCATGGAAACTCCTGGAGGTGGGTCAGGCGTGTTCACAACTTTGTTGGTAGATGCACTTGGCGGATCAGCTGCCAATTTACTTGGTGATGTAACGCCAGGAAGCGTATATGCTCATGTGGACCAATCACTTGGTCCATGGGGGGGACAACGGCCAGTATTCAAAACAAATGTTAAAAGTTTCGTTTCTTTAAGGACAGCTACACCACCTATCGCTCTTGAAGATATACAGTCTTTGACAAAATTATTTCCTAATCAAAATTACGATTTCCCACTCGATCCAAGTTATGAACCTGAAAGGACCGATGCTCAAAAATCTGACCATTCCTTACCGTTACCAGATTTAGCAAAAAACACGGTGTTTGCATTGCTTCAGCGGTTAGTGAAAGTCAATCTTGTGCGGCCTAAAGGGGAAACACACATGTGGCACGCAGCAATGAATAGCAAATCATGCGAATTAACGGTATTAGGTCAACACTACTGGAAACTTGTTAAAAATAATTTAATTTGATCGTTAGTAATCAATAATTTAAAAATTAAAGTAGAAGCTTGCGGCGTTAGAATACTCATTGGACGATTAGCATATGTATTAAGCATATATTCGATAACGCCTTCTATGATCGCCGCACTTTGCTGGGTAAGGCCACGCATCTCGTCTTTACTGTCGAAATTTTGCGTGGCCTACAGAGGCAAGGAGGTTTCAGGTGCAATCACGGCGATAGGTCATCGAATATACCTTTGCATCGCTGATGCGCTACCGTATTTGATGCGTTACTACTAATAGTTCGTTTGTATTTCGCAAGCGATGATCTATATAACTCTCGGCTCATCTTTACTACACAGATGAACTTCCATTTAAGTTATTAACCTTTCTCTAGGATGGGTCATCAGCTGTAGGTAATTGGTCTAGAATTTTAACGGAATCGTCACTAGCTTCTTTTGCCATACGCTCACGCTCATACTCATGCATGCGCTTATCATAAAAATCTTTTCCATTTTGCTTACAACGAATCGCTAAATCTTTTAATCTAATCTCGATTTCATTTACAAGATCAGGATTTGATTTTTCACGGAAACGATATACAAAAAGAATCAAAGCATGGATTAATACATTCAAAGAATGTATTGTGTCTTTTTCATTAAAAGATTTTCTAGCCGTTTCTAGTGCTTTGTGAAAATCTGGAGGACTAGTTCTTAGATACGAGCTAGTTAGCTCAGTGTAAATAGCTGCGCGTTGGCGTTCCACATTTTTCTGTGAAGCAAGAAGTTTTAGTGCGTTTTGATATTTTTCAATTGCTTCGATAAATTTATGATCCAAACGAAACTTAAACCCTCGGACAAATTCCGCCATTGCTGAAGCAGCAGAAACCCTTTTTGTTCCCAAAAACTTCGTTTCTAAATATTTACAAGCAAACTCCATTTCATTTCTATGGTTCGAGCGAGCTGCTGCTAACCCTGCGAACCTCATTATTTCTACCTCAGTTGAAAGATCGACCTTGACTGTACCGTTAGACAGAATTTGCACTGCTCTTTGTAAAGTCTTATGGGCACTTTCATTTTGACCATTGCTATACTTATAATATCCCGCTTTGAATAGTACAGAAATAGTTATATAACGATTATATTCAAGTGGTACCTCTTTCATATCACTTCTTAGCGCAGCTGCAACAAAGTTAGTTGCATATATTGGACCACAATCGGTATTTGCAATTAAGTTTTTGCCTTTAAAATTTGCAAAAAGTTCATTAACTTCTTTGCCTCTATGTACTCCCCATAATGCATCCCCTAAGCGCCGCTGAACAAGTGGGCATATGCGATATATTCCATCAGAAAGCTGCTCTACCAATCCTTGATCACGTAAAGTATATAAATCAAATTCGCCAGATCTTTTAACAATTGGTTCCATGATCTCATCAAGTGCCATTTTACTTACAACCCCAAGCCTTTCAATAATCATAAGTGCGAATAAATCACTTTCTCTGCGCTTATAGAAATTTACCCAGTGCGCCATTAATGCAGCCATTGACTGGCTAAAATCTATAATAGCTCGCTCTGCAATTTGCGAAACAAAGTCTAAATTTGGTTCACTAGCAAGATTTCGCATAATAGACTTACATAATGCTGGGCTATTACCGCAAGAAGAAGCCAATAAGCTTTTATCTTTTTCGGTCCACCTTTTTGGTTCAGGATCTTCAAGAGATAGTTTATGTACTAACTCTCTTACCTCTTCGTCTTCTAAACCTGGCAATCTGACTCTTCCAGCTCTCTTATATTGAGACAATACATTGTCTGAGACTGGGCTTGATGTAACAATGAAGACTAACGGAGAATCGCCCTCTGTAAAAACAGACATAACTTCAGAGAGCCAAGATGGAATAGTTACTGTATCTACACCTGCAAATCGATCAACAGTTATAACGTAATAAGACTTGTTATTTCGTGTTTGGTGAAGTATTTTTCTAATTTCTTTTATAACCGTTGTCGATTTTTCTTCAATCGCGGAATATATCAAGTCTTGGCTAGCACGTGTCGTCGAGGAAACTTCTAGAAGAGTAGTAAGTAGATCTTCAGGACTACTAACCGAGTCTATAGAAGCGACTCTCTCAATTCTTTGAGGAGAGGCCTGGTGCATGTATTGACGTAACGCTGTTCTTCGACCGTGGCCTTCAAGACCAGTTACGAAAACTAACTCTCTTGCTTTATAGCCTGGAAGTGAAATTTCGTTTTTAAACTGGTCCGTTATCCAACCTCGAATGATCATCACTTCACGAATAATGTTTGTAGTTTGAAGTTTTCGACGAATAACTTGAGCTACATGATTAGCGTCTGCATTATTTTCGATAGCGCGTTCGAAACGCCATTTACCAAGCACAAACTCATCTTTTGATTGACTAATTGGGTTAGTCCATTTACTCGAAATATCTAAATTAGGCTCTCCACATTGAACAATAATCAATTGTCTTTCGGAAGATTCTTCTTCGGCCAACTTTCGGAAAAATGCAAGTTCATTGCAAGCATCATCGCTTTTTAGATAATCTGAAGACCAGAAAATAACAAATATTTTGCATTCAGTTATTTTTGCTTCAATTTCATCCTTAAAGTTAACACTTGCTGGACCAGTAATTTGATAATGGTACGCTATCCGTTCACCCAGATAACCGTGAACTTTTTTCGCAAATTCAGCATCTACTTTTCCACCTACCGAAAAAAATACAGGAGTATGCATATTCTTTCTCTTCTATAAATAAACAATTAATTAATTTAATTAATTCAATATTTTATTTATGCTAAACATCTTTAAAATAATTTAGTTCTTATGATTTAGCTAATTTTAATTTTTGCTCATAAAAATATTTTTATGAGTGTTATACTTATTTATCTGAATAATAATGGTCTCGATCTGAGGTGAAGTACTTTTAGTAACATATTCACTGAGTTCGCTAGTATAAGAATTAACGTATAACTGCAAATTCGTTTTACATACACAATTATTTACCTAATCGAGAGCATGCTGTTTTCAGCTCATAGCATACCAAACCTAAGTAGTCACGCAAAATTTATTGTGAATTCGCTTCCGAAACCTTTCATCAAGGACTGAATTTCGTCAAGCAGATCTGCCCCGTTCACGGCAACGAAGCGGCGCCAGAAGTACTTGGCGTGCTTC
>Ga0265798_10002399_pt1 | contig 27746 bp, 35 predicted proteins | sample P3T30metagenome_FD_192430 | JGI IMG/M metagenome (GOLD analysis project Ga0265798, IMG submission 192430) | Plant litter microbial communities from East Loma Ridge, Irvine, California - P3 T30 | ecosystem: Environmental > Terrestrial > Plant litter > Unclassified | place: USA: California...
TCTATCAATGTGGTCTGGTTCAAGAGCGTATCGCTGGAGACGTATTATCACTTGCCAGGATCCAGCTGGACATGTTGAGTCTTCACGATGTTGAGACGGATCTGAAGAAGGAAGCCAAGAAGGTAAGCCTTTTATCAGTCCCAGCTGACCGCAGGTTTTGTCGGTATTCGCGAGCGAGGCCAAGATGAAGCGTATAGAGCTACAGCTACAATTCGGCAATACACTAGACTTGACCCACACGACCAGAGTCAAGACCGATCATGTTCGACTCGGTCAGGTCGTGACAAACCTGATCTCCAACGCGATCCGCTTTACTGCATCGAGCGGTATGTCCAGAGTGTTGCTGATGCACCTGGTATGGTTCTGACGAATAGATGTCCGGCGGATTACAGTACAATACGACGTCTCGTTCGTGCCACCCGAAGAAGATACATGCGCCTTGCCATCATCCATCGGCGTGCCAGAGAACGTCCCTGTACCCGAGGACACGCCCTTGTGGCTCTTTGTCAGTGTCAGGGATACCGGACCTGGGCTCAAACCAAACGAGCTGGCCATCTTGTTCAAGCGGTTCTCACGTAAGTCTTTACTTCTTGCTGGTAGCTGATCTCGTAGAGGGCAACAAAATGATTCATACCCGGTATGGAGGATCAGGACTAGGATTATTTATCTGTCGAAGTAAGGCTAGTCGTCTGATTACCAGGCGAAGCTGATGATCAGAAATCACTGAGCTACTCGGAGGCCGAATCGAGGTCAAGTCTGATCTTGGACATGGTTCTGTCTTCCGCTTCTTCATCAAGACCGCTGCTGCTGTGCCCAAATCGGCCTTGGCACAATACGTCGAAAGTACTTCGGCTGACGGTCCCCCAATGATGGCAGGTTCTGTTACGATTACACCGAATCCGTCAAGTCAGTCGATACCGACGGTTGCCTCGACGGCTACAGTGACTTCAGATGCTCTCACTGGCATGAAGGATCTGCATATCCTGATTGTCGAGGGTACGTCTTCATCAATCGTTCCCGCTGATATCAGACAACATCATCAACCAGACCGTTCTCAAAAGGCAGATTGTCAAAGCTGGTCTCACCTGTGATGGTAAGCGATATCGGCCTGTTCACCAGCTGATCACCAGTGGCGAATCATGGTCTCGAGGCCTTGACGTTGATCCGGGAAGCGGATCGCAAGTCAAAGCGAGCTGGAGCACCAGGCCGTAAGATACTATACGACTGCGTTCTCATGGACCTCGAGATGCCTGGTAAGTCCGGCCCAAAAGGCATCATGAAGAAGCTGACGGGCTAGTGATGGACGGTCTCACAGCTGTGCGGCAAATTCGAGAAGCAGAACGAGCAGGTACCATGTCGCAACAGATGGTCATAGCTCTTACGGGTAATGCTCGGCAAGGTCAGATTGACCAGGCAATGGAGGCGGGTATGGATGATGGTGAGTTCCGGCTTTCCAAGTGAGCTACGCTGACGAACAGTCGTTATCAAGCCCTATGTCTTGTCACAGCTATTGAAGAAGATCAGGGCCATGTTTGCCAAGAGGGCCGAAGCGAGAGCTTTGGCGGAAATCGAGTAGTCCGTTGTCACCGGGTATGGGCTGTTTGTTGTAGCATATAAATCGCATTTTTTGATAGTCGTAATGTATCACTGTAGAACGACCGTCAGTGTGCAGTTGCTCTTTTGGACAGGATAGATGAGTGAATCGCCGCTACATATGTCAATTATCAGCTACATACTACATATGGATACAGTGTCAAGAAGATATATAATCTAGTCCATCCCGTCTAGTGTCTAGCATTTTTCGTACTTAGAAAGCCTCCTCTTGAGGTTCTCGACTTCTCGCCTCAGTCTCTCGGCATCATCCCTAGCCACTTTGATTTGCATGTCTTTCCCAGTCAAAGTGCTTTCCAGAGAATTGAGGTGTTCTGAATGTCAGCGACTGCGCAATGTAGCAAACAACGAGACTCACCCTTTCGCTTGGCCCTGAATGTCCTGGCCGAGATCCTGTTCCTTACTCTCTTTCGCTCTCTTGCACTCAATGCGCGGTATTCCTCGACTCGCATTCCCCAGATCATTCCATCTCTCTCTACACCCTCGGGTACCTCGTGATCCTGCTCCTGATCATAATGGTCCTCATTGGAATCAATCGACAGCGCTCTTCTCTTGCCCTTTTTGGGTGAATAGTGAGGCGAGTTGCGCGAAGAGAGCATTGGTGATGGTGAAGCGACTAGGTCATCGACTGCATCGACCGAGACAGGGGAGATCTTGGCTGGGCGCGATCCGGATGCATCGAGGTTCTGAGAATGGTTGTAGGTGTTATAGGCGTATGGATTGATTTTGTTGTCCTGTACAGGCTGCGATTGTGTGTGATTCGATGTGAGGAGCGAGGTGTTGATCCCACCAAAGAAAGACCAGGACGAGGGAGTCTGGGATTGCGAGTAGGTTGGTGGTTGATTCTGGTATGACTGCGCACTGTTCATGGGAGCTGGAGGGGGCATCGGTAGTCCAGGTTCGTTCTTGACGTGCCACGAAGAGCCAAAGTAGTCGCCTGGTGGTGCCGAGGGCTGATTGCTATACTCATCGTTGTTGGCGTTGTCTCCGTTGTTGGTTGTCTCGTGTGTGGTAAGACCGAAAGGAGAGGTCAACCACTGACTGGCGATGTTCGGGGAGAATGCCGGAAGCAGAAAGTTCTGGTAGAGGTATGATCCCCAAGCGGGTGTGTTGGTTTGATCCATTGTAAGCTTCGAAGAAGACGCAACGGCAGCGGTGGCCATTATCTATTCACTGATAAGGGTGTCGAGGTGTATCGAATTAGACGAACGATCTGGGTAAGGCGGTGATACGACGAAGACTTTGTCTGGAAGAAGCCGGTCTCTGATATATATATATACGATGTGGAGGGGACCGAGGTGGATAATGTCAGCTGACTGATGCTAGCCTGATTTCAATCTGCAGATCCAGGCTTTGGCATTGCATCCGAGTTCTCTTTTATATGATGATCATGCTGATTAGACGATGCTTGCGTGACGGGCACCGATACCGAGTTTGGTTCCAAGCCCGAAGCAGCCAGGCCGTGATGCCGCCGCCATCAGGTTAGCCATGACTAAGAATTGACGATGGTGGCGGCCTTGCGGTTCCCGCCCTGAATCTCCCAATCGCCGGATGCTGTTTTTCGCTTGCAACTTGGCGGCCCGCGGTGAAACTTCTTTCGTAGACGGGTGGAGGTCAGTCATATGATTCAGCAAGCCTGGGTTCCCGGTTTCTTCAGGCAAGCCACTGCATTAATTATAGAAGAACGCCAGACGCAAACAGCTTGTTGAGCTTGCAACTCAGTCTATTAAATGCCGCTGAAGAAACCATGGGGCTAGACCGAGGACCAGAAAATGGTACTCGGACGATCTACACAGCTTACAAGAGATCAGAAAGTACCAAGCAGCGGGAGATCCCCGACTGGTCGGCCATCGGTCGAGGTGCAGATTTTTCACAGATTCTTGATGACATGTCAGCAATCATGACCAAAATCCGGAAACGCCGAGCCACGGCCGTCAGGATAGAGCTCAGGGTAGCCAGGCCTTGTCATGCTTAAGAGATCTACAAACTGCGTTTTAAGCTTCCGTGCCTTCTGCAACGCTGGATCGGACATCTGACCGATGACATCACTTTTAAAGCAAAGCATCCGGTGACTGTACCTGTTCCTGTACCTGTTTCGATCGGGACGATAACTTCGATGCTCCAAACACACCACAAAGCCCTGGAGCCACTTGGAGCCATTCGATTTCGGATAGAAGAGCGGAACTAAAGCGGCTGGACTTCCAGAGTCTTTCCATGGCTTTCGAGAAGTAGACCGACGGCCAATAGATCCGGCGCAGCTGGCTCCACTTGTTACCAGCGGCTGCGATGGCGTTTTGGCGTATTCCAAGATAGCTCAAACCTCAAAGACCGTTTGCGGTACCGAGGTTTGAGATTCACGAAATACATCGCACGTCACAACCGGATGAGCATGTTTTCCCACATGTTCGGAAACAGAGCTTAATTCACAAGGTACGCGCTAGATCCGGTACCCGTGCCTATGTGTGCCTACTTTCCGATCACTCTTGCCGTAGCTGCCACGCGGAATCCATTCGGGATCACACGATGAACATACTTCTTTTGCATATCCCGACCCTCCATCATGACAATATCCTACCCGTCAGCCGTGTACAGACCAACGATAAAAGGCTCACTCCATGAGACGTTGTCAAGCTCAGAGCGATGGGTGGGGTTGCTTCTTTGCGTGGATCCGGCATACCAGTGTTGAAAGCAGCGTTGATATTGCAATGCGCCGACTTCCTGCGCCATGAAATCACCGCAAAAGAACCTAGGCTCAGACCGGCAACGATTGAGCCAAGGCCTGTCGTCAGCATTTCGCGACTTAGACTCGACTCACCTGGCTCCCCGTCATCGTGCCAGCTCATTTTTTGGCCTTCTCGATAAAGCACACTCAGAACTTCGTTAAAGTCTACTCTGGTGCCCACAACACGCTGTGTCCTCAGAATTATCCTGCTTATCAGCTGGTACCTCGCAGTCCACTCACGCATCCAGGGCTTGAATGACGCAGGAAGGCGATTCATCGAAAGAAAGAGAGAGGGAGTCGACATTGTATTTGTAGCTCACTCCGGAGTTGACGGCAAAGTGTTGAGCGAGAAGTTGGCCGCGGATTTGGTGCTGATGGTAAGCCCAGCATCTTCGGAGTCACCCACAGCATTGAGAGGCCGACGCTGGAACAGCGGTACTCTGGTACTAGCTGCCTCCCGCTGATAGCGATCAAATATGTCGTCGGCGAATTCGTTACATTCGTTGATGACGTGGTAGATTGTACCTATTCTGCATGTCAGCTCACTACAGATCCTATCAGACTCACTTGTCTGGCAGAGTATAGATCATTACTGTCGCAGCGGGATCTCGTATGCGCCTCATGGTTACTGAGATCCCCGAGCTCGTGTCGATCTTGGCATCACCCAATATCGCCTTTCCAATATCACAGAGAGCCTGAGCTGGTACGACGGCAGAATAGGGGTTGATTGGCGCTAGGAGTTGATGACATCCGAGGCATTGCTTGATTCAGCTCATTCTCGCATCGGGTCGACTTACCCATACTTCCCATCGGAATCGACAATTCGCTCGACCACAGTCCTCACATACCCAACCTGTCGTGAGTAAGCCTACTGCATCTGACCCACCTCTCCAGAGGCTACGACTACCCGCTGAGTCACCGGGTCCAGCTTCATCGGGTATACCAGCTTTTGGTCTGGGTGGTACCACATCGTACGGCTGTCTGACGTCTCGAGGGGTGGCGGCCGGCTTAAGGAAGGACGCGTGGTAGGACAACTCGAGACCGGGTGGAACAGGGAGAAGGCCAATGTCCGATTTCAACATCCAATAAGCGGTGCACGAGGTGTTGAGGCACATCCATCCCTCACTGTAGACACCCGGGCTCGAGTCGCAGCAATGATCACATTGCCTGCGCATATCAATGCTGTTCTGTCAGCAACGTATCTGGGAAGGACGCACAATGGATCCATCGCCGCTTCAACGCTCACAGCTGCCCTACTAGGTGCCATGAGGTAGTCGCCTGGGATCCTTCGTTTTAGGGATCTGCTGATTGCGAGACTTTCTGTCATTCCTGGACATGCCTTTTGATGGGGGATCAGGGAATATGAGCTGTAGGTTGGCGGAGTGATAGGACGGGTAAGAAGGCCAGTCTTTAGATCAGAGGGGTACACCAGCGGGTCGCTTCTCCGGGAGCCGATTTCAGTAAGGCGTCCCATGGGCAAAAGATCAATAGCGACTCCGAGACCCTGGTCCAATGGTGGCAAGCTGGTATCCGCATCGATAGAGGACCTTGGATCGGTCTGTAATGTCAAAGTTGCTGGGGTCGACTGGCGTGTTGATGTGGCCTGCACCAAGTTCGAAACTGGATAAGAACTCGACTGAGGAGAAGAGACGGCCGCATCAAACGAGCTTTTGGGTTGTAGTTTCGGTGCAGCCGACTGTTCCCACCATGGTGTTCCTTGACTTTCGACCCAATCAAATCTGACCTTGACCCGCTTGTACCAATCACGCCCTGCTGGACGCTTGATCCCTTGAGCCACCGGTTCTGCTTCAGTCCATACCATACTGACCCAATACCTGCAATCAGCTCAGATCGGTCAACTGAACATACCAGCCAAGGACAGCATAAGAGCAATTCAGCTTGATAGGTAGAAGCTCGTATCCTGACCCTGCTAGTAGGACGAGTGGTACGCGGCGCTTCCAGGCTCGAACCAGTGTCGCGACTCGGAAATCCGTCAACAACTGATCGCCGGAAAGTACAGGTGGCAGTATTTGACCGTCGTCTAAAGTCGGTCGTATGCAGTGTCCGCCCCTGATGTCAAAATCTGTCAGACGAGATGTCATACCCGTGAGATATTATGACTCGAGCATTATGAGCGCATGCATCACGTCTGGTAGTGAGCTTCGAGCCGGGCAAGGTAGGACAGCTCACGGTGCCGGAAATCCGTCCAGCAGATAGCCGAAAGCCACTCCTTGATGGAGGTAGAGTCCAGATTGAAATGCTCTGTAATAGGGTAAAGCCTCACAGAGCTCTTGCCGTGACTATTGTGAGGATCAGGCAAAGCGGTGATATAGGACTCACCATAGCCCAAACCAGTGGTCGATGATCCGGAACTCTGCGATCCGGCCTTCTCGGCCTAATCTCGATGGGCGGTAGATCGGCAACGAGCCGCATGACTCGACGGAAAGTACTGGATCGTATTCCAAGCTTGACTGGTATCGAGCCGGGATCGTCGAGCGAGGCAATTCCCACCAGCGGCGTCTCCGTACGCTCTGCGACTTTCGACCTCATGGCTTTTCGGCTCCTCCTTTTCTTTCCCTGTAGTCTCTGCTGCAACGTTTGTCTCTTGGTCTCCGAGTCTATTCTGCCGAGACTCATCGCTTCTAAAGATCCGGGCTGATAGGCGACGATTTCATCCGAGTTGAGATCTTCCTCGGTCAGCATCATGGAAGGGTGTATGTCGTTTCCGTTTGGCCGCTTCCCCTTCACCTCCTTCTTTAGCTCCCTTCGTGTCACATTTCCTCTAAACTTCCCCTTATTCCCCGATATTTTGCCTATTCGACGTGAGCGCTTCTCTTTGCCGATGTTGGCGGGTTGTACAGTTTCGAAAGCGGGAAGATTCTTCCCCGTCCTTGCTGTCTGGGAGGTCGTGGTGGACAGCGTTTCCGGCAGCTCGGGCGGTGCGCGGTACTCCAAATTGATTCGAGCTCGTATACTCTGCCGGGGCGGTCCAAAGCGGTCCAGATGATCTCCCTTTTCTGCCTTCAACTTCCTTTTCTTGTTGCTTTTGCTAGCTTTCCCCTTCGCTTCTGCGGTATCGTCTGGCTTCAATTCCAGAGCTATGCCTTCTCCTTTCGAGACTGAGTCGCCATCGGCCAGGATAAGAGTATCAGACAGCTTCGAAAGCGAGATAACTGTCCCTCCACTCGCGTTGGAAGGCCCTGCCTGCAAATGTCCGGGTAGCGAATGATGAGGTTGTCGATTCGGTGATCCAGCCTGCTCATTTCCGGAAAGCAGCTCATTTGGCAGCTGCAAAGCAGTCCACTGCATGCCAATCTCCAGAGACTCCATTGCCGAGCTCTGAGATGGTCTCAATAACCTTGTCGAGAAGGCGGCTGATGATGCAAGTCCGGCGTCATAGGCTCGTCGAGCAAATGTTGAGGTGAAGCTGAGATCAGCCGTGCCCCGCCGGGGTCTCCAAAGCCACTGGACGCCTCTCTACGTCTTGTCACGCGACTTGTGCGGCGAGCAGCTTCCGTGCATCACCACAGTCCCGCGTGCGAAGAGAAGCTCGGGCCTGTGACTTCGCTCGGCCTGATCGTCGTCGCGTCGAGTTCGGACGGCCGTATGGCATATCGGCAGCTCTTTTGACTTCAGCTGCATCTTTCGGTCATGGCCGGATCCCGCTAAGCGGTAGTTATTTCGGACACATTCTGCTTTACGCTCCTATTTTGTCATCAATGTCTGCCTATGAGGCCGATTACCGACTCGGGAAGCCGTGAGGAGAGTGCTCCTCCACGACAAGCCGAAGCGAATGGAGGTGGAGTGAAAGTTGTGACCGACTCATCATTTGCCAAGACGACCGACAAAGAGGAACAAGAAGCTTACTCTTGCTTCACAAGCCGTGAGAAATGGGGCATCATCAGTCTAATATCGCTGGCTAGTATATTCTCGTGAGTCACTGTGATTCATGGCGAGAGTGGAAGCTGAACAAGCAGTCCTATCTCGACCAATATCTACACGCCTGCTATCCCGACTTTGGCGACTGCTTTTGATGTGTCTGTCGAGAAGATCAATCTGACTCTGACTGTGTACCTGTGGGTAGAAGTTCTGTCGAGGAGTCTCGTGCTGATGCTGTAGAATCTTTCAAGCCCTCTCGCCATCTATCTGGGGCGCTGCATCCGATGCCTATGGACGTCGGTAAGTGTGTAGCTCTGCTGTAGACTGACTTGCTGATGGTCAGGCCTATATATATCATCAACCTCATCCTTTACATATTAAGCTGCATCGGAACTGCTCTATGTCCGACGAATGCATTCTGGCTGTTGTTGGTCTTGCGAATCGTTCAGGTCAGTGACCCGCATTCTCGAAGTACTATATTGACAAAACAGGCGGCTGGAGGATCCGCAACTATCGCTCTGGGAACTGGGGTCATTGCAGATATCTCCCTTCCCCATGAACGGGGCAAGTTCGTCGGTATCTTCCAGTTCGCGGGAACTTTCAGTACAGCTAGTGAGCTATTGTCTATGTGAACTTTGAAATTACCTAGCTCATAGTCCAGTCGGCCCGGTGTTGGGCGGTGTATTTTCATTTACACTCGGATGGCGAGCGATTTTCTGGTTCCTTACCATTTTTTGCGGTGTCGTACTACTCCCAGTGGTCTTGTGAGTGCAGCTCTTTCAGCGGGTGGTGATGTTGATGAGCAGCCTCCTACCTGAAACGTTGCGTTCACTGGTCGGCGATGGAACGATTCCACCACCTTTGCTGAATTGTACCCCTCAGGCTTATCGGCGTCGGAGACGGGAAGAGCGGCAAGCGAATGAGGAAGGTCGACCACCAGTCCTAGTCGACCGACCTATGCGTGTTCCAGTGAGCATCCCTCGAGAATGACCCCGGTTGTGCTCATCAGCAGTTTCGCCCTCTGGCATCCCTGAAACTACTTTTCACCCCCGATCTGGGCATGATCTTCTTCTGGTCGGCCATTGGGTATGCCCTGTGGTATGCAGTCATGTAAGGCGGTTTCTTCGCAGTGCCCACAATCTGATTGTTAGAACCGTTTTCTCGACCTTGCTACAGGATAGATATGGATTGAACGACATCATCATCGGAGTCTGCTACATACCCAACGGAATCGGAACCGGCATATCGGCTCTAATCGTCGGAAGATTCATGGACAAGGCATACTCCAAGGAGAAAGATCGTGTTGGAGGTGACCACCATCAACGCCCGAACGACTTCAGGTTGGAACGAACCAGATTTGTCTTCTTTCCTTATCAAGCTGGGTGAGGGAAATCATGATAAGAGGAACAAAGCTGATGAGTAGGGTCACCATCGCGGCGACATTGATTGTTGGGTGGAGCTTGCAAGTGAGAGCGGACTTGGCGGTTCCGGTCGTGTTCAGCTTCTTTGTCGGTGCCGGTACCAGCTTTCTGGCTACCAGTGAGTCTCTCTGTCTCTCCTCCTATACTCGCTGAGGTATGCAGCATCTATATATGGTATCGATATCTCGCCTGGTCAAGGTGGAGCAGTGACTGCGTCAGTATGTGCTCGCCAATTAACTAGCAGGGTAGCGACTGACGTATTTAGTTTAACCTTATACGGTGTGCATCGGCTGCAGTATCGGTTGCCCTCATTCAAGTCATCGTGCGGCACATCGGGGCAGGCTGGGGCTTCGTCTTACTCTCTGGTGTCTGGTTGGTCTGTACACCATTGCCAATCATTGTCGCTAGATATGGCCCCCATTGGCGAAAGAGGCGTCACGATAGGCTGCACCCCGGTTCTACAATTGTTCAGCCGGCCACACCTGCTTTGCCAACATCAAAGGGCCCTCCCATAAAACGCATATGAGTTGTATACCAATTGGACATGTGAAGTGGCACTGAGGCGAGGAGGTCCGTGCGCAGCAGTTTGACAAGGTTGACTGATACGTTGAATGATCTTTCCGTTCCTACCCTGACCTTTGATTACCTCATGGCCTCAGTCAACCTATATATCTCTCTCCCATACTCTCTCTTTCTCTTGGTCTGTTTCTCTCTTTCTTCATTCGGATACTTATCTCTTCCGCAACTCAACATATCGTGGTCTTGTTACAGAATTACCTTACCGCATCGGCGACAACCTCCATCCCACCATTATACGTCTTGATCTCGCCCCATATGTTGATTACCGAGGGCAAGAAGGAGGAAGTCACTCCTAGAAGCAGTCTGACCCATATCGGCGATTGGAGGCTGGGTGCTACCCTTGGTAGAGGAGCCTACGGTAAGTCACAACGTTTCTTTGCCGTGGTGTTGGGTGATGAAGCTGACTTCGTCAGGCCATGTCCGTCTCGCAACCCATATCAACGGTCGGAAAGCCGCCTGCAAGATCCTACCCGCCCTCCATCACGATCCCACTCAACCCGTCACCTGGGATCAGACGGTAGACGCAATGGAAGCTCACAAAGAGGTAGTTCTCCTAAAAGCGTTATCAGGACTTAAGATGCCGGGTGTAGTCGAGCTCGAGGGAATAGTAGAAAGGGATGGATGGACGTACGTCTGAACCACGGCTACAAAGCCTGTTGTCTGACAGGCAGGTATATGTTCTCGACCCTGCACCCTCACTCGGCTGGTCACGTCAACACGCCCTGGGATCACCATCAACTAGTCTCCTTCTTTCGACGACTGTGCATGACGGTCCATACCCTACATGCCCTCGATATTTCGCATGAAGATCTCAAGAGGTCCAATGTCCTTGTCGATCCACTCGGCTGCCCTTCAGTGATTGACTTCGGTTTCAGCCATTTTGCTGGACACGGACAAAGAGTCAGGAGCTCCGGTGGTACCCTAGACTATTCGAGTCCACAAAAGGTCAAGGTAAATATCTCTTATGAACTCCGCTGAGGCTCAGGATGAGATGTACTACGGCGCTCAGAACGATGTCTGGAGTCTGGGTATTTTCTTGACGAAGATCCTCGACCTCCCCCACCCCTATATCGACTTCGACAAGGACACTGAGTCCACCGCCAAGAGGAAGATCGCTGAGAGTGTTCCCGATTTCTACTTTAAGCGTCGACATATCGGACCCGGAAAAGCGGCTTCTTTGATCGTACAAATGCTTGAGCCCAATGCGGACGAGCGGATCACCGTGAGTATCACATGGGAAGGGCTTGCTGAACCGGTAGATACCTGAGGTTCTTCAACATCCATTTCTTGCACCCAGCCGACCCGATCCGGCACCATTTCATCTACCCTCGTTCGAACTGCCGTCAAAGCTGAACTACGCGCTCTCGTCATCTATCATTCAGGATCTATGCTTTTTGGCATATTTGAACGATGACTTTGCGCTATGTCAGACGTCGAAGGACGTGGTGGATAGGCTTTACGGGCCGGATCCATGTTGGGAGAAAAGGTGGGGCAAGATGCTTAGTAGGTGGAAGAAACGGGCAGACATGGATTGGGAGGATATACCAGCGTCGAGAGCTCCAGCGAGGTCCAGTGAGTCCATGAGATATGCGTATGGCGAGAAAAATAATGATCCCCTAGTGATTCCTGTACGAGCTCGAATGCCGGCAATCCCGAAGCGGACTGTGCTGGGGGACATCGCTCACACCTCGAGAGTGAGTTCTTCAGTCTGAGGGACATGCTGATCATTCTAGATCAACACAAGCAATATCACCGGACACAAAGTCCAAGCCTCTGCGTTGCCATCTTCGATCGCACAGGCCAAGCATGCTCGTGAAACTGTGGTCACCGAGCCTCATCCGCCGTCCAATGACCTGGAGAACCTCAACGACGCCAAGCGTCACAAGAGACCCTCCGGGAATCCCATTCTATCTCCCCAGAAAGGCATGCTGCCAGCTCAGAATCAGACGTATCGACTCCGAGACTATTCCTTGATTTCTCATGCAGTAGGGCCTGTCCCTATCCGGCCGAACATCCACTAACTTGCAGTCACCGAAGAAAGGCAATGTTCATCGAGCTCATCGACGAGCTCTGGCAGCAGGACCGAGAGAACATTTTGGACACCGAGGAGCTTCCCTCCTGTCCGAAGATTCTGTACCTCAAGGGTACCCAGTCACGCAGCCGGTTGCTGGTCCTTCCAACTTGATCACGCTCGATGAAGCGGGCCCGAGCACTAATTTACTGTGAGTCGTCTCGTCAGATTTGCTTCGAATTGCTGAGTGTAGCGGCAACATTCAGCATCCGCTGACGAGTGGCGATTTGCTTGGTGACTCTGTGGAAGTCATGCGAGGTGAGTCCACTGCTATGAAAGACGGCTTTTGTGCTCGAGCTGATCATAGATTTAGCCCTGAACAGTATCGCGGGTGTGGAGGCCGCCAGACCCAAACCACCTCGACGCTCATCGCGAATCGCTGAGAAGAAGGGGGCTCGTGTTATTCGTTAAGTTAATCATCGTGTATATCCCGTTTCAGCTCGCGAATCGGGAGAATTCTAGACGTGCGGGGGCATTCAGAAGCGTTGTACATTCTTTAGCATACGTTACAATCATGGCATTTCTTCAAGGCGTTATTTCAATATGGCTACATTCGCTTCAAGCTGGTGTGATGTTCAAGATAGGCACACGAAGCTCTCCATCGTAATCATCGTCTTCGTAATTGCTGTCGTTGTCGTTGTCGTCATTTTTCTTGTATGTGTATATCGATGTGTCGGCAAAGGAAAGGTCGTAGCCCATCGCCGCGTCAGAGTCATCTTGCGTAGGGTTGAACAATTCGCCGAATTCTTCCTCGACAAATAGTTTAGTTTGTTCAGATATATTGTGCTAATTGATTTAGCTGTAGAAAAGAAAGAGCCGGGTAGCTACTCACTAGGGCATCCTGAACACACCAGGTCCTTATCGGAACTTCATCCTCGCCCATATCTACATCATAGCCAAAAACAATCTGAGCTGCTTTCATAGCTCTTCTTAAACCCTCAATGAGCTTCTCCGTCTTGAGCGGTATGTCGCAGGTCGCCCTTGAGCCGTCCTGGGTCCTAGACCTCAAGAGAGGGGAAGCAAGACCACCACCCATGGCCGAAGAAACTTGATTTGGTGCTCCAAGGAGATGGACGATCGCCCCTCCTCCTCTATCTCCGGGGAGCTGACGAATGGTGGCCGAAGATGGGAAGCGGTTGTTCATCCCTGCTCTCGATGGGAACGCATCGAACGAAGGCCTGGAAGATCGTCGAGTGGAGATATCGATGAACGAAGGTCGTTTCAAGTCATCAGGGTTTATAGTTGTGATGCTCTGGTCGGAAGGGGGGTTTCTGCGAAGCGTATGGCTTGCTAAGCGGGACGGCGTGGATTTGTCGGGTCCGGGAGAAAGTGACGCTCGAGGTCTGGAGATTGTGGTTGTTGAGAGACGTGGTCCGCGGATGTTTGACTCATGCTGAAAGCTTGGGACTCTTTGGTGCTTTGTCTGAGATATTGATCGTAGGGTGGTAGGTGGCCTTGGTATGGATATGGATGCCTCCGAGGGGGAGAGTGAAGATCCTCTAGTCCGGTCATTGACGGGTGAGACGGACCTCGAAGACCTGACCTCGATCTCGGAAAGCGCTAATTGGATTTTGTGCCTGAAGGAGATCATGAGTGGACTACGATGAAGTGCGAGTAGTTCGTATAAGGTCCATCGCATCCATTCGACTATACGAGGTGGGGACCTGGAATTGGCTAAGACCAGTCGATCGTTGGCTTCGGCCATCATCTGCTCGAGACGCTCTGCAAGGTAGAGCCACAATGATCCATTGAGTGAGATAGTATCGGGTGCTCGGATGCAGACGATTTTGATGATCTGGAATACCAGGATCTGGTGAGCGGCGAGCATTGAGCTGGATTGATGGGACTTTATGGCAGCAGTGGCGTTCTGTCTGGATAAGATGAAGTGAAGCATCCTGATCCATATATTCGAGTAGATTGTATCTCTGTCGACTTGTTTAGGAGGCTCCAGCACGAGCGAAAAAGGTAGAATGACCGAAGCGAGTAATCCAGCGGTCGGGATAGTCTGCTCCACGACCGCCCAGGCGTCTCCCAGTAGGAAGACCGCTGCAGCAAGCAATTGGACAGTGCTTGATCGTAACGGGAGGACAAACGCCATGTTATCCTCAGAAGCGGAGCTGAGGATTTGGATTGAAGGCCGGACGTAGTGTTCAATAATCACAGATGTAGTCTCGGTATCGAGGTCGAAAGAGGAGTTCTGGATAAGTTCGGTGATTTGGTCTAGTAGGCCAGAGAAGTCGACGGCGGTCATGAAGGCACGGAACGTCGGGGCTATGTCACGAAGAAAGGTGGCAGGTCGAGCGGACGTGAGGTATGTCTTGGCTAGAGACCCAATGATACTCGAAGCTACCCGGCCGGTGGTACCGGCGTGATTCTTGAGCAATTCTGGTACGAGGTGTAGGATCCTCTTCACTGCTAGACTCGATAGTCGACCGCCGGAGCGAGCGTAGGCATCGACAAAAGCGATGTATCCAGCTTTGGCACCAATCCAATCCGTCTCCTTGTCGTCTCCTTGAGCCGCTGATCCTCGCAAAGCAATCTCATCCGACATTCGCCCCTTTACTACTATGCGTCCTAAGGCCTCGACTGAATCTTGTAGCAATGATTTGCTAGATTCGTCCTGCATATAGGGTACCATACCAGCCAACAAGTCAAGGAATCGTATAGCTCGCGCCGATGCAGGACTTGCAGCAATGACCGTATTGAATAGCTTGATGATGTTGGGTTTGGGAAAGACGGTCTCTTCGAAATTGACGCTAGCCACTTTACTCGCATGACGTTCTGCTGCAGCTGTGCCGATCTCCGAGAAAGCCAACTCAGGACCACTGATCATGTGAACCAGAGCATCGATCTCTTCTTTACGATTCATATCGCGAATACCGGATGCTACTCCTGACGAAGGCGAGTTGCGAAGGGACAGGGAGGCGAGGAGCTTGTATAGAGTATGAGGATCGGCGAGGTTTTCGGAAATAGTGACACATGCTAGATGAACGAAAGAGTCACCATGAATACGGTTGAAGCTTCTCATGGCGTATTCGATACAATCTTTAATAGCTGCGTTATCGGCACTGTAGGTCTCAAAGATGGCGCCCATGGTCGACTGGAACCCCACCGAAGCGTATACTCGTCGGAATCGAGCAGAACATAGCATGAACACCCGCATCGCATGTGCGACCACCAGAAGATCCTCTCGACCGTGTTGTCGCAAAATGGCGCTGACGTTTGAGAGAAAGTGCCGTAGTTCTGCTCGGTCGTTGTAATTTCGATTGGCGGTACTAAATAGCTGGATGATCAGGAGTAACCAGGCTCTTGAGAAGGGGAGCGAGTGGATCGAAGATTGTATCGGAAGGTTCGATAGCATTTTCTTAATCAGATATACGTCCCGAGGATTGTTTCGCAGTATTCCGGCAAGAATCAGGACTTGTGCCGTTTGAGCGCCTATATCACCTTCACGCCAGGGCGCATGGAGCTTGTAGCCACCTTCATCTTCGTGAATCGATGCCGGAAGCAGTACGTGCTCTGAGCGATTCTTTCGTATGTCCCGCAACGAGACTCCACTCAGACCTCTAATCGTGATTGCAATCGTGGTCAAGATGTCCACGTAGGCTGAGAACGGAGCGGTGGAGCGAAGACAGGCTCGTACGTGGCCCACCAGCGCATTGGTAGCCGCATAAGCGTATCCGGGCGTGATGGTAGTCGAATCTGCCCGTATCAAGAACAAAGTGTGCTCGAGATCGCTCTCGAAGCCTTCACCTATTATTCGGAAAAGACCGGGAGCATCATCACGTTGAGAAAGCTTGATTAGCTCTCGAGAGGTCATGGCGGAGATCGGGTCCCTCTCGTCGGTCAACATCCACGCTTGGCTGCCGACTAGTGAAGTGAGACTGGGCGCGAAAAGCGGCTTACGTCGCTTGAGCGATATTGAGTGCCCACTGCCGGTTGAGGCAGATCGATTGAGACGGTTGGGCGAAGGCGACCGATTGTTGACCTCCTCATCTGCCTGTAGCTGTAATGCAGGAAGGGTTGAAACAGGTAGATGCTCCCAATCACTTTTCCCGACCATCTCGTCATCTTCATTCCAACCGAGTTCCATCAGTCGCTGCCTCAGCTCGAGGGGAAGAGTGTTTCCGAATTTCTGCAAGGCGGCATCTTGGACTTCTTGAGGCTGCACCCATTGTGGGAGACCAATTTCGGAGGCGACGTATATCAGGTTCTGCATTGTGAACTGAAAAGTTGGACCTCGACGATCGTTATTGATTCTCTGTGAGAGCAACTGATATCTCCACCCATAGACCTTTGCCAATTTACGTAGAGCTGTCGACCGTATCGCAGACTCGGAATGGGCTAGATCAGAGGTAACCATCTCCTTGACTGCCATCGCGTGTTTCTCGGCACATTTCATGAACAGGAAAGCCGTTGCCGGGGTCAGATCGGCATCGTTGAGGGAAGACCAAACAGGCCACAGAAGCAGCATCCAATCGTCCGATGTGAGGGTGACCTGGACTAAGACTAGAAGAGGGGGCAGGACACAGCGTAGCTCGACATCGAGAACGGGGTCTCGGGTTCCCGATGAAAGGAGGCCGGTGCCCTTTCGCTTCATTGCGAGACCAGTCATTCGTTTCGCTTGAGCAGTGACGTGCGTCGCTGGAGTCGATTGGTTATTAAGGTCGTGAATGAGTGCTCTTAATTCCTCGATCGGGCCGTCGAGCGTGGTGCTCTGCAAAGGCGCGTCTCGAACCTCCAGGTACCAGCGGATGACGATGTGTCTCCAGCTTGATCTACATTGTTAGCTAAAGTATGATAGTGGACCAGAAAGATACCCACTTTCTAGTTGAGCCCGAAATCTCTCGAAGACGATGGAAGAGAGTACAGAGCAAAGCACGATAATCGTCCGGCAGCCTCGCATCTTTCTCCTGTATCATCAGCTTCAATACTTATAGATCGAGCCATGAACTCACCTCCGCTTCCAACATCACTGCCACTCTGCTCTCTAGCGTTTCCGCGAAGCTTTTCAAGCGATCTTCCACCTTCGCAGCTTGATCCAGCTTATCCAAAGCCTTCAATAGCTGTACCAACACAGCATACCGACCCAATTTCACGACCTTCCGTGGGTTTGTTCCCTCTTTGCCCTTTCCCTTGACTGACCCAGCGTTTCCCATGAGGATAACCGCTACCATTTGAGGATCGGCGTCGGTCCAGAACGGCACAGGATCTAGTAGTTCAGATAATGCAAGGACGAGCTTGAGCGGTGGTCCAAGTGATGGGGATGAGATAGCCGCCGCACACGCGAACAGAGATTTATAGAGAAGCTGAGGATGGTTTGATTGCAGATGACGTGAAAAGCCTGTGGCATCTGATGTGGCCCGTATAGTAGTGCTCAGCCGCTACAGATATTAGAATATGATCTGATGGCAAATATCGTAGGCTTACAAGAAAAAGCTGGCTGAGGCAGATCTGACCAAGTGCGTTGAGGGCTTTACTGGCCAAGAACGCCCGGACGAGTGCATACACCTGACCAAGTGGAGCAGTCGCGACCTATGCTTGTCAGCTGAATAAACCATTCCGTCATGAGTCTTACATGCCTAAGCGCTGCTTGACTTGTACCCTCTTCCCATCGCCCTCCGAGCTGCCAGTACCGCACCAGCGTATCCCTGTAAGTTTTCGTGATCGGCGGCCCCGACTCAGCTGGGATTGTGCCCATCCGGAAAGGATCTTCCGACTGCTCGACATCCTCACTCTCGTTCAATTCGTACTGACTGATTTCGAGCGCCAGGACAAGATTTGGCCATTGAAAGCACAAATCGTCTGAGATCGGTACGAGCGCGAGCTCAGGCTCGAGGATTCTGTGGACGCCTTGCCAGATGATGCTCCTTTGCTTGGGACTATAGTCGCCAGCAGACGAGGCGAAGGATTGGAAGAATGCTGATAGTGCTCGAGAACGGAGTCGAAGATTCAAGGGTGGTGTCCCGTGTAGTATAGGAGCTGGAGTGAACAGCTGTCACGTCAGTCACAGAGGACCACCTAGTGGACGGTCTCACCTGAAGATAGGGTGTTTTTGAGCTGAAGAACCATTCGGCCAGCTTGACATCTGTGCCGACTGCATTTCCCGCGGCGACCCACAACAGCTCTTTACATTCACGGCCTTGACCGCCCAGCGGTCGCTCAATCCCAACCCATTCTGCAACTGCTGCTTCTTCCAGACTCAACATATTACCTTCGCTGAGTTTGTGGATCAGGTCCAGGACGGAGTTGACATGTTTCTCCTGACGATGAGAGGTATCTAGCGCGTGTAGTAGTCGAATCAAAGCGATAGAAAGGTCGACAAAGCCCGCTGGACTATGTTGCTTATGGTCGTGACCGTGGTCAAGCAGATTATCGCGAAGCATTGTGTCCAGCAGCGTGAGACCCCGATCACGGAGTTGACGATCATCCCAATGAAGTACATGGCACAGCCAAGTCCAACGAGCTAATTCCTCTTCTGCACTATCGGCTACCCAATTTCGTACGACGGTTCCGAAGACCTCGAGAGCCTGCTGGCGCTCTCCAGCACTCGTGATGCTGTCGTCGAGGAACGCAGCGCCCAGCTCGGCTAGGATGGCAGCATGATGTGGACAGGTCCGGGACCAAGGTTTTCGGGCTCGAGCAGCCGGCATATGTCGATGAAGTTCGGTCAAAAGGGGTGCGAGTGCGTAAAACTCGTTGTCGAGTCCGTGGCGCTGGGGGAATGTTCGAGACTCATGTACTGAGTGTCTGCTTCCTTCGGGATGATGTCCATGACTTCCTGTCTTGCCGACAACACCGACGGATTGGCCTAGCCTCGTTAAACGCCGTTTCGATTCTTCTGTTGAACAAGCATCCAAACAAGTCTTGACATCTCTTGCGAACTTCCTCCTCTCCCTTGCTATCTCGTCCCTCTGCTCAACTGTCAGGTCCCCGAATTCAGCTTTCATAGCCATCGTGTCCTTCCTCTTCTCATCGCCTCGAATGACATTATTCGTAGCTTGCTTCATCCCAAATCGAGCAACCGCCTTGGTCACTATATCGAATGTCTTCTTCTTTTCATTGCCCGGCCCTGTCCGTGCTAGTGAGTGTGCAGCCCTCTCCTCGGCTGGCGTCATTATATGATCGCGAACTTGTTGCCAGTGTTGTAGACCTGGTGACACCGGTTTCTTTGGCGACGTGGAAGGAGCGAGGAGATCACGAGTGTTAAGTCGTAGCGCCATTGGCTTCGGCTTGGGCGATTTGGTCGTCGGTAGCGGAGTGGGAAGGATATCTGGTGAAGCAGTCTGTCGGAAGCCAGGGGTGGTGGGCGAATTTATAAGTTCTGGTGAATCTCTCATATTCGCAGTATATTCGAAGACGTCGCTCGCTTCTCTTGACCCACCCGAGTGTGGTACATCATCGAGAGTGAAGCCTCTTGAGGGAGCAGTCATGAATGTGTTATTGCTCCTAGACGTCGAAGAAGTGGCTAGGCCAGTCGCTGGTGGACGAGGCCCAGAAGGGACACGTTGCTGTGGGCGATCTTGAGAGCCTTTGGGTGGCTCTCTCTCGCTCACCATGGTGTATGAACGGTATGGTTGAGTCTGAGGCAGACAAGCAGCACTCCTTGGCTCGCATAGAATGATCGTCCCTTGGTGTAATAGTGCAGTGGATTTGAGTGACAAGTGGACAGGTCAAAGTGGAGGCAAGATAGGAGCAGGCCTAATGCAATGGGACAGGCGCGTGTACAACTAGACCCCCTCTCTTGGCTCGCGACTTTCCACCATCACTTCTTCACCTAAGTAATAGGCATTCAGCTTTGGTACAATCTTCCAGTCTTCCGTAACGGCCCAACAACTCGGATTAGGCGATAAGAAGCCTGCCTTGGGTGCTACTGAAAAGTATCATCAGGGTGAGCTCCTTTCTCACTTTCCAATTATAGGCGCTGATGTTTCCAGCTTCGCACCGTACCCATCATACTTGATAAACTTTGCAACGCATAATCATCCACACTAGAACCATGGCGGCAGTCTCAGAACCCGCCTCTCCGCCGGCTGCGAAACGGGCTCGCTTGGATCCCGATACACAGTTCTCCACTTTACCACCTTCACCTTCAAATGGTCATGCCGAAGCCAACGGTGCGACCTCGAGTACGGCTCATATGCCTTCTGTGACCTCTGCGCCGGAGTTACCCAGTGCAGATCCAATCAAGATTAATGAGGATTATGAGAGCGATGAGGAGGATGTACCCGAGCAACCTGTTGCTGAGGAGGAGGATTTAAGTAGGGCAGATATGTACCTCGATACGGTATGTACAATCAAGTGTGCCATGGATGGCGACTGACGATCAGATATCAAGATCAAAGCTGGACTTCGATTTTGAGCGGCTCTGTTCCAAGAGTCTGAGCAACATCAATGTGTATGCGTGTCTGGTGTGTGGGAAATACTTCCAGGGAAGGGGAAGAGGAAGTTGGGCATATCGACATGCTGTCGGTGACAATCACCGTGTTTGGTTGAACTTGTCGACGGAAAAGGTATGTCCAGATGTATTCCTTCGTACCGAGCTGATCCCCAGTTCTACGTCTTACCAGAAGGCTATCCTGTTTCCGACCCCTCACTTAACGATATCCTTTACGTTCTGAATCCGCGGTACAAACAATCTGGGCTTCAACTACTAGACAAGCTTCCCGAGCCATCCTATACACTAGAATCGGAACAATATCGACCGGGCTATATCGGTTTGAACAACATCAAAAGAAACGATTACCTAAATGTCATCATTCACCTACTACTCCATATCCCACCTCTTCGTACTTTCCTCTTAAACCCCGCTTCCCCCGAATTACAAGAGGAAAGACGTCCTACCGAACTCGTTTCACGACTGGCAACGCTGTGCAGGCGGTTATGGAATCCGAGATTGTTCAAGGCTCATGTCTCGCCTCATGAGTTCTTGCAGGAAGTGGCCAAGAGAAGTGCTGGCAAATTCAAGATGACGGAACAAGGTGATCCTGTCGAGTTCTTGGGTTGGATTGTGAATACCCTTCATAGGGATTTGGGAGGAACCAAAAAGAGGAACTCGAGTGTCATCTATTCGACCTTTCAAGGGAAAGTACAGATTGAGACTCAAAAGGTCATCACGCATAAAGAGTATGCTCGGCCCGTGTTTGAGCCAGGACGAGGTAAGTCAGGTGTTTTAGGAGCGACAGACACCAGAGCTCATGTCATAGATATCCAAACAATATCATCACCCTTCTTATTCCTTGCGTTGGACCTACCAGCAACTCCTCTATTCCAAGATCAGAATGAGAAGAAGATCATCCCACAAGTCCCTCTATCAACTGTCCTAGCCAAGTTCGATGGCAAGACTACCCAGGTGAGCTAGTTTCAAGCCATTTGAGACTCTTACTAATCAACAGGAATTCGGTCCAACTTTAAAGCGTCATCACCTTACTGCGCTGCCCCCGTACCTCATCCTACACATCAAGAGGTTCACCAAAAACAACTTTGTTGAAGAACGAAATCCTACAGTGGTTAACTTTCCTCTCCGAGGAGTCGAGCTCTCTGACTGTAAGTCCCATCACCTCTACCTCGTATACATGCTCATGATTCCCAAGATGTTGATCCCAAACCTTCCGACCCAATCCATTCAGTCTACGATCTCCTTTCCAGCGTGACTCTGGAATCAACGACAGCATCAACAACATCTACAGGTTCAGGTTCAGGTTCAGGTGTAAGCAAAAAGAACGCAATAGAAGAGAATCAAGCAGCGTGGAAGATCCATGTAAGAGCAGGACAGGGGGGTGGGGATGATGAGAAATGGTTTGAAATGCAAGATCTGCGAGTGGAGGAGGTCAGGCGAGAAATGGTCTTCTTGGGAGAAACGGTTATACAAGTTTGGGAGAGGCGAGATTTGTCCACTCCAAAGTAGAGCCTAGATTGTGTACAAATACGCCACCTGCATCTATGCATGCATGGGTCGCCCGGTTTCATCACTGGCCTTTCGGATCGCGGACAGGGTCCGACATTGCGGCGCGGTCCGTCGACTGTGATCGTAGAACGCTGAGTTGTCGGTAATATTGATCAGATCTCGGGCATGTCGTGACCGAAGTGTTGATCAGGGAGGGTAGATCTTTTAGTCATTCGGTTAGCGTAAGGCAATTCTCATACTACTTTCTGTACTTCATTTCACACCATACATACAACGTATACGCATATATCACCGCCAAGCTAAAGCTCGCGCATCCGTCAGTAATATAGAGCTAGGAGGCAAGCAAGTATGAATCTAGAAGATCACGATGAGGTGCGTTTGGAAAATTCCTATCGAATGGTATATCCGGTATGGTCATCAAGCTGACGAGTTTACCATCTGTGCCTAAATTTCCACCCTCCACTATCCTTGTCCACCTGCTGCCCCTATCTATCATCGAACGGTCTCATTGATGCGTGTAGGATGAGTCCCCATCGCGCGGAGGGTCCATGGGACCGGATGGTGGTGGAGCTGGCGGGAGGTAAGCTACCCTTACCATTGGCCTAGCTGATTATAGTGCGTCCGTTCGAAAGGCTCAGAATCGAATTGCACAGAGGGAATTCAGGTTGAGAAAACAGGTATGGCTTTTCGACGCTCTTTCAATAGTAGATGTCGCTGACGGTATAGCAATACGTAGGTCAAGAGACCGATCTACGGGTAGAGGCGCTTATGTTAGATTCGTGATCTTGAAGCCAGAGTTGAAGTCCTCTCTGGAGATAAGGAGGAGCGGGTGGATCTAATGACTTTGCTCATCCGGAATTTGCTCAAGGAGAACAAGGATCTCCGGGCGATGTTGAAGAATATGACGTCCTTCGTCGGTGAAGGTCAGTTTAAAGTCCTCATTACTACCTATATTTCCCGGAGCTGATGTATCAGGACTGGGATCATGCCTACCTCGTCTAGGCCTTAATGCTGATCAACTCGATGCGGTCCTGAACAGAGGAGACACTGATTCAGCACACGATGCTTTCCTTGCCCTCAAAGCTTCCAAAGAGATGGAAGAAGCCAACCCTGGTATCGCGCTTGGCCACGTCAAACGAAAGACATCTACCAACATTTCTGGTTCCAAACGCAAACTCGAGGGTGAACACGATCATCATTCCGAAGGTACCTCTACGCCGGGTGGTGACAAGCGATACAAAGATACGAGGACACCAGGTCCTGATACCACCTTGAATCAGCAGGCTTCTACGTCCCAAATGCAATCTCAATCAATGCAACCGCCACTTCAGCCAGGACAACAGAATATTCCAGTAAACAATTACGACTTTTTCTTTCCCGATCTCGAAGCAATGGCGAGCGGTCGATATCAGCCTCCACCGCCTACAGCTCCATTCAACCCTTACGCATATAACAATAATTCGCAACCTTATCAACCCCCTAATCCCTCTGGACCAAGCTGGGCACAAGGCCAAGATCAACAATTCCCATATGGGATGGGAATGGGATTCGGTTTCGGACCGAATTCGCAAAACCAAGCCAATTTCACTGGGTTTGGGCTCACTGTCCCCGCTGCTCCCATTACTCCCAGTGCACCTGCTTCATCTACATCGGCGTCTGCCAAACCCCCTGTCGCTACCCGATCGAGTGGAGATGTAGAGACGGAGACTGAAAAAAGTAAACGACTCAAAGAAGCTGTCGCAAGTTTGACTGTCGGTGATAGAAGAGCCTTGGAAGGAACACCGATGACTCCTGATGAAATGGCAGAGAGGTTTAGAGTACAGGAGAAATTGATGAGTAGTCTACCGGAGAATGATCAGAACAACAGGATGCTCGAGGCTATGCAGGTGAATCTAGCCTCTTGTCCTCTCGATTTTGAGAGTATTGCTGATAGATAGATGATTACATATCACTTGAACAAGTAAGTCTTGACTTCCTCAAGTGAGCTAATGACAGTTATCGGGTCAATCCAAATTACGTTCTTCCACTCTCACTGCGTCCGACAAAGGTACAGAAAACGATAGCCCACGAACATGCCATCGATGGACTCGTCTTTCCCTCTGTGCGAGATAGGATGATCCTTCTGCGAGGTGAGTCAGCTGATTGCACTCACCATCATGAGCTAATTATAGGCCGATACGATATCATTGAAGCCTTCTATGCCATCTTGAACGGGGTATGTTACCTTATCGACCTCGGAACCAGCTGACAGGTAGTTCACATTGCATGGGGAAGATCCACTAGATCATAACAATTGGGAACTATCCGAGCGATGGTTGACGGAATTCCGGTATGTGTCCTACTCCCACCTCTTCTACGCGCGGCTGATTTCTAGAATACTATGTGACGATGAGGTATTTGATATCACCAATAGATGGCGAGCTACTAGAGGTGAAAGCGCGATTCCGAAGGGGGAGAACCCGATTGTGAGGGGTGACTACGGTACACAGGGAATGTTTGGGCAGACTCAGTAGAGCCTCGGTTGGAGAGCAGCAGGAGCTAGCTTTATAGATTTATCTACATTGGTTTTATACAGCATGTAAAGACAAAGTGCATATTAGTCTTGAGTCATCACTCCGATGTCAGCTATGCAGACTGATGAGTGACACCACCGCACTTCACGCCACGCAACATGCCAAGATACTCCAATTCATCTAGGTGACACAGATGTGATACGGAATGAGAATACGAAAATAAGCAAGATAAAGGATGATCGGGAGTGTGAATGGGTGTATAGACATTATGGATTGATGTAGTATTGTGTGGTTGTGAAGTTTGTTCGGGGGTGTAGAATAATGATAATGGATATAAAAAAGGCTCCTTGCTTTCCAAAGACGAATTCCCTTTAAATCCTGATGGCCTGGCTGTTTGGGGGGCGACAGCATCTAGTGACCACCAGCCTCTCGCTTGGCGTCGAGGTCGGCGTTGGCGAGCTTCCTGGGGGGGATGTTGTAGAGGTCGGCACCGAGGTTGGCGTGCTTCTTGGCAATGACGAAGACGTATGCCATGTAGATGAGGGAGAGACCGGCGAGGGACCATCCGAGACCCATGACACCCTGCTAGTGAGTACTAGTCACCACATGCAATGAAGGATGCTTACTCGGGAGACACCGGGGCACTCGGGAACAAGAGAGTCTCGGGGGCAGTAGTGAGAGTCTCGCTGCTTGTAGAGGACAGTAGCGGCAATGGTGGCACCTGAATATTAGCGCTCAATCCTTTGTCACAGTTTCCAAACGACTTACCAACTTGGAAAACGAAGAAGAAGGCATGTGCTCCCATGACGGTGGTAGCCTTACCGAGAGCACCCTTACCAGAGGTAGCGACAACCCACAAGTTGAATAGCATCTGTAGGATGGCAGCTACCAACATGGCAATGACGGCGGGAGGGTAGTTGTCGGATCCAGTTCGCTGCTTCTTGATACCGATGATATCAATGACCATCTGGATATGTTAGTCACATTTCACATTTTGAGAAATTGTGGCCAGGGCGGGGGGAGGTCTAGATCGGCTTGGCACGAATGCGTGATTAACACTCTCCATATCATCTTTGACGCTTGCAATATATGGCGTTGCAAGCAGACTAGGACCATGTCGAAACATTCCATTGTTTACGACCAGTTGAGATCAGGGTGATAACCACCACTGAAAACCCCAAAATAAACAAGGGCCAAGATATCTTTGTCGCCTGATATGATGATGGTGGGGGGACACATGGGATAAACACTCACGGCAGCGTAGGCGACCATAAGGACGAGACCGAGAAGGGGGGTCTTGAAAGAAAGGAGACTGTTTTGTCAGCGTCATGTCAAGCCATGCCATTCCATGTTTTGAATCAAAGTTCGGGCATTGATGAAATTCGGAATCCCCTTCTTTCTCCGAACCCATGTCCACTCTAATCTTCCCCAGTACACCATTCACCGACGCTTTGAGAGCAATGACTTACTTGACCATTGCTGCTAGTCTTTGAAGGATCGAAAAAAGTGGGATGGAAGAGTGTAAAGTGGAAAAGGTAGTAGAGTGAATAGGATGACTACGAGTATATGTTATTCCTGTCTTTGGTACAGTTGTCGTCAAAGAGTGTCTGACTACAGAACTGAATGATAATTGGCTGAACCAGCTTTAAGGGTCAAGGGTTCAAATCAAAATGTATGCTAAAGGGGGGTATAGAGAAGGAAAAGGCAAAAGCGGCAGTTCCCTTGTTGAGTGTGTACCCTGACCTCTAACCCTACAAACGAATGCGTACACTCAGTCTCGCTTCATCCCCCCTAAACATTTCCTTTGAAACTAATTTGCCCTGAATTAAAGGGTGAAACCCCGACAACTCAACATGACGACCTCGACTCTAAATTACTATAAACGGTAAACATAACCGAACGGTTATAAAACGGAAAACCCGGAATGCTTGCGGCCGCTTTCTACTTCAACAGGCCAGGCGTTGCCAAGCGGCCGTTGAGGAGATATTACAGGAAGGAAAATACGTGATGGCCAAGTATTTCATGTTGCCAATGCAGCGCAAGACTAGGCATTTCAGGCGTGTCAAGGGGCTAGATGTAGTCGCAACGGGGAGTCCCTTTCCGAGAAGGCGTCTCTGATACTTACTGAAGACCAGCCAGAGCTCGACAAGTCCTTCAGAGGAGTACATCCTAGATCTAGGGCATTGAGAACAACACCAGACATGAAAAGGGGTGTGCACGAATAAGTCTGACCATGCATATTGACACCGGCCTCTACGCGTAACGTATTAGACCATCCAATCCAGCCCTTCACCATCCACTACGAAAGGCTTATCGAGCCCTACGACAGACCCTTCACAGAGGGGACAAACAGCAGCTACAATCTTATCCAATTCGCCCTTTAATCTAGCAGTCTGCTCCTCGCTCAATCCACTGCCATCTCTCTTATTCTTCTTCTGACTAGACACTGAGGGTCCTACACCGACTCCTTGGCCGACGACAGAGACCGCCTGAGCTAGAACATCCGGTATGATGAGTTCCCTCAACTTGTCGCCGGCAGCGAGGAGTTTGTTTCGGCCTGTCACTCCTAACAAGAGGTCTGTCGCTGTTGATCCTGTACCTTGAGTCTTTGTCTTGCGAGCCGGGGTGTTGGCACCGGATCCAGAAGGGAAAGAAGAAGACAAAAGTGCGCGACCTGTCGAATCGGGTTTCGCAACCAATTCTTCTTGTAGATGGTATATCCTCCGCAGTGATGCTGGCGGTAAGAACTCCATTGCCTGGCTGTCAGCTCGGCGAAATCAAAGCGTGAGCTATAGCTCACCATTGAGATGAGACAATCGGCATGGAAAGCATGTTGACAAGGAAACACATAGAATCCCTTCGATACTAGTCCAAGCCCACATTTCCAGCATTTGTCCTCTTTATCAATCGTCACGAACCGACTTCGGAGATTCTCAATATCCTTCTTGATGGATTCAGCCGACTGGGTGGCATTATCCATTTCCGCCCGCAACGTTTCAATCTTTGTAGCGTAATCTTCGAGGGCGGAACAGATTTCAGTCTT
>Ga0265798_10002400_pt1 | contig 27746 bp, 24 predicted proteins | sample P3T30metagenome_FD_192430 | JGI IMG/M metagenome (GOLD analysis project Ga0265798, IMG submission 192430) | Plant litter microbial communities from East Loma Ridge, Irvine, California - P3 T30 | ecosystem: Environmental > Terrestrial > Plant litter > Unclassified | place: USA: California...
GCATGAAAACATCCCGGGGACCGCTTACCGGGCGCCTGGTCCTGTCCAGAATACCAGCATCCCGAGGATGCTGGCGCGCCAGGTGAGCGTGAAGGCGATCGTGAGCGTGGCGCCGGCCATCGCCATGAACCATACCAGCACCGCGATCGACGGCGAATCCACCGTCAGGCAGAGGATCAGCGATAGCAGCAGGGCGGCGGCGCCGCCCAGGCGCAGGGTCTTGACCATGGCCGCGGAGCGCGGAGCGGCGCCGCGCACCTGGGCCCAGTGCACGTCCATCGACAGCGCGAACCAGCCCATGCCGGCCAGGGAGGCCAGCAGGGCGAACAGCAGGAGCAGCGCATCAGGCATGGCCGGCCTCCAGGGTCACGTTCTTGACGGCCAGCGGACGCGCTTCGCGCTGGCGCAGCTTGCGCGCCGCCAGCACCGCCAGCGCGGCGCCGGCGAGCATGAACAGGTCGGCGCCGGCGACTGGCCAGTAGCCCGAGCCGATCGTGCGCAGCAGGTGGTCGCCGGTGGTGATCCAGTTGAGCAGCGGCGCCGCGACTGCCAGCACGGCGATGGCCAGGCATTGCTCGCGCCAGGCCGGGGCCAGGCGGCCTTCGGCTACGACTGCGGTGCGCCAGAAGGCGTGGGCGCCGGCCACCAGCCAGGCGCCCCAGAACAGGTATTTCTCCATCGCGCCACGCAGCGGCCAGCCGGCCGGCATCACGTCGGGCAGCAGGCGGTTGGCGATCAGCATGCACAGGGTGGCCACCAACATGCCGGTGGCGACCGTGACCGACATCGCATCGACCACGCGCGCGCCGCTCACGCCCTGCTTGGCGTGCTGGCGCTTGCGCTTCTCGACGAAGAAGAACAGGCCGGTGGCGATGCAGGCGCAGCCTGACAGGCCGCCCAGCACATACAGCCAGCGCAGCAGCCAGTGCTTGAAGTGCTGCAGGTGCAGGCCGGTCAGGAATTCATTGATGCGCGCCACCACGGTCGGCGGCGGATCTTCGCGCAGCAATTCTCCGGTGGAGGCCTTGAAGTGGATGCCTTCGCCGGTCAGCTGGACGCGGTCGGTGCCGGCACGGTAGACGCTGACATAGCTGTTGGCGTCGCCCACGTGCTGGATGTTCAGGTAGCCGACGTCGCCGGCCATGCCCTTGGCGGCCCAGCGGCGCTGGGCTTCGGCCACCATGGCGTCGACCGAGGCCAGCGGCGCCGCGACACCGGCGCGGTCGTGCGGCAGCCCGGTTTCTTTCGACTCGACCAGTTCGTGGCGGTCGTGCAGCGGTGTCAGCTGGGTATGCGTGACCGGGAAATAAATGTAGGCAAAGATCACCAGGCCGGTAAAGGCGAAGAAGAAGTGGAAGGGCAGGGCCACCACGCCGGTCAGGTTGTGCACGTCGAGCATGCTGCGCTGGGTGCTCTTCTTGGGACGGAAGGTGAACAGTTCTCGGAAGATCTTGCGGTGCATGATGACGCCGGTGACCAGGGCCATCAGCATCATGAGGGCCGAGAAGCCCACGATCCAGTAGCCGACGTTCTTCCAGTCCAGGGTCAGGCTGTAGTGCAGCGGGTAGAAGAACTCGCTGCCGATCTTGAGGCGGTCTACAGGCAGCGCGTCGCCGGTGCGCGGATCGACCGTGCGGTTGGCCCAGATCGCCGTTTCATGGTCTTTCGCGTTCGGCACTTCAAAGCCGGCGAACAAAAGCAGCACCGGATCGCGGTGGGTGGTGTAGGCGCCCCAGCTGCGCGGCGTGTCGAAGTGGGCCGGCAGCGGGCCGTCGGCCAGCGGCGCCGTCATGGCGCGGGCGGCGGCGTCGGGCTGCATCTCCTTGAAGATCGGCGCCAGCATCTTGTCGAACGACGGCATCGGCTGCGGCTCGTAGCGGGTGTCGGGGATGGCCCAGCGGTCGATCTCGCGGTCGAACACGGACAGCGAGCCGAAGAAGAAGACGACCATCAGCACCAGGCCCAGCGCCAGGCCGAACCAGGTATGCAGCCAAGCCATCGTGTGGCGGAAATTAGGGAACATTCAAACCCCCGACGCAATGATGAGGCTCTGCAGCCACCAGGCCACCGCGCTCATCAGCGCGCCACCACCCACCAGCACCAGCGCCACACGGCGCAATCCCTGGGTGGCGAAGGCCACCAGGAAGGCGGTCAGGAAGACCAGGAAGCCAATGATGTAAGACAGGTGCTCGGCATCATGGAATTCCATGCCGACGGTGTACAGCAGGGCGATGCCCAGGGCGACGACACCCCAGGTGAAGGCGTAGCCGCCGAGGATGGCCACCGCGGTGCGCAAGGCGATGTGGCGGGGCGTGAGAGTGGGTGAGGTCATGGTCGCGCTGGTTGGGCGTGGCAAGGATGGGAGGGAAAGCAAATGAGACGGCAAATGATAATCATTCTCATGATAGATGCATCACGTCGCCTTGACAAGCAGTCACACCGATTTTGAACGCGGCCGTTGTGGCCGGCAGAGCGGACCGCTGCCCGTCAGTGTTGTGCGCGGGCCTCGCCCGGAGTGGCCAGGGGGCGGATCTCGGTAGTTTGTTGCATGGCGTTGCGCCAGCCTTCCGGTCCCAGCACCCACATGCGTACATATCGCCCGCGCAGGGGACGCGGACGGTCGGCGTCCTGGGCTTCGGCCCGGAACCGGCCAGTGACCACGGCCGCACGGCCGTTGTCGAGCATCCTGATCTCGGTATTGTCGACTTCGTAAGAGCGGAACTCGTATTCGTCGCGGCTCAGCAGTTGCAGGAATTCGGTCTTGGTGCGCGTGCGGCCGCGGGTCTCGACGTGGTAGTAGTCGCCACTGATCAGATTGCGCAGCGTGGCGACGTCGCGGCTGGCGACGGCTTGTGCGCGTCGCTGTTCAGCCACGCGCAGCGCTGCCAGGTCGCGTGCAGCCACGTTGGCGCCAGACCCTGCGAGAGCGGAGGCTGGCGCACTGGAGCCGACGGCGCCTCCCGCCATGCTGGCGGCGGCGGGCAAGGAAACGGCTAGGCAGAGCAAGCCGAACAGAAAGGCGAACGGTAAGCGCATGGTCAGCAATAAAGTGAAGGCTCTTGAAGTATATTAACTTTTGTCGCCTGGTATGTAACAAAATTTTGCAATCGCGGCGCCTCGGTCCTCATCGCGTCGCGCGTGGTAAACGCTGCCTGCTCTGCTACAGTCATGGTCAGCCATCCGGCAACACATTCGGAGCTTATCGCATTTTTCGATCCTGACGCCATGCCAGCTGCCGCCCTGCCTCCCGACGAAACCGAGCGTCTCGCGCTGCTGCGCGAGCTCGACCTGCTCGATACGCCGGCCGAGCCGGTATTCGACCGGGTGGTGCGCCTGGCCAGCCGACTGATGCAGGTGCCGATGGCGGCGTTCTCGCTGGTCGACGCCGAGCGCCAGTGGTTCAAGTCGCGGGTCGGCCTCGAGGCCGGCGAAACGCCGCGCGCGGATGCTTTCTGCGCCCACACGATCTTGCAGGATGAGCCGCTGGTGGTGCCGGATGCGCGCCAGGACCCGCGCTTCGCCCACAATCCGCTGGTCACCGGCGCCCCCGCTATCCGCTTCTACGCCGGGGTGCCGGTGCGCTCGAGCAGCGGCCTGGCGCTGGGCGCGCTGTGCGCGATCGACGTCGTGCCGCGCCAGCTCGACGCCGAGCAAAAGGCGGTGCTGGTCGACCTGGCCGCCATCATCATGCGCGAGGTGCAGTACCGCGAGCGGCTGGCGGCGGCGCGCTCGCGCCTGCAGCACAGCGACGCGGTGCTCGACGCGAGCGAGGCCCGGTTTCGCGCCATGTTCGAGATCGCGAGCGTCGGCATCGCACTGACCACGCCGGAAGGGCGCTGGGCCAGCGTCAACCGGGCGCTGTGCGAGCTGCTCGGCTATACGGCCGACGAGCTGGAGGGACGCGGTTTCGCCGACGTCACCCACGAGGACGACCGTGAGGAGGACGCGGTCCTGATGGACCGGCTGGCGCGCGGCGAGATCGACTTCCTGCGGCGCCAGAAGCGCTACCTGCGCAAGGATGGCTCGCCGGTCTGGGTCGAGGTCGACGTCAAGCGCAAGCGCGACGCCGCCGGCCGCCACGAATACGACGTGGCGGTGGTCAAGGACATCCACGCACAAAAGCTGGCCGAAGAAGCGCTGGCGCGCCTGCACGCCGACCTCGAGCGGCGGGTCGAGGCGCGCACGCGCGAGCTCGGCGAGCGCGAAGAAGAACTGCGGAGCGTGATCGACAACGCCAACGACGCCTATATCAGCCTCGACCGCAACGGCCGGGTCACCGCCTGGAACCGCCAGGCCGAGCAGACCTTCGGCTGGAGCGCGAAGGAAGCGCTGGGCAAGCCGCTCGAGGCGCTGATCATCCCGGCCGAGCTGGCCGGGGCCCACCGGGGCGGCATGCAGCTCTACCTGCGCACCGGCACCTCGCGCATCCTCGACCGCCGGGTCGAGCTGCCGGCGCTGCGGCGCGACGGCAGCCGGCTGACGGTCGAGGTGCGCATCCGCCGCCATGAGGTGCGCGGCGAGCCCGTGTTCAGCGCCTTCCTGCACGACGTCACCCTGCGCAAGCAGCGCGACGCCCAGCGCGAATACGAGACCCGCCACGACGTGCTGACCGGCTTGCAGAACCGGCGCGCGCTGATGGAGGCGCTGCCACTGGCGCAGGCCAGGGCAAGCCGCTGCCAGGGCCGGCTCGGCCTACTGTTCATCGACCTGGACGGTTTCAAGGCGGTCAATGACCAGCTCGGCCACGATGGCGGCGACGCCTTGCTGCGCGCGATCGCGGCGCGCCTGCGCCAGGCGGTGCGGCGCACCGACAGCGTGTTCCGGCTGGCAGGCGACGAATTCACCGTGCTGCTGGCAGACATGGCCGATGGCCTGGGCGATGCGCACCGGGTCGGGCGCAAGCTGATCGATGCGGTCTCGGCGCCTGTCGAGCTGTGCGGCGCGACCGTGCGGGTCGGGGCCAGCATTGGCATCGCGGTGCAGCTGCCCGGGCACGCCCTCACGCCGGAAGAATTGATCAAGGAAGCCGACCACTGGATGTACGAGGCCAAGAAAGCGGGGCGCGGCTGCGTGCTGCCGCTTCCGCCCGCGCCGCAACGGGATTAAGATAAGGACGAACTTTTCAGGAGAACACCATGCATACCGCAGGTTCACAGGACGCCCTCGCAAACAGGGACACGCTGCGCATCGATCTGCTGCGGGTTGGCCTGGCAACGGCGATGATCCTGCTGGCGCCACTGGTCGCCATGCAGTTGACGCGCGAAGTCGCCTGGACTGCATTCGACTTCGGCGCCGCCGCACTGCTGCTGGCTGGTGTCGGCCTGGGCTGCGTGCGCACGGCGCGCCGGGTTGCCCACTGGCGGCCGTGGCAGAGGTTCGCCGCCGTTGGCGCGCTGGCGCTGGTCGGCGTATTGCTATGGCTGGAGCTGGCGGTCGGCGTCCTGTTCAACGTTGGCAGCTGAAACCGACCACGTCTGCCGTACGGATTCGTCCGGCCGCGGGGCCTGTTAGCGCAGGCTCAACTCGTCCAGGCGCAAGGGCTGGGCGATGAAGACGGTTGTGCACGCCGTGGTCGGGTAGGCGTAATCGAAAGCCACCTGGCCCGCGCTGTCGACGGCGACCAGCCGCGCCAGCGTGTTCCCCAGCAACGACGCGTAGCCGACGAGGTATTGGCCGGCCGCGCCTTCATAGGCGGATGAGCAGACGTCCGACACCAGTTCGCGGTCCGCATCCCAGGTCCAGACTTCGCGCGCGGTGCGCGCCGCTTCGTCGATCGCGTAGCGCGACGGCGTGCTGTAGCTGCGGTTCTCGCCCGCCGGCGCGCCCGCGGGCGAGTTCAGGCTGGCAAGCCCGTTATTGAACAGCAGCAGTTCGCGGTTCGGTGCAACCGACAGCGAATGCTGGCCGATCGGCGCCTTGCCCCCGGTGACGCGCAGCGCCAGCGCCCGCAGCGACGGATAGTTGACATACCAGTGCTTGCTGGTGTCGCCCAGCAGCCAGCGGATGGCGCCCGTCTCATAGTCGAGTTTGACGACGAAGTTCTCGCGGCTCGAAATCAGCAGCGTATTGTCGAGGGCGTCGTAGATCGCCGAGTTCATGTGGAACCAGTCGATGCCGTCGCGCACGAAGTTGTCGGGATTGTCGCCAGCGGCGCGCATGGTTGTGCGGAAAATCTGGCCTAGGTCCCATTCCTTGAGCACGCGCCCGGAGATGTCGATCTCGGCCAGGATCGATTCCAGGATCTGGACGCCGCCCACCTGCGCGTCGAGTTCGGCCAGGAAGCCGGTCTTGCCGGGCGCCAGGTCGTGGTGGAAGTTGGTGAAGCGCGGGTCGTCGAGGCGGCTGCTGCGCACGCTGCCGTCAACGTCGACCTGGTGCAGCAGCGGCGCGTCCTGGTCGCCGACATAGAAGGCGTCGGCGCCGAGCAGCGACGAAAAGGAATCGCCAGCTGTACCCCCTGCCCAGCGCATCTGGCCATCGCTGTCGAGGATGACCGGCGTGGTGAGGCCGTTCTTGATCAGCATGTACTCGACGCCGGGCGAGGCCGCACCGCGCGCCTTGCGCACCTCGGGCGTGGCGTAGACGGTGGCCGGGCCGGTGTATGGCCCGGTGGCGACCGTCACTTGCGCCACGTGGGTCGAACCGTCGCGAAAGTGCGTCGTGAGCGTGATCGCGTTGCCGTGGTTGGCGTACAGGCCGAACACGGGAAAGGCGATGCGCTTGCCGGACGCATCCCAGGCCGCGCGCCGGCCCAGCCAGGCGCGGTCATAGGTGACCGCGACCGGCCGCGAATAGGAACCCGGGCGGGCCGCGATCGTGTAGTGCACGCTGTCGAGGTGGGCGAAGTTGTCCAGCGAATGGCTCAGCTGCGCGACGAAGGGGGTGGCGCCGGCCGCCTGGGCGACGGCGCCGATGCCGGCGCGCTCGGCCTGGGTCTCGTCGTCGCTGCCGCAGGCGGACAGCAGGACGGCCATCAGTATCCAGAGCAAAAGCGTGGTGGGCGACTTCATGTGTCCTCCTGCGAGCTTGGTGCCGGGATCCCCGAAACGAGACCAGCCTCTGTTGTATTCCGTTTGCCTGACCCGTGCCTGCGACAGGCGCAAGCCAGCTGGGTGAACTAAATGAAAAACGCTTGACCTTCCCATCGTGGGAAGGATTATCCTCATGGTATGGATTCGAGGAACAAGCAAATGAACAACACTGTCCTGAACATCGACGGCATGACCTGCGCCTCCTGCGTGGCGCGGGTCGAGAAGGCGCTGCGCGCAGTGCCGGGCGTGAGTGGCGCCAGCGTCAACCTGGCCACCGAAAAGGCCAGCGTGCAGGGTGAGGCTGCGCCGGACGCCCTGGCGGCGGCGGTGCGCGCGGCCGGCTATGAGGCCGACATCGTGGTCCCCGATGCCGCGGGTGTGGCTCCGGCGCGGCGAACAAAAGAGAGCACGACGCTGCCGGCCTGGTGGCCGGTGGCTGCCGCCATGCTGCTGAGCCTGCCGCTGGTGCTGCCGATGCTGGCCGCACCGTTCGGCCGCGACTGGATGCTGCCCGGCTGGCTGCAGCTGGCGCTGGCCACGCCGGTCCAGTTCTGGCTCGGCGCGCGCTTTTATCGCGCCGGCTGGAAGGCGCTGCGCGCCGGCAGCGGCAATATGGACTTGCTGGTGGCGCTCGGCACCAGCGCCGCCTATGGCCTGTCGCTTTACCTGCTCCTGGGCGCGGGCGGACATGGCGCCCACGCCGAGCCGCACCTGTATTTCGAATCGTCGGCGGTGGTGATTACCCTGGTCCTGCTCGGCAAATGGCTGGAAGGGCGCGCCAAGCGCCAGACCCTGGCTGCGCTCGACGCGCTGGGCCGGTTGCGGCCCGACGAGGCGCTGGTGCGGCGCGGCGGCGCCGACGTGCGGGTGGCGCTGGCCGAGTTGCGCGTGGGCGAGCTGATGGTGGTCAAGCCCGGCGCGCGGGTGCCGGCCGACGGCATCGTGATCGATGGCCGCAGCCACCTGGACGAGTCGCTGCTCACCGGCGAGAGCCTGCCGGTGCCGAAGGAGCCGGGTGACCGGGTGGCTGGCGGCGCCGTCAATGCCGACGGCCTGCTGCTGGTCGAGGCGACGGCGGTCGGCGCGGCGACGATGCTGTCGCAGATCATCCGCATGGTCGAGGATGCGCAGGCGGTCAAGGCACCGATCCAGCGCCTGGTGGACCGGGTCAGCGCGGTGTTCGTGCCGGTCGTGCTCGTCATCGCGCTGGCGACCATGCTGGGCTGGGGCCTGGCCAACGGCGACTGGCAGGCGGCGCTGCTCAATGCGGTGGCGGTGCTGGTGATCGCCTGTCCCTGCGCGCTGGGACTGGCGACGCCCACCGCGGTCATGGTCGGCACCGGCGCGGCTGCGCGCCACGGCATCCTGATCAAGGACGCCGAGGCGCTCGAGACCGCGCACGCGCTGGACGTGGTCGTGTTCGACAAGACCGGCACCCTGACCGAAGGCCGGCCGCAGCTGGTGGCATATGAAGGCCTTGAGCCGGCGCGGCTGCTGGTGCTGGCCGCCAGTGTGCAGCAGGGCAGTTCCCACCCGCTGGCGGGCGCCGTGCTCGAGGAAGCGGCGCGCCAGGGACTGACGCCGCCGCCGGCACGGGCCGCGCGCGCCTTGCCGGGCCGTGGTGTCGAGGCCGAGATCGACGGCGCCATCATCGTGCTTGGCAACCGGCGCCTGATGGAAGAACTCGGCGTGCCGATCCCCGACGCGGCGCAGCACGAAGCGGCCGGGCGCACCGTGTCCTGGCTGGCCGAGCGACGGGAGGGCCGGGTGCAGGTGTTGGGCCTGCTCGCTTTCGGCGACCGCATCAAGCCCGGCGCGCTGCAGGCTGTGGCGCGCCTAAAGGGGGCCGGCATCGAGCCGGTCCTGCTCAGCGGCGACAGCCTGGGCGCCGCACGCACGGTGGCGCAGGCGCTCGGCATCGAGCGCGTGCATGCCGAGGTGCTGCCGGCCGACAAGGCGCAGGTGATTGCCGCCTTGCGCCAGGACGGACGCACCGTGGCGATGGTTGGCGACGGCATCAACGACGCGCCGGCCCTGGCGGCGGCCGACGTCGGCATGGCGATGGCCACCGGTACCGACGTCGCCATGCACAGCGCCGGCGTGACCCTGATGCGGGGCGACCCGCAACTGGTGGCGGACGCAATCGCCGTGTCGCGCCGCACCTACCGCAAGATCCGCCAGAACCTCGGTTGGGCATTCATCTATAACCTGATCGGCCTGCCGCTGGCGGCCTTCGGGCTGCTCGATCCGGTGCTGGCCGGCGCCGCGATGGCCCTCAGCTCGGTAAGCGTGGTCGCCAATGCACTGCTGCTGCGGCGCTGGCGGCCGACGCCTGCGCCGGCCGCGCCTGCAACGGCAAGCGCGCCGGCATTGGCGCCTGCATCCGTATACGAATCCAAACCCATTTCAACCACCGGGGCAACGATGCCCCAAGCAACAGGAGAACACACCATGTATGAATTGACCGTGGAAGGCATGAGCTGCCAGCACTGCGTGGGCCGCGTCACCAAATCGGTGCAGGCAGTCGATGCCGACGCCAAGGTCGTGATCGACCTCGATAAAGCCAGCGTGCGCATCGACAGCCAGGCCGACCTCGAGCGCATCGTGGCCGCCATCGATGGCGCCGGCTATCCGGTCACGGCGCGCGCCCCGGCGTAGTCGATTCTTCGTCCAAGGTATCAAATGTGGACGATAAGACACTAAATTCTCGCCCCATGCAGTGAGAATTGCGCTATATTTTATTGAAACGACAATAAAACCAGGCGCCGCCCGGACAGCCCGCATGCCACCATGCTGCCCCCTCGGATCCTCCACGAGGAGAGACATGCGACAAGGCGTTCTGGCAGAACCGACTGATCTGGTGAAGCATCCGCCGAGTGGCGCCCAACTGCGCCACGTGGTGTGGGTGCTGGGCGCTCTGGCGCTCTTCTTCGCGCTGCTGGCGCCGGCCGCCGGGCTGCCGCTCGCGCGCAAGCCTGAATTCATTCCGATGTACGGGTCGGTGCTGATCGGCGCCAACCTGCTGACCGGCATCCTGCTGCTGGGGCACGTCCACACGGGGCGCTCGCGTGCGCTCGGCATCCTGGTGCTGGGCTACCTGCTCACGGCGCTGATCGCCGGCGCCCACCTGCTGACCTTTCCCGGCCTGTTCGCCGACCACGGCGTGCTGGGCGGCAACAACCAGACCACGCCCTGGCTGCACATCACCTGGCATGCGCTGTTCCCGCTTTTTGTGCTCGGTTATACGCGCAGCACCCACGCGCCGCCGCTCCCGCCCCATTTCATGCGCGTCGGCGCCTTGCTGATCGTGCTGTTCGTGGCCTTGCTGGTGCTGGTCTCGACCAGCGGCGCGCCCTGGTTGCCGCCGCTGATGGACGGCGGCCGCACCTTGCCGCTGTATCACTGGATTGCCGGCGCGGTGCTGGCGCTGTCGGCCGGCGTCTTGTGGGCCATCGTGCGCAAGCAGCCGCGCACCGTGCTCGACGTCTGGCTGGCGGTCGCGATGTCGGCCTGGGTGTTCGAAGTCGGCCTGTCCTGCGTGCTCAATGGCGGCCTGTTCGACCTCGGTTTCTATGCCGGCCGCCTGTATGGCCTGGCGGCGGCGCTGTTCGTGCTGGGCGCGCTGGCGATCGACAATATCGCCCTGCATGCGCGCCTGCACGCGACCTTCCAAGAGATGATGGAGACGCGCGCCCACGCCCAGTGGCAAAGCCTGCTCGGCACCGTGCTGCGGCAGTTGCCGGACGGCGTACTGATCGTCGATGCGGCGGGGCGCTGCGTGATGGCCAACGACCAGGCCGGGCGGATGGCGACCTCTTTCGTTCCTGAAGCAGCCGATGGCGCCCGGCACGCGTCGCCATCCGGCATGGCGGCCATGCTGGAACTGATCCGCGATCCGGTGGCGCGCGCGGTCGGAGGGGAGGCCTTCCGTGAGGCCTTGCTGGAAAGCGAAAGGGACGGCGTGCGGCGCTCCTATACCGTCAGCGGCGCGCCGCTGCGCGACGGCGCGGCCGAACTGGCGGCGGCGGTGATCGTGCTCGACGATATCACCGAGCGCACCGAGGCCAGCGCAGCGCTGGCGCGCGCGCTGGCCCAGACGCGCTACCTGGTCGAGAATACACCGCTGGCCGTGATCGAATGGAACCGCGAACTGGCCGTCACACTGTGGAACGGGCGCGCCGAAGAGCTGTTCGGCTGGCGCCAGGACGAGGTGGTCGGCATCCGCATCGATGCGCTGCCGATGATCCACGAAAGCGACGCCGACCAGGTGGAGCTGATGATCCGGCGCCTGATCGAGGCGCCGACCGGCCACGCCAAGTCGAGCAACCGCAACCGCACCCGCGACGGCCGCGTGCTGTGCTGCGAGTGGTACAACTCGGTGCTGGTCGACGAGGCCGGCCAGATCCTTACCGTGTTTTCGCTGGTGCTGGACGTGACCGAACGCGAACAGGCAATGGATGGCCTGCGCGAGGCCGACCAGCGCAAGGACGTGTACATCGCCACCCTGGCGCACGAGCTGCGCAACCCGCTGGCGCCGATCGCCAACGCCGCCTCGCTCCTGCGCGGCAAGGCGCTGCCGCCCGAGCGCATCGAATGGATCGCGGCCATGGTCGGACGCCAGGTGGCCCAGATGGCGCGCCTGCTGGACGACCTGCTGGATGTCTCGCGCATCGGGCGCGGCAAGATCGAACTGCGCCGCGCCCGGGTGGAACTGGGACGCCTGATGCGCGAGGCCCTGCAGGGCAGCATGTCGCTGATCGAGACCGGGCGCCACCAGGTGGCGCTGCGGCTGGTGGATGAACCCTTGTGGGTGGAAGCCGACGCGCTGCGCCTGACCCAGGTGTTCGCGAACCTGATCAACAACGCGGCCAAGTACACGCCGCCCGGCGGCGCGCTCGAAGTCGGGCTGCGTTCCGAGAACGGCGAGGCGGTGGCCTGGGTGGAAGACAACGGTGTGGGACTGGACGCCGCCATGATCGAGCGCGTGTTCGATCCCTTCGTGCAGGTCAGCAGCGCGCGCCACCTGGCCCAGGGCGGCCTGGGGATCGGGCTGTCGCTGGCCAAGGGCTTCGTCGAACTGCATGGCGGCAGCATCCGCGCCGACAGCGAGGGGCCGGGAAAGGGCGCCACCTTCATCGTGCGCCTGCCGCTGTGCGAGGCGGCGGAGCCGGAAGCCCAGGCCGAGGACCAGGCGGCGGCAGGCGCCGTCATCGGCAGGCATATCCTGGTGGCCGACGACAATGTCGACGCCGCCGAATCGCTGGCCTGGCTGCTGCGCTCCGAAGGCGCGAGCGTGACGGTGGCGCACGACGGCGCCCAGGCGCTGCGGCTGTACCACGAGCGCTGCGCCGACATCGTGGTGCTCGACCTGGGCATGCCCGAGATGAGCGGGCTCGAAGTGGCCGCCATCCTGGCCGACAAGTGTCCGCGTCCCTATATGGTCGCGGTCACGGGGCGCGGGCGCCAGGAAGACCGCGCCGCCTCGCTGGCGGCCGGCTTCGATCAACACCTCACCAAGCCGGTTGCGCCGCAGCAGCTGATCGAGCTGCTGCGTGGCGTGACGCAGGAGGGCGGTGGCTAGTGCTGGTGGCCGCCGTGGTCCTTCGGACCGGGCTTTCGGGCATTGAGGGCAGGGCCGGCCGCCGCCGCCGGGCTGGCAGCTGGCGCGCTGGTGGCCGCCGGCGCCTCGCCGGTCCACTCGCGCGCGACCGTGCCGGCCGGATGGGTGTACCAGCCGGGATCGCGGTAGTCGCCGCGTTTCAGGCCGTCGCGCACCTTCAGCACCGTGAACATGCCGCCCATCTCCAGGCCGCCGAACGGGCCGTCGCCGCTCATCATCGGCAGCGTGTTGTGCGGCAGCGCCATCTTCATGTCGCCCATCGAGCCGCCCTTGTCGCCCATGACCATATAACCCGGCACCAGCTTGTTGATCTTCTCGGCCACGCCGCGGTGGTCGACCCCGATCAGGGTCGGCACGTCGTGGCCCATCGCGTTCATCGTGTGGTGCGATTTGTGGCAGTGGAAGGCCCAGTCGCCCGGCGCGTCGGCCACGAATTCGATCGCCCGCATCTGGCCCACCGCGACGTCGGTGGTCACCTCGGGCCAGCGTGCCGACTTGGGCACCCAGCCGCCGTCGGTGCCGGCCACTTCGAAGCGGTGGCCGTGCAGGTGGATCGGGTGGTTGGTCATGGTCAGGTTGCCGACCCGGATGCGCACCTTGTCGTTCAACCCTGCCACCATCGGATCGAGGCCGGGGAAGACGCGGCTGTTGATGGTCCACAGGTTGAAGTCGAGCATGGTGTTGGTGCGCGGGGTGTAGCTGCCCGGCTCGATGTCATAGGACGACAGCAGCATCACGTAGTCGCGGTCGACGGCGTGCTGGCGCGGGTTCTTGGGATGCGTAACCCAGAAGCCCATCATCCCCATCGCCATCTGCTGCATCTCGTCGGCGTGCGGGTGGTACATGAAGGTGCCGGCATGGCGCGCCACGAATTCGTAGACGAAGGTTTTACCGGGCTGGATGCCGGGCTGGGTCAGGCCGGTGACGCCGTCCATCCCGCACGGCAGCAGCTGGCCGTGCCAGTGCACGCTGGTGTGCTCGGGCAACTTGTTAGTGACGAAAATGCGCACCCGGTCGCCTTCCACCACTTCGATGGTGGGGCCCGGGCTCTGGCCGTTATAGCCCCACAGGTTGGCCTGCATGCCGGGCGCCAGTTCGCGCACCACGGGTTCGGCCACCAGGTGGAATTCCTTGACGCCGTCCTTCATGCGCCACGGCAGGGTCCAGCCGTTGAGGGTCACGACCGGGTTGTAGGGACGCCCGCCGGTCGGCGCCAGCGGGGCCGCGGTGGCGGCGGAGGTGTGGACGGGGGCTTCGGGCAGTGTGGCGGCGCCGGCCTTGCTTACCAGCGAGGCGCCGAGCATGGTCACGCCGGCGCCGGTAAGGAACGATCTGCGATTGGTCATTGTGCTTCCTTGTGGTCGTGTGCGTGGCCGTGCGTGGCGGTCGGCTGCGTCGGTCCAGTCGATGCCTGGGCGGCCGGCAGGCGCCCGCCCAGGGCCGCTTCGAGGTCGGCCTCGGCCATCCAGAAATCCTTCAGGGCGTCGATGGTGGCGTGCACCGCGGCCGCCTGTTCGCGCGCATCGGCCAGCAGTTCGAAGGGGCTGGCCAGCATGCCGTTGTAGCGCAGCAGGGTCTCGCCCGCGATTTTCTGGCGCAGCGGGATCACTTGTTCGCGGTAGTGGCGCGCGACGTCGTAGCTGGCGCGGTAGCCCAGGTAGCCGGCGCGCGCTTCGCTGCGCGCGTTCACTGCGGTCTCGGCGACCCGCCCGAGCGCCTGCATGTACAGGGCTTCCGAGCGCGCGACGCGGGCGCCGCCCCAGTCGAACAGCGGCAGTTCGAGCGAGACTTCATAGCCTTCGCTGCGCGGCTCGCCCGTCTCGCTCTTGCTGGCGTAGCCCAGGTCGAGCACATTGATCATGCGCGTGCTGCGGGTCAGGCCCAGGTCGGCGGCGGTGCCGGCGGCGGCGGCGCGCGCGGCGCGCACGTCGAGGCGGCGCTCGAGGGCCAGGCGTTCGATGCCGGTCAGTTCCACGGGATGATGAGGCAGTTCGGGCAGGCGCTCGGGCAGCGCGTAACCGGCCTGCGCGCCCCACAGGCCGAGCTGGCGCGTCAGGTGTTCGCGGGCGGCGTCGCGCGCGCGTCCGGCGCGCAGCACGGCGGCGCCGGCTTCGGCGTGGAAGGCGGCTTCGCGCGCCAGGTCGAGCGCGCTGGCATTGCCGGCCAGGGTCATGCGCTCCATCAGTTCACTCGAGGCGTCGGCGGCCGCGGCGACCTGGCGCGCATAGTCGAGCGCCTGGCCGGCGGCCACGGCCTCGATCCAGGCGCGCCGGGTGGCGAGCGCGTGGCGTTCGATCGCGGCGGCCACACTTAAGGTAACTTCCTGGTAGCGCCGCTCGGCCATGCGCTGGCGCAGCGGCATGGTCAGCAAGCCAGCCAGGTCGACCGACACGCCGCGCTCGATCTCGCGGCTGCCGCCGCCGTCCATGCGCGAGAAGCCGAACGAGGGATTGCGCAGGCGCGCGGCCTGGGCCAGGTCGGCCTGGGCGACGCCGGCGTCCCAGTAGCTGGCCTGCAGGCCTGGGTGGTTCAGGACGGCGATGCGCACGGCGGCGTCCAGGCCAAGGGGTTCCTTAAGCAGGGCGTCGACCTCGGACGCCAGCGCGCGCCGGTCGTCGTCATTGCGCAGCAGGCGTGCTTCGACACCGGTGCGGGCATGGGCCTCAGCGGCGCTCAGGCGGAATGCGGTATCGGGATTGGTGCTGGCGCAGCCAGCCAGCAGCAGGGCAGTGGCCGCAGCCAGCACGCTGCGCGACATCATCGGGGCGGCCATCAGTGGTGGTCTCCGTGCCCGTGGTGGCCATGGTGGTCCTTGTCCTCGGCCTTCGGCTGCGCCTTTGGCGCAGGTTTGGCGTGGCCGGCATGCGTGGAATGGTCGTCATGGCCGGCATGATGGGCATGGGCTGGCTGGCTGGACACGGTGCGGTTGCTCTCCTGCCAGTTGCGGTCGGGCGTGGTCGCCGTGGCGGCGGGTGGGCGCTGGGCGTGTACGCTCTGGTAGCGCGTCTCGGGAACGCCGGCGGCGGGATCGTCGGCGGTGTGCTGGGCGACGGCGGGCATGGCTGCGAGCAATGCGCTCAGCAGGGCGGCCGCGCGCCATGGCGCGGCGGTGTACGTCAACATGGTGTCCTCGTTCGGATGAAATGCGTCGGGCCGCGCGCTGGGCGCGGCAGGCGAAATCAGGCGAGCGGGAAGCGGGGCGGTCGTTCGGGCAGTGCGAGATCGACCGCGGCGAGGCGGCCGGTGGCGGCCACGGGCAGGGCGGTGGCCAGGGACGGCGCCGGCGGGTTGACGCCCACTGCGGGCGCCATGGCGGCGCCCATGCAGCAGGCGGCGCAGGCGCTGCAGCTGCCGTCGTGATCGTGGCTATTCTGGGCGACGTCGTTCGACTTGTCCTGCATTTCGTGGCAAGGACTGCTCGCGGCCGCATGATGCGGGGCGGCCTGCACGGCCTGCTGCGCTCCCTGCGGCGCATCGTGCGCGCACGCCAGCATGGCGGCCGACGCGATTCCCTGGAACGGGATCACCAGCAGCATCAGCCATACGAACAGGAGACGGACAGAATATTTCACGCGGCGATTCTAGCACGCCCGGCGTCCCCGGCGCCAAGCCCGGGCTTCGCCGCGCCGTCGGGCCGCGACGTTTGCTACCATGACAAGCTACTCGCCGATGGAAAGGTCCCGACCGTATGAGCGTACGCAACCTGCAATACCTGTTCGCGCCGAAATCGGTGGCCCTGATCGGCGCCTCCGAGCGGCCTGGCAGCATGGGCACGACCCTGCTCGACAACCTGCTGGGCGGCGGCTTCAAGGGCAAGCTGTACGCGGTCAACCCCAAATATGAGCAGGTCGGCGAGCTGCCCTGCTACGACAGCGTGGCCGACCTGCCCGAGGCGCCCGAGCTGGCCGTGATCTGCACGCCACCGGCGACCGTGCCGCAGCTGGTGCGCCAGCTGGGCGAGCGCGGCACGCGCGCGGCGGTGGTGCTCAGCAGCGGCATGGCCAGGGCGCGCGACGGCCGCGGGCGCAGCCTGCGCCAGGCCGCGCTCGATGCGGCCCATCCTTATCTGCTGCGCCTGCTCGGCCCGAACAGCGCCGGCCTGCTGGCGCCCGGCCTGGGCCTGAACGCCAGCGTGGCCCACAGCGGCGCGCTGCCGGGGCGGATCGCTTTCGTCTCGCAATCCGGTTCCCTGATGACGGGGGTGCTGGACTGGGCGCGCACGCGCGGCATCGGTTTTTCGCACTTTATCTCGCTGGGCGACTCGAGCGACGTCGACCTGGGCGACGTGCTCGACTACCTGGCCAGCGACGGCCAGGCCGGCGCCATCCTGCTCCACGTCGACCAGCTGCGCTATGCGCGCAAGTTCATGTCGGCCGCGCGTGCCGCGGCGCGCAGCAAACCTGTTTTGGTGCTCAAGTCGCGCACCGGTGAGGACGGCGTGCGCGCCGTGGCCAGCGAGAGCGGGGCGCTGGCCAGCGAGGACGACGTGTTCGACGCCGCGGTGCGGCGCGCCGGCATGCTGCGCGTGTACACCACCGAGCAGCTGTTCGCCGCAGTCGAGACCCTGGCCTACGCGCGCCCGCTGCACGGCGAGCGGCTGGCCATCGTCAGCAACGGCGCGGGTCCCGGCGTGCTGGCGCGCGACGCGCTGCGCTACGGCAAAGGGACGGCCGCGACGCTCTCGCCCGACTCGGTCGCCCAGCTCGATGCGCTGCTGCCGGGTGGGGCGAGTGCAGGGTCGGCCAACCTGCCGGTCAACCTGCTGGGCGGCGCGCCGCCCGAGCGCTACGCGGCCGCGCTCGAGATCCTGCTCAAGGACCCGCAGGTCGACGCCGTGCTGGTGGTGCATTCGCCCACCGCCACCGTCGACAGCCGCGAAGTGGCGAACGCCATCGCGCCGCTGGCGCGCGCCGCTTCGCGCCCGATCCTGTCGTGCTGGCTGGGCGGCGCCTCGGTGCTCGAGGCGCGCACTATCGCCGCCAATGCGCGCATGCCCACCTTCCGCACGCCCGAGGACGGCGTGGCCGGCTTCCTGCAGCTGGTGAACTACCGCCGCAACCAGAACCTCCTGATGGAAGTGCCGCCCTCGATGGTGGGCCATATGGCGCCCGACCGCAGCACTGCGCGGGCGCTGGTGCGCGAGGCGATCGCCAATAAGCGCCTGCTGCTGTCCGATCCCGAGACCAAGGCCATCCTGCGCGCCTACGGCCTGGCCCTGGTCGAGACCCGCGCCGCGCCCGACGTCGACGCCGCGGTGGCGGCGGCGCGCGCCATCGGCTATCCCGTCGCGGTCAAGATCCTGACGCCCGACGTGATGCACAAGTCGGACTTCGGCGGCGTGACCCTCGACCTCGATTCCGACGAAGCGGTGCGCGCCAGCGCCCAGCGCATGAAGAAGCGCCTGGACGAGCTGTTCCCCCAGGCGCGCTTCGATGGCTTTTCGGTGCAGGCCATGTGCCGCAAGGCCCATGGCCACGAACTGATCGTCGGCGCCGCCACCGATCCCGTGTTCGGGCCGGTGCTGGTATTTGGCCAGGGCGGGGTGGCGGTGGAGGTCACCGACGACCATTCGGTGGGGCTGCCGCCGCTGAACCTGGTGCTGGCGCGCGACCTGGTCGACCGCACGCGCGTGGCGCGCCTGCTGGCCGGCTACCGCAATCGGCCTCCGGCCAACCTGGATGCGATCCTGGCGGTGCTGATCCAGGTCTCGCGCCTGGTCTCGGACATTCCCGAGATCGTCGAACTCGATATCAACCCGCTGCTGGCCGACAGCCGTGGCGCGACCGTGCTCGATGCGCGGGTGCGCCTGGCGCTGGCCGACCGCTCGGGCAGCACACTTGACCGGCTGGCGATCCGGCCCTATCCGCGCGAGCTCGAAGAGACCATCGACTGGCACGGCGCGCCGCTGCTGCTGCGCCCGATTCGCCCGGAAGACGGCCCGGCCCACCTGGCTTTCTTCGATGCGCTCACGCCGGACGACATCCGCTACCGCATGTTCGTGCGTATCCGCGAGCTGCAGCCCTCGCAGCTGGCGCGCTTCACCCAGATCGACTACGACCGCGAGATGGCTTTCATCGCCACCCGCAGGAATGCCGAAGGGGTGAACGAAACGCTGGCGGTGGGCAGGGTGGTGGCCGACCCCGACAACACCAGCGCCGAATTCGCGGTCACCGTGCGCTCCGACCTGAAGGGCATGGGGCTGGGGAAGATCATGATGACAAAGCTGATCGACTATTGCCGCGCGCGCGGCACCGGCGAGATCGTCGGCGAGGCGCTGCCGCAGAATTCGCGCATCGTCGCCATGGTGAAGAAACTCGGTTTCGAGGTGACGATCGACGGCGAAGAGGGCACCCGGAAAATGCGCCTTGCATTACGTTAGCGGTTTAGGACGTTTTGTGACAAAGGGTGCATTTTCACTGCTGTCGCGGTGGTATTGTAGCGCCAAATTCAAGCCGTACTTGTCGCCCTGTCACGTCGTGACGATCCGCCTCAGCATTTGCATCTCGAACCTCGTATCGATCACGATGTCACGACTCGGTCTCTTCTTTTGCGCCCCTTATGCCGTGTTCATCGCGGCCTGTCTCGGCATCGTCTCGCTGGGCAATGTCGACTACCAGTCGCAGTTTACTTACCTGGAGCTGCCGATCGTGGCCCAGCTGGCGCTAGCGCACTGGCTGGGGCTGGGCCGCGCGCTGGAAGTGATCTCGTGGCCGGATGCCTATGGCCTGTTCATGACGCCGGCCTTCATCCTGCTGTATGCGGCAGGTTCGGCGCTCGAGCGCGGGCTGGATCGGCGGCGCGCCCTGGCGGGCTTGATCGATTGAAGACGAAGGCGACATGACTCCAGAACGAAAGGCAGCAGGTTGATGAAGGAAGTACACGCGATCAGGTGGTTCAAGTACCGCGAAGCCGGCATGGCGTCGTGGATCGTCAGGCGGGGGTTGCTCGCCTACGGCGTACCGATGTACTTTTTCTTCGTCATCAGCGGATGGTTCCGCAAGCCCGAACAGTTCGTGCCCTCGCTCGTCTACAACATCCCCTCTTGGCTGATCGCGGGCACCCTGTTCGGCGTACTGACCTGGTATATCTGCGAGTGGCAGTACCGGCGCTATGTGGCCAAGCACGGGGCGCCGGGCCCCTGAGACCCGCTAGATGACCCGGCGCGGGGCGGCAGTCAGCGGGTCACCGCTGTTCGGCGTCCCGGTCGGCTCGATCAGCAGGATATGCGCTTCTTCGCTCGTCCGGGGCCGGTGACGAACGCCTTTGGGGACGATATACATGTCGCCGGCGGCCAGGCTGACGGTTTCCCCATCCTCGAGATCGATCTCCAGCCGGCCGTGCAGGACCAGGAAGAAGTCGTCGGTGTCCTCGTGCACGTGCCAGTGGTAGTCGCCGCGCAGCTTGGCCACCATCACGTCGTGGCCATTGAACAGCGCGACGGTGCGGGGCTGCCAGGCCTCGTTGAAGGTGGCCAGCTTGGCGGCCAGGTCGATCGGAGTGTGCATATGGCGTCCATGGAATGAAAGCGCCATTCTTGCCTGGCAGCCGGACGCGGTCTTGTACAATTGTTGCATGAGTAAAGACACCCGCCGCGCAGTCAACGGGGCCACCTTCGGGACGCTGGCCAATGGCGTGACGCTCATGCAGGCCGACTTTGCCGACCACGCTTTCGAACGGCATAGCCACGAAGGCTACGTGATCGGCGCCACGACGCACGGCATCCAGCGCTTTCGCTGCAAGGGCCGGCAATACGACAGCATGGCCGGGGACTTCGTGCTGTTCAATCCGGACGAAGACCATGATGGCCGGCCGGGGACGGAGGACGGCTTTCGCTATACGCTCTGGTATGTTCCCGAAGATTTCGTTGCCAGCTGCACGGGTGCGGACGGCGCACTGGCGCGCCAACGCTACTTCGCCAGCCCGCACGTCACCGACCGCCACATGGCGGCGCGGTTCAGGGCATTGTCGGCCAGCCTCGCCGAAGCGCGTCTCGAATCGCTGCGTGCGGAGTCCCTGATGCGTGCATTCCTGGGCACGATGCTGGACCGGCATGGAGAGCGATCGCAGGTTCGTGGCAGTCACGCCGGTGCTGCGGGCACTGCCGCGCTGTCACGGGTTAGGGACTATATACGGACCTATTATGCGCACGATCTGACGGTCTCGGACCTGGCCGCAGTGGCAGGCTTGTCGCGCGCCCATCTGACGCGCGCGTTCAGCGCCGCTTATCACATGCCGCCGCACGTCTTCCTGAACGCCGTGCGCATCACGCAGGCGCAAGCGCTGATCCGGCGCGGCATGCCGCTCGCGGCGGTGGCGCTTGAATGCGGCTTCGCCGACCAGAGCCACTTCATTCGCCGGTTCAAGGGCGGCGTCGGCGTCACGCCGTCGGCATGGCGCGCCATGCAGAGCGTGGCCGGCGCCTCAGCCAACTAGTTCCGCACCTCAGCGCCGGAACCGCACGTCCTCGCTGACCACCGGCGTATCGCCCTTCGGCTTCTTGGGCTTCTTCGGTTTCTTGACGATCTGTCCCTTCGCGTCCGTCATCGGCACCCGGTGATCGGGCGCGAAGCCCGGTTCTTCGACGCGCTCAAGCGTCTGCCGGGTCAGCACCTCGATCGCCGCCAGTTGATCGACTTCGTCGGCGCAGACCAGCGACACCGCCTCGCCGGTGGCGCCGGCGCGGCCCGTGCGGCCGGTGCGGTGCACATAGTCTTCGGCCACGATCGGCAGGTCGACGTTGATCACGGCCGGCAGGTCGTCGATGTCGATGCCGCGCGCGGCGACGTCGGTTGCGACCAGCACCCGCACCTCGCCCGCCTTGAAGCGTTCGAGCGCGCGCAGGCGCGCCGGCTGCGGCTTGTCGCCGTGGATGGAGTCGGCCGTGATGCGCTTGGCTTCGAGCAGGGACACCAGCTCGTCCACGCCCTTGCGGGTGCGGGCGAAGGCCAGCACCTGGGTCCAGTCGTGGTGTTTCAGGAGATGCACGAACAGCTCGGGCTTACGCTTCTTGTCGACCGGGATGATCCACTGCTTCACCGCGGCGACGGTGGTGTTGCGCGGCGTGGCCTCGATGCGCACCGGTTCGCGCAGCATCTGGTTCGACAGCGCGCGGATCTGGTCCGAGAAGGTCGCCGAGAACAGCAGGGTCTGGCGTTTCTTGGGCAGCAGTTTCATGATGCCGTCCAGCTCGCGCGCAAAGCCCAGGTCGAGCATGCGGTCGGCTTCGTCCAGCACCAGCGTCTTGACTTCGTTGAAGCGCACCGCGTTCTGGCGCTGCAGGTCGAGCAGGCGGCCCGGCGTGGCGACCATCACATCGACTCCCTTGCGCAGCGCCATCATCTGCGGATTGATGCTCACGCCGCCATAGGCGACCATGGTGCGCAGCGGCAGGCCGGCGGCATAGGTGCGCACGCTCTCGTGCACCTGCTCGGCCAGCTCGCGGGTGGGCACCAGGATCAGCGCGCGCACCGCATTGGGGCTCACGGTGCCGCTCTTGGCCAGGCGTTGGAGGATCGGCAGGGTGAAGCCGGCGGTCTTGCCGGTGCCGGTCTGGGCCGCGGCCATCACATCGCTTCCGGCCAGCACGGCGGGAATCGCCTGCTCCTGGACGGCGGTGGGGGTGTGGTAGGCGAGGGCGTCGAGGGTGCGGACGATCTGGTCGATCAGGCCGAGGGATGCGAACGACATGGGTGGGGAAACCTTGGGATGGAAATGAACAGGCGTAGTTTACCCTGCCGTGGCCGGCATGGCGATAACGGTGGCTTGCCGACGGCCGCGCCGGGGGCTTGCGCACCCGTTTAGTGGGCCGTCTTACGGCGCCGGCGCGCTGGCAATGACCACGCTGGCGGAGAAATCGGCGATCGGCTTGACCGGCTCGTTGTGTTCACGGCAGGCGCCGAGGGACAGGCAGGCCAGGATGAGCGCGGCGGCGGGAAGGGCGCGTCGTTGCATGTTGATCTCCTCCGGTTGGTGTGAGTCCATCTTACGCCGGCCGGGTACGGCGTGGCGCGCTCCATCGTCAGATGGGTTCATCGCGCGCGCCTGGCGCGTGCACTCGCCTGGTCGCCAGACCGCGCATGCATATTTACTCCTGTTAATAAGCCAAAAAGCGCTATGCAGCGTCTTGTCTATTCAGCTTATGCGGATTGAATGGGCGATCGACATCGAACTATTAATGCCTGCGCCGGAAATGCAATCGGCATATCTTTCCATGATTATCATCGTGAGAAAATTGCGAAAACTCGAAAAAGCGTTGCGCGTGGATTTTCGTGAATATTCGCGCGGCTGCATTTATTAATTATCACAAATATTATCCGCAGACAGCTGTCGATGCCTGGCCTCGATTAGTTTTATCAAGCGGAGAATAAGCGATGCGGAGAACTTAATGTTCTTTGCATACCCGTATCGAACAACTCTGCGCGCAAAACCAGAAAATTACGAAAGAGTTGCTCCTTGTGATGAGTGGCCTGCTCGTCGTGGCTAACACATCAATACAGAGCGCTTGGCAGCGCCTGCCACGCCTCGCGTCAGCAGCAGACACGCCATCGAGATCAGCGTCTCCCGCTATGGGAGGGGGCATTGCGCGCTGCTCAAAATCCCCGCACGTAAAGACAAGCGTTATATGGCTTGCTCATATCCATTAATCGGAATGGTGAATATTAATATTATTAAAATAATTGCCATTAGGAATAAGTTTACTATAACTGCATTATTTCCAGATCATTAAAACAATTGGTTTTTAGAAATTATATTAACAAAAATAAATGAATGTTGATTGGATTATATTTGGTAGCAAAAATCTAAAAACTTCTTGTTGTGTGTGAAAACTGATTATATTATTGGCGCGCATTCCAAGTTGTTGATCTAGATTAAATCGCTAACCTATTATTTACTGGAGAAAATGATGAACAAATCTAAGTTGCGCCTATACCGCCAACGCGGTCAGGGAATGATGGAATACGTGATTATCGTGGCGCTGATCGCAGTGGCCGCAATCGGCGTGTATTCCGTGTTCGGCCAGACGATGCGTAACCAGACCGCTGGCCTGGCCAACGAGATGGCGGGTGTCGACTCGGCCGACCAGATCGAGGCGGCAGGCACCACTGCCGCTACCGCCGCCACCCGCGCGAATGCCGCCAAAGGAATGTCGACCTATAACGCCGACAATGACCAGGGTGGCGGTGGCGCCGCGGCCCCTAACTGACCCGCAACGGCAGACGGTCTGACGGGGCAAAGATGTTAGCAAGCAGAAAAACCGCAGGTGGCTACGCGGCGCTGCGGCAGGGCGGGCAGGCAATGGCGTTCGTACTGGTGTTCGGCGCCGTTGCCGCCCTGATCGCGCTGCTGCTGTTCAATAGCGGCATGCTGGCCAACGCCAAGACCCGTCTCCAGAATGCGGCCGACGCCGGCGCCTACAGCGCTGCGCTGTTGCAGGCGCGCGACCACAATTTTGCCGCCTACACCAACCGATCGATCGTGGCCAACCAGGTGGCGGTGGTCCAGATGATCAGCCTGAAATCCTATCTCGAAGACGCGGCCGACACCCGCGACCGCATGGACGAGTTCGAGCTGGACCTCCAAGCGTCTCTTTACCCCACCAGCAAGCCCGACTGGAATCGCGGCAAATCGGTGCCGATCAGGCAAGTGGACGCGGCGTTCTCGGCAGTGGCGCCGATCGCGGTATCGGGCCTCGGCCGCCTGATCAGGGCCCATGAGACAGCGCAGCACGCGCACCACGCCGCCACCATCGTCGACATGGCGCTCGTGGCCGACGAGGTCGTCACGCGCAACGATCCCGCTGCCGAACTGACCAATGGCGCTTTCCGGCTCGGCCGCACGAATGTCCAGATCGTCAAATGGGGCAACGCAACCGTTCGCCATCGGGCCAACGATCCATCGCCCGAGGCCGACCGCTTCGCCGACGTGGTGGTCAGCGAACAGTCGACCGATCGCTTCAGCCGCGTGCGTCCATCGTCGCCGCTGCCGCGCTGGTCCAGCACGAGCAAGCTGTGCCGGATGTTGCCGAACCATGTCAGGTCGCGCACGACGTTCAACTTCGTGCATGCCGGCGCGAGCCAGCTCAGCGAAGACAAGAAGCGCTGGCTGGCGCTCGACGCCACCATGGGCGGGGGCGCCGCGAGCTGCACCGTCTGGTATCCCTGCTGGACCGGCGTCTGCTACACCACCAGCACCCAGCCGCATGTCGACGGGAATTTTACCCTTGGCGGCTCCGGCGGCGCGGTGGCAGGCAGGGGTGGCGATTACGACAGTTTGGGCGGCTACCGCGGCAACCCCCGGACCACCTACGCCTTCGGCGGCGCCTCTGCGCTCGGCCAGGGCTTGATACGCTATGCGTCCGAAGGGCCGGGCGATACGCTCGATGGCGCCGGTGGCCTGCAGGACTACTACCGCGACGTGGCCAATCCCGGCAGCGCAATCCCGGCCAACCAGTCGCCCGAACTGAATGGCGGCGCGGCGCCGGTCACCATCGAAGTCCAGCGCGTCGCCGACACCATGCGCACCTCGTCGCAGATCCTGCACGAGTCAAGCAAGCTGCGGCTGGAAGACGGCATGCGGGGCGAGACGATGCGCGCGCTATCCTCGGCCCACGCGTACTTCTACCGTCCCGGCAACGAGGCCACTACGAGTTTTACACGCACCGGATGGCGCCGCGGTGACGGCAAGACCGAAGTGGCGAACCAGTTCAACCCGTATTGGCAAAGCCGGCTGGTCGACCGCAGCATCGACGATCGCGGTGCATCGTGGGTGGCCCAATGAGCCAAGGCCTGCATCCGCACCGCCCGCAGGGTGGCCAGGCAATCGCCGAATTCCTGGTGGCGGCAGTACTGCTCCTGGTGCCGCTGTTCCTGGCGGTCGCCGCGCTCGGCAAATTCGTCGACGTCCAGCACGTCGCCACGATGGCGGCGCGCTACGGCGCCTGGGAGCGCACCGTCTGGTACGACGAGTCGGGCACCGATTTCAACGGCATCAATGGGCCGAACCAGAAGAGCGCCGCCGCCATCAAGGGCGAGATCGCGGCGCGCCTGTTCAGCGACCGCTCCAACACCGCAAGTGTGATCCGCGGGACGGACGGCGCCAATGCGGCGCTGTCGTACGGCATCGACCCGATGTGGCGTGATACCGCCGGCGTCGCCTACCTGGCCAGCTACGACAGCTTCGATGCGCAAGGCGCCCGCACGACGCCCCAGCGCGACGTTGCCGGCGCCTCGATGGCGGCGCTATCGGCCATCGAAGTCAGGGGCGTGGCCGGTTTCGTGCCGCCACTGCCGACCGACACGCTGGCGCTGTCGACCGTGTCGCTGGCGGACATTGCGCGCGACAGCGCGGTCTATACGCGCCTGTGGGGCGGTACGCCCGGCGGCTGGCAAGGCCTCGACTTCAGCGCCAGCGGGGCAATCCTGTCGAATACCTGGGGCGCCAACGGCAGCGGCGCCACCCGCGCGATGGTGGCGCGCACGGTGCCGACCGCCCAAGGCCTGGGCGCCGTGGTGACGGCCGCCAGGGAAGGCATCCGGCCCTGGGACGGGGCCGCCGTGACCGGCATCGAGGTGGGCAAGATCGCGGTCGACGTCGTGCCGGCCGACCGTTTGAGATAGCGCGCATGCGCACACTGTTATCTACTAAAGAAAGGTTCGAATCGATGCAATCGTTTTTCCACCGCGCTGTGCTGGTCCCGGTCGTCGCGCTGCTGCTGGCCGGCGCGAGCACCATCGCGAGCGCGGGCAGGTATGACACTGACCTGCCGGGCGCCACTGACCATCCACTCATCTCGCGCTATGCCGGCTCCATGCTCTACCTGCATGGCGGCGAGAACTACGGGCCGGCCAAGGCCCTGGTCCCCGGCAGCAAGGGCGTCGAGATCGAGGAACTCGAGGGCAAGCTGAGCAACCGCATCTATTGGGCTCCGGCAGGACGGGCGCCGCTCGAGGTATTCCGCAACTACGAAGAGGCGCTCCGGCAGGCGGGCTTCGAGATGCTCTACCGCTGCGAAGAAGCACAGTGCAAGCGCGATCGCGTGCAGACGAAGATCACGCGTTGGGTAGAAAACATGAGCTGGACCGGCAGGGGACGGTCGGACTCGTACGTCCGGCGCATGTTCGAATCCAAGCCGGGCTTTCACTACCTGCATGCGCGCAAACGCAACGGCGAGAACAGGGTGGATATCCAGATCGCGCTGCGCGCCGGCGATAACGACCGCAATAACGCGGGCCGGGTGCAGCAACTGGTGCAGGTGATCGAATCGGCCCGCATCGAGGGCGGCAAGGTCAGCGTCAACGCGGCGGCAATCGGCGCCTCGCTCGAGCGCGAAGGCCGCATCGCCCTGTACGGCATCCTGTTCGATAGCAACCAGGCCGTGATCAAGCCGGAGTCGGGCGACACCCTGGGAGAAATGGCGGCGGCGCTCAAGGCCAACCCGGCCTTGTCCGTGTTCATCGTCGGCCATACCGACAACCAGGGTGCGGTGGCCGGCAACGTCGACCTGTCGCGGCGGCGCGCGCAGGCGGTGGTCGACGCGCTGGTCACGCGCCACGGCATCGCGGCCGCGCGCCTGCAGGCCCAGGGCGTGGCCAATTTCGCGCCGACGGCCCCCAACACCAGCGAAGATGGACGCGCCAAAAACCGGCGCGTGGAAATGGTGGTGCGCTGATGCCGCGCGTGGTCTTCATACCAGCCCTGCTCGCGCTGGCGGCCCATGCCGGCCCGGTGCTCGCCCAAGAGCTTCCGCCACCCGGCCTGTACCGGGTCGACAATGTGGGCCGGTCGGAGCATCAGGTTGGGCCGCATCAGGCCATCATCACGACCGACGAAGACGGCGCCAGCGGCGACCAGGCCACGCGCTCGGTGGTTGCGGGCATGGACAGCGGCCGCACGGTCCACAAGGGCGCCGCGCCAGTCACCCAGTGCGTGAAGGCAGGCCCGCCCCCATTGCCACCGGCGTTTGGCAAGGGCACGTGCACCAACCAGCAAACGCGGCGCAGTGCGCAGGGCATGGTGCTAGTGGAAACCTGCCAGACCGGCAAACAGACGCTCACTATCCGGCGCCTGGACGCGAGAACCTGGGAATATGTGACCGA
>Ga0265798_10002401_pt1 | contig 27745 bp, 26 predicted proteins | sample P3T30metagenome_FD_192430 | JGI IMG/M metagenome (GOLD analysis project Ga0265798, IMG submission 192430) | Plant litter microbial communities from East Loma Ridge, Irvine, California - P3 T30 | ecosystem: Environmental > Terrestrial > Plant litter > Unclassified | place: USA: California...
CCTGGTATCATTTTCGTTCTCGTTATTCAACAAAAAAAAAAAAACTCATTCACTTACGACATGTTTCTGGGTCCCTCTTCTCAAAAAATCGGTATGAGGTCAAACAGTTTCGGCGAGAAAAGCAACTATCATCACAACCATGGTATCTGCGTGGCAAGACTAAAATCTACGACACGGGACTATCATGGATTTTGTACACTCTCAGCGGTGCTATAAAACAAGTGCTGTGTCTTTTGTCTTTCCTCTCTTTTTCCGACCACCACACTACGTTCCACCAAAATACGAAAACGCAGACAACAACGTCCATGATTCGGCGACTCGATCCTTTGCAAAATAAGGAGAGAAAGGCGGCATGTCTCAAAACAACAATACACGCTTTGCATGGATCCTCCGCGTCGCCAGAAACGAAGATTTGGTATCGAAATCGGTAGTACAAAACTTGCACAAATGGTTGTCTGCACGGTTGAATGTGACCGACAGAAACATATGTAACAGCTTTTCAATAGCTTTGGGCCTAGAGTGTTGCGTATAAAACCAGCTTTTGGCGGCCTTATCTCTATCCCTCTTTACTTCCCTACCAAAGAGCAGTGTTCTCCAAAATTTATTGATTGTGACCACATGTCTGTCGGCCTCCTCCTACCCGTTCTTTAAAAATGGCCACATACATTCCGATGTGACAGAACCGCTCGTTTGAGAAAGCCCTTCAGCTTAGATGTCACGACGACAGGCTTCGATAGGGCGACCAAAACGATACTATCAACGACTTACGGCCAAAAGTTAAGCAAAATGAAAAGATGAACTCTGGCGACGAGTCCGCTGTCGACACCCGACGCGCCCGACGATTCTGGGGTATTTATACCCCTCTCCTCCTGTCGAGTTGTTCTTTCTTATCTACAACTCTCGCCTCGTGCGACCAAAAAGTCCGGTATCCGCCCTGATGTGTCCGCCTGTCTTCGTCGTCTCTACTAAAACAGAAACCCCTACATCCTATGTCTTTGCCTCTCTTCTTCCCCGCGACTCTTCCTATTAATCGTTCCAAAACAATCCAAAAAGCCCAAGATGTTCCGCGGAGTTGAAAGGGGACGAAGAGGACACCAAGAAGAACGACAAAACACCGGATGGTACGGTTTGACAGTGATCAATCTACATGAATTTTAAAGAGAGCTGCGGTACGACTACTTCACTACCTCCTTCATGCCTTGGTCTCATTAGATAAAAGCGGGCTGCTGGGTGTGGGCGGTCACGCAGAGTGATGCATACGTCTTTTGCGATGTCAATAACGAAACTAAAACGGAGATCATATGAATAAAATCGGCTGAGCTACGGTGGCATAGGATCTGTCTTATTTCCTGTATTTATATCATGAACCTTTGCAAAGATTGTTCTTACCCAATACTATGCATGTAGTCGCCAGCAGGCAATGAAGAGTTTATAGCGGAGAATGAAAGACGCTGTGTCGTCTGCAGTATCGTATCGCAGAACGAAGGTTGTATCTATATGATTGTGATCGTGTATTTCCCATCATCATCCACGGATTCGTACTCCAACCATGACTCGTTCTTGAAGTGTGAGAACTGATTCAAATCCAACGATGTGTTATCCTTGAGAAAATCTTGGAGCATCCCCACCCTTCGGAAGTGGCCGCGCGTCACTTTCGTGGGCGTGAGTAGGAGACCATAAATAATCCTGAACTCGTCAATGAAGAGAAACAGGCAGTGTAACTGAAAAGTCGGAGGGCGAAGATCGAAGTTGAAGTCCCAGGCTCCCATGCTGTTCCACTTGCCGTCACAATAGATTTCGAAGTTCCCCTCAGTCGCTGGGTATGGCTGTTTCGTCCCAAAGTCGCGGTGCAGCTTGATCGTTGCCAGGTAGCCGGATAATTTCATCACAGCACTAGTGACCGCACCTGTTCGGTCCTTCGTCGCGGTCTCGACGTCGCAAGAGACAACATCGACTAAACGTCTATCTTCTCTTTGATACCCGTGCGACTTTATCGGGCCATCCAGACAAGCCCATGACCACGAAGGTGCCCGGTAAGGGATGGGCTCTTGGATTTCGGGGAACGCAGGCTCCAGATTTCTCTCTCTCGACCAAGCTAATCCTGAGATGAGGTCAAAACTCCAGAGGCCTGCGCAGTACTCAATATCAAGAAGCCGCTCCATGTACTTTGCGACACCCGACAAAGCAATCAATTTGTCGCTTGGAAATGTCAAGTTGCACGCATTGTACTCTTTGACGAGCTGCATCCACGCTCCCCCAATTCGAGATTTGTTGAATGCGAGATATTCAGCCACAGAGATACCTGAAGGTCCGTTGTAATAAGTACTCTTTGATCCAAAGATATCATAATTCGCAGACTGCCGTCCTTTTAGGGAATTCGTCGACATATGTATTGGTAGCCCGGTAGGCCAGGTCTCACAGGCTAACAGGCCGTGACACTCCCAGAACATCTGCGTACCACAGAAATGAAGCACTCTAGGGGCCAAAATATTCTCCTGAAAGACCCATGCGCGACGTTTTAAAGGCATACGTCGGAAATTGCTGTTCCAGTAGTGCCAATCGTAAATACAGTAATTGCCGTTTGGAAAATCGGTCCATGCAGTCTGAACTGTACATGGCTCAACAGTCGAAGCTCTCTCGTGAAGAAAGCCAACATCGCTATCAACAGCTATACTGGCGGCGATGTTAAGGAAGCTGTTGCGATAAACTTGACTCATGGATCCTGCTTCTTGCTGCCAATCTTTTGTAGAGTCTTGGAAGATACAGAACGTGTCTATCCATAACAGCTTGATACCAATAGATTGCGCAACGAGCATAGCATCCTGGAATGTCTTTGCCAAGTCAGTGACCGCTACGCCATCTCTGAAGCGTTGGAACGATTCCGATGTGAGTCTGAGTGTTTTGGATTTCCCCCAGCAGTGGCTAAGTGTTGCATATTGTGAAAGCGTGCTGTCCAGTTCAGATGATAATCGCAATCGTACTTTAGTAGCTTCTGGCTCGCCGATCTCGAGGAGACGCGTTGGGCGGTATGGGGTGGGCTTGACTAATGCGTGCGATGTTCCAATGATTGTGCGCTTGCTCCAGGGAGTTATTGGACAGTCGCTGTGGTATACCATGCATTGGCCTAACCAAGCTCTGGCACACTCCATGCTAGCAGTCCAGTCTGAACAGTCGTATGGCTTCGCTGCACCAAAACTTCTGCCGTATCCTGATCCCAATGTCAGCACATTTTACTCGGTCATGACGATATGCGCGTACCGGTTGTGGGCTCGCAGAAGAAGTTATAGTATCGTATGTCACGGTCTACTTTGGCTGTAAACTCCAGGTTCCCGGTGCTTGTATTCTCAATGAGATGGAATTTGAACGTCGTTGAGAATTGGATGTTCTCCGAGCCTGGCAGTGACATGCTAGGGATTTCGTCACAGAAAACAAGACAGATGTCACAGTGCTCGAGGGCGGAGCGCTGCAAGCTTTCAATGGAGCCATGATGCTTAGGGTCTCCCCAGAGGAATGGAACCTCAGGGTCTCCTCTAGGAAATGAGCCTCGGAATATATTGAGACATACTTCGCACAGCATAGTGAAGGCCTGCCGGGAGTGACAGAGGTAGCTTAATTCTGGAGTAGCCAGAAGCGCAACATGCCGTAAGATCGATCGAGAAGATTTGTTGAAGAGAGGGTCCAGGAGGAGAAGAGGCGTATTGTAGTGAAGAGTCGTCTTGTTGTCGAGAGGAAGAAGCTGGCTGAGGGTTGTTAAAGCGGGGTCAGCTACATCAAGAAAGAGTGATTACCCATTCCAGCCTCTTACGTCAACATGTCTTACCTGGCACCAGACAGGAACGACGTAACTCAAATCATCCGGATTCACGGCCTGAGCGTTTTCTGTAGACCCTCCCATGCAGGGAAAAGGCTGGACAATCACCTCTACAGGGTAGATATAATCTTTTTAGTAAGGCTAATTTGACTCCTCATCTCTCAAACTCATGTTTTCGTAGTAATATAGACTTCAGCGCACCTGTTTAGCTCTTTCACCGTGTGAGGTGATCTAGTACACTTCTGTCACTCACAAGTCAAACCTTATACCTAGCGTCTCACGCTCTTGCCTCAGGTTGACACTCCAAACCCACCTTGGCAACCGCCACCCGTCCCCGCCATCGTACGACCTCGTACATCACTTCATCTCGCAATCAATGCGCCAATCACTAATCATCTCCTCTACTTGGAACAACCTTTCCTCAGAACAGTCGATACTGGTATACGTAATGGTATTCATTGAGGGGTATATTTTACGCTATGCTACGCTACGACAACTACAAGAAAATCTGTAGTGGGGGGATATATGTTACAGAAAATGGCTCGCTCAGTGCATATTCAAAGTGGGAGGGAACGTGTGTGTGTGGGTGAATACAAGATATGATGGAGCCCGCGGAATACTTCCTGCCATCAAGAGAAAAGATCGTGGGACGCCGTCCGTGTTGTTGCTCATTATGTCTTTACGCGTCCTGTGCGCGAAAGGTTCCTCCATTGCGACATTGTATCCTCGTGTGGCCGTCGTCATCTCCTGCCGTTCGGTCCCCATGGTGGTGGCTTTGTGCTGTCTCTCGGAAACAGTCCATAGTTGTTGGCGTCTGGCGCTGCGTTGCCCCAATTGCCGACGCTACTTGTTCGTTTACTTCGTGTAGGTTGTCGCGTGATGTTTCCGGCCACTTCTTTTCTGTTGATGTTGAAGACGCTTGTAAAGCCAAGAACTTCAGGTCGGTCGAGGTCGAAAGGATCGGACTGTCGGACCGTACGACCAGTTGGCATTGGGGTGAAGAAGTTGGTGGCGGGCCTGCTCGGTCCTGGTTCTCCGAAGAACATATCAGAGTCGCGAGAGGCGAACGTGGAGGTTGCATCCACGGTCGATAACGCGTTGAAGCCTGGTAACGCCATTGATGAACGGCGGGTATGGCTTGGGAGAACAGCCTGGCTGGGAGCAGGCGGTGCATAAGGTGGATCTCGGAACGGGTTGTCGGACGTGTAGAACGAGGACACAGGATGTGAGCTCAGGGCCGATACTGAACTTATAGTACGTGTATGATGATGAGTCGGTACTTGAGCCCAAGCTGGCGCAGCTCCAGGTGGGTCCTGGATAGATGCGAAAGGATCTCTGGGTTCCGTGTCGGCAGCAGCAACAGGGACCTGCGGTGTGACAGGCGCGCTTCGAGGATCCGGGTTGAGTACCAGGAGCGTGCTTTTTGGGTCGGCGAAGGGATTTGGCGAACCTGTGTCTTCGACGATTCCTGGAAATCGGTAATTTGATGAGATGCTGCTCGGCTTCTTCCGGAGCAGATTCCTCTCGCTCTTCTTGCTTGACATGCTGTTACTGGAACCTGCGCGCTTGACACCGAAGAATCCTTGCGGCTCGCTGGTTGATCGACCTCTGCCATTGGAGTCCCTCGAATATACCGAACCAACGCTGGCTTGCGCAGCATGTCGTTGGTAGGGATTGCTGATCGGGCCGGATTGGCTTCCTTTAATCCTGGCAACGAATGCGCCCACCCCGCTGGGTATCGTCTTCAACCTAGCCAGGAAACTTGGGCCTGACTCTTGCTTCTCGTTCCATCGCACGGGCCGCGACTTCCGTTTTCGCAAGCAGACGAAGAGCAATACGCTAATCAAGGCCAATCCAGCTACGCCGCCAAAGACACCCCCGATTATGCCTCCTATGTTTCCACCGTTCGCAAAGGTCAACGGGCTGTTGTCGCCAGAGTTTCCTTGTTCCGGTGCAATTATGCCAGCCGATCCTCCGGTCGGTGTGGAATCTACTAGCGAAGTAGTGGGCTGTGGTTCTGCGATAGCCGGCGCTTCTGTCACAGACGGTTGTGCATTCGTGTCGGTTTCTATCGCCAGCGGAGGGCTCGCGTCCGATGTGGCACCTTCGGATATCGCCGGAGCTGTGAAGCGAGCCGGTGCGCGCGAAGATGCAACGAGTGACGTTGGAACAGCTATTTGTTCTGTGTCAGAACTTGTTGGTATGGGACTTGGAGGCGGAGGCGGAGCCGAAGACACCGCCACAGCAACCTGTGAAGCCGCAGCAGCTTGCGAAGACACAGCCAGAGGAACAGCAGCGGCCGGAGAAGACACTTCCGGTGCCGCTTGAGTTTCTGGCTGCTTCTGAGCCGCTGCCGTTGCACGGGCTGAAGATGCGAGAGCCAGCGGTGTCACCCGCTCCGAAGATGTAGGGGCCGGGCTACTCGTACCTATCGCGGACGTTGCTGCTGCTTCCGTCGTAGATGTTGTAGGCACTGCGGGGGGCGGCTGTGCTGTCTGTTGGGCAGACGTAGTCGGCGCTGGTGCCGGTGCCGTTGAAGAGGGAGGAGGTGGCGGAGGAGGTGCTTGGCTGGTGCTGGTCTCTATCTTGGGTGCCGCCTCAACGGTCGTGGACGAAGTGACTTGGGGAGGGGCGGCGGCTGCGGATGTTGCTGGAGTCGTCGAGGTTGTAAGGGCCGTTCGGGCCCGAGAACGAGTGCATCGTCTCCCGTTTACCGTCGTAATGGACTCTTGAGGGGTGGCCATGCGAGCAGTAGCTCATGGAAAGAAACGCCGACAAGGGCTCAGAAAGAGAGACGAAGAGAAAGGATACAAGGCGCCGCGGACGCTTTGTGCATATTAAACTGGGAAATTGGAGTTTACCGCTACGTGATGCTGAATGAATGGTTAACGAAGAGAGGTGTTAGTAGGCGTTCGAAGAACGTCCGGGTGGTAGTCAACCGTTGGCACAGTATGGTGCGCTTGTATCCGTCTGAAACGCGGGCGGCTTCACATCGCGCTTCGAACAATGCACATGAAGCGCGCTGAGCCTCGCACACTTGAGCGGCACCGGCCTGGCCGTCTCAGCCGACTGCCGTGCCGCCCGACAAAGCACTCTGGCAGCCATTCTCGCGGACGCGATGACATATGTGACGATGCGCGATGGGGTTGGATGGATGGAGTGTTGGAGGCTGGTGCTGGTGTTGCGCACCTGGCGGGCAGGCGTCCTCAGCACGTGACTGAACACCAAAAGCAACTCGAAGATGGAAAATACTTCTGTTCGACCTCTCGCACCTTCCAAATCGCTGAGAGGCATCTTCCTGGTCTGCCTTGTCATCCCATGATTCATTTGGCCCCAGTGGCACCACTTGACAGTCGCCTTCGGGGTAATGCATGAACGTGCTCTTAGAGTTTAGGTGGCTACGCCGCGCGTGGCTTGCGGAGAGGAACTGTCACAATACTCATATCTGGTTTTCCTGAAGTCTGATATAATGCATCAATATCATATTGCATGCTTGCGCGAAGCTCTAGCAGAGAGTCGCTCGTGGGTGTGGAGACGTTGTTGCGTTGGGTGCGCACGTCCGGTTTGAAGATCCGCGGCCCTCGCTCGACTTCGACATCCATCGCCGATTCCATCACGCCCCTAAGCATCACGGTCCTCGTACCACGACCCTGTGATAATGTTCAGCTTCAGCGGTGAGTATTCTTCTCATTGCTTTGTTCTTGGTCGATCGCTGTGGTCTCTTCGTCTCGCGCAGAGGTCTTGTCTGCCCGCTCCGAGTGGACCTCGGGAGTCTACGCCAATAACATCATCCCGAAGCTTGGTCTACGATGGCATCTGAAATGGCCTTCCAAATCCGCATACATGTTTCTTTCTTCTCGGGTTGAGCTGCTTGTTATGGTAGCTACTTGGCATGCTTCTGTCAGTCAAGTGGGTATATATTCCACACATGTTTCGTCTGAGACGTGCGGCGCACGTGCAATATTGTTGCTGATATAGGACAACTTGTTCATAGGCAACCTACTTGCGGGGCAGCATGATACGCAGAAACAGAGGTCGCCACCCTCGAAACCGACACCCGTCAAGTTTCCTTCCCTTGAGCCGCCCGAGCCGTCAATAAACACGTTGCCAGCCACCTGGACCCAACCAGGAGCAAGGATATCAGAGCACTTTTTGCGACTCAAGAAGCCGTCTGATGTGAGTGAAGAGACCTTGGCCTTGTTGAATGTCACGTTTCAGCCCCAATGTGACTTGGAAACATTGTTGTCATCCTTGCCAAACAACGCAGAGTCGTTCCTGCCCCCAACCTCCTGGTTGGAATCACCGGGAGAGAACGACGCCGCAACCAGTCCTGATACCCCGGCCACACTCTTAAGCAATGGCAGAAGGATACCAGATCAGAGAGAGTTCTATGTCCGAGCGAGAGAACTGTTCTTCAAGAATGCTGATGCTTACTCAACACTCACGCGCAAGAGTGTTGGAGATCAACCACAGCTTCGACTAGCGCATTTCCGAAAGTTCTGGGAAGGTCTTGACAACTTGGCTTATTACTGGGATACCTCACTAGACGAATATCTTCCGCCAGTGCAAGAAGCTGGCAGTGCTAGCGGAGTGGCAGTGGTTTCAAGCTCCCCGCAAGAGTCCACAGATGCCCAATGTCAGGACGCCAAACGTGAAACTGATTCGAATCGAATATCCACAGCGAGGCCAGGGTCTCGCACGCCTGAAGAAGAGGAACCTCGCAAGAAGGCCAAGGTTGAAGATGCTGAAAGTGGACAGCGACCAGCCGAGGTCCAAGGCGCCAATGGCTCCAGCGCCGCACCAGTGAGTGCACGTGTGCCGTCAAATACTCCAAACCGCATACTACCAGCTCGGGCTGCACCACCCAAGGCCCCTTGGGCTGTGAATATGGAGTCTCAGAACAAGGTAGTTGATCTCTCAAACGGGTCTTACCGAGGCTATCGTATCGGGAGTGGTGCCGAGATGCCTGATCAGTACCGCATTGATTGCGTGCGTGCTTTCATAGAGCCGATTGCATGGGCTTTTGGTGTGACACTCTCACCACACCGCCGTCCTCCCGTCCTCACAATTGAGCACATTAGATTTCCTGTTCGCATGAGCTCTGTCGCTTGGCAAGCACCTCAGGATAGGGCTAAGGCCAGGCATGGCTATATGGAAGGTCCGGTATTGGGGGTACAATGCAGGGCAGACGTTGGCTTTGGACTGACAGGAAACCTGAAGAAGCAATCTAATCTTGATGCTGTGCGCGAGTTAGGTGGGTTGCTGTTGCTGGCACAAGAGAGAGCTAGAGAGGGGAAAGCTGAACGAAGAGGTGGCGAGGATAGATGGTGGACAACAAAAGAGCGGTGGGGTGGAGGACCCGGAGGCGAGGTTGGCGAAACAACTGGGGCGATCGAGATACTGTCCAAAGATGCAGCGTCCAAACCTGAAGCAAAACCCACCGACAGGAATCGTGACGGATCCAAGGCTCGCCGCAGGCCTTCACCAGCAGAGATTTGGAAAACTTTGCGACCCGGTAACCCACTGTGGGATCCAAAAGTGACCTACAAGGCCATCGGCAAAGACAAGAGTGTTGAGTGGGACGATGTAGGGCTTCGTACTACAGCTCTAGGAAGCTCATTCCGCTGATCCGACAATCTAGGTCTTCATGGTATCGTCATTGAACCACCACATCAGCCTGTTAAAGCTACGCATACATCCGGCTTATCTTGAGTACATCACCGAAGGTAGACTGCCCAAAGAAGCGCCAACAGACTCCGACTGGTTTTCCCCAAAGCTCCAAAGAACAAGATGGTTTGATCTGTTTAACGTTGATGACCGTACTGAGGCGATGAGGGGCATCTGGGGTGTAATGGCCTATCTCATGCGCTCAGATAAGACTGATCCCGCTGATCCCGCTGGCGTTGCTACCAAACAGTGATAGCTCGCTGTCACCGGTGTGGCTCTTATTGAAGGGACTGAATGGCCAATATGGGACGACGTGGACTTGTGAACCTCAAGCCCCGAGATCTATGCTAGAATCTCATCACTTCCAAAGACCGGAGATGCTCGGGGCGTCTGGCATAGCGTACACTCCTTCTACCTATTCACGACCTAAATTGTCCCCAAAACTATCCTGTTCGGTTTCCCACTCTTCAAGTCATCTACATGAAACGCTGAGGTAGATCCACGAAGGCCAACATGTTTGGTGTCACGATCAATCTAGAGCTACACCTTTGCTGCGCTTGCTCCGCGACCGATTCTGACCTGGACGAAGTACCGTTGCGATTGTGATACTACCAAAACATTTCTCTTCTAGGTAAGCCATTTCTCCAACGCACTCAAAGCTGCACAGCAAGCTACACAAGATACTGCGCAACGATGCGGGCATCTTTTTCTCAAACTCGCGTCGGGCTAACCAATCCCTGCACACCAAAGCATAGCCGCCCAAGACGGCAAAGCTAATGCAACGAGGCCACAACGTGACTGGCGCGTTGTGTTTCTTCCACAATTACACGCACATCTGTATTGCCGTTGGTCGAAACTTAGCGTTTGAACGACCAATGGCGCAATCTTCTAGTGCGACCGTGTCACTAAGAATATCGACGTTCCTCCACCAACAATCTTGACTAAGCTCCGCCTCGTTTGGTAGAACTGTGGCGTTTTTAGCCAGTCTGTACCCAAGGGGCGCCTGACGCAGCCATGTAAGGCGCCTGTCAGATTTCGACGTATTTTTCCGCTTGGTGGTAGCTCGAATGCTGTTGGGCCGCACAAGGGCCTACGACCATCGACTGATGTGCAGCACCACCCTGGACCCACTCATCCCCAACAGCACGTCTACGACCTCCAAGAAATGCTCACAAGCTTCAATCTGTTACACTAAATCGGCGTATCTTCCCAAGTAGAGGTCGTATCAACAAATAGCATGTGATGGAGGAAGCTCCATCACACACCTACGACCACTTCTCGTTACAAGCGAGTTCGCACAAAAGCTGCAACTTGCCAGTAACAGTCGGAGAACTCAGCAAAGCAATCTAACACATCCCCTTCTAGTTAAGCTACGCCACGCGCTATGTTGATCCCGGTCCCTGGTCCAATGCGGCCGCACACATGGTGCGAATCTCGAGCATCGATCCGCAAACCGGGTTTGCAGGCAAGTGAGATGTACCTATGTACCTAGGTACCTTACAGAAGCAGCAACACCCGGGGTCGGACCGCTTCTCACATATTCTTCACGATGCATTATATGCAGCAACCACCAGCGCAGCCCGTCGGAAGCAACCGTGCCATCAACAAACATATTCGGCTCAAACGAGGAAATTCTGACAGCTGGTCACGACACAAGCTGGGACGGAATGGCGCTCCATAGTCAGGAACGCTCCAATGACCGATCAACCTCCCTAGCGACGCCTCCACCGGGCAAGAGTAACAGTGGCTTGAAAGCCTACGACGATGAGCAAGACAGAGCGGTCAGCAGTCCAGTCTACCGAACACGCCCTGGCCCTTCGTCTTCTCCACTGCAGCGAGTCCCAGCCTTCCATGCGGCCGCCTGATCTATATAAGTCCGCATGCATGACTTGGATAGACGGCATCGAAGTCGACAAACTCCACCACTTGCTTACTACAATTTACCCATCATCGCAACTCAGCCCCAAAGTCAGCACGCCTTATTCCGTCTCTCTACCCTTGCCGATACGATCGATTGCCTTGCAGCTTCCCAGATCTATCAGCCCCACTTGCCAACATCACGTCCTGTTGTTCAACCGTCGGTATATAAAAGCATATACCCATCGTCTCAACATCTCGATATCCCAAGCACTCACTCCTCCCACACTCTACACTTCAAACCTTCCCTCCCAACCCCACAAACCCTCACCACCACCATCACCATGTTCACCAAGACCATCCTCCTCTTCACCTCCCTCCTCCCTACCCTCATCACCGCAGCGGACACCAAATCCTCCACCGTCAACCCCGAACTAAACGCCGCCCTCCGCATGGCCGCCACAAACTTCGACCGCAACGCCCTTCTGCCTGCCGATGAAGACTGGTACTTCGACTTCGACTCCAGCAAAGACTACGACTCGCCCACCGGCGCTGTCATCAACGCCAATGCTGCTAGCTTCCCTGCTCTCACTGGCCTCGGCTCCAGCATGGCTCTTCTCAAGCTGGCTCCCTGCGGTATGCTGCCACCGCATCTGCACCCTAGGGCTACCAACTTGGTTACTGCTATCTCGGGTAACACGACGACTTACATGATTGGCGAGAATGGTGTCAAGACACGCAAGGTGGATATGATCCCCATGCGCGTTACCATCTTCCCGCAGGGAAGTCTGCACATGATGCAGAACAATGGTATGTCTTCCACACTCCCTTCTACATTCCCGTCTATCTATTTCCTGATCGGGGATGCGGCTCTCAGCCTCAAGATCCAAGAAACGACCCTTGCATCTTACCCGGTCTAGATCACATGCACCTCTTACTAACCACACACACCCACAGACTGCGAACCCGCCCTCCTCCTCAGCGCCCTCAACAGCGACGACAGCGGCACCCTCAACATCCTGCCCAGCCTCTGGTCCGTCCCCCAAGACGTCATCAGCGCTGGCTTCGGCGACGCATCCTTCAACCCCGCCAGCATCGGCGAAATGATCCCTGAAGTGGGCACTGGAGCTATTATCGGATCCGCGGAGTGCAAGAAGAAGTGCAATATCCAGATGTAAGGCTTCCAGTCGAAGTTGATGTTGGTGGAGACTAGGGCTGTGCCGTGCCGGCTACTATTGCTGCTGCTGCGGCAGTAGCGCGTGTGGCGCAGACGGTTGCAACGGCTTTGTTGCTTTTTCTTTCTTCCACGCTTTTTTGGCTTCTTCTGTTGTTTCAGTGGGGATAATGTTTTCGCATTCGCTTTGCCCTTGCGTTTGCATGTTGTGGTTTGTGGTTTTGCTGGTTTTCTTGGTTTCGATGTTAAACATGATGTCATGATGCATGCATACCTAGATATGACGGAAAAGAACAACAATAAAAAGCTTCGTGTTTTCTGCATACCAAACAACTTCATCTTGCTTCCTTCCGTCCTGGTCAGATCTTGCAGCGATCGTGCATGTAGATTACGAGACCGTGTCGCGGGCCGTCACCCCGCCCTGGTAGTGGGGACCTCGCCGACATAGCCAAGTTGATGTGTAAGGCGCCCGGGGCAAGCAAGGGTGTTCCATCAGGGCCATGAGTGCGTTGGCTTTCCATGGCATTGGAGACACGACTTAACCGATGGAAGCCAAAAGACTGATGTCTTGTATAATAGCCGCCGTGGCTTGCCTGTACCGATGGGACGGTCCACACGTGGAGAAACGGGTCAGCGTCTGGACCACGACGTGAGAGCTAGATGCTTTCTCGCCCCCACAGTAAGCGTAGATTTGATGACGCATCGCTGGTAGCCGCATGCAAGTCAGATATAAGTAAGACATACTGCTCCTTCGTGGTAATGTTTCTACCTAGTTGGGCTGTCACCCGCGGGCGGGCCGCTGCTGGGTGTCCAGGTGGCATGATATATCCTACGACCTCGGCGAACTACGACTAGCCTGACAGAGAAGGTAGGAATGACTTAGAGGGAATGTGGTGCTTGGAGCGATGGACACTAGCGGATTAAAGCAGGTCTACTACTGAGCGGCTCCTTCCTCTGTCGGAATCCCCAAGACATCATCCTTCTCCATCAGATCGATGTACTTCCGCAGGCTGTGATACTTCAGACCAGCATCTGACCAAAGGTCGCAAGGGTCATCCTCCTTGTAGAAGTATCTGGACTCGTTCGGTCCTCATGTTCACTCCGCTTCGCACTGGTGGTATCTATGGAGGTCAACGATATTTTAAAACACGGTAGCCGCACTGCGGGGCTCTCCCAGATTTGCGGCTTTCGCTGCTTCATCCATGTTTTTTCTCATCAAAAGACCCGGTTCCGGATTTACTGAAATGTATGCGAACTCGCTAGATGGGCGCAAAGCTACACGGTTCGAAGACCATCTGGGCAGACTGCATATCTTTATGAGCAATCAAAGATGTGCTAGAGATGATTAACGAAGTAGGAGATTACCTAACGTTGGAGCAAATATCGCAATAAACTAGACAGTTTAATCGCGAATAAGGAAGAAGCTGTAAGATTCGGTAGCGAGGCGTTGAGAGCTGTGTCGAAGACTGGGTCTGTATCGCTGCCTAAATACTGTCAGCATCTATCAGTCCCGTAGGCATCTGCGATATCGCGCATGCTCCTGAACAACGCGTGTATCTGATGGCTACACTGACTACCTAGACGAGTCACCGAGATGCCGAGGGTGGGTGCCGACATGCCGTCGGCAGGCTCAACAATGAAGAGCGGCATTGAGATTGCTGGATAAGAGTCGATGAATAGTGGAGAAAAGCGGGAAGAGCAGTGGAGTGTATTGGGGAACTAACTAGATATATGTGACACTCATCAACCGAGCAATTGGGGCAGTCGCTCAAAGATTGCTACACGAAGTCAGTAAATGTCGCACAACAGTCCGCACACGAATAGTACTTGCAGAGCCAAATGTCCGCAGCCGAGCATTTTTTCGGTCGAATTAAACATCTATTAGCATCAAGAAAACCGTCTATCGACAGAGAAGCGCCGAAATCAAAGATACCTAGGTAAGATTGCCGGTGTAGAGACATGTCGGCTTCGAAGCTCGCCGACACCCCTGATTGGACGTGTCTTGGCTATCCAGCGGGAAGGTTCCGCTGCTAGCAGTCAGGAGCCCCGCCTTTTGTGTTGCTGTATAAGATTAGTGAACCTCTGTATCTTCGTGCCCACTTATCTGATGGCTGCAGTCATTTCGTTGCTAATGCCATAGTGATATGTACGGTCTTTTGTATTTCCGCAATCAATATCCTCTTCGAAATACAACGTGATCAGATATCTGTTACTTTTCTACGCTCAACACACTATCCACGTCATGTCACATCAACCATCATCCACTGTTCGCGTTGCTGTCGCTCAGTTCGAGCCAGCATGGCTTGACCTACCAAAAGCTGTCGAGAAGACCTGCCGTTTGATCCGCGAGGCAGCAGAGAACGGCGCAAAACTTGTGTCGTTCCCCGAATGTTGGATTCCAGGTTATCCAGCCTGGATATGGTACGTTCGCGAATACAACTGTCCTTCGTCGATTTCCAAGGTATGCTGATATGTGGTGCCAGGTCAAGGCCCATAGACTTCGAGCTCTCGACAGCTTACATGAAGAGCTCTCTGCATGTAGACTCAACCGAGATGCGTCGCATCTGCCAGAGTGCTGCAGACCACCATATCGCCGTTGTGCTTGGGTTCAGCGAGAACTTCAAAGGCTCGCTTTACATCTCACAAGCTATCATCAATGCCGAGGGTAGTATCGAAGTTCTGCGTCGGAAGCTGAAAGCGACGCACATGGAAAGGACGATATTTGGAGATGCATCGGGCTCTGCTCTCCAGAACGTCGTGGAGCTGCCGGACGTTGGACGCGTTGGTGCTCTGGCTTGTTGGGAGCATACGCAACCACTGCTCAAATACCACACTTACCATCAGAGAGAAACCATACATGTTGCTGCGTGGCCGCCGCTGTACGATCATGATGGCGGTCCAGGCTTGTACTCCATGAGCAAAGAAGGTGTGTTATCATATTGTATACGAGCAGAGTCACCCTTAGCTAATGTAGTTGGTAAACAGGTTGCCGCAGCCTCTCCCAAGTCTACGCCATGGAGTCGCAATCCTTTGTTCTGCATACTACAGCGGTAATGAGTGATGCAGGCATCGCTACACTGCGGACAGCCTCCGGCGTCACCATGAATACCCCTGGTGGAGGTAGCTCAGCTATCTTTGGCCCGGATGGGCGCCTGGTGGCTGATGGTCCACCAGAGACAGAAGAGGGGTTCATTTACGCAGAACTGCAGCTTGATGATATTTTGAAGGCAAAAGGTTTCTTGGATGTTTGTGGCCATTACAGCCGACCTGATCTACTGTGGCTGGGTGTTGATAAGAAAGAGAAAACGCATGTAGCTTTAGATAACTAAGCGGACATCCAGAGCGAAGGCGAACACTCAGCTTGCGATAATTATTACGCCAACGCTCCAATATCAAGCACTAAACAGGATGTTTTGCGGCTGAATCCATGCCTATATCATTTGCGAGGGGCTGATGTGGCTGACCTCCGCAGACGCTTACTGGTCAAAAATAAGAGCTTGCTTCCAGAGCTGAAAACCAATGTTGACCGGACATGGGCAAAATAAGCGACAGCCTCATAGGCACTTTTCAGGCTGAATCGATAAGACTCCCAAGCACCTTTGCCTCACCGAGAGCTGCGAATGAGCCCCTTCAACCTTCTAACCTCAGTTCTCGCTCCTTTTCTGATGGGTCTCTCGGATCGACAGGACACCCGCGGACAACCTATGAATCCGATGGGGTCAAAACCAGTGAATTCTCTACCGAGATTCAGCCGCTGCTTTGCAGGCGTGGATATGTGAAGTTGTGAAGCGGGGTTTTGCAGCGGTCCGGTAGCATTGTACTCGTTCGATTGGCAGCGGATGATTATCGATGAATACACAAGCTGTGAGGTAGCGATAACAGACGCTAGGCCTCCGCCGTAAATAGGGTCCAGATAGCCTTGTAAGGCAGGTTGGTTCCGGATGTTAATCTTGTCGGTAAGCCAGGAGCTGACGAGGCTGGGAGTCGGGTGCGCTGTGACGCGCGACATTGCGCTTGATTCTCTTGATACACCATTGCTGTCGTTCTTCCGTGGAGACTGCGCATGACGAACAATGTTTGACGCATTCTCCATCCATCTTCATTGACTCCTTTCTTCCTCTTCATCCCTCCGTCTCTTTCCCAGAGACCTGAACCACTTCTTTAACTTGTCCTTTCCGTGGTTTGGATGGGGTTTATCGTCGTGTATTCCTGCTGGATGATCCTCAACCTCGTTGTCGGGACCGAATTCATCGTAACCTGCCGGTACTGCCGGTACTGCCATAGGACCAATCTCTAACGCTGACATGGACTAGACATCTGGAATGAGGAAGAGAGAGGTTTGAGATGCAGATTCGCGTGCTCTTGGAAAAGTATTTGAACCACTGATGTCGATCGTGAAGGTCTCGTTCCGTTTTATTTCAAGAGGACAACTGAAAAGTGGTGGGGCTGGTTGCATGGCACGAGCGGGGCTGAGAGCTCAGCTTCGCGACAACACCTGCGCCACGAACTCTCCTAGTACGCATATGCGTTAGTGAGCTGTTGTGCAACCTAAACTATTCCTAACATGTCGTATACAAGGTGATGTGGCTGTCTTACTTCACGCTCACTGGACTCGAACAACCTTGCTTCCGGAGCTGAAAATGAACATTGACCGGTGTGGATCAGATAAACGAGGCCCTTGCCCTTGTCTTCCAGGCTGCATTGATAAAGCAGCTTGGTGTCATGATTTGACGCAGAGACACTGAAAACCTTTTGTCAAACTCTCATGTCCATATCAAACACCCTTTCAAAGTCAGCATAAACACCGCATCCGGTTTCGCCTATTTCCATGTCTGATAGACCTGATACTCGCAGGGACAACGAGAGCGCAACGTCATCATTAGCGGGGGGTTTATCAATTACTCTTGACGAACCCGCTGCCGAACCGGTGTCTCCAGTAGGGATAGTGTTCCCACAGGAGAATTTTGAACTGCGTGCGAACAATCCTCCAACCAGCAACACCAATGATGGCCGATCCAAGAGCGAACACTGGAGAGAGGATCCCCATTTCATTGCCGATTACCTAGCGCACAACTCCAGCAAGGCTGCCGCAGTATTCCGAAGATACGACAAGCTTGCCGTATATCGGCTCCTTCTGTTGAGCAGAGAATTAGACGGCCTGGAGAAGAAACACAACATTTGCACCAGCGGCAAAATTGGGAGTCAGGAATATGCGGAGACCTTGGAAGCTGGAGGCTTTGGTAATGCGGTCGGCTCTACTGTGAAGGAATATTGTATAACACTGCCTTACATCCGAATTACTCAAGAAATCTGCTCATATGTGTTCCAGATGACCTTTTGTTGGCCTACAGTCAGGTCTTACATCTCGACCCCCCTGCGGAACGAACAGTGGAAGCAATCGATCGATATGTTTCCACCCCAGGATCCCACGAAGGTAAATCATGGTGGGGTTACAGGCTGAAGTATCGGTTGAAAGGAAAAAGCGGCGAGATGACACGACCCGATCTCGTCAGTCTCTTCACTCCCGCAGAGAACGATTATATCTCCAAGTTCGTCGATAAATGGCTGTATCACTTCTTCCTAGTATGTCTAGCCGTTTCTCTTTTGGGTTAGCCCTGCTATCCTCCTTTTCCCATGGAAGCCTAATTCTTGCAGACCCCCGAATCAAAGAAGAAAGCAACGAGGAAAGCAGACGAAGAAGCAAACGAAAACGTAAACGACAAAGCAACATACGTGAACGAACAGAAGATGCAGAAATTCGTCACTTTCGTCGGCACGATAATCTCAATCGGCTTCTTGATATCTGCGATGTGGGTTCTGTGGCGGCTAGAAGACAACACCGTCGCTAAACTGGCTACCGTCACCGCATTCGTCGTGACTTTCGCCGGGTGGTTAGGCTTCCTGACAACGGCGCAAAGGAAGGACGTCATTGCTGCTACAGCGGCATATGCGGCTGTGCTGGTTGTGTTTGTCAGTCAGCAGAGCCCTGTTACTGTAACGACGCAAGGCACTGGCACTGTGGTAACGTAGAGTGGATGAGTAACTCGGGGTCTTCGCATTGCACATTGAGGCAAAACGATATTGTTGCGTGGAGTGAGGAGTGTGGCTGTTGTAAGAACCCTGGTCTATAGAGCTGACCGGTGAACCGTGTGGCGGGCGAGGTCAAGGTGGTGTAGGCTATGTTTCCTGCGTTCCTCTTTAGGGCATCTTCCGAGCTTGTTTTCCTATGGAGTATCGGTAACTGAATGGAACCATCAACATCTTTCCGCATCATGAAGTTGGTGTCATAGTTTCATATATCATTGCTGTGTGCCGCCGTGGTTGAGCTTCAATCCGTCCTGGTTTGGCGATTCAACCGGATCCCTTAAGATCGCGCCTCAGTTAACGGCAAGACATGAGTTGCCAGAAAAGCTGCGGACATGAAGAGAATACCATTCATCGCCCCTCCTCCTCAACCCTAACATTCGAGAACGCAACCGCTGGCCCCTCCCCAGCAAGTTTCTGCGCCATACTAACAATGACCTCGTCCGACCAACGAAACGCATCGACCTGATGGTAATCCAGAAGAGAGTTCAAACTTCTTACTATCCACGCTTGAACTTCCGGTATGCAAAATTCGTATGCCACAACAAAGCTCAAGCCAGTGTGGAATGCGCCAATCGGTCTGCTGGCCCATGCGTCCTCCCATGTTTTGCAGATCTCGATGGCGGCGCAGCGGCATTCGGATTTGAGTTGATAGCGCGCGTGGTCGAAGGGTGGGAGGAGGCGCATTAGGACTTTGTTCGTTAGGATGATAACGGACCAGAAGCAGTTGTAGGCGGTCATGTCGCGCCAGTTGTTGAAGTGGTAGGTTGTTTGTGTTGGACTGTTCTTTTCTCTTGACGGCGTCTCGGAGACGGCGATGCCGTTTGTGAGCTTCGTGTTCATGTGTTCGCCTAGACTGCGGAGTGCGTCTTTGAGCTCATATACCTTGTACAGAAGTGCTGTCCGTACAGATTCGTATTGAGATGTGTATGGATTTGAGCTGTTTGGATATGATGATTTGACCGGCCGTATGTCTTCTAGAAAGTCAATGTCGTCGAAAGAGTCGGTGGAGAAGTCGAGTGATGGGGGCGTGTCGATCAACGGTTTATGTACTTCGCCGTTGGAGCTGAAATCAAAGCTCGTAGTGTGGAGCGGTTGTAGGGTGTAAGTTTCGTCCAACTCTTTCAATGTGTTGAAGATACCAGGCAACTCGGCCATGTATTGCATCAGGTCAGTATTCAGGCAGTCGTCGAAACTGAGCCCAGTCTTGTCGAAAGCGATGTCTCGCCATTCTGGCGATGCGAGAAAGCATGGCTTTCGTTCGTATATGCATGTAATAATCTGTCGACATATTAGTCTTGAGTTGGCTTTCTCGTGTATGTCTGAGTTAATAGACACGACCGCATCATCGAGACTTCGTTCAACTTACTATCCCGCCTCTATTGAAGCGCAGCATCTCTTTCGTAAAACTGTCCGTGTATCTAGAAGGCCCTTGTAATTCCATTAATCGTCCGGCTCCGCCTACGTGGGTTAGGTAACGGTTGCCTGTTCTGGGACCTGCAAAAGCCTGGGCATGTAAGTACGGGTGCAAGCTCAACCAGGCAAGACTCACTTCTACAAGACCAAGAAGTATTGATGCGCAGAGAGTATTGGGCGACATGCCTAATTGCTGGCTTTCGAGGCATCCCTGGAGCGTTTTGATAGCCCGTATATAAAGCTCTGGCGAAACGATCTCGTCTGCAGTCTTCTTGTATACAAGCGAGGTATGGACATTCACCAGTACTGTCACTGCCGCATCAAGGGCAGCATTGTGTCCGATCCTAGATGGTACCTCTTGGATAAACCGACCAAAGACCGACATGCGATGCCCGGTACTGCCTGTTGTGGTAGCTGCGATCAAGGAGCGTGCGAGTTGTTGATGCTGTGATGGCGACGGTTGTCTCAGAAAGGGCGATTTAGGTGGAGATAAGCTGATTGAACTTGATCGTGGAGACCGCTTCCGTGGTGTTGAACTCTTGTTTGATATCCTGAATTTGTGGGTGACGGACCCATTGTCGGCAAACTTCTCGTTTAATTGTGTTAATTGTCTGTCCGGATCTGTGCACAAATCAGTATCGTAGTCGTGTGCACTGAATATCAACTTACCTGGTGATGCGGTCTCTTCTACGGAGGAGTGTGTGGCGCCTCCACTCAGCCTATGCCCGAGATCTCTGAACGTGTGTCGCGCGGGGGCTCCTGGACATTGCTTTCCATTCTTCTGGCAATTCAAACATGTCGGCCAACTTTCGTCTTGATCGTTACTAGTCAGAACGGTTGAGTCGGGGCGTTCTGGTGGAGCTAGCCTTACCGCACTCTGTCCTTAGTCAGGCGTTATCCGCAAGGAAGAGGGCCACAGACGACTTACTAATCTTCCTCTTGCGGCAGATGAGGCACCCAGTGCTTTTCGGAACACCAACCATACTTCCACAATAATGCACCTTCCAAGGATGAACAACAAGCGAAATGAATGACGCAAAGATGAGACGTGAAAAACAGCAGGATTTTGAGAAGCTTGAGCTGAGACCTTTGCTGTCAACGCACGTCGGTGGCCATATGGCTGCCGAACGATGCTGTGTATGATGTATGCAAACTGCCTGCCTCCGTTAGGCGTCTCGGGGGAGTTCCATACCGTGGCTGCAGGCGAGGCTTAGGTCCACAGGGGTTATTGTTCGGCACCCTGATCTGGCGGTGGACTGATGGCTGAAGAAGACGCTCGTCACCCCACGTGTTCGCGACATGGAACCTGATCAGGCTAGATGGGGTGGAAGGTGGAGATGATTGGTCAGACTTTATATGAATCTGGGACGCGCCGCAGACAGTTGTATTGTGAGTCTGCTCTGAGTGGTCTCAATCGTGCCCACCGAGTGTGTTACACATGTCGTCAGACCGCGTATGCGTCTTGTGTAGAGTAGGACGGAAAGGCAGACTGGACTGCAAGAGCGATGGGGAATGCCAAGCCGCTAGAACCGAAATAGACCCCTCCCACGCCAGAAGCCTCGAACACTCCAAGAAGCATCAGTGTTTCTCCTATCCGGCCAGTGAACTGCGACTGTGGCTTTCGGTATGCTTACCGTTCCTACTTTATGTTACTTCACTATATGCAGTGTGGACTGCAAGTGATGCTGGTGTGGCTGCTTCACCGTCCATCCAAGCATCCTTTCTTTCATCAGTGTGCAGTAGTAGCATCTCGACGACATAGGGCAGTCGTTCGGAGACTATTCGAATTAGCGAATGTTTCACCGGAGGTGGTCCTCTAAGCGATTACTACTCAACCATCCGCGCGTCTTGCCTTGACTTGAAAGATGTGAAGCCTCACCCCCATACACTGACCACAACCCCACAATTTCCCGAGATCCCTCCGAACAAATCGAAGTCCGCAAACCCCACGAACCTCGACTACAAACAAGCTTGGCCATCCCTCTTACCTTATCAGTCATTGACCTCACTAGCCATACGAAACGCCAGAAAAGTAAGCTCTAACACGCACTGCGCCCTACGCGACACATTAGCACACGACGAATCGGCACACACGAATTCTCGGCACCCGCCCTCGGCATCTCGGTGACCCAACTAGGTAGTCAGACCTCAGGGTACACCGTAACCGTCCACGTAAGGCGTGCCGATGCGCATCTACGGAGCCAAGTGATGCCTCAGCAACTTGCAGTGCAGTTACGTACGTCTTGTCAGAACTATCGACCGTTCATGATATGTGTCTTGTGATTTCGTGTGGTATATACCCAGCATGCCCCCTGATGAAAATGCTTTCCATGCAATGGAATGGGGTATCGCATAGGAGATAAAAAGGCCGAAGCCAAAATCCAGTCAAATCAACGCATTTCAACCCACTATTCCTACTCTCATCATCCCCATACCCATCTTCCATCTTTCGCCAGACCAACCCAAAGGGATAACACCAGAGCCGGAACAGTCATCTCGAGGATAAAATAGTTCATGCGCCACCCATCCCTTGTGATGGCGCTACCCGACGTACTCAAGTGGTTGTATCTCATTCCTCCATGTCCTCCTCGTCATCATCCTCACTCTCCACCTTCTTCTTGGTAACGCGCTTCTTCTTAGGCTTCGCGTCCTTGATGGCCTTGCGCTGAACCTGGTCGCCGACGCGTTCGCGTTCAGCAGTGCCTTCGGCTAGAAGCTTTGCTTCCAACTGCTTGAACTCATCGGAGGTGTTGTCCATGCCGACGAGGCTCTCGAGCATCTTGATCTCGCGTGCCCAGATACCCTTGTCTTCGACCTTCTTGCCGTTGGCGTCAACGCTGTCGACGGGGGTCTCGAGAACCATGGGCAGACCGTGGAAGCGCTCGTCGTTCATGAGGTTGTGGAAGGCTTGGAGGCCGAGATAGCCGGTGCCGATGCGGGCGTGGAGATCGCGGAAGCTAGACAATGGTGCCTTGCTGTCGTTGACGTGGAAGGCTTTGAGGTACTCCAGGCCGATTTCCTGATCGAACTTGTCCATGGTTGCAGCGTAGGCTTCTGGCGAACGGAGGTCGTAGCCGGCGGCGAAGACGTGGCAGGTGTCTAGACAAACACCGACACGGCTCTTGTCCTTGATGAGGTTGATGATGGCGGCAATGTCAGCGAATGTTCCTCCGATAGTGTTGCCGAGAGTTGCCATTGTCTCAAGCACGGTGACAACACTGCCAGTTGCTGGATCCGCATGTGCTCGGTTGAGGTTCTCAGCGATGATGCGAATGCCTTCCTCGCGAGTAGTGGCATTGGCATTTCCAGGATGGAAGTTGTAGTACCGGATGCCAAGCGCATGACAGCGCGTCAAGTCGTTAAAGAAGGAGTCGTAGGCCTGCTTCTTGCGAGCAGGATCGGGGTGAGCAAGGTTGACCAGGTAGGAACCGTGCGGCAGACAGCACTCCGCAGCGTTGATACCGTGGTCTTTGCAACCCTGGATGAAGAGTGCGGCATGCTCTGGATCCATCTCGATGGTTTCCCATTTACGCTGGTTCTTCAGGAACAGAGCGAAGGCATTGGCGCTGTGGATGTTAGCGATGGCTCAAAATGGTGAGTGTGGGAGATCGAAAACATACCCGATATATACAAGGTTGATGATGGAGTTGTGTACGCCTAAACGATTGTTTTCGAGTCCATGTTAGCCAGTGGTCTTCGCAAATAGGATATAAGAGTGTGATATGAACTAACCTCCGGCGGAGCTGACATGGGCGCCAATCAGATGCTTTGAGTCTTTGGTGCGTTCGGCTAGTGGTGGTAGAATCTTTGCAGTACCGCCCTTACCCTTTGCCTTAGGCTTGGGCTTGGGCTTGGGCTTAGGCTTGTCTGCATGGTCACTGTCTTCGATCTTGGCCTTGCTCTTCTTGCCTCGTGTGGTTTTCTTGACAGAGGCCTTGGTCGCGATCTGGTCATCTCCATCTGCGTCGACCTCTATCTCTGCATCGACTTCAGCTTCGACTGAGTCATCTTCTACTACAGCCTTCTTTGTCGCAGCAGTCTTCTTGTTGCGTTTCGAAACGGCCTTCTTAGACTTGCCCTCGCCATCACCGCTCTCTTGGGCCATGACTTCATCTTCCACCTCTTCTGTGACCTTTATCTTCTTGGCAGCGCGACGCTTGGGTCGAGGCGACTCATTGACGGCATCAACAGCATCTTCGACGTCGACTTGCTGTGCTCTAGTCCTCCTTGTACGGGGTGTTGTCTCGGCCTTTCGCTTCTTGCCGTTCGCTACTGGTTGGGTGACGGTAGCGGCTTCGGTGGCTGACATGAGGTTGTCAGGAGGAGGTGAAAGGGACGAGTCTGAGGGCGCGTTAGAGATCTTCCTGGCCATGATTCTTGTAGCCAAAGGCTTATGAGTGTCTATCAAAGAGGTTCCTAAGCTTCTTAAGGCTCCTGAGCTATCAAAGAGTGAGGTGTAGGAGCGACGGAGGTCGAAGGCTGAAGGGCTGCTTTTGTAGACGGCAAACGGGCGCGAGCGATCGAGGTAAAGGTGAGAGAGCGCGATTAGGGTGCTACTCCTGATAGCATGTCGAGGTGACGGGAGATTTGATGAAGGTCGCGATAGGGAGCGCGTTCGCAGTTGTACAGTGGGGTAATTAGGGGCACGTGGTATGAAGTGAGTGTAATTGCGATGCTGATAGTGACTGCAATTGCTAGGGTTGCTGAGGAAGGAGCGCGTCGGCAAGGATAGGTATTTCAGGAGGGAATGACTGTGTGTGGCGACTTTGAAAGAGTGACAACGCGATGAAAACGGAAGGCTTGAGGTCAGGTTCGCGATACTATTTCGCATACGAGAATGGTAGAGTTTGCTCAAGGACTACGAGAATGCGATGAAAGTCGCATCAACGTCATGGAACTCACAAGGCGAACGCGACCACGCTAGTCGCGCGCTCACATGTCTTAACCCCGCGGTAAATCCGATCTGCAACACCAAAAATTATCGTCGCCAGATCCAACAACCCACGCCAACCGATCGCAAGTTCGGCCAGTACCCACATCCGCCAAGCTTACCCGCTCAAGCTCGTCGCAGCACTACTCAGATCTCGCGCGATCTCTCTCCGTCAACGAAAATCCTACTCGACCGCATCAAACCTCTCCATAACCACCCACGATGCCGAAAGCAAAGCAAAAGCGCAGCAAAGGCGCCGACAAAGATGCCTCCCCCTACGCCCGCCCCGCCGCCACCTCTGCCAAAGCCTCCGCCGCCCACTCAATCTTCAAGATGGACAAAGACCTCGGCCAGCATATCTTGAAAAACCCCGGCGTCGCAACCGCCATCGTCCAAAAAGCGCACCTGAAGCAATCCGATCACGTCCTCGAAGTCGGTCCGGGAACAGGCAACCTGACAGTCCTAATCCTGAAAGCCGCCAAACAAGTAACAGCCGTAGAAATGGACCCCCGCATGGCCGCCGAATTAACAAAACGAGTCCAAGGCAGTCCCGAAGAAAAACGTCTCACAATCCGGCTGGGCGACGTAATAAAAGCCGAACTCCCCCGCTTCGACGTCTGCATAAGCAACACGCCCTACCAAATCTCCTCCCCATTGGTCTTCAAACTACTCGCCCTCGCCCACCCCCCTCGCTGCTGCATCCTCATGTTCCAGCGCGAATTCGCCATGCGCCTCTTCGCACGCCCCGGCGAGAAACTCTACTCCCGGCTCTCCGTCAACGTGCAGATGTGGAGTAAAGTGAGCCACGTCATGAAAGTCGGCCGTAATAACTTCAACCCCCCGCCGCAGGTCGAGAGCAACGTCGTGCGTATCGAGCCGAAGAACCCGCGGCCGCAGATTGCGTATGAGGAGTGGGATGGTCTGTTACGCATCTGTTTCGTGAGGAAGAACAGGACGTTGCGAGCGAGTTTCCTGGGTACGGCGGCGGTGTTGGAGTTGCTGGGGGGGAATTACCGGTTGTGGTGTGCGCAGAATGATATTCCTGTTGATGACAGTCCGGTGGATCCGAGTGAGATTACGGAAGATAACGAGGAAGCGGATATGGATCTTGACGAGGAATTTAAAGGGTTTTCGGATCCCGATGATCCCGACGATGAACTCCCGGATTTCTTTAAACAGCTCCAGGCGGAGAGTAAGAAGAGGGTTAATGGCGTGAACAGGAAGAGGAAGGGCAGGTTGAGTGAGTTGGTTAGGGAGAAGGTAAGGAAGGTGTTGGAGGATGAGACGCAGTTGGCGGATAAGCGGGCGCGGTTGTGTGACGAGGGGGATTTCTTGAAGTTGTTGTATGCGTTCAACCAAGAGGGGATACACTTCAGCTGAGAAGCTGAAGTTTAGGAGTGGAAGAGATGTGGGGAGATGGTGGTCAGGGTGGTAAGATTGACGGGTAGGCATTTTCATGGCGTTTTCTTGAAACTTGACGCGAGTTTGTTTCGCGGCATGGGGAGGCGTTTGGGCTATACCAAAAAGCATGAGGCGTTTCGATGCTTAACGATTTACGGACAACGGGTTTAGGGAGAGAATACGTGCTCGCAATCATACGCTGGGAACTTGGGTATCTAAACTACACCACATTCTATTCAATTCTTTCCATCTTCTTCTTCTTGGCCATCCTTAGACCGCTGTTCGATTGGCCCCTTTCAGCCCTCAGCAAGTGGGTTCGGCGGCAGGACATCTGGATCAAATCCATTTGTCTCCTCCCGCTCGATCCCATTTACACCCCCTTCCTCTCCCACCCCATTGACCTTCTCAGTCTTCTTCTCGCCGTTGACAATTACTTCACCCTCTCTCGGTCTCCAAAGCCTAATTGTGCGATCCAATCCCGCACTCACAATCAGCTTCTCAGTCGGATGCGTATGCACACTCAACACCGCATCGCCATGACCTTCCAACCTCTGCAACACATTCTTACTACTAACATCCCACAACACCACCTGCCCCTCTTCATCCCCCGACGCAACAAATGCGTACTCCACACCCTCTTCCTTCCCTGTGTACGTGCCAAACGCACCAGAAAGCGAGTACTGTTTATTGACATGTCCCTGATACGTTTTCACGCATTTCCCCTTCCCTTCAATATAGTTCCACAGGCGGATGCAGGAATCCAGGGTCCACGCGAGGATGTATTTGCCGTTTGGCGAGAAGATGACAGACGAGACGGGGGCGTTGTCTTCGTGGACGAGGGTGCGTAGGCACTGGCCTGTTGCCGTGTCCCAGACACGAATCAGGCCGTCGTGCGAGCACGAGACTATGAGCGTGCCGTCGCGGACAAAGTCTACGCCGCCAACGGGGTCGGAGTGTGCGGGTAAGGAACGCATGACGCGGGCGGCGCGGACGTCCCAGAGATAGACTGCTTCGTCGTAGGAGCCGGAGACGAGCATGTTGCCTTTGGGGCTGAAGGCTATGCTGTAGACGTAGTTGTGGTGGCCGATGAAAGGCGTGGGGTGGGCAAGTCCCGTGGTCGTGTCCCAGAGTCTTATGCTCTTGTCGTCGGACCCCGAGGCGAGGATCTTGGAGTCGAGGGACCAGCATATGGTGCTTATACCTGCGAGGTGGCCTTCGAGCGTGTGTTCGAGGGCGCCGGTGTGGGCGTCCCAGATCTTGATTGTGCAGTCGGCGGATGCGCTGGCGATGTAGCGGCCGTCGGGCGAGAATTTGACGCAGGATATGGCTTTCTTGTGGCCGCGCAGGATGAGCGTGGGCGCATAGTTTAAAGTAGTGGGCTTTGAGGGTGATGTGCGGCGCTGGT
>Ga0265798_10002402_pt1 | contig 27737 bp, 33 predicted proteins | sample P3T30metagenome_FD_192430 | JGI IMG/M metagenome (GOLD analysis project Ga0265798, IMG submission 192430) | Plant litter microbial communities from East Loma Ridge, Irvine, California - P3 T30 | ecosystem: Environmental > Terrestrial > Plant litter > Unclassified | place: USA: California...
GCGAGCGAGGGTGGATGCGAGGGGGATGGATGCGAGGGGGTGGGTTGTGAATGGGACTAAGGTGCCGTTTGTGTCGAGGAATTGGATGGTGGTTAGGGGGGAGAAAATGGGCCAGTGGAGACGGGAGAGGAGATCTTGGCGGAGGGAGATGGACGACATGATGTTTGAGGTGGGAATGTGTTGGGGTCGTGGTGTGTGGAGATGGGAAAGATCTTTTGGATGGATTGGATGTTTTGAGGTGGGAAAGATTGTGGTGCGTGACTAGTGCTTACCGCACCCCTGGATGTATATTGGCACATGCCTTCTACGCTCCTCGATCCTTCGCTGCGTGTCCCCGTTGCCATGTCCCAACCCCACCCATAAACTCCACACTACCCCAATATCCCCTTCCCACACCCAACATACTCCACCAACAACGTCTTCTTCCCCTCAACCACATACCCCGAGCACATCCCACAAACCTATCCCCCATCAGCATCTCAACCCTCATTCCCTTAGCAAAATTCACATCCTCCTTCCTCTCCCCAACACAAGTCTTCATAATCGCCTTCTTCTTAGCCGCAGGACCAAGCTTGGACCTCGACCCGCTCTGTACGCAGGACGCGGCCCGCATGACATCGTGGCAGCAGGAGTTGCAGTCGCGCAGTTGGGTTGGGGTGTATTCGGTGAGCTTGGTGTGGGCGAGCGAGGGTGGAGAGGAGGGTCGGGCACGAGGGGGCGGCGAGGGTTGGGGTTGAGAGTAGGGCGATGAGGGGGATGAGGAGATGCATTATGTTGGTAATGGGGGAGGATGACGTGGAAGTGAGGAGGGAGGGGTGGTTTTGATGGTCTTGTGTTATTGCATTTCTTTGGAAGCGCTGGAATGCATTGTGGTGTTTCGTGCGACCAAAACATACCTGACTTCCGTGCTCCCCCCTCATGATCACCTATCCCACTCCGCACGACTTGCTGCCTAGAAGCAGAACACCTGGTCCTCCAATTTGCTTACCGGCTTCGCCTTCGCGAATCCCAGGCCTTCAGTTGCCTTCTTCATCGCACTGACCATCGGCGGCGGCCCACAGATCAGAATTTTCATGTCGCTCGCTGGCGCAGGGAGCTTCTCTTTGATCATATCCGCCGTGACAAAGCCCACACCGCCGTCCCACTTCTCGGGCGGATTGTTCAGCACGTAATGCACCCTGAACTTGCTGTCTCCAGCAGCCAGCGCATCCAAATCCTCCTTGAGCAGGATATCCTCAGGATTGACGTTCGCGAAAATAAGATCGACTTCGGTGGTGTCGCCACTCGCACGCCCGCGGATAATAGCCTTGACGACCTGCAGCATGGGCGTAATGCCCGTGCCACCCGCAATCATACCGAAGCGCTTGACCATATTGGGCGTGTACACCATAGCGCCCTTGGGGCCCTTGACGCGCATCGTCTGCCCGACCTCGAGGCCAGCCACGTGCTTGGAGATGTTGCCGGTCGGGTACGACTTGATGAGCAGGTCGAAGTGGCCCTTGTCCTGGTCGGAGGAGATGGGCGTGTAGCTGCGCACGACTTCCTTGGGCTGGCCGGCGATGGTGGCGCCGAGCGAGATGTGCTGGCCGATGGGGAGGCCGAGGATGTCCGTGGAGCGCGGGAGCTTGAAGCGGTAGATGGCCGTGTTGTGCGAGAGGACCGTCTTCTCCGAGAGCTCAAAGTCTTGGAACTCGGTCGGCTTCAGTACCTTGCGGTTGCGGGCGCCTGTGTGATGTTAGACGAGTGACTGCTAGTGACAGTGAGAGCCTCCTACCTCCGCTGTACAGCTTGTAGCCGCCCACGACGGCGACGAATGCAATGGCGTACGGCAGCCATGCTCTTTGGACAATCGAGATACCAATCAGTAACAGCGCCGAGGGTATGTACACGCCGTTTACGTACTGCGGCGAGAAGGCCGTCATCTTGAATGAAGGCTTGAAGGTGAGGGTGAAGGTCAATTGGCGGAGGAGAGGAGGAAGGTGTCGTGTGGGGTAGGTAAGAGTAGTGACACGATGTTCCGTCGGCGAAGTATCGGGCGTCAAAAAGTTGGGTCAACACGCTTCCCCGAAAGCTGCGATTGGTCGGCGGTGTGAGGTCTTGGCAGGGTCCAGCTCAACCTTCTTCACTCGACCATTCGATTTCTAAACAAACAATTGGCATGCTGGAGAGAGTAAGGAGCGTACGAGCAAGGTATGAGTAACTACATAGGTATGAAGGCTGATGAGCGGATGGCGCGCATCCCGCTCCTGCGCTGACCGCGGAACGACTGGGCCCTTTCGGAACGCGAATCCTGACGGCTACCTTCGAATTACGCACTCAACACTCCCTACGTCTTGCGCCAACTCGCCTCATACACGCCGTTCGCGATGCTGTGTCGGTCCTCGAAGTTCGCGTACTAGCCATCGTCTGTCGCTGAATCCTCTTTCGATCGTTTTGTCTCGGCATTAGCATGCGTACTTCAAGGAACCGAGAACCGATTTGTACTTCATCCATCGACTCCACGATGTAGTGGCCCGTCGATCTAAAGGATACCCGTCGGCTGCAATGGCCGCTTACCGGGCTTCTCGTGTTCTTTTGGACGCTCGATGATGCTGCACGAGAGCTCTGAGATCGTCAGCATTCCATCGTCGCATCTGTAACATAATGTAAAAATCGGGAGTACTTAACGGCTGCTCGTGCATGTAGTTTTACGACTTCGATTGGTGCGTCTGCTCCTGATGCCTAGAATTTCCACGCTGGGGGAACATGCGGCCCTGCGTCGAGGTGAGGAGAATTGAACGACAGTACCGGTATCCGTGTGACGAATGAGTGCCCGGAGCTTCTTCGGCCGCGAAACCATGATTTCGATACAGTGTGGTGGCATGCGAAATTGTGTCGCTTGGCGTTGGTTGACATGTTGCCTGTAGATGGATAGGATGCTAATTGATATGTTGCGAAAAAGGTGCAAATTTCCGAGCAATTATTTCTGCAGTACACCAGAACCGTATTATACATATTTTCAGGCACACCAACTTCTTCATCGATGCAATCAGAACTGCGGAAGCATTGTTGTCTATGAGGTCTCGCATTCGTCCGTCAATCCTCTCAACGCGCCAAGTTGCAACACGAGAAACACGCAATGTCAGCTGCTCTCGCGACATCATCTTTCATTGTGCAGAGATCAATCATGCACATTGGAACCTGCTGCTAGCGAATAATGCCACGACCTAACTACGTCATCTCGCATACTTCGCTTTACGCTCACGACCCAGCTTCATACCCTCCGACCACAATCAATATGGTTGATCCTACCGCAGCTTCCCCGCTCAAAGGCCGTGTCGCAGTAGTAACGAGTGCAACAGGTGGCATCGGCAAAGCCACATGCCGCCTCCTCGTCAATCTAGGCTGCTCCGTTGGCGTACATTTCAACAGCGACTTCAAACTACCGGCGACATAGTCCTCGAGCTGGACGATAAGTATGGCGCCACTGGAGTGAAATTCGGTGCGGTGAAAGCGGACATGGATGACTACGAAGAAGTAAGATCTTTCCGAGTAAAAAGCGAAGTATGAAAGCTAATGATAAAGGTCCGCCAATTCTACATCGCCATGGCAAAGAATTTCGGCACTATCGATATCCTGATCAACAACGCAGGAACTAAGAACGGGCACTCAGGCGTCACGAGCATCACGAACGCGGACGTCGAGGACTTTGAACACACGTGGCGCGTGAACTGCGGTTCCGCGTACCTACTCACTCAATTCTGCATGCCAGCCATGGTAGAGAAGGGTTGGGGACGAGTCGTGTTTGTGAGCAGTGTGGCTGGACTTACGGGCGGTGTAGTTGGGCCACATTACGCGTGCGTGTGGGTTATGCTTGTGAAGTCAGTCAGTTGGCTGACGAGTCGTAGGTCTTCCAAGGCCGCGCTTCACGGCCTAATTCACTGGGCTGCGTCCGCGTACGCGAACAAAGGCATAACGGTGAATGCCGTTACGCCGGCGCTGATTAGCGATACGAAGAATCTCCCTGGGACTCCGGAGGCGTTGGCGAAGAGTGAGTTTGGCATTTCTTGGGATGGGAATCTGGGCTGATGGTATGCAGAGATTCCGATTGGGAGGCTGGGTAAGCCGGATGAGGTTGCGGATACGATTGGGTGGATGGTGGGGAATGGGTATGTTACGAGTAAAATTGTTGCTGTGGATGGGGGGATGTATCCGCAGTGAGGATGAGATCAGGGATTGGACTGGGGTGTAGATCTGAAGTTACGATGTGAGTGGAAGGAGTTTCCGGCTATGTTAATCGATATCGCTCAGGTTTTCGGCATCCTCGAATACTTTTCCTACGTCCACCTCTTCATCGTCCTCGTCTTTGGCCACATCCATCGAGTCCTTACCTTCTAGGTACCCCTGCACGTACCTGGCTCTATATTTCTGTATCATCTTCTCCTCTCCCGTTTCGGAATTCCCGGACACATTCTGCGCGTCCGCCGAGCCAGTACCTTGTTGCGTAGCTTCGACTCTCTCAAGGCGTTCCCACTTACCGGCGTCCTCCATATTCTCAGCTTTCTGCTCACGCGCATCGGCTCCATCTTCTCCCGCTTCGTTACCAAGCTCCAACGACTTCTGCAGCATCAAATGCGCCCGTTCCCGATATTCACCAGTGAAAGCACTGATCGCGCTGGAGCTCTCATCCTGATCCTCGACGCGCACATCTTGTTCCCGCGTTGACTCAGATCTGGGCGCACTGCTCTGTGCTGAGTACGTGGAAGCGTTGTCCTCGGCGGAGTCAGTGGAAGTTTGTATTGATGATGAGGTGTATTCAGATGAAGGCGGCGGCGGCCAGTGGTATGATGGGTCGGATGCGAAAGTTGAGGTTAGAGAGGGGGTGGGAGGCTGCGGAGGAGAAGGGTGGGGAGGGGATGGCTGGTGGGGTGACATGCGGTGGGTGATGATGTGCTGATCTGGTGCGATGAGCTTATTCGAGTATGTTGACGGCATGCGACTTCTGGTTTGTTCCAGGAAGACCTCACGAGGTGTGGGCACGCGAAGGGTCCGCAAATACTACGACTGGACATACGCATCAACGTAATCAGTGGCTTTGTGGTGGAACTATGTGCCTAGGTCGTGTTGCTTGGTGTGACTTTGGCGGATTCGACATCGAAGACTCAGTAGAATGACAAGATGCTGGTCAGTCGTGAGGAGTAGTTGGAAATGATGTTTGGCCAAACCTGAATTTAGGAGAGAAGGTCGACTTTGTGGACCGTCGTTCAGGTTTGTGTTTTTGAAAGCTGTGAGTACCCTTCAACGTCTAGAGTTCCGTCGCGGAAATGTGTTTTGGTCGGCATCAACAAGACGAGGAGGACATATATCCGGCCCTGCTTGGGTGGACTGTTTATGGAGTGACCTGGATGCGTGTCTCGGTCCACGTTTGCCGTCGATTCACTGCCTTCCTCAGTAATCTACCACTGGTCTCTCACCTGGATTTCGTTTGCATCTTCAGGCAGCCGGATGCTAGCGCACGCCGATAGACCGCCTCCTTCAACCACATAAGCACTCTTCCCCTCGAATTCTCTCTCTCTTCTGTCAAGCGTTAAGGTTGGGGCGAATCATGTCGTATTAGGCTACGAGAGAGAGAGACCTATGTACTCAAGGGAGCACGCACTAGTCCTAATGGGGAATTGCGTGAGAGCAAACATGCGGTGGAACCTGGGGCAAACAGTACCAGCCCTTGCGGGAGACCCCACGGCCGACATCTTCTTCTCACACACTCTTCCCGCCTCCTCATCACCATCCATCTTTTCTTGTCATCAAAACTGTTGGATGTGGGAGCACAGGGCAGATACGAATGAGGCAGAAGGTTGTTATATTGAGAGAGCTACAGCGAGCGATTGTATACACAACCAGATGAGTAAGCAGGTGACTAACACAGTCACGTGAGGTGCAGTTCACAGTGTACCGTATGGACTGAGGTGCCAGGCTGACAAAAACGATCCAAAAAGACAACGACTCTATCAACACACTACCACTCCTCAATTTATGTAAGTCACGTAGCTCATAATGTTTGTATGTCGAATGTAGCTAACAGCGCCACCAACAGCCAACATGAAGCTTTCCTTCACCTTCCTCATGGCTCTTTGCCTCCTCTTCGCAGGAGTGCTCTCCACCGCCGTCGCCAGCCAGGAGCACGTCATATCTGAGATGGAACTGAAGCTGTAAGTCCACACCGAATTCTCAACATCTCACCACGTGCCTAATCCTTCTCCAGCAATCGCCACGACCCAGCCGTCGCTGCCCAGATCGCTGAACAGTGCGGCAAGCTCGGTATCATGCCCGTCCCCGAGGGCGCCGATCCCGCAAAGATTCGCCTCTGCATCAACCACCCTCATGGCCTCCACCTGAAAACCACCGACGACGTCAATACCCTAGCTCCTCAGGCCTGCTGGGGCCGTGATAGCTATGGCTGCTCTGATGGCTCTTGCTTCATGTCGTGTGGCAAGGCGAATGGTGGCAAGGGTCCTTCGTACAACTGGTGCTGGATGGTGGAGGGTACGGATGGCGGCAACAACTTCTTGCCCTGCTCTGAGGGCTCGGAATGCAAGCCAGGCCAAGGTAACGGGTGCAGCTCTTGCGGTGGCTTTTGGGATCGTGCCTGTGGCTGTAGCTGTAATTAGGGGAGCATTGGAGGTTGTGCTGGCTGCACTTGGGTGGCAACGACTGCTCGGCTTCCAGGATTGACTTCATAGCTCGTGGTGACCAGGAAACTTAGCGGATCTGGAATGCAAGGCCTCTTTACAAAAAGAATTACTGCAGAATACACCACTTATGGTAATGGAACAATACAGAGATTTTAATTGCAACTTTGACATACCTTCACCCTCCTCACAATCGTGTGCGACAAGCTTAAGGCACCTGAGCTCGAATTGATAACACTGCGAGAAATACATCTCGACTCTCGAAACACAACTCGAACAGTACTCCAAAGTACTACCTAGGTATCATTGACAATGTGACACCGCAGAATGCACTCTCGATGCCGCTCACCTTACTCGAGGCAAGCGAAATGTGACCTGCCTGTGGTATTGAAGCAAAACTCCCGGCAATTTCTGTGGCGCAAAACCGTGGATCTTGAGGCTGCAGCTGCTAGAAAGCCGTTGAGGCTCTGTGAGATACCGAAGTCAGCGAAGTGTGTGGGTGGGAGGATTAGCAAGACTTCACGGTTCTTAGTGTCCACATCGAGTGGAAGACAGTGTTTACCTGGCATGTCGCTACATTCAAGTCATCTGTTCAACATCACGAGAACTCGCACATCTTCACGTGAACATAGAAACTTCACTTTCTCTCTCCTGACCCTCAACCATTGCAAATGCCATACTTAAGGTCTTTTCCGCCCATTGACCGCACAACCGATGACATGGTAAAGGCAAGGACCAGCCTTAACTTCCAAAGTTCCGCGATCGGCGCCTGGAGCCCGTTTGCATGATAACGACGTTTGCTAGCGCTGGAATGTTTGCACTAGCGCCTTTTCGATGGACATTCCATATATATAGCCCTCTCCCCGCCTTGCTTTGTTTTCTCCCCACGACACTCCTCTCTCTCTCCTCGCCCGCATCAACAACAATACAACCTTCGATACACCATCACTAGCTCTTCACGTAAGTCACTCAGCCTGCAGCGCGCTTCCTTCACTGTTACCTCCACCAGCGCCCAACATGAAGTTGTCCTTCTCCATCGCCATGGCCCTGTGCCTCTTCATCCAGATCTTTGGTGTGCTCTCCGCCGTCACACCGGCCACCGACGTCGACATCTCCGGGCGCAGCCCACTTCCTCAAGGCGTCGCGCTGTAAGTTCCAGCCACTGACCCACCTTTTATCACGTGCTGACCTACTCCACAGTGACCGTAGCGACCCCATCATTCGCGCCCAGCTCAAGGCCGAGTGCGGCGACCTCGGCGTCATGGAGGTCCCCGAGGGCGCTAACCCCGCGAAGGTTCGTCACTGCGCCGGTCACCCAGCAGGCGGCAAGTCCATCAACCCTGTCCGCCCCGGCGACGAAGTCTTTCACACCCAGCAGTGCTGGCGCTGGGCTGTGCGTGGCGCATGCGACGAGTCTGGCTACTGCTGGAAGACGTGCGGCAAGAAGAACCCTATCGACGAGCGCTCCTGGCAGTGGTGCTGGCTGGCGGGCGAGGAGGACGGCTCCGGCCCTTGGATCGGCTGCAAGTGGCACGAGGACTGCAATGAGTGGAATCAGCGTAGGAACGGATGCTCTTCGGGCAACTGTAAGGCTTGTGGCTGCAGCTGCTAGCCTAGAAGCTGCGAGTTTCGCGTTCGTTGTGTGGTAGTAAAGGGCTATTCCGGTACTGTCGGAGTTCATGTTCTTCATCGCCGTGCAAGCGTCCTTATCATCAACAGTTCATGAGGACATGTCTCACAGAAGTCTTGCTGGTTAGATAGTGTTCGACCAGAATCCGAAAGCTTGAATCACCAGCCTTTCCCTAGTGTCTCTTTGCAACTGTAACAATATCATTAACCCTACTCTTGCCCACGTCATCGAAGTACTTCATGGACACACATCTACCCTTTTTCCATCTTACTTACACAGTCTCGATCGCGCCTCTTCCTCGTATACTATGATCATGTCTCTCCGGCTCCATTATCCGCTTTTGTCGTGACTGCAATGCCCACCCGACCAGACCGTGATGATCTATCATTGCCTCTCCACGCTCTCACAACCGACCTTGGCTTCAATCGGTAAACTCCAGTCCGCCAGTCTTCGATCCTCTTCTAGACCCTCAGTCGCACCATAAGTAGTCACCACACACGCGTCCTTCCTCCCGTTCGAATCTTTACGATCTCTCCTCTCATACAAGTACGAACACGCATCACGCGAGCCGCCACCCGGGAAATACGGTCGTGAGGATATGATTCGCAGTATTGCCGGCAGTTTTGCGCGAGCCTCACTTGTATGTGGAACCAGAAGCTGACGTGGACAACGGCTTGAGGAATGGCAGGCTGCCCATACAGATTGCGACGTTGCACTCAACTACGGTCCAGAAAGTGAGGTCACGAGTGTTCCACATCCAGTCGATCTTCGTACCAAGGCTTAGTAGGTAGAAGACTTTGACGAGGACTGCGGCTTAAACGAAAAGGCCAAGGTTGAGGATGGTGAGCTTTTGCCGAGTGTTGAGCTGGACATCCTAGAGCACTTAGTGCCTCTCACAGTGCACGCATAATCATCGGTTCATGATGCGACACGCAAATTTCTCAGATCTGTCGCTGAACCGAGAAGTGGATTGGTGTGGCTGTTGAAGTACCGCAATAATAACGCCCCCAGCGGACACTGTGGTTGCTCAAGCATGGATTGATTGATCTTGCTGTGACGACGTGAAGCTTGCAAATCGTGATCATCGAGTTTGCGAGCAATCAGTGCAACAATGACTATGAACGTAGAAGCGCTACCGACTGGACGAGTCTTCGTCTTCCGAAGCAAATATTCGTAATACAGCGAATTTTGACTGCAACCGCAATTGCAATCGTAATCGCAGACGGTAATTCTCCAAGTCATCAGCGTATTCCTCACCGCAGAAGAAACTTGAGCAAAGACGCAGATGGGCCCTGTAGAGTCCGAAGTTCGCGCGGGACTCGGGCGCGAAACGCCCGCCAATCTCGGTCCTGGCCCAATTGCTGCGAAAGACGTGGATGTCCTTGAATCGATCCGAGAAGTCGACGCAGGCTGGTTGAAGTAAATCAAAGACACTCTGACTTTCAGTACGCTAGCTCCAACATCGGTATGTAGTTAGAGCCACTGATGGAAAGCCTGAAAGGTCGCAAGGAATAGCGGCACGAAGAGTGGACATTCGTATGGGACGTGAAGTATATCAGAGCAACGATTGACTAAGTGAACATGTGACTTCCGTCACCAAGGACGAACTTCGCAGTTGGTTATGCCGGTCGATTTGTCGCAGTGACGTATTTGCTCTTGAGAGGCAGCTAGAAAGGACATCTCAATCCGTTGGCGGATCGCCGAAGCTGGACCAGCTTTTCGAGAAGATCGAGGGTGTGCGAGATAGCAAATTGGAGGCTGAGTTTCGCTCACATGGCAACATCGATGCGTAAGTTGAGGGCAAAGGAATGCAGCACCTGGACAAGATGTGGCTCCAGATGGAGCTTGTGGTCCGTGGTAATCTGGTAGGAGAACACATCTCAAAGCTAAACGGGAATATATCGTGCCTATCTGCGAAGCCATGGGCGTCAGTTCCTACTCAAAAATATCTTGATTGCAGCGGCCGCTTGATACTACTTTCCCTGAATGGAAAGTCGCACGCAGGTGCGCCGACGATCTGCAGTTGGTGCGATGATGACCGTGAGACTTTCATGATCGAGATCGAAGCGCCGTTCCAGTGCTACGTGCGTTTTGATAACGTCGCAATGATTAGGGCGGAAAGGCTTGATTGTAGTGTGAAGGAAGACGCGACGGAAGTGGATCTGTGCATGTGCATTGCGCCTGAACGCTGTTCGCCGACACAACACCACCGTCGTAGTCACTCGCACCTACTACCGGGAAAGCCCAAATTGCGTCTCACTGTGTGAGCGTAGTGTAAGCAAAAAGGCGATTGATATTCTGGAGGTGAATATCTTGGTATATGTAGTTGCTTACACGTAGCTTTCAACGGAAAGTCCGGTGCTCTAGATGTACTCCGCCCTTACGCCATCGACAGCGTTGTCAACGCCACCAAGCGATGCAGCTAGGCCTTGCGCTCCCTGCAGAGACCAGGCCCAGAGATTCTGGGGTTTATTGACTGCCTTCAAGGTAGTATGCTGCCGCGCACTGCCCAAAATGATTCACACAGCAGAACGCCTCAATCATGTATAGTATCGCACCACTCTACCAGCGATGACTGCAGCTGCGGTATGAAGACAGTCTAGCGACACAGCTTTGATGTGTACGCACAAGACTCCAATCATTGGTGGATACGAGGCCATTGGCAGCACGGCACCACAAGCGCTTCGTAGTACTTCGAGACCACTTCTACTTATTCCTGTACGAGGTCGAAAGCAACGAAGTCTGCCCGGTACGGTCAAGTAGGGGCGAGGAAGGTAGCACAAAAAGAAACTAAACAAGCCATCGATCACCAAGAAAGATCGTGGATCGAATCAAAGCGGTAGGTGGTTGGAAACAACGTGATGAACTGAGAGGAGAAAGTGGGCGAACTGAGTGATAGATTGTGAGGCTACTGAGGCTCTGAGGGAAGCGCATAATGACGCTAGTCCAAATTGAGTGGAGCTAAACCCTCACTGGCTTGGCACCTGCGAACACAACGCCATCGTACCTGCATATCCGTCGACGGACCATCCGATGCTACCGATTTAAGTTCGCATTCTGCACTATCTGTCTTAAGATCAGAGGTTCCATTGGATCTGGACACATGTCTGAACGAGAGGTAATGTGTACGCTTGTGCATCTGCTTATAGCATCGCGCGGTCTCATGCCACATGTGTTGAAAAGAGCGTCTGCAACCTCTTTCTTTCTCATCCTCAAACACGATATCTCACTCTGTTACTCATTTAGGGCCATGATGAAGCCACTCGCAGTGAGTGCTGGAGATATGCGCTATGCTTTGGCCATACTGACGCATTTTAGCTCTCCTTCCTTTGCTTCGCTTGCACAAATTGCCGTGCAGCAAAACCGATGGGAAACGTCATTGTCAAGAATGCTCAAAGCCATCTCGCTGTCGTCGATATAAACCAGTCGTCCGACTTTCCTGACGCCCAGGTCACCGTCTTCCCATACATCAATTGCGATAAGAATCGCGACAACCGCGGGGAAGCGACTCCACTCACCCTCAAACCCAATGAATGCAAAACCATTGGTGGCATGTTGGGCTCGCAGAAACCACCATCTTCTGCCGTGGTGAAGGCCAAAATACCAAAGGGCGTCCGTTGCACGCTCAAGATGTACAAAGAACATGACTGCCGCCCTGACACGTCCGATCCGAGTGGGCCGCCCAGCATCTGTGTGACGAACAGCGAGGATCCAGTTTTCGGAGATCCAGAAGCCGATCGTTCTGGTGGACTGCTTTCTGCAATTTGGGAATGTAAGGATCTACCTGTGCTTACGGAGTTCCCTCCTGCAGACATCACGGTGTACGTCGAACCCAAATGCAACCTAGCAGGTGAAGGTAACAAGCCGGTCGAGCGCGAATATCCAGCTGTCCAACCAAACGTTTGTCTCCAGCCAGACAAGGGCTTGATCAACAACGCGAACAGCGCCAGAGCGACGATGGTACTAGACAGTGGCATACCGATACCTGATGGGTATAAATGTGAGCTAGTGCTCTTCCAAGGAACGGATTGCAGGAAGACGTCGGAGCCCTCCTATGCTCGTGGACCTTCGGGACAATGCTTGACGCCGGCCGGGCAGCATATGTATCCAATCAAGGGGATCATGTGGCAATGTGGATTCGCTTGAGGAACCGTGAGGCCCCGACCGGGCGCATACGCATGAGATCAACATCGTTAGTCAATCGTCGAGTCACTATCGTATCTAGGAGTGCCGGATGGACCTACATACCAGCCTTGCTTCTGTCAAAGCGGTCTCTGTATGTTGTAGCTACTACGATCTAGTATTGAAGGTAATCACTTCTTGTGTAACTGGTTTTCTCTCTCATTTCGCATCCTCGACTCCCTCACTTTCCTCCCAAACCCTTGGAATGATTCGTTTGCGCGAATGCAAAAGGCGCCCCAGTCATGTCATGGTAAAATCGCGGCAGTCTTACTAGCGCCTATCCGCCCATCCCCCTCAGTACATATTAACCCTCCCCCCCTCTCCCTGTCCCTCAGCTCACACACCCACAACACTTACTACGAATGATTTCTCACTCTTCACTGACACATATCTCCCGGTAAGTTTGGCCGCACCTGGCAGTTACTGAAGGCTCACTAACAGCTCTTTTATCAGTCAACATGAAGCTCTCTATCTACTTAGCCATGGCTCTAAGCCTCTGCCTTCACTTCGTTGGTGTGCTCTCCGCGATGGTAGCTGCTCCGGCTAGCGCGGTGACCCGTGACATCGCCCGTGCGGACTGGAAGATGTACGTTCAAGAGTTGAGTATGATCATGCAGCTGGCTAACATATGACACAGGAACCGCCACGACCCTTCCGTCCGTGCTCTGATCGAGCAAAATTGTGGTGTGCTCGGTGTCATGGAAGTCCCCGAAGGCGAGGATCCGGCCAATGTTCGTCTATGCGCCCAGCATCCTGAGGCAGCGTTCCTCAAGTCCGCGAACCCGACCATAGAGGTTCGTGAGACGCTGGGTCGCAAGAGAGGCTGTGGCCCGCACAGGGGTAATTTCTGTAAACCCAAGAACTGGTGCTGGAAGACTTGCGGCGATGTGCGCGGTGACAAGAACTACCCGTGGTGTTGGCTCGCTGGCAACTGTAAGGGTGCGATGGATTGACCATAAGTGCAAGGTAAACAGTGATGAATTCGATAGAGAAGAAAGCTATCTAAGAGCAAAGCATCTCTGATATACATAGCGGTGTGCTTCGAGAAGCTTCGCTGGTGTTCTTGAGGTTCTCGAAGGTTCCACCAAGGTTCCACCGAAGATTCCACCCGAAGGCCACAGGCCAAGGAACACCTATCAGGGCTTCAGCCCCTTACAGCAACCATGGTGTTGGGGAGTGGTGGAAGTGCACCGACGACGAACAGTGCTATGATAGCGTCGGCGACGGTTGGGCTGGCTGCGACAAGGGTCGCTGGCCCTCTTGTGGCTGCGGCTGCTAGAGAGCTGCTCAAAATCCCAACTAATGCATGACTTGACGCTGAGATTACCGCGGGGCTTGTCATGGTCGACTGACCTTGCCATGATTCACACCATAGGCCATGGGGGCGTTAACGGTTAGATGATCTTAAACAAGGACAAGAAAGCCTGCCCATTTACAAACTTTTCTCGTGTTTTGACAGCTACTTGGATAATATCGGGACTTTGATCTTCTCGTGCTTCTCACTCTCAATCTCCACCTCCAGTACGCCTTGGAACTCTGAAGACTCTTCTGAAAAGCCACCACATTGTCCACAGTCTTTTCGTCAAGATCCATTGGCACTTGGCGCATCTTTTCTTCTTTTTCTTCTACAGTCTTTCTGCGATCTGCTTCTAACGCTTGTTCCAACAGCTTCTACTTCTCTCCGCCTGACCTTTTTTTGCCCTTCTTGCCACCCCTGTCTCTCACTTTCTCCTCGTCTCTCTCAAAGTCTTCCTCATATGTTCTCTCTCTCTCCTCGTTCATTTCCAACAGTCTGTCCTCTCGTTCGCTCTCCCTTCTCTCTTTCATCTCCAGCAATTTTCCCTTTCGCGTCTGCGCCTCCCATCCCTTCTGCTTCATCCTAGAGTCATACTGATGCAGATCGTCGACATCAACTAAGTCCGCGCCAAGGACGATTGGGCTAGGCGTAGGGCTCGGAGTCCTCGCACGCCTCAAGGATACGAGTGAGTCAGTCGAGCTGCTGAGGATATCCCTGGGTTGCTTCGAGGAGCAAGAGGCTTGGGTTGGGGACTGCGGCGGAGTTGGCGAGGCAGAACGCATGGTCGGAGAGCCAGGATCGTTGGAGGCTTCGCCGGAGTAGCATTCGCGGGTAGTGATGTCTTTTGGTGGGAAAAGCTTGGGCGGCATTGCGTGGTCAGTGATATTGACAACTTGATCGAGCTAGCACTATTCTGAATGACCTATAAGTCGGTGACAATGTCTGCCCAGTATATATTGTTGACTAGATTGCTTACTACACTGCTGCGTGCTCCCGATGCCTGAGACATTTGAGGACAAACAACGGTGCGCGTGCTTTCGGGAAGCTTGATGGTTAGCGTACTGTGAGAGTTGGTCTTCAAATGGAACATATAAGTGTGTCTCGTCTACAGTGCCGTCAGTAACTCAAAGGATCTGTAGCCCCATGAATATCAACGGTGGCATGCCCTCTCAAAATCCCAAAGACGAGCGCAAACACTCAAGTCTGCCACCCAAAGTTGAAATCACTCCGAGTGCCAATGTAACGAACAACAACCGTCCATCCGCGCATGAGCACCTCACTCCTCAGTTCGCTGGCGCAATTTGGAACAACGGTGATTGGACTAGCCGTTTGAATGCGAAGCTGGCGAAGCAAGGCATGACGGCCGACGAGATATTTGCAGAGGCGTATAGGCTCAGAGACGCGATAGATACGGCGAAAAGTGTTGTCGGCATCGAAAAGGTACCTGCAGATAAAACGGTTGAGATAGAAAAGGTTAAAAGGGTGGAGAAAGTGGTGGCATAGACGGCAAAACAAAATGCAAGGGAGAAGTACAGAGTGACCGATGGTGTCGGAACTGAAGCTCCGGAGAGTTCTTCTTGAATTTTAAAGTTTTTGTATATGATCATGGATAACGAAGCGGCAAAGCTCTATTTGCGAGATGGATGCCGGAGAGCGGACGAAAGTGAGAAAGCGGAGAGGAAAGCCTTTCGATTACAGTACCTACGGCAGTACTTTCTTCAGCACCTCGACCAGTCCACGAATCTCGTCCTCCGTGTTGTAATGAACCATACTGACCCTCGTTACACCCTCTGGTCCAAGACCAAGCACTTCATCGCACATCCTCTTAGAGTAAAAGTGACCCCACCTGAAGCCGTAGTTCGAGATCTTCTCCGCATCGTCAACAATCTTCTTGGGACTCACGTCTTCCACAGTGAACGAGACAGTTGGCACTCTATCCTTGGAATCCGTGGATGTTGAGCCCAAAATCGTAACATCAGGCCGCGAATTGAGGTAATCGAGCAAGATTTTTTGCAGCTTCCCCTCGTGCTCGGTGATAGCGGCGTCAGAGCCTTCAAGGTACGACACAATCTTTGGGATTGACTGCACATTCTCGTAGTTCGAGCCTGCGAAGCCGAGCTTGTCTTCGAGCGTTTTAGTTGGATTGAAGTAGTGCGACATGGAGCGCATGTGCTGCTGTGCAGAGTTGCTGGCGTAGAGGACGGCAATATGTGGGCCGTAGACCTTGGACTGTCAGTCTATGAGGATGCTGGAACTGGAGTGTGGATGTACCTTGTACCAGGAGAAGGAGTAGAAGTCCACGCCAAACGCCTTGACGTCGACCTTTCGATGCGGCGCAAAGCTCACACCGTCAACGCACAACAATGCGCCAGCCTCGTGTACTGCATCAGCGATGGCGCGCACATCGTAGATAGTGCCCAGAATGTTTGACACATGCGTGCACGCGACGAACTTGACTTTGGGTCCAAGCAGCGGCTTCAAATTTTCGGGCGTTAGCTTCAAGCCATCGGCCTTCGACGACTCCCACCACTTGACTGTGAGCTTGAGACGCTCGGCCATGAAGAGCCAGGGCTTGACGTTGGTTTCATGCTCCATCTTGGTGAGGATGATTTCGTCACCTTCGTTGAGCTTCATGGCGCTGGAAAGGTTCATGAAGAGCTGCGTTGTTGAGCTGCCGAGCACTTCGACAATCAGCCTGAGTCGAGATTTTGAGCACAGGTGAGTTTACCGATCTCGTCGCGTCCCGCATTGATGTAATTTGCGGCGGCTTGGTACCCATCTTCGTACTTGGTGTTGGATTGGGTGCCGGTGTGATACGATGCACCGAGCTGCACGTTTGTCTTGGAAAGGTATGCCGTGATCCTGCCTTCGATTAGTATCGAATCTCAAAGCATTACTCGCTGTTGTCTCACGAATCGATCACATCTTCAAGTGCTTGACTGCCACCCGCGTTGTCGAGAAAGACTTGATCTTGCTGGAGTGCGGGGAAGCGTTCGCGTGATTTTGTGATGTCGAACGTCATGTTGTTGGAGTATTGAACAGCGGACTAGATGTGAAAACGAAGATCTTGTATTAGGCCTGAAACTTGTCGTAGGGCGTGCCGAGTTGTTATCAATCGATTCATTACCTAAGTAGCTGCACGGTATGTGTACGCGATGCGGGGTTTAGCTTGATCAGGAAGGTGGGAACATGAAGCGTGACGCATTTGCAATTCTCGAGCGTTTTTCTGTACGAGCACCGTTCTCCATAAGCAAGATTCTTCTCCAAATCCTTCCACAGTCGGCAGCATTGCTCAAGTCGTTCGCGTTGAGGCTGCGTCGCAGCAGTTCCGTGCCAGCAATTTCCTTCCACCGCTCCCAACTCTATGTGTACCGCTACAGCAACGCCATAAATAGCACATCTATCATACGCTGCAGCGTCTTAATCGAATTCTCCTTGGTGTCCCTATGCACCCATTGAGAACGCATGAAGCGCCAGTTATCGTTGGGTGTTAGCAACGTCTAGTCATACGATGTTCATTCCACGACGAGCACTTATCAGTAGCTTAGACATCGCCTTCGCTCAACGCGTCCCAGTATTGAAGTCGCTTGCGCAACCTGGCTGCTTCAGATCTTGCCTTGTACCAAAATGCATCTAGTAGAGGTCCCAACGCCGAGGTTTCCAGGTCGACCTGAGACTCCTTGGAGATGCCATGCACGAGAGACCTCCGCTCCAGGGATGTGTCGCACTCGAAGCGAAGCATGGTAGCCAGAATCTTGTTGCGGGGATAATGGTTGTCCATACCCTCAGTCAAGTAGAAGACGTGCATCTTGTATCCAAGAGAACGGCTCAACTTGTGGTGACGCTGGAGGAATAACGATGTAGTAGGCTCAGACGCGATGTACTGGGTGGTGACAGCTCTCTTGTCGGCGTTATGAACCCACACAAATCTTAGTTTCTCACCAACAGTCCGGAAGAGGATGCCGCGATAGTATGCAACGCTCGGACGCGGCTTGAGACTAATGAAGGCTTGACAGAGGTACTTGTGCATCGGCCAATCTTTCTTTTGGCACTTTTCAGAGCAGTAGCGCGCATTGCCACAGTCGGCGCATTTGAGTGAGCCCAGCTCTTTTCATACGAAGGAGTGTGGTGTATCGGCGACTAGGCGAGGTGGACCGTGGATCGAATTGGATGTGACATTTTGGGAGTTCATTGTGCTGGAATTACCCGGTGCGAATAGAAAGTATGAAGTGTTAAAAGGCGGTAGAGAAAAGTTTAGGTGAGCAAGCGGCAGTGGGCAAACAAGCTGACAGCGAGCTTAGAAAGAAGTGAACGTGAAAACAGACTGGCAAAAAGGTGAGCGACGCGGTGAAGATGGGTAATTGTCAATGATCCAGCCTCTCACCCTTGTGACCCAAGTTAGAGGAGCAACGAAAATGATCTCGCCAGTAAATCATCTACCGACCGCACAAAAGTCATCGTCAGTCTCCGGCAGCCTAGTATCCACACCGATGATACGCCCCACCCTGTGCCCAGCGCGGCCAGTAGTAAGTGATACTGCTACTATGAGCTTCTATTGGCTACTGTACTGCCCCAAAGTGGGTGAGCTACTTACTGCTGTGAATACTACGCCACATGATACTGCCAGTAGCAGTAGTACTGCTGCACGGTCCCTCTACTGTCAGTAGCCCTCGTGTGATTGGCCGACAAGGTCCACCACCTCAGTGGCCTGTGAATTGAAGCTTGCGGTCACCTAGGTAGAGGCAATTTGGTACCTTTGAACAGGAGTGCCTAACCACCCGAATCACCACCACTACACAACAGCCACGCGTTGCGCGACTCTGTCACACTCTACACGTCTTTTTGCAGCAGGCTGGGACGCAGAACCGCCTCCCGAGGCAGGTGCGGGCTGTGGTGAAAATTTGCTCGTTCCACGGCAGCAGCCACAGTAGTACTGCTCCTACACCGCCACCAGCTACTGCTACTGCTCCACCCAATGAGAGCCTGCTACTTACTGCACGGTCCTGCAGTAGGCAGTATTTCGTACTATAGTACTACTTGCCCTGGCCGCGCTGCCTGCGCCTTGAAAACCCTCAACAGCGTGCCAATAACCGCCGTATCTAGATCCACCGGCTTCCCATCCTCGTCCTCGTCTCCGAACTTTATGCCACCCTTCTCATACCCATGCGCCACAAAGCTACCACAGAAGTACATCGCCATCTTCTCCCCAAGGAGCTTATCCAGCGCGGCACAATCCCTACCCTCGTCGCCCACATACTGGTCGCGGCACCAGATACCCAAACGGAAGTCGTGCTCGCGCTTGTGGTTCGGGCAGCCGTCGTGACTAATGTGGTCGATGAAACCATCGCCCAAATGAGGCGCTGTTTTGTTGGAGATCCAGGTGTTGGGGTCCTTGTACTCGACCCAGATGAAGCGAGGGGCCGGTTCGCCGGAGGGAAACTTGATGGCGCGGAAGTAGTTGTCAGTAGGACGGGGCTCTTGGTTGGCGAAGGCTTTACAGACGAGCTTGCGTGCCTTCCAGTCTTTCTTCTGGCAGGCGGCAGAGCAATAGCGGGCGTTGGCGCATCCAGAGCATAGTTTTGAGCTAGGCTGCTTGCAGAAGAAGCACGGCTCAGTCGGCTCCAGAGCGGAAAAAGGAGTATTAGCGGGACCCGGCATCTTGAGACTCTAGTTGAGAAGCTGAGTGTGGTGTTGAATAGGGTGATCGAGTGGCAGTCTTGCAGGGTGAGGTCGAGTGAGCGAATTGAAGTATTCACCGAAGAGCAGCGCTTGCAAGTAGGACAAAAAGGCGGCGAAGAAGCGGACATTTCGACGTAGACATCGCAGATAAGTCACGCTAGACATTCCATTCCATCGCCCTCACATCACCAAACTGCGCCACACCGCCGTCTCAAACCTCACTGCCAGTTCCAACTCTCCCCGATCCCCAAAAGGCAACACCTGCGTCGCCCAAAGCCACGCCACACCTCTCTCCCTATTAATTCCCCACACCATGTTCGCCACGCCCGACCAACTCATCGTGCCCTTGGGTCTGAAGTAGTTTTCCCGCACAACGTCCTCAATGACAAGTATTCCAGCCAACCCATAGTTAATTGTGACGCCTTTGAGGCTGTCGTCGAGGGTGGGCTTGTACGTTACGTTGCTGGTCTGGAGACCAGCGAGGGAAGGACTGTTGTCGGGGAATTGAGCCGTGAAGAGAGTGTCGACGGTCTCTTTACGTGATAGACGAGGCGCGTCTCTTAGGAGATCGGATAGGACGCGCGTGTAATCATGCACGCTGGCATAGCACCCTCCACCCCCTCCCTCAGCCACCGGATCTGGGGACAACGGCGTTGGGCTCTCAAGCAGCGTGTCAACTTCTCCGCGCACGCTCATCTGAATGAGTATCTTCTTCATATCCGGCCTGTTGTCCAAATGCCATGTAAATGTCGTAACACCCAACGGCCTCGCAATGTTCTCCTCGACGTACTCCTCGAAACCTCCGTGCGTGAGCCGCGCAACAAGTAAGCTAGCCCAGTCCAGTCCGCCGCCGTAGTTCTAGCTCTCGCCTGCTTCATACGTGCGAGTGTATGCGAAGCCCTTTGCGACGTCTCCGCGTGCTGGCGTGGCGCCAACGGGCTTTTCGCCGCGTGAGTCGCGCCATGCGAGGAGTGTCGGGTCGAGCATGTCGTAGGTTGTGCCGGCGGAGTGAGTGAGGAAATGGCGTAGAGTGATCGAGTCATTTGCCTTGCGAAGGTCGAACGTGCCATCCGAGTTTTGCTTGATGATAGGTTGAGATGCGAGTTCTGGTAAGACGGCATCGATTGGGTCGTCAAGCTTAAATTGACCGCGCTCTACAAGCTGAAGGCTTGCGACGCTGGTGAAGAGCTTGGTGAGCGATCCCAGGTAGAATGTTGCGTCGAAGTTCAAGGGCTTCGCATCCGGAGCAATGCTGGTGGAGGTATGCGCCTGGGTTAATTCAGTCGTGGGTGATGCCAAAGAACACATGGAAAATGATGTACCGTCCTTGCCGACTACAGCTGCTACTGCGCCGGGTATGCCATTCGGACCCTTGTTCGTCGCTTCCTGAAGATGAGCCTCGAAATGGCGCATGGTAGTGAACGTGAAGAATAGCTTGCGGCGATTATGGTAGGCCGAAGCAGTCCGCATGTAACTTTTGGCGTCGTATTCTTGATGGCAGATATACCCAAAAACAATGTTGTTGACGTCGTCGGAGGAAGCTGCCGAACGGCGATCACCCCGATTACGAATCAGCCACGGGTAAGACTGGTGGCCTTACAGTGCACCTATCAATGCCCTGTACTTCATGAGTACTCAACTTGTCCGCGGTCGTCGAAGAAGGGTGATGATCCGAGAAGGGCTGTCATCGATTCAATCATGTCATGAGAGTAACTCGAGCGAAATGATGCGGTTCAATGTTCAACCTGTTGCCGCTCTGCCTCTTTCAAGGCAGCCTGCCGTTGTTTGACAATGTCATAAACACTGCGACCTGCCATGTACTGCTCCGTAGCAGCCGTCCGTGTAAAAGAGCCTATGATAGTCATCCCTTCATACCGCCCAGGGTCGTAACCAGCTGGATCGAGGGATACAGGGCTTTTGTCATGACGAGATGTTAGCTGCTCGGAGGTCGCTGGGACGCGAGGTACTTCTCTCTCTTGGTGCGTGGCCATGCGTTTGGTGTTCTTGACTTGTAAGAGCCGTAGCTCGGGCTGGACGTGCTCGCTGCTTATGACGGTGTTGTATGTGGTCCACAGGCGCTGGACATTTTTTGACACTTCGTCACCACGATGCATGATTTCTGTATTAGATGCGGCTTGAAGCAGGCTTTCGACATCGCTCGACAGGTCTTGAAGGAGCTGGAGTAGTTCGTCAACACGGCGCTTCTCTGTGGCTGTCACGGTGTCTTTGCGCTTCTGGTACGTCCGCTGAGCTTGTCGCACCTGAGCGCGGCGTTTCTGTCACAGTGATTAGGAAAAAACAATCAGTAAGAGGAGACGATGGGGTTCTTTATCGAATACCTCGACTGTGCCATCATTGCGAGGTCTTGCTACACGTGGTCTGCCTCTACCGCGACGAGATGACTCTTGTTGTGCATCAGCTTCTGTTAGCAACTCAGGCTCTGGTGGCTGTGGTGGTCCTGGTTGAGACTCGCGCACCGCCTCCTTCTGCGGTAACGATGCGTGCAATGAGTGCAACGTGGACTCATCGTTGGCCATGATGATAGGCTGCAGCCAATGACCGTATCCGAACCTGAGTCCCCTCCGAACGTCATCAAAGTTTTCTTCGGTCATGACTGCGGACTGACGGAAGACGCTGGTGTATGGCGAAATGGTGGTCGGGGAGTGGAGATCGTGATGGACTGGACACCCCTGCGCATGGGCCCCCGCATTGTCGCATCAAATTGCTCGTAGGCTCCACCTCTTCCTTACCACTTTGTCGCAAACCTGGGGAAATTAACTGCGTCATATGTTTCCCCCGGAATGTTTCAAACGATCGACGTTGAAGGGTAACCCCTCCCGTGTTCGGAAAAATTCTTCAGCGACTGCACCAATCACGATGGCGTCATGAAGAGCCGGTGGGAAGAACTTGGCCACGACAGGCAACCCTTCCACTTATCGATATGCATCATGGCGGAGAGTACTAAGGCGAATGTCCGAAATATGGAGTAATGCCGAGTTGCGCAGAGAGCGATGATGGGCACGACGTGAGAAGATTAACCACCGCCTGTTCAGGAGGTGGCAGTTCGGTGTGTACATAAAGCTTCACCATGATCTCGAGCGGCATGCGCCAGCACTACAGACGACACCGACTCCACGATGCGTGGCCTTACCATTCTGTCTTCGCTGACCGCCAGCCTCCTGGCCTCGACGTCGGCGAGCCCCTTGGAAACACGTGCAGACACATTCAACAATCCGGTGCTTTGGGAGGACTACCCTGACCTCGATGTCTTCCGCGTTGGAGATGTCTACTACTACTCGTCCTCCACGTTCGCCTTCTCACCAGGAGCGCCGGTGCTGAAATCCTACGACCTCGTCAACTGGACACCCGTGACCCATAGCGTCCCGACGCTCAACTTCGGCGGCAACTTCAGCATGCCGAACCCCACCAGTCGAGCATACGTCAAGGGCATATGGGCCAGCACGCTACGCTACCGAAAGTCCAGCGACACCTTCTTCTGGATTGGCTGTGTCCAGCCTGGCCCAAGTTACGTCTGGGGTGCCAGTGGGACCAACGCAGCCGCCAACAATGGCGAAGTCTCGTCGTGGAACTGGACACCGCGTGGCACGCTTCCCCGATGCTACTACGACAACGGCCTGTTCATTGACGACGACGACACCATGTACATGGCCTACGGAAACACGCAAATTTCCGTCGCACAGCTTAACAAGGACGGCACCGCGGAGGTCCGCAACCAGGAAGTCTACAAGTCACCTGGCGGAGAGACCATCGAGGGTTCGCGCATGTACAAGATCAACGGCATGTACTACATTTTCGTCACGAAGCCCGCGGACGATGAGTGGGTGCTCCGCTCGTCCAGCCCATGGGGTCCGTATGAGCGCAAAGTCCTCATCGATAGTATCAAAGGCCCGCTTTCAAACGCTGGAAATGCGCACCAAGGAGGCATCGTGGATACCAAGGACGGGAATTGGTACTATGTCGCATTCTTGGACGCGTATCCTGGCGGACGCATTCCCGTCGTTGCGCCGTTGACCTGGACGGACGGGTGGCCTGAAGTTGTGCGCGTGAACAATGAATGGGGCAAGACATATCCCACGCCCGTCAAGACGAGCAAAACCGTCCCGCCGCCAACCGGTCTCGACACTTTCGCTGGCTCTTCACTCAGCCCGGCTTGGGAATGGAATCATAGTCCCGACAACAGCAAGTGGACGCTCGGTGCGAGTGGGCTTCGTCTGCGTACCGCGAGCGTGACCAACGATCTCTTCGGCGCACGTAATACACTCACACATCGTATCCTCGGGCCAAAGTCTTCAGGTACATTCCGCCTCGACATCAGCAAGATGGCCGACGGCGATCGCGCTGGCGCGGTCCTCTTTCGCGACGTTGCAGCGTACATTGGCGTGCATAAGAGCGGCTCGACTACCAGCATTGTAATGGTCAACGACCTGAACATGAACACCAACTGGAGTACGAAGTCAACTGGTATCGTCGCCGCGACAGCAAGCACCACCGCCAAAGAGCTGTGGTTCAAGATCGAAAGCGACATCACGCCGGCGTTTGGCACGAGTACGATGCGCCAGAGCACGTTTTGGTATAGCACGGATGGCCAGACGTTCAAGCAGCTGGGACCAAGTTTTGGTATGACAAATACGTGGCAATTCTTCACGGGGTATCGTTTCGGGGTGTTCAATTTTGCGACGAAGGCGCTTGGAGGGGAGGTGGGCGTCAAGAGCTTTGAACTCAAGGCATTGTAGACGAGCTTGTAGATGAATGAATAATGATTCAATGATGAGATCGACGCATATTTAGGTGTCGAGATGAGGTGTACGAAGGAGCAATGCTCTGAACATTGATGAGAGATTTACGAGTCGGCTGCCATTCTGCATGCTTCGGTGTTGATGACTCGATTTCGAGTCTAATGTTGCCTGATTCAACCCTGTCAAAGCAACTCGTCCTCGTTTGTTCGCCTCGGTCTCTGGCACCTAGGAGGCTATACGCAATGTGACTGCATTCTTCTTCTTCGAGGACGGACGAGCGTGAAGGTCCATGCATCATGAGCTGGTCTTGCTCAGTGTATTGGGAATTATCTACGTTTTCCCTTCTCGGTGTCCTCATGATCGGCGTTGGGATTAGGCTTTTTGGTGGCGTCGCAACCTGGCGCTGACGGCGTCCAGAACGTCTGGTAGCGCCCACACAACGAGTCGCACAATATTGGTCACTAACTTAGGACCTGTTCGGTTGCCCAGTGTTACACGGTGGCTCGTTCACTAGGCGGGCCGGAGTGCGGGGGTTGTCTGGCGATTCAGGAGGGAGGCGGTATTCGGAAAGGACAATCCAATTCAATCTAACGATGAATAACTAAGTACCAATCTAGGTAAGAGATGAACTTATGAGAGTTGACTAACTACAACGAGCGTAGAGTAGAAAACTATCCTCCTTATATACTTATTGCCTTGTCCTGTTGCCATCCCTTCCATCCCAGATGTGTGGGATGCTGGGGATGGCTGCCATCCTGCCCGTGACCTGCCATCCGTGATGGCTGTGCTTGGCGGGATGCCAGTCACGTGATCCTTAGCGCCTCGCGCTGATCATCATGCGTTGTGTTGTGCGACGGTCGGCCTTCAACCTCGCACACCTCGTCCAAGGGATATCGCGAGTGCTTGTTTGTAACACCCAGTTTCAGTTCCAGACATCGCTGATATTAGTACAGACACTAACTGGCGCCAGCGCTTGGCGTGAACGGGGTCGGAACTAGAGAGGCTGTTCGCTATACAATCTACCTAGTTTACTTCCTTAGGTCTTCTTGTAGCATGCTAAGTACAATTTCCCTGTTTAAGGACGTCTAATCTCAAAGTAGTTAGGATAGAAGGTTCTAGCCGTATGGGCTGAGCGCAGCCAGCCTGTAAGAGCGTAGAGCGCCGTGAAGCGCGGGCGTGGGGTACCCGCTACTTTGAATAACTTATACTTAGGATAGTTAAGCAACAATTTCAAACTAGTGCTCCAGTTTAGTAAAAAGGGTAAGGAGGGGGGCTAAGCTATACTATACAAGGGCTTATTTTACTAGTAGTAACGTATTCCACCATTACGTCGGACAACCCATCACGTTGGACAAAAATGCTTGGCAGCACCAACTTATGTTACGCATCTTCAATTTCATCGCTATTAAACAAGGAGCCTGCATACGTCGTGCTTACATTAGATTTAGAAGATATCTCTGTATCTTTTCTGCACGTGCGCGCGTTATGCCTAGTCCCGCTACAGTTCCTACAGCGCCGTACAGCTAGTTGGGCTGGTTCTTGATTACCACTACCACGAGCCTTCTTAGATCGCTGAGGCGCTGTAGACGCCTCAGCAGCTACCTGCGCTGCTGCAGTACCATACTCTATAGTGCCACCCTGCTAGATCCGCTTGCGCTTACGCGATTTTCGCTTAGTTATCTCTGCTAATTGCTCTTTAAGCTTATAGATCTGAGCAGCTTAAAGCGCGTTCTCGTGCAGCATTAGCTCACCACCTTTTGTAAGCTGGGAGAAGCCAGCCTAGGCTGTAACAGGCGACTGAGTGAAGGACTCGCGTACAAGCTTTAACTAAGATCCAAACTCGTGAGTATTGCTTAGAGTCTTTGACTGCCACGGCGTTTCTAGGAGGAGGGGTTCTGGCGGGATACGCAGTCGTACTTTAAGGCGATCTAACACCACCTGCGCGTTAATAGGGACTATCCCTAAAGCCTTAAAGGCCTTGCGGCAGTTTGCCTCTGTAAACACGTTAGAAAACGCGTCCTTAAAGGCAGGGAGGAAGCTTTCCTTATTAATATGGAAGACGCGTCAGCGTGCCAAGTCTCTAACGCGCTGGGAGTACTTGCGCTTTAGCGGCGAAAAGCAGACCACGTTAAGCGGCTAGAGGATGTGCGATAAGTAAGAAGGCATGCAGAGGGTTAGGATCTTGTTTTCGAGGCGGTAGTCCTTGAAATCCTGGTTGAGGTGGCTCTCATGGCCGTCCAAAATAAGCAGCTAGTACACCCCCACCTAGCGCGTCTTTGTATGCGCGTTAAAGTGCTTCAACCACTCTAGACTAAGCGCGTTGTTAGTCTAGCTATTCTTAGAGACTAAGAGCTTCCAATTGCGCGGTATTGGAGCCTCCTCGTACCACACAGAGATGTGGACACGTCCCTTGTAGATAATAAAGGGCGGGATCGCGTACCCAGCAGCGCAGATGCTCTGGATCACTTTTTTTTTTTTTTTTTTTTTTTTTAATTCATTTACATTGCACTATCTATTGCTAGCATAAATACAATGATGCTTATGCAGCCTCTAGGGCTATAGAGCGCTGCGCATGCCTAGCATAATCCCTCTTTCCTAGGGTCCACTGCCAGGTGCTATTAGCAGGAGTCTTCCACCTCTGGCGTGCAATAGTACGGTGTACCTGCCTTACTTGTCTTTCTAGTTTTAGTTGCAATCTTAACGTTGTTAAAATGCTCTAAGCGAGCTTCTTCTGCTTTAGCTGTAGCAGTGCCTATGTGTAACAGAGGTGGGTGTAGAAGGCAAGGCAATGCTAGACCTTAATCTCCTGCTTTACCTCCAAGTTGTGTGTTGTAAGGCTATGCTGGCTGCCTTATTTGCGGTCAAGGGCCGGTGCCCTGTCGTGTAGATGCCATGGCTCTGCATGAAGCAGAGGCAGAGCCTTTCGTCTTGGGCCTGCTCTGGATCACTGTAACCCACTCGCGATCGTCTGGCTGGATAAGATCAGGCTTTACGCGTCTCTCTAAGCCTGTAACAACCTTTATAGAGCTAATTACGCCCATCTAGAAGCTAGTTTCGTTAAAGTTGTGCACGTCGTTATTATAGACGCTATACTTGGCTTTGGTGTCCTCTACTAGCGTAAACCACGCGCTAATTGTCTCTGGATACTCCTGCAGTATCCTCTGCCTATCCTTCGCTCAATTAAAGGCTATTTTGAGCTTAGCTGAGCGCGTTATAAAGCGCTCAGCCTAGTGCTTGCTAACTGGCTTACCACCGCGTACAGCCAGCAGTTTATCAGCTATATCTGCCACCTCGCATAGCTGGGGCGCGAATCCTCGCGAATCGAGGTCGAGGATGTATTGAACGATCGTCTGCTCTTCAGTCGCAGTGAGCTTCTGTCGGCCGTTGCGTCTGTGAAAGATATACGGGATTCCGTTGTATCAGTTAAATAGCGTTAAAAGAGGCACCTTAAACACCTCAGCAGCGAGCCGGAGGCTTTTAAATTGGCGGTTATTATAGGCAGAAAGCGCAAGCAGAATTCTGCC
>Ga0265798_10002403_pt1 | contig 27733 bp, 30 predicted proteins | sample P3T30metagenome_FD_192430 | JGI IMG/M metagenome (GOLD analysis project Ga0265798, IMG submission 192430) | Plant litter microbial communities from East Loma Ridge, Irvine, California - P3 T30 | ecosystem: Environmental > Terrestrial > Plant litter > Unclassified | place: USA: California...
GACTTACTCTCGCGGAGCGGATATCTTGATCTAATGAGAAACACTCTACATGAAGACATCATCGGTGGATTGAAATCAACTTCAGCAGTAGCTACGCATCACACTTACTGCTCGGTCGATCAGCTTTTGATATGGAGCTCTGAGTAGCACAACGGTAGCTGTTGGTCCTAGTAGTCAACTCTCCATACCAGTACTGCTGTGCTGTAAGGTACAGTACATTTGTGGTTCACTTCGTCGACCCTAACTCTAACCCTTTTGTCGTTTAGCTGGCGATTCCAAGTCAGTCGATCTATTGGATTCGAGGATACTCCCACGATATCAGAGAGACGAAAGGTTGTTTCTACAAGCAACTTCACGCAATGCTCAAACGTGACATCAGTCACGGTTTCGCATAGAGACCAAGGACCTGATCCTCTGAGATCTCCCCAGCATATGGCGTGGGATAGTGGCGATTCGTTTTTGTGGGTCTGATGTGATGTCTGTGCATACACGCGAGATTACCTTGGCCTCCCAACGCGAATCGTACAGTACACGAACAAACACATGGTCTCGCCCAGGAAGAAGAACATTCAAAAGTCATGTCTGACAACTACTTTTCCCTCACGGTCAAGTATGAAATTTGCATGCACCCATCAAGATGCTAGGACTCAGGAAATCGATGAGCAATATATGTCCGCGGGTCCCCATGGATGACAGCGTCTCGCCGACGTCCCAAGACCCGACGAATTTCTGGGCGGTCTCCTGTTGAAGGTCTCGTCCCAAGATGCATATCATCTCTCAGCGTGCGCACGTCGACTGCGCCTCGTCCAAGACGCTTCAAAACAGAGTCAAGAAATGGTCCGCGACGGCAGTGTTCGACTAGCAGCAGGCCGCCCGCCTCTCAGCATTGCCGCTTCCGTGGGTTGGCGTCCAGCGAGCCTGGGCGGAGAGCTGGGCGCTTTGCGCGTAACATCTTGGCTGCGACTCGGCATCCCTGGAAATGTCTTGTGTATGCCGATGAGGTGGATAAGAAAGAATGATGCTCAACTCTCACCTGCTCGTCTTTGCCTACTGCAAAGGTGTTTTCGTCCCTTCCCGTCGTTTCTTCATCTCGGTGCTATCGAGTCTTCTTCCATTCATCATCAACTCTTACCTTCTAATTATCTGACCGGTTCTTTGACCACCACACTCGTTACCATCTCACAGCAGTCGCACCAAACAACAACATGAAGTCCGCTTTCGCTACCACCGTTGCGGCGGCTTCCCTCGTCTCGGGGGCCTTTGCCCGTGTCCAGAAGCGCCAGAGTGGCAACCTCACACCCGTAAGATCAATTGATCTGGCAGAGTGATGAACATAACACTGATACAACTCGCAGATCACTGTTGAGGGAAACGCCTTCATGGCCGGCGACGACCGCTTCTTCGTTCGCGGTGTTGCCTACCAGCCCGGTGGTGCTGCCGATGCCCAAGATCCTCTGCTTGACACTGATGCTCTCGCATCCGATATTGAAATGTTCAAGGAGCTTGGAATCAACACCATCCGCATCTACACAGTCGACAACGCAGGAGACCACGATGAAGCCATGAGGATGCTTGACGAGGCTGGTATCTACCTTGCACTCGATGCTAGCACTCCCGACTACTCTCTCAACCGTGAAAGCCTGGAAACCCTGCACCAGTCCTACAATGCCGAGTACCTTCAGCACTTGTTCTCCACCATTGATGCCTTCGCCGGCTACAGTGAGCATACCTTGTCCTTCATCCGCCAATCAATGTCCTAACATTCGCATAGACAATCTTTTCCTTTTCTTCTCCGGTAACGAGGTCATCAACGCCAGGAACAACACCAACGCTGCCCCTTACATCAAAGCCGTCACCCGTGACATGAAGCGCTACATCGGTGCCCAGGCAGACCGCCCCATCCCCGTTGGCTACTCCGCCGCCGATGTGGAGGAGAACATCTACGAGCAGGCCGTCTACTTCTCTTGCGGCGACGACGACAACGCCCGCAGCGACTTCTTCGCTTTCAACGACTACGCCTGGTGTGACCCGTCCGACTTCATGAAGTCCGGCTGGAACAGGAAGGTCGAGCTCTACAGCAACTACTCCCTCCCCATCTTCCTCTCCGAGTTCGGCTGCATCACCAACCGCCGTGACTGGAACGAGATCGAGGCCTTGATGAGCGAGAACATGACCGCCGTCTACTCTGGTGGTCTGGCATACGAGTTCACCATTGAGCCCAACGGCTACGGTATCGTCGAGCTCGGCGCCAACGGTGCAGAGCCCAACGACGATTTCGACCGTCTCGCTGCCCAGTTCGAGGCCCACCCTGCCCCGACCGGCATGGCTGGAGCAAAGTCCGAAGATGAAATCACCCACCTCGACTGCCCCGCCGAGAGCGAGGACTGGCCGCTCAGCACCAACAACCTCCCCGAGATCCCTGAGAAGGCCGAGGAGCTGATCCAGGACGGTGCCGGCGAGGCGCCTGGTCTTGACGGCCCTGGCTCCCAGTGGGGTCCTTCGGTCAGCGCTACTGACCCCGACCTCAGCAACGGCGTGACTGAGAGCGAGGACACCAGCAACCCCAACAGCGGCTCTTCCGGCGGCAACGGCGGCTCGAGCGGTAGCGGTAGCGGCAGCAGCAACAGTGACAGCGAGGATGCTCAAAGTGGCGCAGTCGCCGTCAACGCTGCTTTCGGTACTGTCGCAGTGGCTGCTTTCGCCGTTCTTGCTCTGATGAACTAGAGCGTCATCACACTCTCAACCATTCACAGACGATATCCACTTTTTTCTTCCGTAGACTACAGCACTCGGAGAGATCTTAGCAGGCGGTATACAAACAGACAGTTCCGGCGCACTTGAATCTGGGACTCTGTCAGACAGTCGTCTTTCACTTTCTGGCCTTGCTCGGCTTAAACTTTTCTTCTTTTTTGTATCTCTTTTTGGCGATGATTGTGACTGGACTTTCTGTGTAGCTAATTCTTGCATTGCATATGAAGAACTGAACGTGGAACACTTCACTGCTTGGAGGCGCTGTCTGTTGTATGCAATATGTGTCATGGTTAGTTGGCGACAATAATAGGTGACGAACTGGTAGCTTGTTGAGTATTTGAGCCAATGCAGTGAGAGTGTACCTAGGTCGTAGATCTTAAGGACTGTAAGAGTTGTGTATGAACTGCATCGCCTCGATCTCTTGTTTCGTTGATTCGTAGTGATTGACATTATTGGAATCACGATATTCATATTCACTATTGAAAAGTTGTTCTCCACGAACTACAGAGTCATCAAAATTGTCTTAAATTCGATGAAAACTTTACTAATTTCAATCAAATTCGATGAGATTGAATTGTAGCAAACCGGATAAATAGACCCTGCTTCGCGGAAGTTTCCGGCCTCCGCCTTATCTTATCGCGCCACTCGTCACCAAATTGTCAAGCCGAAGGCTCTCCATCTCGAGATCGAGTCCAACTCTCACAAAAGAGCAAAATGGCCAAATCAAAGAACAAGCGCAAGCAACCCGATGTGCCGGCTTCTACAGCGCCCAAGCGCCAGAAGGCAGGGCAGGATCTCATCACGCCTCCTCCAGACAACCACGCCAAAACCATTTCCAGCATTGGCCTCTGCGACGAAGACATCGAGCTGGCAATTGACACCCTCAACACCCTCAAAGCGAACCCGGCAGTGATCAAGACAAAGGCTTGTAAAGACTTGCGTACTGCCGTGTACGAGTTTAGCAAAGCATGCACGACTGGCCTCAATGCGACCTCCGACGACACGAATCTCACGGCGAAGATCAGTGGTGCTTTGGCTGATGGAAAATACACAGAAGCCAGGATACTGCTGGCGGAGATGGGGATCAGACGTCAGAAGCCGAAGTTGGGTGCGCTATGTCGATGGGTCCGAGACCTGGATGTTGTGAGCGGGCTGGCCGAGCAATTGGATGAAGATGGAAGAGCAAGGACAGAGCGTGAGGAGGAAGCGTTGATGGTGCTGGATGCTGTGTTGCGCCTTACCGGACCTACCGACCACGCGATTGTTGAGATGGCCAAGCCAGCGTCCATGTCACATTCGATGCCGATCATACCACGCGAGAACTGGAACCTCAGAGACGACGCTCCTCGAAGGAAGGTTTACGACAGTGTACTGGATGGCACACTCCTCAAATCTACTCCGGTCACAACCTCTGGCTTCAAGGTTCTGGAAACCACACCTGGCGCTCAGCGCAAGCCCCCAAATCTCCACCCGGCTATTTTGTACACATCACAAGACGATGCCATTCCATTATCAACGACTCCACCGAACACCACCCACCACCAGCACCCAGTAGTACCTAACCTCCATCTGTTGAAGGATGTGCTTTCACCCTCCGAGTGCGAAGCCATCATTGCAGCAGGCGAGAGCCTTGGCTTCAAACCAGACGCCCCCATCACAGAAGAAGGCGAAGAATCCAGCATCCTCGCCCACAACTTCTACTGGATCACCGACCCAACCTTCACCGCAAAACTCTGGTCCCGCGTCGCGCCATTCGTCCCTACAGAAGTCTCTGGCAAGAAAGTCCGCGGCATCAACAGGCGCTTCCGAGTCTACCGCTACGTCCCCGGCGCCGAGTACCGCGCCCACATCGATGGCGCGTGGCCTCCATCCGGCATCACCGAGGAAGGCAAATACGTCTACGACTCTTCGCCGCCGAGCGCTAAGCAGTCGTCGCTGTTCACTTTCTTGGTTTACTTGAATGATGAGTTTGAGGCGGGCGAGACGACTTTCTTCTTGCCTAGTGCCAAGGAGGGAAGCATGAACGCTTACTCTGTCAAACCTGTGCAGGGCAGCGTGGCGATGTTCCCGCATGGAGAGACTGATGGTAGTCTGTTGCATGAGGGTACTGGCGTGAAGAAGGAGGGCGTGCCGACTGCTAAGTATGTGATTCGCACGGATGTGCTTTATGATGTTGAGGCTGGCGGGTCGAAATGAGGAGCCTTCCAATGAAAAGAGAATTTACGACTACATTACGCCTTTTTCAGAAACTGCCGCCTGCTACTCACACCCCTTATCACATACACATATGGTGGTGCAATTGTCCGTTTCGCTTGCAGGTCCGCCCCCTCAATATGGAAAGAAGTAGATCGTTCACCGTCCGATCCCACGACACCATGCACAAGGAGACATGGTCTGAGCTTTTACTGCTGCTCCCGAGGTAGAACCCAGGACCACCAACTTCCACTCGCCTCATTCCTCGAAATTCGCTCGCACATGTTCTCAGCTTCCTGTTCGCCGAACGCACTCGACAAAATCTCTTTCATGGAAAGTTCTGTCCCGCGGAAGGTCACGTCTCGGTTCTCGTATGCCACTGCTGCAGCCTCGCAAACTGTACCTCAGCGTCTACCAAACCTTTCGTTCATATAACGCAGCAACAATCCTGGTACCACCAGAGTTACTGGAGACGCTACCCCTCCAGTACATCAATGAGCGATGACTCTAAGGCATCGCCGATTTGGAACTTGCAGTTCTGCGTATCCAACAACCTTTGAATGAGACGGGAAAGTCCACATCGACTCAATCTTTCTTGAAAAAGGATTCAAACCGCAACCGGGTTGCTGCTTGGGGAACATAGGTGACGTCGTCAAACCGGCTTGTATTCGTCAACAAACAATGATCTAAGAAGCTTTCACTGTGTTGACCTCGAAAATACCTCCCCATCCCTTGACACGTCTGACGTCCACGCCGGCGATGTTCAAAGCGTCCCAAATAACAGTGGCAACAGTGTCAAGAACGCAAATCCCATGTTGCTCTTCCCAGAACGCCACCCGTTGAGCTGCCTTCAGCCCCGTACAGAAGACAGACACATGCTTTGCACCTGATGCAACAAGTTCATCGACCATACCATCAAACGTCGATACAGGAATATTAGCGAAACCAGCATTATGAGACTGGCGGAGATGTCGCTCATTGCTACAGTCGACTCCGATAGCAGCGTAGTTCCTCACAATCGCTTGCTGAACATCGTCCGTATACGGCGTCACCAGCGACAATTGCGTGATGTCCAGATTTGTGATCAGCTTATTCAAAGCCAGGACCGATGTTGTTGCTGGGATCCCGGTTGCGGCGGTGATCTCGGCGCAGAGCTTCTCGTCTTGCTCAAAGCCGAGCCATCCAGAAGAGGTGCCGCTCCATCCGATCACATCGACGTATGCGTCTGCGAGTAGTTTTGCGGCTTCAATGATCTTGTCATTGTTGAACTGAGCCAGGGCTTTGTCTGATAGTGCGATCTGATGAACGGTGAAGCGCGAGAAGTGGACGGACACTTCGGGTAGTTGATCGATGATTTTTTGACTGAGTGGCTCGAGGACTGTGTTCGAGGATGGTGTGAGGATACCGATGCGCACTCGCTTTGGCATTGTGGTTCGGCAGTGTTGGTTGGAAGCTGATCGGATGGTTTTTGGGTCCTCGCTGAATTGGGATGATCTACTCGGTGCTGGCTTTCGCGTTGTGCAAAATGGTGTTTGCGGAAACATTATTAAACATGTCTGCTGTCTCCATTATGTACCGTCAATTCGATATCCGATGTTCGCCTTTCTCCGATATTGAGTCGAACACTCGTCGGAGTTTGCGGAGTCTTGCCTTGTCGTTATCTTGCATCGGAAACATCCGAAGCGAACACCTGCCGCATTGGAAACAACGATCGCGCTATGATAATCTCTTGAGACCGTCGTTCATGAGCTACTGTATGGTTAGAATTTGTAGTTCTGCTGTGTAGGCGAGGTATCTACGCATTCACTCCATCGGCCAGGGTCAGCGTCATATCGCATTCGCTGTTCGTTGTTGAAGCGATATAGCTATCTATCTTATCTCGTCTCACATTGCATCCGCATCTACTCGTCCATCACGAAGTCAAGTATATGTATTGCCCCTCTCACATAGCGGAGAGGATGTAGAATCCCCACCTCTAGCTGTACTCATTTACCAATCGTCATTCGATCGTCAACTTACTGAATCGCCACTATGGACATCAAGTCACTCTGGACAGACCATGTGGTCCTGAAACCTCAGCCTGGCACATTGCAAAGCGACGATCTTGGCACAATAGGATACATCAACGAGGACATGGTTCCCGTCCAGCGCAAAGATCGCACATACGAGTGGTACCAAATGGGACTCTTCTGGATTGCCGAAGGCTTCAACGGCGCTCAACTCCAAGTCGCCAGTTCAGCCTTCTCCCTAGGACTGAACCCAGGCTTGTGCGTGATCGCTTGCCTAGTCGGCAACATCATCGTCTCGATACCTTGCGCAGCTTCCGGATATCTAGGAAGCAAGCTCGGGACCAACTTCCCTGGAACAATCCGTGCCTCGTTCGGGATCCTGGGAGCCAAATGGGCCATGATCGTTCGCGGAGTGCCTTGTATTATTTATTACGGCATACAAACCAGTCTAGCCGGGCAGGCAGTCCACGCTTGCATATCTGCCATCTGGCCGTCGTTTGACGACTGGAAAGTCGATGCAATTCCCGAGTCGGCCGACATCACTGCGCAGGAGATTCTCTGTTTTTCGATATTCTGGCTGATATCTCTGCCGTTCTTGTACCTCCCTATGAGAACGTTACGACACCTTTTCGTCCTAAAGAGTATCCTGGTGCCTCTTTACTGGACAGCACTATTTACCTGGTCTGTCACTGCGGCTGGTGGCTACCCAGACATCTGGAGAACACCGAGTGCGCCGCTCAATGGCAGGTCGATCGGATACCTATTCGGCATCTGCGTGAACGCTGCGATCTCTGGCAATGCCACGTTCGCTGTCAACATCATGGATATCTCAAGGCACTCGATGAGCGACAAGGCCGCCTGGATGACTCAGCTGTTTGCACTGCCTGTCTTCGTCACAATGACAGAATTCCTCGGTTGCACGATGGCTGTTGCGTCTTCAGTGCTTTACGGCAAAGTCGAATGGAACCCGTTGGTCGTGATCAACCAGTTCGACTACCGAGCTGGCAAATTCTTCGCGGGAGCCCTCTTCGCTTTCTTCAACATCATGACCAACGTGACCGGCAATTCAATCCCGCTGGCCAACGATCTGACAGGTCTGTTCCCAAAATACATCAACATCCGCCGCGGGCAATTCATTTGCGCCGTCATATCTTTCGCCATCTGTCCCTGGAAGATTCAAGCGCAAGCAACGACTTTCCTCGCTTTCCTTGGAGCCTACACTCTCTTCCTAGGAGCGACGACGGGCGTCATGATGGTCGACTATTTCCTGGTCCGCCGGGGTAACGGAATCAATATCGCGCATCTGTTCAAGACTCGGAGCAGTATCTACTGGTACACGTATGGTGTGAATTGGCGAGCAATTGTGGCATGGTTTGTTGCGCTGGGCCCCCTCCTTCCGGGGATGATTGACTCGATGGGCGGGAAAGTGCCGAACGTCTCGATTCTCAATATGTACTCGTGGAATTATGTCCTGGTCGTCGCGTTCTCGGGCGTCTTGTACTGGGCTCTGGAGGCCATTTGGCCGATCACCGTCCGTTCCGATGAGACTGATAGTAGCGGTGAGCTTTACCTGATCGAAGGGTATGAGCCACAGGGAAGCGCGGTTGCGGAGATTGTCGAGCAAGGAAGAGAGAACACCGATCATGGGAGTGAGAAGAAAGGTCTGGAGATGCCCTCGTCTTCGGTAGTGTGATGCGGCCGTTATTCTGGTACTTGGGCCTTGGGGTCATCAAGATATCCGCAGCTCAATAGAGAGTCCCCAAGTATGATCATATACGAATCTGTATCTAGAATTGTTAACAGTTATAATGTGCACGGATCTTCAGGTGGCTGCAGTCAATGGACGAAGTTGGGATTTGTAGTTCTGTCTGCACTTTAACGAGGCGAAAACAGTCCCATGATTTTTCTACCAATCTCCATTACCTCTGCATCTCTCCCGGCTTGCGCGATAATCGTCACACCGAATGACATGACGTTGTCATTGGCACTCCGCCAAGTGCGAACGGGCACACTTATCCCGCAGAGATCAAGGAGGTTCACAAAACTCGTGAACTTACCCATGACTTTGTTCCTCTCCATAGGGTCATCACGGAGCTCAGACATGGTCCAGTGGCAGACGGTGCTGGGCACAACGAGAATGTCGATGTTCTTGAACTCTACCTCGGCATCCCGCTTGTGCTGTGAGAGCTGGAAGATATCTGCGTATGCTTTGACGGCGTCAAAGGCGTTCGCCTCGGCAGTCTCGAATGTCGCTCTGATGGCTGGATGCAGCAGCTCCAGCCCATGGGAAGATATGTAGTCTTTGAAAGCAAGCAATCTTTGCGCGACAATGGAAGAGTCGTACAGCATTTGATTCGCTTTCTCAAAAGGGCTGTAGTCGAATTCGGTGATCGCAAATTGTGCATTACTGAAGACACCAGCCATCGTCTCCTGGAAAAGACTGCTATAAACGGGCGAAAGAGTTTGCAGGGCTTCAACGGCAGGAACACCAACGCGGACCGGACTACTCCATGGAGGCCATGAAGGTATCTCTCTTCTTGCAAATGGGTCTGTCGAATCGAAGTACTCTGCGACGCTCCAGACAGTCTCAGCATCGTCTATCGTGCGAGCCATGATGCAAACACAGTCGATGTTTTTGCAAGCCGGGAATACCCCGGTGGTGCTGATGCATCCTAGCGTCGGTTTCAATCCGATGATTCCATTGAGAGCAGCGGGCACTCTCGTGCTGCCGCCAGTGTCCGTACAGATGGCGAAAGAGACCAGTGATGCAGCGACACTGACAGCAGAGCCCGATGAGCTTCCACCCGAGATGTAATCACTGTCTAGTGCGCATCTGGGTGCTCCGTAGGGTGACCGGGTTCCAGTGAGTCCGGTTGCGAACTGGTCCAGATTAGTCTTGCCGATGAGAACGCCTCCCGCTTGAAGGATTCGGTCGACAACTAGAGCATTGGTTTCTGCCGTGTAAGCGAAGGAAGGACATGCCAGTGTTGTGGGTAAGCCAGCTACGTCAATAGAATCTTTGACCGAGAATGGGATCCCAAAAAGTGGTGGCAATGTCTTTGAACTCCGCTGAATAGCTGCTAACTCTTGAGAGCGGACGAGGAGTTCGGTCTCTGGGACCAAGTGTATCCAGACAGCCTTGTCATGGTACAGCGAAATGGAGTGTTGGACCTGGCGGACCACGTCGTCGGGCGAGAACGTCCCAGCGGCATATCCAGCGCGTAGGTGCGGGATTTGAAAGCTTGTGACTTTTGATACAGTAGTCATTGGAGTGACTGTCATGCTGTTTGTAAGTTGCTATTGCGATTGGATTGAACTTAACCGTGTGCGTGTTCGACGGAACGATCTCAGCTCCATGGAGAGCTGCCATGCCCCCTGGAGAAAAGAAGTGCATTTCCGACTTCAGCCATTGCAGTCGGTACGGAGCGTTATCATAGTGTTCCCAGCCGACATGTTGTGATGCAGGTGATAGGTACAGTAGGCGATAGATCATCAAACCTCGCCGTCGTCGGAAGAGAAACGCGTCGGCACTGTCTTGGCGCGCCGGCCTCGCGTCGGGAAGTTCCGATCAGGTAAGAGATAGGCATCTCCCCGACAAAGACAGACCATCGGAACAGACCTAACTCGGACACAAACATGTACATCGTCGAGCATCAAACTCCGCTCGTTTCGTTGAGCACTGAGTCCGGACCAGAAAAGGGACATCGAGTCGGAAACGCCGGCGTAGCATGATCACATTTCCTTGACTGCCAGTGGCTTGCGGATGTTACCATCACTATTATCATTGCACTGGCGTTCATGGTGGTCGCGATCGACCACGATTGCCTGAGAACCCATCAACATGTCATTATCCACTCACGCTCGCGACACTGAAGTCGAAGCAAGACCAGCGAAGCGGTCTCGAGTAGCCGTTGCATGTCAGCGATGCAAAGGACGACGGCAGAAAGTAATTTACTGATCTATCATCCTGTCCAAACCAATGCATGAAGCTGATCTATTCCGGCCAGTGCGATAATGCAGCGCCGGCTTGCTCTAATTGTGCCCGGTCCAAAGCAGCATGCACTTATCCGACCTATCCGAACTCTTATGTCAATCAACTTGAGGATAGAGTCGGCCAACTGGAGGCCAGACTTCGATCCGTTGATCCCAGCCAGGCCGACGACCATCTGGCCAACAACACACACGACGGATCTCAGTCACAGATGGCAACTCCATCTTCCATCCCAACTCACCAGTCACCTGCAACGGCTTCTTCTCCTGGGCATCTTGCCTCGGGTATAGGCTTGCTGTCTTCATGCGCTACCTCGGAGCCACATTACTTTGGCTTCTCGTCAGGGCTCAATCTGGCTCACTTCGTAGAAGCTGCTATCACGACGGGCAACGGTACCTCTGATATCAGTCTCCCGTTACTTGCAGACCGGCCGTTCTCGAGACAGATCCCCACCGCGCAGACACCACTTGCATCTGTCCCGACTCACTCCACAGGCAGCAAGTATATCAGGGCCTACTTGTCCTCGATACACCCATTGTATCCCTTCATTGATCAGGAAGAGATCTTGCGGATCCATGGGACCATTACTGGAGAAGCCCCGTCAGCGCTCGTCTCGCATACAACGGCTGATCTCGCACGATTACATCTGATCTACGCGATTGGCTCGCGATGCATTCAGTTGCTGAAGCCCCGGAAGGTTCCGAAACATTTACCTGAAGGTCATCTGATGTCTGCCATGCAGCACATTCCAGAGATGCTCAAAATCACCAGCATACACACCGTAGAAGTCACACTTTTACTTGCCATCCACTCGATGCGCTCTCCTTCAGGTAAATGCATCCCATTGCGTTGTCTAGCTCAGGCCTTTTGAACATGCTGACACTGGCATCTAGGCACCAGTGTATGGCACCTCTGCGGGTTTGCAATGCGGCAATGTCTTGAACTAGGTTTGCATCGCCCCAAGCCACATGGGGTATCTCAAGCGCGACTCGAGCAGCAGAGGCGCAAGTTGTTCTGGAGTGTCTACATCTTCGAGAGAAAGAGTGCCCTCGTCCTTGGCCGCCCGTTCGCAGTCTCCGACAAAGACGTCGATATTCTGATGCCCGATGATGATGTACAGGAAAGTGGCTCGATCTCTGATATGTCGACGACAGCACTTCACCGCCATCACATCCTTCTCTACCAGATTCACAGCAAGATCAGATCGACCCTGCATCACTTGAAGAGGGGCGCGTCAAATGAAAAAGTCCAGAGCAAGGTCACCAGGTGCTTAGTGATGCTGGAAGAATGGAAGCGCAACATGCTCCAAGAGATTGGCTCCAGAGCGGTAGACATGACTACTGCCTCACGGGCCGCAATGCTTTCTCAAAGCGACTCGTCGGACTCTGCGGATGATACGCAGACACCACTAGCTCGTTCCAGCAGCTTAGACAAAGCAGAGCTTTTGCTGGAGTATCACAAAGCTCGACGTTCGTTACTACAGCCTCTCTTGACCGACTGTGGACCCCAGCATTCGCCGACGTTATCCGACTACACCTCTTGCGCCGACGCATCTGGGCAAATCTGTCAGCATTACAGACTACTCCATCGACTCTCCGCCTTGCCCTTTACCCTAAGAGATCTCCATGCTGTCTTGATTGCGGGGTTCACCTCTCTATATTGCATCGCGGCGCGACCAGTTCTGTACAATGCGCAAAATGCCGGAGCGATTGGCGCTTGTTCGACCGTCTTGTATGTGATCGCCGAGCAATGGGAGGGCGCTCGGAGATATAGGGATACGTTCGAGACTGTGGCAGAGAAACTTGTTGCGATGGTGACTGTGGCCCAATCTGAGCCGCGGAGCAATGTTCTCGAGTCTACTGGCGGCATCACTCCCGCCCAAGGTCTTCGCCCACAGAATCAAACGCAGAACAAATTCCCGGTCCAATCTCAGAACCGGCGCTGGTCCTCTACTGATGCAGATCGGTCTTTTCAGCCAGGGACTCAGACCTCGACTGTTGGCGGCTCCTCCATCGTCGAAGGGATTGATCCCGATCTGCCTGGTATGTTCGGCAGCATCGTCGAAGATTCCTTTGCGACTTTTGACGTAGACTACGAAGAGGACGGTCTCCGTGAGCTTTTAATGAACGAAGGCTTCGATTGGTTTGCCAGGGGCTGATGGTCGCAGCATGAGTTTCATTAATATCAGACAGGTCATCATACTGCAGCACGAAGAACGTCCCACTCTCTTTCCATCCTCCGCACCATTGGGAATTTGATCCCTTCCCGCTTGATGAACTCTCCATACCACGGTCGACCTTGAACTACTCCGTCGCGAAAGACCACCTCGCCACGCAACAACGTAATACGAGGCCAGTTGAGAAATTCGATCCCCTCGTAAGGGGAATAGTCGCAGGCATCATGCAAGTCTCGTGCGTGGCTCAGTCGCCTCGGTGTGAAGTCCGCATCAGAGTGCCAGATGACCAGATCTGCATCTGAACCAATTTGGATTGCGCCCTTCTTGGGGTACATGCCGTACAGTTTCGCGGGGTTCTCCGAAGTCAGCTCGACAAACCGTTTGATGTCGATGCACTTGCGTCGCAAGACGCCTTCAGAAAACAACAGTGGAAGTCGTGTCTCGACTCCGGGAAGTCCGTTGGGGGTCTTTGTGAACCTGAGGACATTGATCAGTGGACAGCCTCATACTCAACCGGGAATTGTCGGCATTACTTACATGCCTTCCGGATTACCGTTATCGGCTCTGGTGAGCCCGAGCTGTTTACCGAAAGGGTCTTCGAATCTGCATATCGTCAATCCACGCCCACGTCCAGAACTCTGGAAAGTACTGACCTATAAGGGCAGTGGTCGGAAGAGAAGATAGTGAATGTCCCGTTGATAAGGCCTTTCCAGATGGCCTCAACATCCTTTTGCTCGCTTCTCAAAGGCGGCGAACAAATGAATTTGGCGCCGCAGAAGTGCTCCTGATCCAGATTCGATTTGCCAAGAAGCAAGTACTGTGGACATGTCTCTGCGAATATTGGCTGTAATCTGCCCTGAGCTTTCCTGATGACTTTTGCCGACTCCGGTACCGAGACGTGAACGATCAGGAGCGGCGTCTCAATGACCTGAGCGAAAGTGACCGCCCGATTTGTAGCTTCGGCCTCGGCGGCGCTGGGGTGAGCAATGGCTTTGTACATGGGGGCCGTCAGACCTCGCGCTTCCAACTGTTCGGTGAAGAAGTCTACTAGGTCACCGTTCTCGGCGTGCACCAAAGCTACCATCCCGAGTTCTCGAGCCCTGAGGAGTGCACGCAGGAACTGATCGTCAGAAATGCGCATGTGCTTGTAAGTCAGGAAAAGCTTCATGCTCATGATGCCCTGTCGGGCCAGGATCGGAAGTTCGTCTTGCAAAACTGTTTCCGATGGGTTCGTGATGATGGCGTGGAAGCCGTAGTCAGCGTAAGATCCTTGACTCGCTACAAGTGATCGGTAGTCGTCGACGGCTTCTAGGAGTGACTGATCGCGGGATTGTTCTGCGAAAAGCATGACTGTGGTTGTACCGCCTGCTACGGCGCTTCGCGTGCCGGTCTCGACTTCACGTCTTTGTCAGTCTTTACCAATTCTTCATGCGACGCTATTAACTTACTGTTATCTGCGCATCGATATCCGGCCTGTTTCGCTCGCGGCGACTGATCTTGGGCGAGATGAACATGTCCGTCTATGCCTCCAGGTGTGACAACAGCGCCTTTGCAGTCGATAACTTTGGTGTCATCTGTCGAGACAAGACCGATTCCTAACGCTGTGATCAGCCCGTTCTTGATGCCGATGTCTGCTTTGAAAGCTCCATTCACTGATGCATTCTTGATGATGAGATCGAATTCTTGCATCGTTGGCTTTTTGGTTATGTTATCAATGTTTCTGTCTGGACTTTCAACAAAGTGTGTCAGAAGCGTGTTCAAGGCGTGTGGAACTCTCGAAGATCCATATCTCGTTGTACAGTATCCGACTTTCATCGGATCTTCGCGATCTATTCGCGATTGGGCAAGCTTCGGTCGGAGACATCCCGATCAGCCATCGCGCAGTTCCGACCGCAAGCTTCACCTCGTGTTATCGACAATCTGTTCGATACAGAGCTTCCAGAGTTGAGCAACAACGCCACGTCAATTATCCATCAGATGCAGGTCCTCATTATGAATAGACGAGCTGGCCATATTAGTTCCCCGGCTTCTCCAGCCCACTTCTGAAGCACTGCATACAAATCTCGGCCACGATGAGAGTCCCAACGATCCCAAAAACCAAAGAAGAATGGATCAGAGCGGTCACCACCGACACACATCTTGGAAAGTCGTCCAAATGGATCAATGCGGATCTTTCTCCTACGCCGCAGGATGCACGGACTTGGACTTGGTATGCTGGTTGCTTCGTTATTCTTTCACGAGCATTGGCTGAGTCATTAAATACAGGATATCGCTCAGTAGTTACTGGTGGGGAGTGAGTATTTTGTCTGGACCTGTGAAGTACATGCAGCTGATTGCCCATCGCGCAGAACGCCTTCAACTCTAGTCAATGGTCCAACGGCGCAAGTCTCATCGCTATTGGCTTGACTTGGTGGCAAGCTCTCATTACTTGCATGATGGTCGGTCAAGACTTTGTCCATGATGACGGCGATTCACGATGCTGACTTCATAGTAGGCCAACTTGATCTCTTCTTCTGTTGCACTGGCCCTCGGTCGCCCGGGAGCTTGCTACCACATTGGATTTCCAATTTTGTCGAGAAGCGTGTTCGGCATGTTAGTCAACCCCTCCAACTCCGCAAACAGTGCAAAACTGACGCGACAATAGGTATGGACACTACTTCTTCGTCTGGATACGTGCCGTGGTCGCGATCATCTGGTGAGCATTTTCGATCCACAACGCACCTCCGAGGCTCCGCGTCTGACTTCCCACATAGGTACGGAGTGCAAACCTACTTCGGATCACAACTTCTTAGCATCATGCTACGCTGCATCTTTGGTAGCTCGTGGTGGGACATGGACAATCACCTGCCATCGAGTGCGGGAATCTCGTCTCGGGATCTGCTCGCATTCTTTTTGTTCTGGATGATAGAACTGCCCTTGCAAGCGGTGCATCCGACGAAGATCAAGCATCTGTTCACGGTACGTCGAAGTCCGTCCATCAAACGACTCCGATGTTCAGCACGCTGAACCAGTCTACAGATCGAGTCCCTCATCTGTCCAGTCGCATGCTTGGGCGTCTTCGCCTGGTGCGTGAGCTACGGCGGTGGCCTCGGCGTCCAGGATCTGAGCGAAGCTCGCATGCACGGCGGCGCACTGGGTTGGGGTATGCTGAACGGTATCAATAGCTGTCTAGGCGTCACTTCAGCACTTCTGGTCAATGTGAGTTGCCCGACTGCGACGTTGGCCATTCCCGTATCCAGGCATTCACCCGCTGACGGAATTGACTAGCAACCCGATCTGACTCGCTATACAAAACGACCGAAAGACGCCGGTTGGCGCCAGGCAACTTCAATATTCGCCAGCAAGACGCTGATCTTCTTCTTCGGCATCGGCGCGACAGCCGCCGTGCAGGGCAAATTCGGGGAAGCATACTGGAATCAGTGGGATCTTCTCAATGCAATCTTGGACCGTTTCTGGGGGCCGGCTGCACGAGCCGGTTGCTTCTTCGCGGCGTTTGGGTTTACGTTGTCGGTTGTAGGAGTGAATATTGGGTGCAACTCGATTCCTTTCGGTAAGTCCGAGTTCCTCTGCTTCTAGACTATTCCGATGACGGCGTTGACGATTGGTACAGGCGCCGATGTTACTGGTCTCTTCCCGAGGGTCTTCAACATCATCCGGGGACAGCTTTTCTGTGGTATTGTGTCGTTGGCGATTGTTCCTTGGAAGCTTCTCAGTAAGTGGCCGGTCCTGCTTTCATGGGCAAGCTCTCGGAACTCTGACAATTCGTTAGCAAGCGGCTCGGGGTTTATCTCTTTCCTCGGTAGCTACAACATCTTCATCGCCCCCATCTGCGGAGTAAGTCAGCCATTTATCCGTCGCAAATAAGCATCTCTCACTGACAATCGACCGTCATCAGATCATTATCGTCGACTACTTTCTCATCAAGAAAGGCAACATCCACACGCCATCTCTGTTCAACCCATCCCCGGGCAGTCTCTACTATGGGAGCAAAGGCTGGAATCTGAAAGCCTTGCTCGCCTGGGTATCCGCTGCAGTCCTGGGAGTACCCGGCTTGATCGGCGCCTACCATCCGTCGTGGGTCTCGGAGGGTGCCAAGAATCTCTACAAGACTGGATGGGTGGTTTGTTTTGCGGTGGCGATGGGAGTGTATTATGGGCTATGCCTTGCGTTTCCTCGACGAGTTTACCCGATTGATGCAGGCGACGACATGACGATGTCTTTCGAGAAGCTCGCGGAGACTGAAGGTTACTTCGATGGGGAGCAAGCTGTCGAGCATCAGCTGAGGACGCTGGAAGAATTGGCCCAGCATCGATCGAGTTCTTCCGGAATCGAGTCGATTCGAGAGGAGACTAAGCTTGATGTGTAGCTGGTATGTGATTGGTTGTGTTGAGTGAAAAGTAATTCTTCTTTGCCGAAGAATGACGACATGGTCTGCCTAGACTAATTGTTCGCGATAGCTCAGAAGGACGTCTCACGGGTGGTTTAATGTGAACCACTATTGGATGCTTGATCTCCATCGTCCCATGTCACAGCGATCTCATGATGTTCCCGAATGATCAGATCTCCCTGCGAGCCGAAGCTCTCGTCATCCCCTTTCAAAGTTGTTGATCGGGTACACGCTGCCTTCGATTGCGCAACAGTCGTATCCCAAGGTTTGCCGTCGGCTATGCCGCTTTTGCTCTCACGCTTTCCAACTGTTCTCGACGCCACGGCGCCACTCCCGTAGGTGTTCGCTGTTTCTAGTGGCGCAGTGTCGAAGCCATTGATGAAGGACTTGCTGAACGGCCATGTGATCGACAGAAGTGAGTAGCACATGCTGACCTGCTCCCAGATCACAGTCTTTGAGATTGCGATGTCTGTGTCGGTCGATCGAAGTGCGTTGCGGTAAGAACGGTAATGGTAAGTGGTGAGGATGGCGAGACTGCTCGAAAGTCAGCAAGCTTATTTTCACTTCTGGAACGAGCTAGGACACTTACGGCAACCTCCAGGCAAATGCGGCGATGACGGTGGCTTTCTGGGTTCTTTTCATCTGCAGTTGGCGGACCAACCAAATTGCGACGATCAGGATGCATATCTCAGTGGCACCGTCGAGGACCGCGACGATGAGCCATCTTGTCTACGCCAAGGGTCAGTATTGTCCATCCACGGAAACGATGTACTTACATTACCATCGCAGGTAGTCAACTCAGATGCCTGCCAAATATGCTCTGGACCGCATCCTACAGACACGGCAACAGCAGCTCCAACGCCCCAAAGGCTCGTAGCCACAATGGCGATATTGCACAGCGTCATGGCATATTGATGGTTTGCCCGCCGGAACGCTCGTCTCAAGAACAAAACGACGGCGGTCTTGGCTATTGCCAGTGCGAGGATGTACAGGACGATGCTTGCTTGCAGTGCCTGATCTTGTCAGCGCCTGTCACTGTAGTCGAGCACATCTTCCACATGGTCACTCACCTTGCCATACCTAAGCTCAACAATTTTTTCGGTGGCTCGCGGCTGTGCTTTTGCGAATCCATGGAGGAGCGCATACACCATGCAGATCACATGACCAATTGCAATCAGCTGTGCTAGACCTGCAGCACCGTCGTCAGGACCCACCACTTTGAACTTGACAAAGCCGCGGACTAGTGTGGTCAAAGTCGTGTATGATAACAACAAGAATGTCACTATCCATACCGCCGCACTCTGATCCCGTGAGTCGAACAGAGCAAAGCGGACCATGTTTGACAAGGCGATTTCGGAAAAGGTTGATTGACCCAGTGAGAGACGGTAATTCGAAAGTTGATGCTGGAAGCAGTGTGAGTAACACGGGCCAGAGCGACGAACGATCTTACAAGTACTGTCGCCGCTGTCATCTCGTTTGTTGTCTCGTCTGAGTGTCGGTTCTGTACTTGGGTCCTTCGAAGGCAGACTTCAATTGATCAAACAGGCGAGCATAGTACTATAGCCATGGCTTTAGACGAGGCAAATGCCAGGACTCCATCGGCTCATCGGCCAATGGTGCACCAAGCGGCATCCATGTTCGCGGGGTCTTAGAGATTGACCATGGCTAGCGAGCACGCAGGGGAGTGGCGTAACGGTTGAACAACGCCATTTACACGGGCGAATGCTACTGTGGATGGTGCAGTATCAGCCGGTACTGTCGCGGTGAAGATCTGTTGACTAAGATAGATTGCATGTTATTGATGCATACGCCGCACGCGTCATGTATGTATGGAAGAGTGGAAGTGGAGCCCAGAAAGAAGTCGACAATGAGTACATGTACCTATACGGCCAATGGGGGAGTATTGCTAGCCCCCGGAAGGATTGCAGGGGGCGGCGGTGCAGAGCGGGTCCTGAAGCCTTCGGTTCCTTTTGGAGGCTCTCTCCCGAAGTCGTTGTTCCTTCATACAACAACATCCCCTTGGAGTTTTACCTTGATTCCACAATGCACCCAAATCCGCCAAAGTACAGCGATCGCTGGCTGGAGTTGTCAAGCGCTTGTTCGTTAACATGATCAGACACTTTTAGAAACTCCTCCGAAGGCTTTCTTGGCACAATATTCGCTTCATACCAACCCATGCCATCTGTGCCACTTAGCTGCATCCATATAATTAACCGAAGTCGCGACTCGAGAACTCGCCTGGTAAAGTCTTGCAGCTCGCTAGCATTCTCGATGTTGTATCCGAGGTTGATCATTGCCGCTGCTGCTGGAAGGCATCTCAAGTTTTCTTTTCGTCGGAGCTCTCAGCTCTTGTGTCTTACATTACACTCTCTTCTCACACCAACCGCAGTCAAGACTGCTCGAGCTCAAATCATGCCTCCCATGCTTGTTCCGAAGTATGGCGAACCGCCCTATCTTTCCAACGACGCCTACGAGATGAAGTCTCGTAGCGGCAAGAGGACCAACGAAGTAATTCTTACAGAAGAGAACGAAACCCAGTACAAGGGCGCGACTGCAAACGACCGGCAGGACATGGACCGACTGGGCAAAACGCAAGAACTAAGGGTAGGGCGCAACGCAACGACCTATCGCAGTTTAGGCATGACTAAGCGTCCTTCAGAGAAACTTCGGCTTCCTTTCAATCTTCGGGTATTCGCTGCTGCTGGGCAACGGATGGGTACTTGCGACAATCAGCCTGCTCTCTCCACTCTCGAATGGTGGATCGGCAGGTGGGATTTGGATGTTTCTAATCGTCATTGTCGGCATGACTTTTAGCACGCTGTCCATGGCCGAAATGGCAAGCATTGCACCTACAGCGTACGACAGAGTCCTGACGCCGCTACGAACAACGCATGACTGACATGATCATGTCTTACAGTGGTGGGCAGTATCATTGGGTTAGCGAGTTCGCGCCCAAGAGGCACCAGCAGTTCCTGTAAGCATTGTGCAGGATGAGCCACGAGACGGCTGCTGATCGATTTTCAGGTCTTACATCGCAGGTTGGCTGTCAGTGGTAAGTAGCAATGCGTTTGTTCTGACTCACAGTTTTCACAACTCCTACGTTACGTGATCGTGATACTAACATCATCCTAGTTAGGATGGCAGACAGCGTTGGTGGGGAGCGCTTATAGCGTTGGTCTCGCTGTGCAGGGGATGATCGCATTGAACAATCCAGGCTACACTGTGCCGTCCTGGCATGGTGTGGTGTTGACAATCGGTGCGGTGCTACTCACCATCATCTTCAACACAGTTGGGCTTCGCAAGCTTCCTGCCCTTGAAGGTGGCATGCTGGTGATACACGTATTCGCATTCATTGCTGTCTTCACCGTCTTGTGGGTAATGGGAGACAGAGCGCCAGCGTCCGAAGTCTTCACGGAATGGTCAGACCCGCAGGGCTGGGGATCGGTAGAACTTCCACACTCGCCAAACCGTGTTTGCTCGCTAACATGGACGCTTGCAGTATGGTGTAGCAACGCTCGTCGGATCGCTATCGGCCACCTCATCGCTACTCGGCAGTGACAGCGCTGGTACGTTGGTGCCTCCGGATCACTGAGATGAAGCTAACACTTACTCCCAGTACACCTCGGAGAAGAGCTAGTCGATGCGTCTTGGGTGCTTCCAAGAAGCATGCTTGCTTGTGCATCTGTGAATTACACTCTCACGTTCATTATGGTCATCAGTAAGCATGTTCCTCCAGGCTTCGACCGCTGCCTGTCGTGCAAGCTGACACAGTCGCAGCACTTATGGTCGTCAAAGGCGGCGACGTGGAGCAGCTCATCACGACGCCCTATGTACAGCCCTATGTGCAAATTGTAAGGACTGAATGCACATCGCGAGATAAGCGTTCGATGCTAACCTACGTTTACTTTCAGTTCTACAACGTGACGCAAAGCAAATCAGCGAGCACTGCATTGACAGCTCTCTTCTTCCTCCTAATGATATTTGGCCTCATAAACCAAGTCACCACCACGTCGAGACAGCTGTGGTCATTCGCCCGTGACGGAGGCTTGCCGTGGAGCCCTTGGCTAAGTCGTGTTCACCGAAGTAGGTGCATGAACTACGCGAACCGCCGTGGTGTGGCGCTTGATATTGAGTTTTACTGATGATAGCATAGGCTGGGATGTGCCTCTCAACGCAGTAGTAGTTACAATGGCCTTCTCGAGTAAGCTCGTCCCAGGCACTATACCGTGCGACAGAGGAAACCACGCTAATCCGATCTCAATAGTCGTCCTGAGCATGATCATACTCGGATCCCCAGTGGCATTCTTCACCCTTGGCTCGCTTTGCAACTCTGCCCTCTATGCCAGCTACATGCTATGCATCAGTTGCATGGTATCGCGCCGCTTTTCCGGCGAGCCGATGCCACCTTCGCGTTTCAACCTGGGTAAACGCTTCGGCCTCTTCTGCAACTTGGCGTGAGTTTCTTCATCACCTGGTAGACACTGTTTCGGCGTCACGCTCGCTCGCTTACTGACTTCTGCTTCTCATTGCTACAGTGCCCTCTCCTTCCAAGCCCCGCTATTCGTCTTCATGTTCTTTCCCGTTGCACCTTACCCTGATGCCGAAAACTTCAATTGGACTACAGCGGTCTTCCTCGTGGTTGTGCTTTGGGCTGTCGGGTATTATCATGTATGGGGTAAGCAAAAATATGCTGGGCCGGTCACATACGTCAAAAGACTAAGCTATTGATCCGTGTAAGCAAGAGAGACAAGGGATGTGGTTATCAAGACGCTGCACCGATGCAAATATCATCTACGGTGCAAAATTCCTCTCAAGCAGCATCTGTCCAACACCCAGCGCGGTGGATGTCATTCACGCGTGCATTGCAGTCGCTCCCATGTGTCGCAGTTGTGTGGCTGTTCCATCGATCGGTCGTCTGATTGCCGTCCTTTACATCGACCAAGCCGTGAGAATACCTACGGCTAACCCAGACAGTAGTTGAGAAACTCGATCAAGCTTGCCAGTCAGTCATATCGGGATCTGTGCCATGGTTTCGGATGGAAAGATGAGGGATCAAGTATCTAAGAGACAACCCCAACCCTGACCCTAGAAGTTTAAGCCAATGAGAGCCCGCGCTCGCTGCAACTCACCCCCGAAGTTCACTACCTTTCGATCACCTAAGGGACCGTCAGGCCAAGCACAACACAAACTTCAAAACACCGCTATATAAGCGCATGGCAACCTTACATAGAGAACACTTGCCAGGATGAGCGCCGAGATACTTCCAACACTATGGTGATGTATGTTTATCAAGCCATGGAGGAATGGTTTTTGGGCTTCATCTCCCAGGATCTGGCTGGCCTGCTTGGAAGCAGATCACCTTCACCAGGCGATTGAGATATAGCAGTTGTTCGAATCCAGATTCTGGGGGTTGAATGACCCCCGGACAATCAATCCATGCGGTCGAACGCCAAGAATTGCACGCAATTGACAACATGAGGACTAAACGATTGTTCGAGCAACAGAGACAGCGCGTTGAAATCACATGCATCCCGTTCAGAAAAAGCAACACTCCCCACCAATCAAAAACTTCAAGCCCTACGCCACGGTCAATTGCCCAGGCCTTGTGAAATAAATAAATCTTTGACTTCTCGCTTACAAGAATTGGTGTTTCGGGACACGGGAGATTATTTGTGGAAAGTTCAGTCGTGGAACTCGTGGCATTCCGAGTTGACGGTGGCAACGCGGCCAGCCTTGCTGGAAAGAGTGTTTGATTCCGCGTCTGTCTGTGAAGATGGCGTCTTGGCTTCAGGGCAGGCTTCGAGTGTCGTCCAATAATCGCTCTCCATGGTACGGCCGGCGGTGATCGCCGCCCCAGGAGATCTGTACGGAGTCTGTGCGTTGGTTCGATAGCCCGGTACGCGGAACCGCACGTCTTCACACTTACGGTTCACCTCCCAGTTCTCGGTCCTGCGAGAAAGGATGTGCTGATGCGCTGCCGGCATGAAGATTATCTTCCACTCCCGCACGTGGCGGCAACTCCACAATCATACTGATGATCCAGATCTTACACTTAGACATAGGGCAATGTGGATCTCGATACCTTGACATCGCCTTACTGGATGGAGATGTTGCACCATTCTTCTTCTCCAGCCGATGTTTACCAGAACCCCGCCCTCGCTTCTTAGGCACTAAGCACCTTCTACTCAGACACGAAACTTCTGTCAAACCATACCAGCCTATGGTCGAATCCGTCGTATAAGAAATTCAACCCGTCCAACTCACAGTACTCGAATTGGCAGCTCACACGGCACGGCGGAGTCGGGATCCTCGACAGCCCCGAGAGTGCGAAACGCGTCGCGAGTCAAGACCATGGTAGAATGGCTGTAACCGTTCCCTACTGGTGAATGGCACTCATCCTTTGCGGGGATCCCAGGGCTTCGGTGTCTAGATCGCATTGCAGTGCAAGCCATTAGGCTGACACTACGATGAGCCCGCATCCGAGCCGCGTGTGGCTGACAGTCAACTCAGCATTGGAGCCCGAAGGCTTAGTGTCTGGTGCTGGCTAGATTGCCATGTCACTGCATACATAAACACGCGAGCCTCCCAGGGCTGTTCACTTACCTCCGGCGCCATCACTTCACCTCTTGCGTGTGACGATCCACGCGGTCTGAACTTTCAGAATGGCGATTGACAGCAAGTACAACTTGTACTCCAGTCTGTGCATGAGCGATGTCGATCTTGGCAACACCATAGCACTACGCTTTCTTGACTGCCCTGGCATTGGGAAGCCTCACAGCAGCAACAGCCGTATCGAAAACCTCGCTCTCGCTTTCCTCGAGGCCAGCTGCGCTCTCCTCCGCACCAGAAGCGGCGTCGACAGTATCCTCGGCGGATCAACCAGACATGAATCCCCTTCAGGAAGCTCAGATCGCTTGCACGATGACCTACGCCTCCTTTCATCCACCTTCACCGACTTGGACAGATTCCTACTTAAAAGATCGATGGACGAACAAAAACAGAGCTTCAGCCTGTTCGGTCGCTCACGAGGTATCAACGCCGAGGCCGAGAAGATACACAAGGCTCTGGACCAAGGTCGGATAAAGCTGCAGATGACCATCAGCACGATGTTTCCCACGACCGATCTCGTTGTCGCAGACCCTGGAAGTGGCTACACTGATCTTCTCACCATCTTCGAAGCACGCCTGAAGAAGAAGAGCCCAAGCCATGTCGCGGTCGTCACTGCGGCTCTAACACGTCGGGATATCCCTACGGAGAAACCAATGCCGCCAGTACCATCTTTTGGTAGAATCGAGCCACAACACCAACGATCGCCGCCGATGTTCGAAAGCGACGACACAGCAAGTGTCTCGTTCTCAGATCTTGCCAAATACAGCCCGATGTCACCAGAACCTAGTGTGCGGATGTCACACTCTCACTCAGAGATGGCTGACGACATCACGTTGTCTGCGTTCAGGTTCAAGAGCATGGGTATGCCCTCGCCCTCGGCAGAGACGTCAAGCACAGATACGCACGACAGCGTCCTCTCAAACTCCACGAGACAAAAGTCAGACTACAGCACCATGCCAATCCGCGGTCCGAGAAATCTCCCAAGTGGAATGTCTCACACGCAAAAGGCTACACTGGTTCGTGCCGTACGTTCCAGGGATCACAGAGTCATCCAGCAGATTCTGGAATCCGGGACTGCACCCGACGGCGAGCCTGAGCACCACCTGCTCCACATAGCATTGTCTCACGGCGATCTTGACACCTTGCGACTGCTGCTTCGTTACGGCGCTCAAGGAGATGCACCAGATCGTGCTGGTCTGACACCGCTGTACGCAGCAACTCAAGCAATGTTCCTGGCGGGTGCACAGGTCCTTCTACAATACGGCGCGGACCCAAATCTGAGCGTGGGCGCTCATGGCGAGACCCCGTTTGCCGCTTCTCTGACTGAGGGCAAAGATCACTTTGCGCTCCTGTACATTGATAATGGTGCTCAAATCGACACCACTCTCGCGAACGGGAACACACCTCTCACCCAGGCCATAGAGACCGCGACCGATAGCGCCGTCGTCGAGCTGCTGCTCAACAAAGGCGCAGATCCAAACCGCAAGAACACGCACGGCGAGACAGCCCTGTTCAAAGCAATCAACGCCGATCGCTTGGACTATGTCAACGCTCTTCTCGCACACAACGCCAATCCTAACTTGCCTGGTCCCAAACACATGCTATGGCCTGCAGTACACAAGCTGGACATCCTTCAAGCCTTGTTGGAGAAAGGTGCCAATCTGAAGCTGGCCCCGGGCGTCTTGGAGCTTGCTACTTCCATCAACAGCATTGAAGCAGTGACGCTTCTGCTCCAACATGGTGCAGATCCGGATACCAAGAAGGATGGCATCTACACACCTCTGTGCTCGGCCATCCGCGACGACCGCGAAGTTCTGGTCGACTTGCTTCTGCAGGCCAAGGCAGATCCCAACTTGGCTGCGCTGGATTTCCCGACTGGCAAATGCGTCTCATACCATCGCCCTCATCTCCTTCACAAGATCCTGAGTGCTGGAGCAGATCCCAGACACCCCAAGGGATTGGTCGAAGCCTGCGTCGAGAGCAACGAAGCAGAGTGTCTGAAGATTCTGCTCAAGCACGGCGCAGACGTCAACGAGCGCGGCGCCTCAGGAAACACCGCCCTCACAACCGCCATCAAACACGGCGACCAAGCCATGATCGAGCTGCTGCTCCAAAACGGCGGCAATCCCGCCGTGCGCGGCCAAGAGTGGCCCGTCAACCTCGCCGTTGCCGAGCCCGCAATCCTCGCCATGCTCCTGCAACACATGAACACCAAGAACATCAACAAGGGAGCACTCGAGCGCGCCGTCATGGCCGATCAGCTCGAGAGCGTCAAGATGCTGCTCGCCAAGGGCGTTGATGTTGAGGACCGCAACGGCGGCGTCTTCAGCGCCCTCACCACTTCCATCCGCGAAGACCGCAAGGCCATCTTCACTTTCCTCCTCGACGAGGCCGGCGCGGACCCGAACTCCCCCGGCGAGCACCTGCCAATCATCAAAGCCATCCGCAGGCACCGCGCGGACGACTTGTACTACATCCGCCACCTGCTCGAGCGCGGCGCGGACATGAACCTCATGTACCGTGGCTGGAACGCTGTTTTGCAAGCTCTGGAGAACGGCGAGACGGAGGTGTTCAAGTTGCTCGCCGAGTCTGGAAACCCGGACTTGGAAGCCCAGGACGAGAACGGGAGGACTGTTCTCGATATGATGCAGGAACGCGGCATGCGTGAGGAGCTCCAGATTTTACTTGAAGGGAGCTCGGGGACTGCTGAAGTGAGGGATGCGCTTAGCCGCTTGAGGCATTTGGTGGAAGAGTAATGAGATCTGTAAAGATGTTGGGATGGGTGTTTTCTTCTTTGGATGGGCGAGGGTTGGGGTTTGGTGCGATGCTTTGAGATACCATTTTCTTTTGTCTCTTGTCGTATACGATGTCATGGGGAGCTTGTCATGAGTTTGGGCGGGTTGGTAATAATATGATATGTATAACGTCCTGTTGTTCATCATTCATCTAGTAATCCAAGTAAACACGATGTACTGTTGCTAAAACCTGGCAATCCAATAAAAAAAACCACATACACCCCAGGGACCCGGACAAGAAACGCAAATGCAAAGAATAACTGCTGCCTCGTCATTCATCGCATCTCGGAAGCCAAGGCCAAAGCTGCTAGAAGAACGAGATCCCAGCGAAATGTAACATCAAAAGACACAGCAGAGCGGTAGTGATCGACGTCTTGTTGTCACTCTTTGCAAACATTCTTGTGAGCCCACTAATCGTTTGCCAAATGGTCAACCGGTCAGCAAAAGTTTGAGGAGCGGCTTGCGGCGCTGAGATAGCCACATGTAGTACCGAGCTCGCTACGATACCCGGTGGATCGACAGGCGAGGGAGCGTTCGTCCCAATGGTGTTGCGAGTCGGATCCAGGACCGAGGGTGCTGGTCCGGGGTCGGGCAAGGCCCCAGCGCTGGCCGTGGTGAGATCTGGCAGGTGAAGATCAGGCATGGGTACCACACCAGTAGCGGCTTGAATGGGTGCAGGTTCGGTTGTTGATGTGTCCAGAGGAGTGTAGTTGCATCCGCCATGTCCACATGGCGTTTGTGCAGTGCAGTGTGAGGTGTTGCCGCAGCCAGGCCACTCGGCCCAGAATTTCTTCCATCTGACTCGAGCGTCACTCAGAGCGG
>Ga0265798_10002407_pt1 | contig 27722 bp, 7 predicted proteins | sample P3T30metagenome_FD_192430 | JGI IMG/M metagenome (GOLD analysis project Ga0265798, IMG submission 192430) | Plant litter microbial communities from East Loma Ridge, Irvine, California - P3 T30 | ecosystem: Environmental > Terrestrial > Plant litter > Unclassified | place: USA: California...
CTTGCAGCAGCAGCCGCTCGGCTTTGTCGGGCCGGCCCTGCGCAGCGCCCCCGCCAGCACGGCCACGCTCGGCACGGCCTTGGTGGCCCCCGCCGGCTTGGTGCAGGCCAAGGAATCCGACATCTTCCATCCGGGCACGCCTGGCGGCACGCTCACCATCAGCGGCACTACCTACCTGCTGAGCAAGGTGCTGCCCAGCCTGCCCCCGCTCTTCAGCTCGCTCAGCGCCACCGACCAGGACAACCGCCGCCAGCTGCTGGCCGCCATCCACGCCGGCACGCCGCTGGGCACGCCCAGCTTCGTCAATACCCTCGTGAGCGAGGCGTATTATGTCCTGCCCCTGCTGCTGGCCCAGGAGCTGATGCGCAGCCGCAACTACGAGCTGGCCCTGCACTACTTCCGCCTGGTGTATGACTACACCCAGCTGGCGGCCCCCGCCGCCACCCCCGACCCCAAGCGCCTGGTGTACCCCGCCCTGCTCACCCCGGGCCTGGCCTCGTATGCCCAGGATAAGGTGCTGGCCTGGCTCCAAAACCCCCACAACCCCTACACCCTGGCCGCCCTGCGCCCCGATGCCCACCTCCAGTACGTGGTGATGAGCGTGGTGCGCTGCCTGCTGGCCTACGCCGACACCGAGTTCACGACCGACACGGCCGAGTCGGTGCCCCGCGCCCGCAGCCTCTACGAGCTGGCCGCCCGCCTGCTCAAGCAAGACATCACCCAGTACGCCGTGCCGGATACGGCCAGCCTGCTCGACCCCTACGATGCCCTCGTGGGTGCCAGCTGGCGCTCCGAGTGGCTGGCCCTCAAGGGCGTGCTGGCCCGCGTGAACCAGCGCCAGGTGCTCGACCAGGTGCTGTGGCAGGCCCCCGTGTCCGACTTTGCCGGCAACACCGGCGCGGGCCTGCGCTGGCTCTTTGCCGCCGCCAAGAAGGGCACCATCCCCTGGGATGCCCTCTTCGACCAGGCGTGGCGCCTCGTCAACGGCCAGCTCGCCAGCCTGCCGCTGGGCTACGTCACCCTGAGCGTGGCCCAGGATGCCGCCCGGCCCAACCTGGCCCTGGGCACGCCCGTTATCCCCGGCGGCCCGGTGGTCGCGGCGGGCACGGTGCGGCCCTACGTGCCGTTTTTGGCCGCCAATTTCTGCGTGCCCACCAACCCCGTGCCGTTTGCCCTGGCCTTGCAGGCCGAGCTTAATCTGTTTAAGATTCGCTCGTGCCGCAACATCGCCGGCATCCAGCGCGAGCTGGAGCCCTACGCCGCCGCCACCGACAACACCACCGGCCTGCCCACGCTCAACGCCAGCGGCCAGCTCGTGCGCTCGGCCCGCCTCGTGGTGCCCGCCACCCAGTACCGCTACGCCTTCATCATCGAGCGCGCCCGCCAGCTGGTGGCCCTGGCCCAGCAAACCGAAAGCACCCTGCTCTCGGCCCTCGAAAAACGCGATGCCGAGGCTTACAACCTGCTCAAGGCCCGCCAGGATATCGCCGTGAGCCAGGCCACCGTGCAGCTCCAAACCCTGCGCGTGACCGAAGCCGAAGACGGCGTAGACCTCGCCAACCTCCAGTTGGAGAAAGTCGAAATCACCGAAGAGCACTTCGCTGAGCTGCTCGACGGCGGCCTCAGCGAGTGGGAAATCGCCCAGATGGTAGCCATTGGGATATCTGGGGCTATGAAGGCGCTGGCGGCCTTGTCTAAAGCCGGCAATTTATTCGATGTAGTATTTTCTGGAGGCAGCAATATCGCAGGTGCTGGCTTTCAGGCTATTGCCGCAGTAGCCGATGCTACTGCCTCCATTGCCGGCCTGCAAGCCGGCTACGAGCGGCGCGAGCAGGACTGGCAGTACCAGCGCACGCTGGCCAAAAAGGATATTCAGCTCACCAAGCAGAGCATCAAGATTGCCGGCGACCAGGTGCGCATTCAGGGCCAGGAAAAGCGGATTTCGCAGCTCCAGCTCGACCACTCGCAGGCGGTGCTCGATTTCCTGACCACCAAATTCACCAACGCCGAGCTCTACGACTGGATGAGCCGCATCCTGGAAACGGCCTACGGCTACTTCTTGCAGCAGGCCACGGCCACGGCGCGCCTGGCCGAGCAGCAGCTCGCCTTCGAGCGCCAGCAGGTGCCGGCCGGCATTGTGCAGGCCGACTACTACTCCGACCCCGCCGACGACGTTACCAGCGCGGGCCTCTCCACGGGCAGCACCAGCACCAGCCGCAAGGGCCTCACCGGCTCGGTGCGCCTGCTCCAGGACCTGACCCGCCTCGACGAGTACGCCTTCGAAACCAACCGCCGCAAGCTCCAGCTCAGCAAGACTATCTCGCTGGCCCAGAGCTTCCCCACCGAGTTTGTGCGCTTCCGCGAAACGGGCATCGTATCCTTCGCCTGCCAGCCCGAGTGGTTCGACCAGGATTTCCCCGGCCAGTACCTGCGCGTGGTGCGCCGGGTGCGCACCTCCGTCATCGCCCTCGTGCCGCCCGTTGAGGGCATCAAGGCTCGCCTGAGCACGGCCGGCACCTCGCACGTGACCGTGGACGGCACGCCCTTCCAGACGCTGGCCCTGCCCCGCGCCCAGGAGGCGGTGGCCCTCACCTCGCCCCTCAACGCCACCGGCCTCTACGAGCTTGATACCCAAAACGAGCTGCTGCTGCCCTTCGAGGGCCTGGGCGTGGATGTGCCCTGGCAGTTTTCGATGCAGCCGGCCAGCAACCCCGGCCTCGACTACTCGGCCGTGGCCGACGTGCTCATCACCCTGGATTACAGCGCCCTGGAAAGCGCCGACTACGCTCGCCAGGTGGTGCAGCAGCTCGGCACCGAGCGCCGCCAGGTGGTGGCCCTGAGCCTGCGCGACCGCTTTGCCGACCAGTGGTACGACCTGCACCACGCCGAGGAGCTGGAGGCCGCCGACCAGTACCGGGCGCGCCTCACCCTCACCGCCGCCGACCTGCCGCGCCACCTGCGCAACGCCACCGTCAGCCAGCTTTCGCTCTACGTGGATGCCCCGCTTGACGACGCCACCGACCCCACCGCCCCTAGCCCCGCCTTCACCGACCGCAGCCACCTAGAGCTGCGCCTCACCCGGGGGGCAGGCGTGGGCGGCGCCGCCTTCACCAACCAGTACGGGCTCATCAGCACCCGCACCGGCACCGGCGCCGGCCCCCTCTACACCGGCAACGCGGCGGCCCTGGTGCCGCTGCTGGGTGCCGCCCCGGCCGGCGACTGGGTGCTCAGCATTGCCCCCGGCCGCCTGCGCGAGCGCCTGGCCGCCGGCCTCGTCAACGACATCTACCTCATCCTGGAGGTGGAGGGCGATGCCCCCGCCTACGTGCTCTAGGCATTCATTTTCAACTCACTACTTCGTTTTACCGCCGCTGCTTTTATGAGCTTTCTCACTAATCTCGACCTACGCCAGGCCCTGACGGATGCTGTGCGCAGCGGCGGGCAACAGGGCCTGACCACCGCCCAGGACCTGCGCGATTTTATGGCCCTCCTGCTCAATGAGCTGGAAGCCGCCGCGGCCCACCCGCCCGCCGCCGCCGAGGTGGTGCACCTGGCGGGCGCCGAAACCATCACCGGCCTCAAAACCTTTACCGGCGATGTGCTGGTGGGCAACGGCCAGGACGGCAGCGGCCTCAAAATCCGCAAGCCCGCCGGCGACGGCTACCAGCGCCTGCTCGACGTTACCAACGTGGACCGCCCCAACTCCATCAACTTCGGGGCCGTGGGCGAGGGCGGCGACCTGCGCTACCACGGCACCACCCACCGCTGGCTAGCCAATGGCGGCGGCGCGGCCCGCATGCTGCTCGACGAGCAGGCCAGCCTCACGGTGGTGGGCGCGGTGCGCGCCGCCGCCTTCGTGGGCGATGGTGCCCAGCTCACGGGCCTGGTGGCCCGGCCCACGCTGGAGTTCGTCTTCGGCAGCGGCTACGCCGACAGCTACACCGCCACCTGCGGCCAGGGCCAGGCCGGCCACTACACCGGCCAAACCGCCAGCAACGTGGCCCAGGTCAGCTACGTGCGCAACGGCGCCGAGCCGCTGGCCCTGCCCTTTACCCTGGCCGCCGGCGACACGCTGGCCGTGGCCATCACCCGCGCCGAGGCTGGCCGGCCCGCCGTGCTCAGCCTGCTAGCTGCGTAGCATGGGCCGGCACACTACCTACTTCAGCACCGCGCCGGCCGCGTTTGAGCCGGCCAGCTTTTTGCGCACCGGCGGGGCCAGCGGCCTGCGCGTACCGGCCATTGCCGGGGCGGTGGCGGTGGCCTTTTGGCTGCGCGCTACCGACACCCAGCAGTACGGCTCCTTCCTGGTCGATTTTCGCACGCACGGCACCGGCTACTGGTGGGCGCGCAATGCGCCGGCCGGTATCACCCAGGGCGTTATCGACGGGGTAGCCACCACGAGCTACGTGGGCGTTTTTGCCCCCGGCTGGCACAAGGTCTACCTCGAATTTGCGACCCTCGACCAGGCTTTTTACCTGCTCTGCCGCTACACGGAAACCGAGTTTTTCTTCCCCAGTGACGTGGCCGATATCACCTTCTACGGCCGCCCGTTTACGGCCGTGGAGCTGGCCCAGGCCACCGGCCCGCTGCCCACCGACGGCGTGCTGGCCCGCTACCGCCACCTCACGCCCAGCCGCACCGGCGTGGCCGACGCCACCGGGCGCTGGCCCGCGCTAGCCATCATCGGCGAGCCGCTGGCCGGGGCGCCGCCCGTGGTGTGGGCGCGCCAAGACGAGCCGGCCAGCTTTTTGCGCAGCGCCGGGGCCAGCGGCCTGCGCGTGCCGGCCATTGCCGGGGCGGTGGCGGTGGCCTTTTGGCTGCGCGCTACCGACAACGGCCAGCCGGGCCGGTTTGTGGTCGATTTTCGGACGCACGGCGCCGGCTACTGGTGGAACTACACCCAGGCGGCCGGCCTCACGAGGCACCTCATCGACGGGCTGTCTACCACCACCTACGCGGCCCTTTTCACCCCCGGCTGGCACCAGGTTTACCTCGAATTTGCCACCCTCGACCAGGCGTTTCACCTGCTCTGCCGCTACACGGAGGACGAGTTTTTCTTCCCCTGCGACGTGGCCGATATCACCTTCTACGACCGCCCGTTTACGGCCGCCGAGCACGTCGCCGGCCCGCTGCCCACCACCGGCGTGCTGGCCCGCTACCAGGCCCTCACGCCCAGCCGCACCGGCCTGGCCGATGCCACCGGCCGCTGGCCCGAGCTAGCCATCCTCGGCGAGCCGCTCACGGCCTTTGCCGGCGCCGCGCTGCTCGCCGGCGATGCTGCTTAGCCACGGCTAGCCAGGCGCTTACTGCCGCTTGGCCCCGGTTTTTTTCGCGTTTCTCTCCCCTTTTTTCTGGCGCCGCCTGGGCCCGCCGCTACTTCTCATGAGCTTTCTCACCAACCTTGACCTGCGCCAGGCCCTGGCGCAGGCCGTGCGCAGCGGCGGGCACAACGGCCTCACTACCGGCCAGAGCCTGCGCGAATTTTTGGACCTCGTGCTCGATGAGCTGGAGGCCGAGGCGGCCCAGCCCGCCCCCGGCGGCGGGGCCGGCCCCGGCGACAACCTGGGCAACCACACCGCCACCCAGGCCCTCGACCTGGCCGGCCACCCGCTGGTGAGCGGCCCCGGCCCGGTGCGCGTGCGCGGCTACGCGGGCACCCCCAGCACGGTGGGCGTGCTGAACCTGACCGGCACCGACCGCTTTGGCCAGGCGCTGTCCTTGCAGCCGGCGGGGCCGGGCTACGCGGGCCTGCTGGGTATTGCCTACAAGGCCGATGGCGACTTTGGCGAGGCCTTCATGACGGGCGTGCGGCTGGCCGATAACCGGCCCACCCACTTCCTCATCAGCAACTCGGCCGGCACTACGCTGCTCGCCCTGCTGCCCGATGGCCGCCTGGGCCTGGGCACCGAGGCCCCCACCGAGCGCCTCGAAGTAGCCGGCACCGTGAAGGCCACGGCCTTCGTGGGCGATGGCTCGCAGCTCACCAGCCTGCCCAGCAGCCCGCGCGGCCGGGCCACCGGCCCGGCCGCTACCCAGCTCACGGGCAGCACCGACCCCCAGCCCCTGAAGCTGACCACGGCGGCCGGCACCGGCTACGACGTGAACACCGGCCGCTACGCCTCGGGCCGCGCCGGCCTGCACATCTTCACCGTGGGCCTGGAGGTAAACAATACCTCGGTAGGGGGCGAAATGTACATCGCCTTGGTTGTCAGCGGCGCGCGCTACCTGGTATTGCAGCACTGGCAGCACGCCCGCGTGGGCTACGGCGGCGGGGTGGGCTACGCCGAAGTGGAGCTGAGCGCCACCGATTACGTGGAAATCATTTTCGTGCACGACAACGGCGGCCAGCCCTACCAGGTGCTCGCCGAAGACTACCGCACCTTCTTCACCGGCCGCTGGGTGAGCGCCTAGCCGCGCCTGGCCGGCCCCCAGTTTCTGCGCCCAGCCGCCGCGGCGGGCCTTAGTACATAGAGTAAAAAAAGTATTTTTTTAGGTAAGTAGTTATGAGTGACAAATCGGGCGCCGGCGCCATTTCCCTGCCCAAGGGCGGGGGGGCCGTCACGGGCATGGGCGAAAAATTCTCGCCCGACCTGTTTACCGGCACGGGCAATTTTTCGGTGCCGCTGGCCTTGCCGGCCGGCCGCAACGGGCTCCAGCCCGAGCTGACGCTGGGCTACAGCACGGGCGGCGGCAACTCGGCCTTTGGCCTGGGCTGGAACCTGGGCGTGCCCGGCGTGCAGCGCAAAACCAGCAAGGGCATTCCGCGCTACGACGACGGCCAGGACGTGTTTATCCTCTCCGGGGCCGAGGACCTCGTGCCCCTGGCCCGCACCGACCTCTTCGATGCCCAGGTGCCGGCCCAGCCCCTGGGCCACCGCGTGCAGTACCGGCCCCGCACCGAGGGCCTGTTTGCCCGCATCGAGCACTACGTGTACCGCGACGGCCGCAACTACTGGCAGGTGCGCAGCAAAGACGGCCTCACCAGCTACTACGGCTCTGAAAACGAGCCCATTACCCTAGCCGACCACGCGCCCAACCCGGCCAACCCGGCCGTGCTCACCGACCCGCTGTACCCGGCCAACGTCTTTGCCTGGCACCTCACGCGCACGGTCGATGTATTTGGTAATGAAATTATTTATGAATATGAGCGCGAAATAAACCTCACCGGCCCGCACCAGTTCACCCAAACCTACCTGCGCCGCCTGCGCTACGCCGACTACCTGGGCGCGGCCCCCGCCGCCGGCCCGGCGCCCCGGCGCTACCTGTGCAGCGTGGAGCTAGCCTACGCCGCCACCCGCCCCGACCCGTTTTCGACCTACGACAGTGGCTTTGAGCAGCGCACCACCCGCCGCTGCACGGCCCTGCACACCTACACCCACCCCGAAACCGCCGACCTGCCCGCCGGCCACCCCGCCGGCACCGACCCGCTAGCCGGCCCCGCCCCCCAGCGCGACCCCCGCCGCAACGGCAACCGCGTGGCCGTCAAGAGCTATCACCTGAGCTACGCCGACCAGGACGAGGCCGCCGACCAGGCCCTGAACGCGGCCTCGCTGCTGCACCAGGTGCAGGTGGTGGGCCACGATGCCGGCCAGCAGCCCGCCACCGAGCTAATGCCGCCGCTGGAGTTTGGCTACGCGCGCTTTGCGCCCGACTTGCAGCGCTTTTTCCCGGTGACGGGCGAGCTGCCGGCCACCTCGCTGGCCAATGATAACGTGGAGCTACTCAGCATCTTCGGCAATGGCCTGCCCGACCTCGTGGAGCTGGGCACCGGCCAGCCGCGCTACTGGCGCAACCTGGGCCAGGGCCGCTTTGCCCGGCCCCGGCCCATGCCCGACGCCCCAGGCGGCCTGCTGCTGGCCGACCCGGAGGTGCAGTTTATCGACGCCAACGGCGATGGCAAGCCCGATTTGCTGGTCAACCGGCCGGGGCTGGCGGGCTACTTTTCGCTCAACCACCGCGGGCAGTGGGACCGCCGCTCGTTTCGGCGCTTTCGGCAGGCGCCCAGCTTTAGCCTCGCCGACCCTGAGGTGCGGCTGCTCGACCTCGACGGCGATGGCGTGACCGACGTGCTGCGCAACGGCAGCCGGCTCGAATATTTTTACAACGACCCCGAGCAGGGCTTCGTGGCTAGCCAGCAGGTGGCTAAGGGCCAGCTCAGTAGCTTTCCCAGCGTCAGCTTTCAGGACCCGCGCGTGCGGCTGGCCCACTTGTGCAGCGGCTTGCAGTGCGTGGCCATGGTGCACAACGGCCGGGTGGAATACTGGCCCAACCTGGGCCGGGGCCGCTGGGGCCAGCGCCTCACCATGACCAACAGCCCGGTGCTGCCCCGGGGCTACAACCCGGCGCACATCTTGCTGGGCGACGTGGACGGCGACGGCCTCGACGACTTCATCTATGTAGAGAATAACAAGCTGACGCTCTGGCTCAACCAGAGCGGCAATGGCTGGTCGGCGCCCATCGAAATCACCGGCACGCCGGGCCTCACCGATGCCTCGGCCGTGCGCCTTGTGGACCTGCTGGGCACCGGCGTGGCCGGCGTGCTCTGGACCCGCGACGCCGCCGCCGTGGGCCGCGCCCAGCAGTATATGTTCCTGGACCTCACGGGCCGCGTGAAGCCCTACGTGCTGCACCAGATGGACAACCACCTGGGCGCCCTCACGCGGGTGGCCTACGCGCCCTCTACCCGTTACTACCTGGCTGATTATCAGCAGCCCGCCACCCGCTGGCAAACGCCCCTGCCCATGCCCGTGCAGGTGGTGGCGCACGTGGAGGTAATCGACCGCCTCTCGGGCGGCAAGATGACGACCGAGTACAGCTACCACCACGGCTACTGGGACGGCGGCGAGCGCGAGTTTCGGGGCTTTGGGCGCGTGGACCAGCGTGATACGCAGTCCTTTGCGCAGTATAACTCCGACGGCCTGTTTGCCGCCGACGACCTGACGCGGGTGCGGGTGCCGGGCGATTTTTCGAGCAAGCACTACGACAGCGCCCAGTTTAAGACCGATACCCTGGTGGTGGTGCCGCGCCTGGCGGCGCTGGCCGCCGCCCCGCCGCCCGCGCTGCGCAAGGGCGACTTTATTCTCGCCGACTTTGGGGCTGATTTCCTGGTGAATACCGCCGCCCTGGCCGGCCCGCTGGTGGGCGGCGTGCTGCCGGTGGCCGCTACCGACTTTGCCCCGCCCCTGGAAACGCGCACCTGGTTTCACCTCGGCCCGGTGGGCGACGGCACCGGCGAGTGGCAGGAGCTGGACCTGAGCGCCGAGTACTGGGCCGGCGATGCGCCGCTGCTCACGCGCCCGGCCACCATGCGCGATTTGCTGCGCCGCCTGCCCCGCCGCCACCGCCGCGATGCCATCCGCGCCCTGCGCGGCACCTCGCTGCGCACCGAGCTGTACGCCCTCGACGGCACCGCCCGCCAGCACCGCCCCTACACCGTCACCGAGAGCCTGCCCGGCCTGGCCCAGGTGCGCGGCCTGGCCCCCACCGAGGCCGGCCTGCTCGATACCTGGCTAGCCTTCGACGGCGCGCCCACTGCCCCATCCAGCCGCCAGGCCATTGACTACCTGGGTGATAAGCCGATTTTCTTTGCCCACGGCCTGGGGCAGCGCACCACCCAGTGGGAGCGCGGCGCCGACCCCATGACCCAGCTCTCGTTTACGGCCGACTACGATGCCTACGGCCAGGCGCGGCGCCAGCTCAGCCTGGCCCTGCCCCGCGGCTGGGACCGCACCGCCGCCCCCGGCGTGGCCGGCTCGCTCCTGAGCCTGGGCCTGAGCACCCACGCCGGCTACCCCGCCGGCGCCACCCGCAACGCCCACGACACGGCCCGCCAGTACCTAGTAGACCGCGCCAGCAGCAGCACCTCCTGGGAAATAAAGGCCACCGCCCCCGACCTCGACACCTTCGCCCGCCAGTACCCCGGCGAGCCCGCCTTCGACTGGCAAGCCCTGGTGGCCGAGGGCCTGGCCGCCACCGGCCGCCTGCCCCGCGAGCTGCTAGGCCACGCCGTGCAGTACTACGACGGCCCGGCCTTCCAGGGCCTGGGCTTCAACGAGCTGGGCAAGTACGGCGCCCTCACCCGCGCCGAGGTGTTACTGCTCACGCCCGACATCATCCAGCGGGCCTACGGCGCCACGCCCCTGCTGCTCCAGCCCGGCCAGCCGGGCGCCTGGCCCGCCGAGTACCCGGCTGCCTTCCAGGCGGCCTACGCCGCCGCCTACCCGGCCGGCGCGGCCGGCTACCACCTCGGCACTCCCGCCGAGCCCGAGCTGCTGCCCGGCGGCTACTACCAGCGCGCCGAGCGCCGCTGCTACGACTTCCAGGCTAGCTCCCCGGCCGCCGCACCGGCGCGCGGCCTCGCCGTGGCCATGCTCGACCCGCTCGGCGACGCTGCCACGGCCCTGGCCACCGGCACCCGCGTGAGCCGCGTGGAGTACGATGCCTACGCCCTGCTGCCCGTGCGCACCACCGACGCGCTGGGCCACCGCACGCAGGCGCAGTACGACTACCGCCTGCTGCAAGCCCGCTTCGTCACCGACCCCAACGACAACCGCACCGCCTACGGCTTCTCGCCCCTGGGCCTGCTCCACGAAACCGCCCTGCTCGGCAAGGAAAACGCGGGCGAAGGCGACCTCAAAAACGAGTACCAGCCCGCCACCGCCACCCGCCCGGCCGTGCCGCTGGCCTACGTGGCCAGCACCTGGCTGGAGTACGATTTCTTCGCCTTTGCCCAGCGCGGCGAGCCCTGCTGGGTGCGCACCACCCAGCGCGAGCAGCACTACGCGGTGAGCAAGGCCAGCGATACCCTCGTTAAAACCGAGTATAGCGATGGCTTCGGGCGCCTGCTCCAAACCCGCGCCCAGGCCGAGGAGGTGCTTTTCGGCGACGCCACCTTTGGCGGCAGCGGCCTGCCCGCCGACCCCCAAGCCCAAAACGCCCCCGCCGTGGGCCAGCGCAACCTCGACCCCGACCAGCCCAACGTGGTCGTCAGCGGCTGGCAAGTGTATGATAATAAGGGCCAAGTAGTAGCCAAGTACGAGCCCTTCTTCAGCACCGGCTTCGACTTCGTGCTAGCCGATGCCACCGCCAAGGGCCAGCGCGTGCAAATGCGCTACGACCCGCGCGGGCAGGTCATTCGCACCATCAACCCCGACGGCTCGGAGCAGCGCGTGGTATACGGCCGGCCCGGCCCGCGCGGCCTGGCCTACCTGGCCGAGTTTGCGCCCACGCCCTGGGAAACCTACTCCTACGACGCCAACGACCTGGCTTCGCTCACCCACTTCGGTCAAAACCGGGCTCCGGCCGCCCACGCCTTCACCCCCCAAAGCAGCCGCATCGACCCGCTGGGCCGCGTGGTCGAAACCCACGACCGCCTCGAAGCCGCCACCCCCGGCGGCCCGCTCACGGAGGTGGTGATGCAGTATGAGTACGACCTCCGGGGCAACCGCACCCGGGTGATTGATGCGCTGGGCCGCGAGTCGTTCTTCCACGTCTACGACCTCAAAGCAGGTGGTAAAGACAGCGGGGCTAGCGTGCTATATACCAAGCACCTTGATGGGGGCGAGCACCGCTCTCTGCTCAACGGTGCGGGCCAGCCTCTGCTCGGCACCGATGCCAAGGGCGCCCTCACCCTGCACGCCTACGACCAGCTTAGCCGCCCCACCGACGCCTGGGCCCGCGACCAGGCCGGCGAAAGCACCACCCGCCGCCAGCACCTTGTGTACGGCACCGATGCTACCCAGAACACCAACGGCCAACTCGTGGAGCACTACGACGAGGCTGGCCGCCTGCGCCTGCTGGCCTTCGACTTCAAGGGCAACGTGCTCGAAAAAAACTGGCAAGTAGTAGCCGATGAGGTCTTTACCAATCAGTGGAAGCTAGCTGCCGACCAGAACTGGGCTAGCCTGCCCACGGGCTTTAATCGCCACTGGGACGACCTGAGCCCCGCCAGCGCCGCCGCCCGCCTGGCCCCGCGTCAGTACGTGACCACCACCGCCTTCGACGGGCTGGGCCGCGCCACCCAGCTCACGCTGCCCGCCGAGCCCGGCCGGGGCGAGGCCCGCTCCGTGCTGCGCCCCACCTACAACCGCGCCGGCGCGCTGGCCCAGGTGAGCCTCGATGGCGAGGTGCTCATCCGGCAGCTCGCCTACAACGCCCGGGGCCAGCGCCTGCTGCTGGCCCGTGGCAACGGCCTGCTCACGCGCTACGCCTACGACGAGGTGATGTTTCGCCTCCAGCGCCTGCGCACCGAGGGCTACGATGCCCAGGACCTAACCTTTACGCCCCGCTCGGGCAGCACCCGCCAGGATACCGGCTACGCCTACGACCTGTCGGGCAACATCACCGCCCTCACCGAGCGCGCCCCCCAAAGCGGCGTGGCCGGCACCGACGAGCTCACCCGGGGCTTCACCTACGACGCCCTCTACCGCCTGCTCACCGCCACCGGCCGCGAAAACCAGCCCACCGCCGCCCGCCCCTGGCAGGAAAGCACCCGCGCCGACGGCCCCGCCAGCACCACCGCCTACACCCAGCGCTACAGCTACGATAAGCTGGGCAATATCCAGCAGCTGCGCCACCAGGGCGCCAACAGCGCCGACTCCTTCACCCGCACCTTCGACTACGGCGCCGGCACCACCAACTACCTGCAAAAGGTAGACCTGGCCGGCGCCCAGGTAGCCTACCAGTACGACGCGGCCGGCAACGTAGCCCAGGAAAACGACTCCCGCCATTACCAGTGGGACGCCGCCGACCAACTCCGCCAGTTTGCCACCTGGACCGGTACCGGCACCGCCCCCACCCTGCTGGCCTACTACCTCTACTCCGGCGGCCAGCGCGTCAAAAAAATTACCCAAACTGGGGGAAACACCTGGCAAGTAACAGTATACGTGGCCGATGGCTTCGAGCACCGCTACGAAGTCAGTAACGGCACCCACACCGGCGAGCAAACTCAGGTAGCCATGCTCGACGGGCAGCACCGCCTCTACCAGCGCCGTAGCGGCGATGCTCTGGGCGACCAGCGCCCCGACCGGCTCTACGCCCTCGACGACCACCTGGGCAGCGCCGCCGCCTACACTACTGCCAACGGCCAGCTCGTGAGCCGCGAGGAATACTACCCCTTCGGCGAAACTAGCTTCGGCAGCAGCGCTAAGCAGCGCTACCGTTTCTGCGGCAAGGAGTTGGATGAGGAAAGTGGACTCTACTACTATGGCATGCGCTATTACGCAGCGTGGCTTTGCCGCTTTGTGAGTGTGGACCCGCTAGCGGCAAAATATGCTTACTACACCCCCTACCAGTACGCTGGTAATAAGCCTATTATTTCTGTTGACATTGACGGCCTGGAAGGCAGCAACGATACTGGCCAGCAAACCACGCAAACTCAACCCGTGAACGGTGGTCCATTAGGTGAAGTGGTTGTAACCGGTCACCCAAAGCCTACCCTACACCAACCTGGTGCTGTTGGAGGTAACACTAAAGCTAGCTTGGGCTCGGGTACTAAAGTTGCCCTAATTGGGACAACAGCTGGGATTGGCTTGGGGGCTCTTCTTACGGAAACAGCGACAGCAGGCGCTGGAGCTAGTGTGGCTACTGGGCCAGGAGCACCGGTTGGGCTTATAATAACTGGCATTTTGCTGGCAGTCATTGTTATTAGCTTTCTTATTGAATCACATCAAGCTAGCTATAAGCAGAGAGCGGAAAATTTAAAAGATTATAACGAAGAGCTAGAAACAAAAGGTGCTATTACTACAGACCCAGCGATTATAGCTCCTGATACCACCACTGATAAAAAAGCCGATAGAGAGGACCTACAATGGATTACCTACACTTTTGTAATCAAAGCTGGCACCAAATACACTATCAAGAAGGGTCCTAGGAAAGGAGAAGAAGTCGACATTGGTGGTAGAGTATATTCGGGAAGAACTTCTGGCCCTGCCGATGGCGACCCCGAGGACATTGTATTATCTAGTCGCTACCGAGGAGATAAGGACAAGTTCGCGTGGTTTGTAGAGGGCTCTTTGGATATAGACAAGCATATGGTCGGTCCTGAAGGTTACCTTGCAATTAGGGGACGCGAACAGCAACTCATTGACCACTGGGGCAAGGCTATTGCGGATGATGGTACTTCTGGCAATCCAATCCGTGGAGTGGGAAAAGATAATCCAGCCGGTCGTATTTTCCATTTCTTTTCCAACAAAAACTTTACTCCGCCAAAGGCCAAATACACCGGCAACTAACCTTATGCATAAAAAAACGGTCAGCCATAGAAAGTTGGTACCTAAACTACAGCCTGGTTCTGTTGTAGAGATTATACTTGCCCCAGGCTACTATACTTACGCTCGCAAGGCAGAAGGTCTAAGTAGCTTCGCATTTTACGATATTCTATCTGAGGAACCCTTGACTGATTTAGCTAAGTTAGTCCAACAACCTATATTACTTACTGTGCCAATGCTGATGCCAGAAGCCACCAAATGGCCTGTAATTGGTTGCTTGCCTTTGCAGGCAGGATGGACGGGGCAGAAACAGTATTGGAAAGCCGAACCGCAGCCTTTGCTGGATGAACAGTCTAAAACCCTTGTCTTTCAACCTAATACAGATTTTTTTCTAGTGACCTACACAGCTCACGAGCCAATCTATACGCCAGCCATACCTGACAACTTGCGGGGACTACCTCGTCAATCACTTTACCCTCCCGATTTTATCGAGGATAAATTGCGCCGCCATTATGGCCTTACTCCGCAGGGAGAACGAGTACCCTCATTACCTTTAAAAAAACAACCTCTTTGGTAACTGTTTAATTGAAACATTAAATTTCTGAGTATATTTTGGTTAAGCAGAATAGTCTTATAAACCCTTACCTAAACTTGGCGCGAGTTTAGTGTAGCGCAACTCATGCCTTCCCCAATGTGCAGGCGCAACCTCCATTGCCGCACAGCGGCAAACCATGTCGAGCTGCACAGAACGCAAAAACCCCCGCCCTCCCCGGCGGGGGTTTTTGCGTTCTGTGCGGCGAATCCCCCGTACATTCGCCGCAAACTTGCGGAGAATAGCCCATGTACCTTTACCAGCAGCCCACCTGGCCGCACTTCACCTGGCAGCCCGCGCAGCTCGAAGCCCAGCTCGGGGCGGTGCGCCACCAGCAGGGGCGGGTGCTGGGGCACATGCAGGCGCTGGGCTTTTCGGCGCAGGCCGAGGCTACCTGGCACACCCTCACCCTGGACGTGCTCAAGAGCAGCGAGATAGAAGGCGAGGTGCTGCCCCCCGAGCAGGTGCGCTCGTCGCTGGCCCGCCGCCTGGGTTTGCCCGAAGCCGGCCTGGCCCCCGCTGAGCGCCGCGTGGAGGGCGTGGTCGAGATGCTGCTCGACGCCACCCAGGGCTTTGCCGCGCCACTCACCGCCGAGCGGCTCTTTGGATGGCAGGCGGCGCTGTTCCCCACGGGGCGCAGCGGCTTGCAGCGCATTGCGGTGGGGCAGTGGCGCACGGGCGCCCGCGGGCCGATGCAGGTGGTGTCGGGGCCGGTGGGGCGCGAGCGCGTGCACTTCGAGGCGCCCGAGGCTAGCCAGGTGCCGGCCGAGATGGCCGCCTTCCTGGCCTGGGTCAACGCCCCCGACGCGGGCCTCGACCCGGTGCTGCGCGCCGGAGTGGCCCACCTCTGGTTTGTCACCATTCACCCCTTCGAGGACGGCAACGGCCGGCTGGCCCGCGCCCTCACCGACCTGCTGCTGGCCCGCGCCGATGCCACGGCCCAGCGCTTCTACAGCCTCTCGGCCCAGCTGCGCCTGGAGCGCCCCGCCTACTACGCCCACCTGGAGGCTGCCCAAAAAGGCCCGCTCGACATCACCGGGTGGCTCGCCTGGTTTTTGGGCTGCCTGGGACGGGCGCTGGCCGCCACCGAGCACACCCTGGCCCAGGTGCTGGCCAAGGCCCGCTTCTGGGAGCGCCACGCCGCCCTGCCCCTCAACGCCCGCCAGCAGCGCCTGCTCAACCAGCTCCTCGATGGCTTTGTGGGCAAGCTCACGTCCTCCAAGTGGGCGGCCATCGCCAAGTGCTCGCCCGATACCGCCCTGCGCGATATCCAGGCCCTGCTCGACCACGGCCTGCTCGTGCGCGAGGCCGCCGGCGGCCGCAGCACCAGCTACCGCCTGGCGGGGTAGCGCACTAGCCCACGTTCTTTCTTTATAAAGCCGACCCGACTAGCTCCGGGCCGGCTTTTTTGGGTGGTGCCCGCGCCTGCGGCCGGGTTCTTTTGCACGACTTCGGTAGCCTCGGCACCTCCTTGGTGGACTGTAGTATAAAAGTTACTTAGCTCTAAGATATAATAAGGATAAGCTTCTTAATTTTCCGCTCCGTTGGCGCGGGTGGCCGCTTCGGTCGCCCCACTTACCCGGGGTACCCCACGGTCTGGCCGCTCGCCCCTCATGCTTATTTGCTTCCCCATGTCGCCGCATTTGCTTTATAGGCCAGCGCCTGCTAGTGAGCCTGGTAGGGGCCGTGGGCGGGCTAGCCACCGCTGTACGCGGCGGCCAGCCCCAGCCGGGGCAGCGCGCCGCTGGCTTTTTACTTAGGTAGCTGCCGGCCCGCACGTTATCATCTCCCACAACGCTCCCTTCGCCCTTGTCGCGCCCGGTGCCGGCCGCCCCACCTGGCTGCCCCGCCCCTAGCCCCCAGGCCGCCCTGCCCCGGATGGCGCGCCCCGCGCGGCCCCCGCCCCGGCTGCCCCCCTAGAGGACGGCAAGCAGGCCATTATCAATAGTACAAAATTATACTATATGCCAACTTTCAACATCCCGCCGCAATTTAACTTGGTAGAAGGCAGCCCTGGAGATGATGCTCAGGATGCTTCTTTCAACGTTTATCTGGTTGCTGACGGCTACCAGTCTGTCGTTGACTTTGAGCTGGACTGCCGTATCCTCTTTGATGACGAGCACCTGGGCCGCTACACGCCTTTTGAGAAAATCGGGCAGACCGGAATACCGCTTGCTATCTGGAACTGCTACCCGTACATAACGCCGTTTACTTCTGTGGCGATAGGCAGCGGGGCGTATGACCCCCAAACGACGGCGACGACCCCCATGGGGGCTTACTACCGCCTGGGACAAGGCGGGCAGCCGGGGCAGTTTCAACTTGATTATGCCAAGGTAGTGTCAGTGCTCAGCTCGTTTAGGCTCTCGCCTGGTGTGCCGCTGCTGGTATCGGGCGTGCAGGACACTACGCAGATTCAGGATGCCGAAAAGCAGCTCTATACCAACGGAGTTATTATCATCCTGAGCCCCGCCCAGGCTGCTACTGCCGCGCTCACGCCGCAGGATATTCTCAACTTCGAATACGAGCACCTAGCCACGGAAACCGAGAACCTGTATTTTGCGGCTACCTCGTGCAATGCGGGGGCCGAGCGCGTGCTGGCCCGCATCATTGGCGCGCGCCTGGGCCTGGGCGACGAGTCAGAAACCGTGGTGGGCCAGCCCGACTACCCGAATGGACTGCGCTTGAGCCAGTACCCCAACCTGCTCTATGCGAATATATCGACGCCGGAGGTAGTCAACCTGGCCAAAGGCAAGTGGGGCCCCCTAGCCACTACGCCCATCACCGTCACGTTCAAGGCTGACGCCCAGCACGCACCCCTCGATACGCGGCCGGGGCCGCTCACGCGCCCCTCGGCCCCGGTAGTGGTGTACGAGGGCGGCGGCGGGTACAGCAACGGCATTTATCGCTCTGCCCACGATTGCCTGATGCGCCAGCCCATTGGGGCGGGCGGGGCGCTTAAGCAGGGGCAACACGACTTTTGCCCGGTGTGCCGCCAGCACTTGCTGAAGGCCCTGGAGGGAAATTACTCCGTTAAGCAGGTGGCCGATTTTCCTACCCTGACCACGCAGCGCTCTGAATACAACAAGGTGACCTGGGCCCACGTCGACACGTACGACAAAAGGCACCCGGCGCAGGCCAGCTATATTATTGACGAAAAGCACGATGCCTTTAAGGAGGCGCGCTTCATTACGAGGACTGACGACATCATTCCGGATGCCTTCTGGACGTATACCTGCCAGGTAACGGGGGGGTTCCAGTTGAAGGATATGGTGGTGCGGCAAAGCCAGTACTACGATGCCAACTTTAAACCCGCCGCTTCGCTGAACACCGACAAGCGCGACGTATTCAGCAGCATTTCCTTTGAGGGGCTGGTGGCTACCTTCTCCGACGGCAGCACGCACACCTTCGACGTGGCGCGCCTCCTCAGCGCGGGGCGCTACGAGCTCAAGCTGGCCCGCAACGGCCGCGTGGGCCTCGATGGCCTCTACCAAACGGGGGTGAAGCTGACCCTACGGGAGAACACCGCCACTATGCCCTACATGGAGGTGCAGCTGTCGGCCGTGATGCGCGGCCCCGCCGCTGACTTCGACCCCGGGGCGGTGGCCATAGCCCTCAAGGTCTATCCGCAGGTGCAGTTTTGCTGGTCGCCCCAGCCGGGGGTGGCCAAAACGGTGGTGCACTTCGATAGCACCGTGCGGGTAGAGGCCAACCCCAAGCACTACCACTACGCTACCGAAACCGGCGAAGACGGCATGGGCATGGCGGGCATGAGCTCGATGCCCGACATGCCGGGTATGCCGATGCACAGGAATTTGAAAGCCAGTGATTTTGGGAAGGATGAGAGCCGCTTCTACGCCCACGACCTCAAAACGGACGCCAGCAGCTTTGCCGACTCCAACACGTCGCTCAACTATGGCGCGCCCCGCTACTACGACAACCTGAACCAAAACTACAAGCCTACGACGCGCCTCAAGCGCGAAGGGGTGGAAACGCTCATCGACCCCGCCGCCTTTGTAAGAAGCACGCTGCCAGGTATTTTAGTAGATGTGCTGCCCGATAAGGTGCAGCAAGTGGTCGAGGATGCCATGGAGCGCCACTTCCCCAGGTCGGTGCACTTCTTCGACGCAAAAGCTAAGCCTACCTGGGCTACAGTATTTGACTATTATTATCCTAATATAGTATCGGAAGACGGGGCCAAGAACGCCGACTTTGTGGCCGTCCACGGCCCCCTGGCCGGGCGCCAATCCAAGGTGCGCAAGCTCTACGTGCGGCACAAGGTAGAGGACAACCCTACGCACCCCGAAAAGGAACACAACGAGTTTTTTATCACGAAGTACGCCCGCCAGGGAGCCTACGACAACATCCACATCAACGGCCAAATGGGCAAGCACTTGGCGTTTGCCGAGCAGGCCGCCATCCAGGCCAAGCTGCTGGACTTTTACAAGCAACAGCCGCCCATATCAGCCAACGGGCAGCAGCCCCCGCCCCCGCCGCCCCAGCTCTACGTAGAGGCCATCAAGGACATGGGGGTGGTAGCCGCTCCCTTCTGCGGCACCGATTGCTTTCACCTGCACTGGCGCTGGTCGCTGCTCTCCGAAAGCATCGCCTACACCCCCCTGCTGAACACCTTTTACAATATTTCGCCCGAGAGCTACCGGGGCTGGAGCGAGTCGGCCTCCCATTCTAAGCTGGGCGCCCCGCTGATTCCGCCCAACCAGGAACTGCGCATCGCTTTTGAAGCGAAAACGGGCCCCTCCACCGTCCGCACGGCGGCCGAGACTACGCCCTTTGCCACCCAGCCACTGCCGGAGGAGCGCAAGGTGCTCAAGTACCAAGCGCGCGTGGTGGCCCCCGCCCCCGACCAAAACCAGGTGACCCTGGAGCAGGGCATGGGCTGGGCCATGATTTACTCCAATTCTAAGACCGTGGACCTGGCCGAGCTTTCCTGCCTGGCGGCCCCGCCCATGCCGGTTACCGCGCCGCCGCTCTTCGAGCTGCTCCACCCGTTTGGCAAGGCGCGCAACCACTTCAAGATGTTTGATAAGGTGTACGACTTTATTCGCTTTCACCACACCTACGACCTCGGGGCCGGTCCCTTCGCCAACTCGTTCACCATTCATCCCTACGCCCAGATTCCAGTGGGTACCGACCTGCCCACCAAGGCCTGGCCCACCGATGACAACATGGTGAACACGTACCGCGGGGCCGGCCGAGCGGCCTACAACAGTGGCCCCTACACCCCCGAGCAGCAGGTAGTGGCCGATGACACCCACCCCGAGCTTTTCTCCGGCACCGGGGCACTCGTCAACATTGCCAACATGTAGGGCCGGCGCCCAGCCATTTATTTTTTATTGTGATGAGTGCTCCTGCTTTTCCCTTTGTGCCTGCTGCCACGCAGGCCCTGGCCCAGTTACAGGCCAGCCTATCTTCGGCAACCAAGCTAGAAAGCCTCCTGCGCAAACTGGGCTGGCGAGCCTCCCTGGCCCCTAGCGACCTGGCGCCCCTCAACACCGCCCTGAGCTGGCTAGGCGACTTGCAAAGCATTGGGGAACTGGCCAATAGCCTGCGCCACCAGGAGGGCGACACCCTGGAGCTAGCCGGCGAGCTGGGCATGGCTATCCAAAGCCTGTTTAAAAAGGTAAGCGAATTCTCGGCCCCCACCAGCCTGAATCTGGCGCCTTTTAATGAACGCACCTTTTGGCCGGCTTTCCTGCGCGACCTGCCGCCCTACTTGCTGGCAACCGCCTTGCGCGAGGCCTCGCCAGTTGCCTACGCCCTGCTGCTGCTGACCGGGGCGCTGGTGGAAGAATCACACCTGCCAACTGCCGCCGAGGCCCAGCTGGGGCGCCTGCCCTACACCCGCTTTACCCTGCACTGGACGGCACTGGGCGAATTTATCAGCCACCCGGTGCAAAGCCTGGCCGACCGCTACCAGTGGGGCGCGGGCCGGGTGCTCGACTACCAGCGCGTGCAGCGCGAGCTAGCCCGCATCCTGGGCCTGTTTCCGGTGCGGGCGCGCCAGAGCTTGCCTACCGCCGCCATTGCCGACCGCTACTATACCAACCAGGAGCTAAGCGACTTGCGGCTCACTTCGCTCATCCTGCCCTTCATCAGCGGCTGGCTGCCTGATGGCAGCGGCGCGGCCGAGCTGGGCTTGTCCATCACCCCCATCCCGGCCCCGGCCGGCGGGGTGGCGCTCAGCCACACGGCGCCGGCGGGCTTTCTGCTCGCGCCTTACTTACAGGGCGTAGCGGAGCGCAGCATTGCCCTGCGCTCCGACTTGGTGCTCGAATTTCAGGGGGCCTTTGGCAGCGACAACGCCATTGGCCTCGAAGTGCTGCCCGGGGCGGTGCACCTGGAGGGCGACCCCGGCAGCACGGCTTTTGCGGCGGCGGTAAACCTAGTGGGCTCCCCGGCTACGCCCATCCGCCTCTTTGGCACCAATACCACCTCCCGCCTGGAACTCACCGGCTACGCCCTAAGCGTGGGGGTAGCGGGCACCGCCGCCAGTCCTGAGCTGCTCCTGCGGGCGGGCACGGCGCTCGCCGGGGGTCCTGGCCGCTTGCTGCTTTACCTAGAGCCAGGCGATGGCGACAGCTTTATCGCCCGGGCCTTCGGCCCCAGCCCCGTGAAGCTGGAAGTAGGGGGCGCGCTCACCTGGTCGTCGCGCACGGGCCTGGGCCTCGAAGGGGCCGTGGGGCTGCATATTCGGCGGGCTACCACCAAGACGGTGGGGCCGCTTACCCTGCACAACTACGCCCTTGACATTGCTGGCCAAACGGCCGCGCAGGGCCAGGCGCCGCTGGCGGCGGCCCTCACGCTGGGGGCTAGCCTCCAGCTAGGCCCCGTAACGGCTACTGTGGAGCAGGTGGGGGTCACTTTTGAGCTCACCACCGTCACGGGCGCCCAAAAAGGCCTGCTCGATAACTTGGATGTGAACTGGGGCTTTAAGGCCCCCAGCGGCGTGGGCATCACCGTCACCTCCGACCTGGTCAACGGCGGGGGCTACCTGTTTTTCGACCCCGCCAAGCACCAGTACGCCGGCGCGGCCAACCTCACGCTCAAGACGGGGACCCGCGAAATCAACCTCAACGCCCTGGGCCTGCTGCAAACGCAGCTGCCCGGCAAGCCCGATGCCTACTCACTGCTGCTGCTCATCACGGCCCAGTTTACCCCCATCGACCTGGGGCTGGGCTTTACCCTGAGCGGGCTGGGCGGCCTGGTGGGCGTCAACCGGGCGGCCAACCACGAGTACCTGCTGGGCATGGTGCGCCAGGGCCAGCTCAAGCAGCTGCTCTTCCCGGCCAACGTCATGGACGACCCCGCCGGGGCGCTCGCCCTCGTCGATGGCGCGTTTCCCGCCACCGAGGGGCGCTACGTTATCGGCCTGATGGCCCAGCTCGGCTGGGGCTCGGCGGCCAATATCATCACCCTCGACGTGGCCCTGCTCGTGGAGCTGCCCGCCCCGGTGCGCATAGTGCTGCTGGGCGTGCTGCAAGCCGTGCTGCCGTCGGCCAAAAACGACAAGCTCAAGCTGCGCGCCGATTTCCTGGGCCTGGTGGATTTTGGGGCCAAAAAAGCCTCCTTCGACGCGTCGCTCACCGACTCGCACATCCTCAACTTTGCCCTCACCGGCGACCTGGCTTTCCGCCTCTACCAGGGCAGCAACCCCCTGTTTGTCATCACGGCGGGCGGCTTTCACCCCGCCTTTCAGCCCCCGGCGGGCGCCGGCCTCACCGGCCTGCGCCGCCTGCGCCTGGTGCTGGCCCAGGGCGGCGACTTGCAGCTCAAGCTCGACACGTACTTCGCCGTCACGTCGAACACCGTGCAGTTTGGCGCCCACCTCGACCTCACGTACAAGATTGCGCGCGGCTTCCGGGTGGAGGGCCACTTTGGCTTCGACGTGCTGTTTCAGTTCAGCCCCTTCCGCCTGCTGGCCCACGTAGAGGCCCACGTCGCCATCATGCGCGGCAATTCCGAGCTGCTGGGCCTGCACCTCGCCCTCGACGTCACCGGCCCCGGCCCGTGGCACATCTGGGGCGAGGCCAGCTTCAAGATTTGGTTTATCAAAATCGGCGTCAACGTCAACGCCACCATCGGGGCCAGCGTGGCCGAGGCCCCCCCGCCCCCCCCCGATGTGCACGAGCTGCTGGTGAAGGCCCTCAACGAGCCCGCCAGCTGGCAGGTGGAGGCGCCCACGGCTAGCCAGCCCGCCAGCGTGCTGCTGCGCCCCGTGGCGGCCGCGGCCGGCCAGGTGTTTCTGGACCCGCGCGGCGCGCTCTCGCTGCGCCAGCGCGTGGCCCCGCTGGGCCTCACCCTCGATAAGTACGGCACCTCGCCGGTGCTGCCGCGCAACGGCCGCCTGTTTGAGCTGACCACGCTGCAAGTGGGCCAGGCCACGTACGCGGCCGGCGCCAAAGGCCGCGACGAGCTGCGCGATTTCTTCGTGCCCGACCAGTTTACCAAGCTCACCGACGCCCAAAAGCTCTCGGCCGCCTCCTTCCAGCAGCTGCCCAACGGCGTGCGCATTGGCAGCCTCAACGCCCTGGTGGCCGCCCCGCGCGCCACCCGGCGCATCGTCGAGTACGAGCGCAAAGACCTGCTGAGCGGGGCTAGCGGCGGCAGCAAGCGCCTCGGCACCGATACCTACCGCCAGCTGGCGCGCGGCAGCGCCCTGGGCCAGGCCGTGCAGGCGGCCCTGCCCTCGGGGCGCGCCGCCCAGGCCGTCAACTGGCAAGAAGACACCTACGAGGTGGTGCACGCCGCCACGCTCGGCGCCTACCCCACGGCCCCGCTGGCCCCGCCGCCCTTCAAGAGCCAGGCCGAAGCCGAGCAGTACCGGCAGCAGCAGCCCGCCCCCGCCGACCTGCTGGTGGTGGCTAGCTACGAGCTGGCTATGGCCTAGCCGCCGCGTGCGCTTTTCCTCTAATTGCTTAGTACACACCTATCATGGCAGATTACGTAAGACAGTATCCCAGGTTCATCAGCAGAACGCCCTCTAATGCTACCACGCCGTGGCTAACGCAGTTTACGGACCTATATTCTTCTAGAATTTACACCTGGAATACGAGCACTCACTCGCCGGGCGGCATGTCGCAGGGCAATGTTGAGTTCAAGGCTGTTCTGTCGGGGTCGGTCTACATCGAGGCCCAAAGGCCGAACCTGTACATGCGGCGCTACGAGGTCATCGACACCTTTCAGACGCCGGTATACAACCCCATAACCAATGCCTCGCCCGTCAAAACCGTGCGCGTACACCACGCGGGCAACCCCGATGGCTCGAATGAAGGCGTGGGCCTCACGTTTCTGGAAACGCACAACCCGCTTAAACTAGACGTGGTGCCGACGCGCGACGTGACCAGCGTGGGCCTGAACGGTACGCCGGGCACGTTTCGCCTGCACGTGCGGCCGCAGGATGACCAGACGCCGCTGGAGTTCAGCTACCTGGTGCCGGGCGTATCGGCCCCCATCGCGGGCCTGATACTGCGCGCCAGCCTGCGCAAGCAAGGCGCTACCGACCCGCTGACGTGGGTGACGCTGGACCCCACGCCCAACCAAAACGGGCTGGATGCTTTCTACGAGTTTTCCGTGCCTACGCCGGGCACCTACGAGTACCAGGTGCGCCCGTACTTCAACGACCCGACCGAAACCGGGGCCGACTGGTCGCGCTTCTACGACCCCAACCAGCCTCAGCTCCGGGGCACGGTGACCATCAGCCAGGTGCAGCAGATAACGGCCACCATGGAGTTTAGCACGCCCCTGGGCTCCCAGCCCACGGGCCACCGGCGGGCCGAGGGCATCCTCACGCCGCAGGTGCGCGCTACGTACTCGGGCACGGGGCCGCTCAGCATTACGATGCAGCTCACGCAGGACGAGCTGGAGCTCGACATCACGCACAATGCCGTGCGGGTGGGCACCAGCAACGTTTACCAGGCGGAGTTTACGGGCCTGCCGGCGGGCTTCTACACCGTGAAGGCCAAGCTGCTCAACACCAGCCCCGTGCTGGAGCGCGAGGAAGATGGCCAGGTAGCGCCCCCGCCGCTCGAAATCGGCGACCAGCTCAGCTTTCTGCCCTGGCTGCTGCCCCAGCTCACCAACGACGCCCTCGTGCTGGCCGCCGCCGCCCCCAGCGGCCAGGCCAGCGTGCGCCCCCAGGTGCCGCTGTCGGCTACGCTCACCACCAACCGGGGCCTGCCGGGCCGCCAGGTCGAAACCCTGGCCCACACCACGGCCCAAATTGCCGGCCCCGGCGACGTGCAGGGCCTGGCCAAGCGCGCCATCCTCAATACGTGGCCCGCGCCGGGCGCCACCAGCTGCTCGCCGCTGGAGCTGGTGCAGCTTGACTTTCAGGACGAAGACCTGCCCTGGCGCTACAGCACGCTGCACACCCCCGTCACGCCCACGCACCCCACCCCCGAGCCCCTGCCCTGGCTCATGCTGCTGGTGCTCAAAAACGACGGCCTCGAATACCAGCGCCAGGGCCAGAGCGGGGCGCTGCCCAGCATCCTGGTCAAGGGCGGCCACGCCGGCACCTACCCCAGCCCCGACCCCGCCCAGCAGCAGCTGTGGGCGCACGTGCAGGTAAACGCCAGCTTTGGGGCGGTGACCACGCCGGCCACCCAGCCCAGCGCGCCGGATATCCAGGCCTTCGTCAAAGACCAATTACCCAAGAGCCCCGACCTGGCCAACTCGCGCGTGTTCTCGGCGCGGCGCCTGGCCGAAAACACCGAGTACCAGGCCTTTCTGGTGCCCGCCGTGGAGGCGGGCCGCCTCGCCGGCCTGGGCCTCGACTTTGCGCCCGCCGACGTGCGCACGTCGGCCATTCCGGCGGGCGGTGGCGACTGCGCGTTCCCGGTTTATTTCCAGTGGAAATTCTCGACCGGCTCCGACGAGGATTTTGAAACCCTCGCCGGCCGCCTCGCCCCCGCTAGCACCGCCACCGCCGCCGCCCCTTCCCTGGCCGTGGGCGTGGGCACGCGCACCTACCAGCTGCCCATGCCGGGCCTGCTGCGCGCCGCCGCCACACCCCTGCCCCAGCCCACCGCCGACCAGGCCCGCGACGAGCTGCGCGTGGCCCAGCACCTCTACACCCAGGTGGTGCCGCCCCGCCCCGCCGGCCGCCGGCCCGTGGTGGCCGCCCCGCTCTACGGCCGCGCCTACGCCGTGCGCCCCACCCTGGAGCTGCCCGTTGGCGAGGTGCCCAACAACTGGAAGCACCAGCTCAACCTGGACCCGCGCTACCGGGCCTTGGCCGCCATCGGGGCCGAGGTAGTGCGCGATAATCAGGAAGAATACGTGCGCCGCGCCTGGGACCAGGTGCAGGACATCTTGCTGGCCAATGAAAAGCTGCGCGGCGCCCAGTACGGCCTGCGCACCACCGCCGGCCTGCGCAACCAGCACCTGCCCCTCACCACTACCGCCGCCCCCGGCGCCGCCAGCCCCGGCGGCCAGCGCCTGGCCCTGCGCGCCGCCGCCCCTGAGGCGGCGGCCACCGCCCTCATGGCCCCGGCCGCCGGGGCTAGCCCCGCCGCCAGCGCCAGCGCCCCGGCCGCCACCGGCATGGCCGACTACGGTCTGCACCTCACGGCCCTGGCCATGCGCCGCACGCGCCTCAGCCCGGCCACCGTGGCGGCTACCGCCCTGCCCCTGACCACGGTGCGCGAGGCAATCCGGCGCAGCGATACGCCGCTGGCCGCCTTCAGCCCCACCTTCCGGCGGGTGATGAAGCCCTTTGGCAAGTACCAGGTGGGGGCCGCCGGCCGCCCGCTGCGCCCCACCCAGCCCGCGCCCGAAGCCGACCCCGCCGACCTGCTGCGGCCCGGCACCAGCTTGGCCCAGCGCGACACCGTGCTCAGCCGCCTCGTGGCCGGCGCCCTCACGGCGGCCCCGGCCCCGGCCGAGCATGCCCGCCTCTACCAGTTTGACGATGGGCTGATTGACGGGTTTTTGGGCCGCCCCGGGGTGGCCCTGCCCGTGCCCTCGCAGCTAGCCGGCAAGGGCGATGCGGCCACCAAGTTTCAGGCCGCCTTCACCAGCTTCCGCGCCGTGGGCACCCCGCAGCCCGATGGCAGCCAGCAGGTGGTGGGCTTCCGGGTGCCGCAGTACGTGCGCCCCAGCCTGCCGCTCGACCTTATCAAGAACGACGTGCTGGCCGCCACCAACCCCGGCCCGGCCTTCGAGGTCAAAATCAAGACCGTGGCCCCCACCATCGGCACGCTGCCCCCGGCTAGCCCCGGCGACTTTGAGGGCAAAGACTTCAACGCCAGCCACTTTTACGTGGGCGACTTCGACGAGCCGTCGCACCTGGTGGGCGACTGGCTGCCGGCCGACTTCGCGGGCGCCGACTTCCTGCTGGGCCGCGAGGTATTCGACTACGAAACCACCCCCGCGCCCGCGCCGCCCGTGCTGGCCGCGCGCTCGGCCCGCCTGGCCAGCCCCGACGAAAACGCGGCCACCGACGCCCGCGCCGAGCAGGCTAGCCTGCTCAGCACTAGCACCCTCACGGCTAGCACCACCCCGGCCTCGGCCGCCGCGCCGCCCACCGATGCCAGCATTCCCGTTATCAAGCAGGCCAAGGTGTTTCCCGTGTTTAAGGATGCCATGGGCGAGGCCCTGCGCCTGCGCCACCCCGAACTATTTGTGCCCGGCCTGGGCAGCTTCCCCACCAACGGCGTGGCCGTGCTCGACGTGAATCCGGCCTTTATCGAGGCCTACATGATGGGCCTCAACCACGCCCTGGGCTCGGAGCTGCACTGGCGCGGCTTCCCGGTGGATTTGCGCGGCACGTTCTTCCAGCAGTTTTGGGACGTGAGCGAGCACTTCAACATGAGCCTGCCCGTGAGCGGCAACGGCCCCGACGTGGCCACCGGCGCGCAGGAAGCTACCATGCTCGACATCAAGCCCCTCGACCAGTGGCTCAACCA
>Ga0265798_10002408_pt1 | contig 27698 bp, 19 predicted proteins | sample P3T30metagenome_FD_192430 | JGI IMG/M metagenome (GOLD analysis project Ga0265798, IMG submission 192430) | Plant litter microbial communities from East Loma Ridge, Irvine, California - P3 T30 | ecosystem: Environmental > Terrestrial > Plant litter > Unclassified | place: USA: California...
TGCGCGACGGCAACGTGCTCGACGCCGACACCGGCCGCCTGCTCGCGACCTTCGCCGACCGCGCCTGCGACATGTGGCAGAAGCGCGACGCCGGCATGTGGGAGCTCGAGGACGAGCAGCACTACACCACCTCGAAGCTCGGCTGCTGGCAGGCGCTCGACTGCGCGGTCGAGCTCGCGGAGGTGGGCCAGATCCCCGGCGTGCCGGACCGGTGGCGGGCCGAGCGCGACCGGATCCGCGCGTGGGTCGAGGAGGAGTGCTGGGACGAGGGCCGCGGCGCGTACGTCATGCACCCGGGGAGCCAGCGGCTCGACGCGAGCATCCTGCTGCACTCGATCTCCGGCTTCGACCGCGGCGAGCGCATGTCGCGCACGCTCGACGCCCTCCGCTCGGAGCTCGGCCGCGGCCCGCTCCTCTACCGCTACTCCGGCATGCCCGAGGAGGAGGGCACGTTCACGGCGTGCGCCTTCTGGATGGCGGGCGCGCTCGCGTGCGTCGGGCGGGTCGACGAGGCCCGCGAGCTCATGGACCAGCTCGTCGGGCTCGGCAACGACGTGGGCCTCTACTCGGAGATGATCGACGCCGACGACCACGCGTTCCTCGGCAACCTGCCGCAGGGGCTCAGCCACCTCGCGCTCGTGAGCGCGGCGCTGACGATCGAGGAGCTGTCGGGCGGGAAGGCCCGCTCGACGCGGACGCCGCGCGCGAAGCGGTAGCGGGCGTCGCCCGGCGTCAGGCGCGCGGGCGCATCGGCCCCGCGAACTCCGTGCGGACGCCGCGGGAGAAGAGCACCGAGTCGGGCGCGCGGTCGACGATCCGCGGGAGCCCGGCGGCGGCGACCAGCTCGTCGTCGAGGTCGACGAGCTCTGCCCGCTCCAGGGTCCACGCGTCGTGCGTGTTCGGCCAGTAGCGGGTGACGCCGCCGCGGGCCACGTGCATGCCCCAGCGCGCGGTGAGGAAGTCGGCGAGCGGATCCCCCTCCACCTCCTCGCCGAGCGGGCGGACGGAGATGCGGGACGACGGGCGCGCGCCCGTGTGCCGGCGCGACGTGTAGGTGACGACGCCGTCCTGCTCGGCATGCGTCATGGACGCCCACATGTAGGGCAGGCCGAGGCCGACGCGCGCGCCGATCACCGGCAGGAGCTTCGCGGCCTCGAGCGAGCGGAACACCACGCCGCGGCGGCCGTCGTCGCCGACGCTGTAGAGGCGCACGTTGAGCTCGGCGAAGGTGCCGGCCCACGGGACGGCGGGCAGGGGCGGGAAGGCGCTGCGCGACAGGACGAACGGGATGAGGCCGACCCAGCTGGATCCGTCGTGGACGTCGGGGCGCGTGCCCGGCGGGAGGAGCGGGGCGACGCGCGCCGGATCCACGCGCCAGTGCACGAACGCCAGGTCGCTCCAGAGCTGGCGGATGACGGCGCGGCCGGGGAGGTCGGGCGCGGCGGCGGAGACCGGATCGACGGGGTGCGTCATCGGGCGCGCTCCCGCGACGGGGCGGGCGCGGCGGCATCGGCAGGCGCGGCGGCGGCGGGCGCGGCCTGCGGGCGGGCGGCCGCGCGGATCACGTCGATGAGGCCGCGGCGCATGTCCTCCGAGCGCGCGGGCTCGGGGACCACCTCGCGCTCGAGGTCCTGCGCGCGCGCCCACGCCTCGGCGCCGGCCGCGGTGCGGGCGACGACGTGGCGGCGGCGGTCGTGCGGATCCGGCGCGCGCGACACGAGCCCCTCCCGCTCCAGCCGCTCGAGCGTGCGCGACATGGTCTGCGTCTCGACGTGCGCGGAGCGGGCGAGCTGGATCTGGCTGAGCGGCCCGTCCCGCAGCAGGTGCAGCGCGATGAGGCCTGCGTGCGTGACGCCGAGCGTCGTGAGGGCCTCGGCCCATGCGTGCTCGACCGCGCGCGCGGCCGTGGACAGCAGCCGTCCCGTGGGCCAGCTCGCGAGCTCGTCCTCGGCGGACATCCCTCCGGCCATGGCGACACCTCCTGCTACAGTGATCGTCAGCAGGCTTACTATCCGCCTGCTGACATTCCCATCGTAGAGGAGCAGGCCGCATGGGCACCGTGAAGGACATCGTCCGCCAGATCGTCGTCATCTCGAGCATGGCGTTCGCCGTCATCGGCTCCGCGTTCGGCTCGGGAGCCTTCAGCGACCAGAGCATCCAGAACGCGTCGAGCGGCGCGCTCAGCGCGAGCTACACGCCGGTCGCCCCGGACGGCCCGGCGTTCTCGATCTGGAGCGTCATCTACCTCGGCCTCGTCGCGTACACGGTCTGGCAGGCGCTCCCCGCCCAGCGCGCCGACGAGCGCCAGCGCCGGGTCGGCTACCCGGTGGCGGTGACCCTCGTGCTCAACGCCGTGTGGATCCTCACGGCCCAGGCCGGCTTCCTCGTGCTGAGCGGCGTCGTCATCGTGGCGCTGCTCGCGACGCTGATGTGGGTCTTCCGCGCGCTGATGACCACGCGCCCCACGACCGCGGTCGAGGGCGTCGTGCTCGACGGGACCATGGGCCTCTACCTCGGCTGGGTGAGCGTGGCGTCGATCGCGAACATCGCGTCGATCCTCCGCGCCTCCGGCCTCGAGCCGGGCACCGCCGGCCGCGACGCGTGGGCGATCGCGCTGCTCGTGGTGGCGGGGGCCGTCGGCGTCGTGCTCGCGCTCCGCGACGGCGGGCGGCTCGCGCCCTCCGCGGCGATCGCGTGGGGCCTCGCCTGGGTCGCCGTCGGCCGCCTCACGGGCGAGCTGCTGTCGAGGCCGGCCGCGATCGCCGCGATCGCCGCCTCGGCGGCCGTCGTGGTCGTGACGCTCGTCGCGCGCGGCCGCGCGGGGTGGACCGGCCGGGTCGCGCGCCGCGCGAGCGTGGCCGCCGCGAGCTGATCCCGCGCCGGCGGCGGGCGGTGCGTGGCGCCCGGCCGCCGGACCGGCCGCCGGGTCAGCCCGCCGCCGGGTCAGCCGGCCCCCTGGTCAGCCCGCCGCCGCGTCCCGGTAGGCCCGGTCGGCCGCGTGCTTCGCGGCCACCAGGCGCGAGATCCGGCGGTCGGTGTCGGCGTCCGGACGCGTGAGCTCCGGGTGCGCGGCCCGGAACGCGACGATGCCGCGCACGGCCAGGTGGAACGGGATCCGCGGCCGGAACCCCGGCACGAGCCGCCGGATCCGGGTGGTGTCGAAGACCGCGCTGTGCGACAGGTCGCCCACGACGAGCTCGGACCAGCCCCAGTCGGGCTCCACGACGGGGAACTGCTCGGCGGGCACGTGCACGATCCGCGCCTCCACCCCGAGGGCGTCGGCGACGAGGTGGTGGATCCGGTCCCACGTCATCACGTCGTCGCTCGTGATGTGCAGCGCCTCGCCCGCGGCCCGCTCGTCGCCGAGGATCCCGACGAGGCCGACCGCGAAGTCGTCGGCGTGCGTGAGCGTCCAGAGCGACGTGCCGTCGCCCGGCACCACGACCTCCTCGCCGCGCGCGATGCGGTCGACGACGGTCCAGTCGCCCGCGAGCGGCGGGCTCGCCTCGTCGTAGGTGTGCGACGGGCGGACGACGACGACGGGGAAGCCGCTCGTCGCGTGGTGCAGGAGGAAGGCGTCCTCCATCTGGATCTTGTCGCGCGCGTAGGCGAGGAACGGGTTGGCGCGGAGCGTCGACTCGGTGATGGGCGTCTGCAGCGCGGGCTTGCGGTAGATCGAGGCCGAGCTGATGGCGACGAACTGGCGGGTGCGGCCGGCGAACACCTCGACGCGGCGGTCGGCGCCCGCGGCGTCGAAGGACAGGAAGTCGACGACGGCGTCGAAGGACCGGTCGCCGAGCGCGGCGCGGAGGGCGTCCGGATCCGCGACGTCGGCGACGAGCGGCGTCACGCCGGCGGGGAGCCCGCGGCCCTTCGCGTCGGCGCCGCGCGTGACGACCGTGACGTCCATCCCGGCGGCGACGGACGCCCGGACGCACGCGGCGCTGATGGTGCCCGTCCCGCCGAGGTAGAGCACGGACAGGGTGGCGGCGCCTGGCATCATCGGGGTCCTCGTCGTCGAAGCGGGGGCACCGGTCGGATCCGCGCCCTGCGTGCACGCTACGCCCGCGTCGGCTCCTCCCCACCCGCCGCCAACGGGGAAAGCTTGCGGACATCCGGGGCGCGGTGGACGCCCGTCGCGCCGCCCGCGTAGGTTCCTCGCGACCGCACCGACGCACCGTCCGCGGCTCGCGTCGACCCGCCCGCGGCGGCCGTCGCCGGGCGCGTGGCGCCGACCCGAGAGGCCCCCATGCCCGCGACGCCCGCCGACCGCCGACCGACCCGCCTCCCCGACGCGCGCCGGGCGGATGCCGTGATCACCGTCCGGGGCCCGGACGGGCAGCCGCTCGCCCACGCGGACGTCCAGGTGGAGCAGGCCGCGCAGGAGGTCGCGTTCGGCAACATCGGCTTCGACCTCATCCCGCTCGCGAACGGCGAGGCGGATCCGGACGCCCCCGGCGTGGAGACCTTCGGCGGCGCGCGCCTCGAGGGCCTCGAGCACCTCGCCGAGCAGTGGCTCGCGCTGTTCGACACGGCCACCCTCCCCTTCTACTGGGGCCGATTCGAGCCCGTGCGCGGTCGGCCCGACACCGCGCGGCTGCTCACGACCGCCCGCTGGCTGCGCGAGCGCGGCGTGGCGGTGAAGGGGCACCCGCTCGTGTGGCACACGGTCACCGCGCCGTGGCTGCTCGACCTCCCGCTCGACGAGGTGGAGCGCGTGCAGCGGGAGCGGATCCGACGCGACGTCGGCGACTTCGCGGGCCTGGTCGACACGTGGGACGCGATCAACGAGGCCGTGATCATGCCCGTGTTCGACCGCGAGGACAACGGCATCACGCGCCTCGCCGCCGACCGCGGCCGCCTCGCGATGGTGCGCCTGGCCTTCGAGGAGGCGCGCGCCGCGAACCCGGACGCGACGCTCGTGCTCAACGACTTCGACCTCTCCCCCGCGTACGAGCGGCTCATCGAGGAGGTGCTCGACGCGGGGATCCGGGTGGACGCCATCGGGCTGCAGACCCACATGCACCAGGGCTACCGCGGCGAGGAGGAGGTGCTCGGCATCGTCGACCGGTTCGCGCGCTTCGGGCTGCCCATCCACATGACCGAGACGACGCTGCTCTCGGGCGACCCGATGCCGCCCGAGATCACCGACCTCAACGACTTCCGCGTCACGAGCTGGCCGTCGACGCCCGAAGGCGAGGAGCGGCAGGCCGACGAGGTCGAGCGCCACTACCGCTCGCTCGTCGGGCACCCGGCCGTCGCGGCCATCACCTACTGGGGCCTCACCGACGACGGGATGTGGCTGGGCGCGCCCGGCGGCCTGGTGCGCGCGGACGGCACGCCCAAGCCGTCGTACGAGGCGCTCCGCCGTCTGATCCGCGAGGAGTGGCGGCTCGCGCCCACCACGATGCGGACGGATGCGGAGGGCCGTGTGCGCGTGACGGCGTTCGCGGGCGCGGTGCGGGTGGCGCACGCAGGGCGTCAGGCCGTGGTCCCCGTCGCGGCGGGGTCGACGGAGGCGGGTGCGACGCTCGGATAGGGCCCCCGACGCCCACCCCCGAAGGGGGACGGGCGACGTGGCTCAGGCTGCGTTTAGCATTGCCAGAGTCACCACGAGGTGTTCACCCGCCGTACCCGCGGCGGTCACTCCCGGACGAGGCCCACCCAGCCTCCGCCCATCACGGAGCCATGCACCCGACGAGGTCTTCCCGGACCGCGTCGCACACCGCACCACCCACCTGTAACCCGAAACGCAGGCACACACCCGATGAACCCCTCATCGGCGCTGGTCCGTACCCGACGGCCGCGCCTCCCCGCGTCCCCTCGCGCCCCCCGACAGCTCGACGTGCTGCCCCGCACGCTCGACGTGGCGCCCCGCACGCTCGACGTGGCGCCCCGCACGCGATGAGCACGACCAGGAACCGCCCGCAGGCCCGGGGCGACCGCATCCGCCCGCGCGCGGAGCGCCGCTCCGCCCACCGCCCGATCATCGGATCCGGCGTCGCGCCCGCCGTCCCCGCCGCGCCCTCGGGGCGCCGCTGGGCCCGCGACTACCGCACCCGGCTCATCGCGAGCGACTGGTCGATCATCGTCGCGACCGTGCTCGTCGCGCAGCTCACGCGCTTCGGCACGGACGACGCGGCCGTGGACGCGGGATCGCTGCAGCTCGACTACGGCATCGTGTCGGGGATCGTCGTGGCCGCCTGGATCGCCGTGCTCGGCGCCTTCCGCACCCGCGACCAGCGCATCGTGGGCGTCGGGGTCGCGGAGTACAAGCGCGTCGTCAACGCGTCCGCCATCACGTTCGGCGCGCTCGCGATCGCGTTCCTCCTCCTCAAGGTCGACATCGCCCGCGGCTACGTGGTCATCGCGTTCCCGCTCGGCGTGGTCGCGCTCCTCGTGAGCCGGTGGAGCTGGCGGCAGTGGCTGATCCGCCGCCGCGTCCAGGGTGCGCACCTCTCCCGCGTGGTCGTCGTGGGCGCGCGGGCCGACGTCGAGGACGTGGCCGAGCAGATCCTGCTGCGTCCCGCGTCGGGATACACGGTCGTCGGCGTCGCGATCGACGAGCACCTCGACGGGCTCGACGTCGCCGGCCGCACCATCCCCGTCGTCTCCGACCTCGGATCCGTCGCCGCCGCGGCCTCCCGCACCGCGGCCGACGCCGTGATCGTGGCGAGCCAGCCGCGCGCCGGCAGCAACGCCGTCCGCACGCTCGGCTGGGAGCTCGAGGGCTCGTCCATCGAGCTGGTGCTCGCGTCGCGGCTCACCGACGTCGCCGGGCCGCGGATCCACTTCCGCCCGGTCGAGGGCCTCCCCCTCATCCACGTGGAGATCCCGCAGTTCGAGGGCGGGAAGCACGTGATGAAGCGCGCGCTCGACATCGTGGTGGCCGGCCTCGCGCTGGTCGTGCTCGCGCCGACGATGCTCCTGATCGCCGGCGTGGTGCGGCTCGACAGCCCGGGCGGGGCGATCTTCCGCCAGGAGCGCGTCGGGAGGTCGGGCCGGGAGTTCCGCATGCTGAAGTTCCGGTCGATGCGGGTCACCGCGGAGGCCGAGCTCGCCGCGCTGGCGGCCGCGAACGAGGGCGCCGGCCCGATGTTCAAGATGCGGGAGGACCCGCGCGTCACCCGCGCGGGCGCCGTGCTCCGCCGCTACTCGCTCGACGAGCTGCCGCAGCTGTGGAACGTCCTCGTCGGCGACATGAGCCTCGTGGGCCCCCGTCCGCCGCTGCGCCGCGAGGTGCAGGGCTACGAGAGCCACGTGCACCGCCGTCTGTTCATCAAGCCGGGCCTCACCGGCATGTGGCAGGTGAACGGCCGGAGCGACCTGAGCTGGGACGAGAGCGTCCGGCTCGACCTGTACTACGTCGAGAACTGGTCCCTGACCGGCGACGTCATGATCATGTGGCGCACCTTCCGGGTGCTCACCCGACCCGTAGGGGCGTACTGAAATGTCTGTCATCGAACCGCGTCGACTCCGCATCGCCATGGTCGGGACCCGGGGGGTCCCCGCCGCGTACGGCGGATTCGAGACCGCCATCGAGGAGATCGGCCAGCGCCTCGCCGCCCGCGGCCACGACGTCACCGTCTACTGCCGCTCGGCGAACCGGTCGCGTCCCCGCACCCACCTCGGCATGACGCTCGTGCACCTGCCCGCGCTCAAGACCAAGTCGATCGAGACGCTCAGCCACACCGCGCTGTCCGCGATCCACCTGGCCCTCGGGAGGCGCCAGGACGCGGCGTTCGTGTTCAACGCCGCCAACGCGCCGTTCGTCCCCCTCATCCGCTCGCGCGGCGTGGCCACGGCCGTGCACGTCGACGGCCTCGAGTGGAAGCGCGGCAAGTGGGGCCGCATGGGCAAGAGGTACTACCGCGTGGCCGAGCAGATGGCCGTCGCGAACGCCGACGCGCTCATCTCGGACGCGCCCGGCATCGCCGACTACTACGACCACGAGTTCGGGATCCCCACCGAGCTCATCACGTACGGCGCGAACATCCTGCGCGACCCGGCGAGCGACCGGCTCGCCGAGCTCGGCCTCGAGCCCGGCCAGTACCACCTCGTCGTCGCGCGCTTCGAGCCGGAGAACCACGTCGACGTGATCGTCGACGGGTACACCGCGTCGAACGCGACGCTGCCGCTCGTCGTCGTCGGATCCGCGCCGTACTCCGCCGCGTACACCGACCGCATCGAGCAGGTCGCCACGGCCGACCCGCGCATCCAGCGCCTCGGCGGGGTGTGGGACCAGGAGCAGCTCGACCAGCTCTACGCCCACGCGCTCACCTACGTCCACGGCCACTCGGTCGGCGGCACCAACCCGTCGCTGCTGCGCGCCATGGGCGCCGCGACCGCGACGCTCGCGAACGACAACGTCTTCAACCGCGACGTGCTCGGCGAGGACGGCCGGTTCTGGTCGGACGCCGCCGGCGTCGCCGCGCTCGTCGAGGGCGCCGAGGCCGAGGCGGAGGAGGCGCTCGCCACCGGCCGCCGCCTGCAGGAGCGCGCCGAGGAGACCTACGACTGGGACGCCATCGCCGACGGCTACGAGGAGCTCGCGGCCCGCATGACGCGCGGCTACTCGACGCACGGCATGAGCCGCGGCGTCCGCTCGGCCACCCGGTGGGAGCCCCGGCTCGCGGCGGCCGACGCCGACGCCGACGCCCACGCCCACGCCGACCGCTCCCCCTCGCTCCTCGAGGAGAGCCGATGAGCGCCGCGACGGATCCCGGCGCCGAGTCCTACGCGGACGTCGTCCGCCGCCTGGCGAGCGCGCAGAAGAAGGCCGCGCGCGGGGCGCCCGCGTACTCGATCCGCGTCAACCGGCCGGCCGGGCGCCTGCTCGCCGCGTGGGCGTACCGCGCGGGGCTCACCCCGAACCAGGTCACGGGCATCAGCGCCGCCTTCACGTTCACCGGGATCGCCCTGATCGCGCTGGTGCAGCCCGCCGCCTGGCTCGGCATCGCCGTGTGGCTGCTGCTCGCCGTGGGCTACGCGTTCGACTCGGCCGACGGCCAGGTCGCCCGGCTCCGCGGCGGCGGCTCGCTCGCGGGCGAGTGGCTCGACCACGTCGTGGACTGCATCAAGATCTCGTCGCTGCACCTCGCGGTGCTCGTGTCGATGTTCCGCTGGCCCGCCACGGACGCCGACGCGTGGCTCCTGGTGCCCGTCGCCTACGCGATCGTGGCCGCCGCGAGCTTCTTCGCGATGATCCTCAACGACCAGCTGAAGCGCGTCCACCGGGTGTCCGGCGCCTCGGCCCCCGACGCCGGCCGCTCGACCCTGCTGCGCTCGCTCCTCGTGATCCCCACCGACTACGGCTTCCTCTGCCTCGTCTTCGCGCTGCTCGGCGCCCCGGTCGTGTTCCTCGCGGTCTACGCGCTCATGATGCTCGCCAACGCCGGGCACCTCGCCCTCGCGTCGGTGAAGTGGTTCCGCGACATGGGCGCGCTCGACGCGCGGCGCGCCGAGGCCGTGGCGCCCGCATCTGCCCCGGGCGCGCGGGTGACCGCGTGACCGCCTTCGCCGGCGTCGACCGCGCGCTCGCGGACGCCGACGCCGAGGACGTCGACCTCCGCGGCCGCACGATCCTCGTCGCGCACCCGAGCGCCGAGCTGTACGGATCCGACCGGGTCCTGCTCGAGAGCGTCGCGGGCCTCGTGGCCGCGGGCGCCCGCGCCGTCGTGACCCTGCCGTCCGACGGCCCGCTCGTCGACGCGCTCACCGGCGTCGGCGCGGTCGTGCACCACGCGCCCACGCCCGTGCTCCGGAAGGCGATGCTGCGCCCGCGCGGCTTCGCGTCGCTCGTCGGGCAGTCGGCGCGCGGGCTCACCGCCGGCATCCGGCTCGTGCGCCGTGCGCGCCCGGACGCCGTCTACGTGAACACCGTGACGATCCCGCTGTGGATCCTCGTCGGCCGCCTCACGGGGCGCCCCGTCCTGGCGCACGTGCACGAGGCCGAGGGGTCCGCGTCGCGGGCCGTCGGCACGGCGCTCGCCCTGCCCCTCCTGCTCGCGACGCGCGTGGTGGCGAACAGCCGCTACAGCGTCGAGGTCCTCGGCCGCGCCCTCCCCCGGGTCGCGCGTCGGGCCGTGGTCGTGCACAACGGCGTGCCCGGCCCCGCGGATCCCGCCCCCGCCCGCGAGTCGCTCGCGGGCGGGCTGCGGGTCCTCTACGTCGGGAGGCTCTCCGACCGCAAGGGCGTGGACGTCGCCGTCGAGGCGATCGTCGAGCTCCGCGACCGCGGCGTGCGGGCGACCCTCGACGTCGTCGGCGCCGTGTTCCCCGGATACGAGTGGTACGAGGAGCAGCTGCGCACGATGATCCGCGTGCTCGACCTCGACGCGCTCGTCACGCTGCACGGCTTCCACGCCGACGTGACCCCGTACCTGGCGGCCGCCGACGCGTGCGTCGTGCCCTCCCGGGTGGACGAGCCGTTCGGCAACACCGCCGTCGAGGCCCTGCTGGCCGCGCGGCCCGTGGTCGTCAGCGACACCTCCGGCCTCCGCGAGGCCGCGGGCGGCTACGAGTCGGCGCGCCTGGTGCCGCCGTCGGACCCGGCCGCGCTCGCGGACGCCCTCCAGGACATCGCGTCCGACTGGGACGCGTACCGCGCCCGGGCCGCCCGCGACCGCTTCCGCGCCGAGCACCGGCACGGACCCGCGCTCTACCGGCAGCGCATCGCGCGGCAGGTGGGCGAGATGCTCGCACCCGCCACCGGGCGCTGAGGCACCACGCGCCGCTCCCGCCGCCACGGCACGGGAACGGCGCGGCACCACGCGCCCGCCGGGAAGCGGGCGGCACGACACGGCACGACATGACATGACACGAGAGACGGGGGCGGCGCATGGATCCGCACGACTACTGGACAGCGCTCCGACGACGATGGATCACGATCCTGGCGCTGGGCGTCGTGGGCGGCGGCGCCGCCTACGGCTACGCGACCACGCTCGCGCCGAGCTACCGCTCGACGAGCAGCGTGTTCGTCTCGACCACGCAGGGCGAGACCACCACGGAGCTCGTGCAGGGCTCGACCTTCTCGCAGAACCTGGTGCGGTCGTACGGGCGGCTCGCGACGACGCCCGCGGTGCTGGAGCCGGTGATCGCGCGCCTCGGCCTCGACACGACGCCGACGGCGCTCGCCCGCGCCATCACGGTGGACACGCCCCTCGACACGGTGATCATCGACGTGTCGGTGACCGACGCCTCCCCCGAGGAGGCCGCGCGCCTCTCCGACGCCGTGAGCGACTCGCTCGCCGACGTCGCCGGCGAGCTGGCGCCCGCGAGCGCGTCCGGCGCGCCCTCCATCTCGCTGACGACCGTCGCCGAGGCGCAGGTGCCGCGCGCGCCGATCGCCCCGAACACGCGGCTCATCGCGCTCACCGGGCTCCTCGCGGGGCTCGCCGCCGGGGTGCTGTACGCGCTCGGCCGGCAGCTGCTCGACACGCGGATCCGCACCGAGCGCGACGTGGAGCGCGTCACCGACGCCGCCGTCATCGGCCAGGTGCAGCGCCGCGACCGCGCCACCGGCATCACGCTCCTCGCCGCGCCGCGCGGCGCCGCCGCCGAGGGCTACCGCCGGATCCGCGCCAACCTCGAGTTCGCCGACGTCGACGCCCCGATCCGCTCCCTCGCGGTGACGAGCGCGCTCCCCGGCGAGGGCAAGACGACGACCGCCGTCAACCTCGCGCTCGCGCTCGCCGAGCACTCCTCGCGCGTGCTGCTCGTCGACGCCGACCTCCGCCGCCCGACCGTCGCGGCGATCACCGGGCTCGAGGGCGCCGTCGGCCTCACGACGGTCCTCGTCGGCGGCGCGACCCTCGACGACGCCGTGCAGGAGTGGGCGGGCGGCGTGCACGTGCTCCCCGCGGGCGCGGTGCCGCCGAACCCGAACCAGCTCCTCGGATCCGCCGCGATGGCCGCCCTCATGGACGACCTCCGTGGCCGGTACGAGTTCATCGTGCTGGACACCCCGCCGATCCTCCCCGCCGCCGACGCGCTGACCCTCGCGCACCTGACCGACGGCGCGCTCGTCGTGACGCGCGTCCGCGCCACCCGGCGGGCGCAGCTGGCCGAGGCCGTCGACGCCCTCGACGCCGTGCACGCGCGGACGCTCGGCGTGGTGCTCACCCGTGTCGCGCCCACGCGCCACTCCTCTTATTACGGTCCGGATGCGGAGACGGGGACCGAGGACCTCGTGCCCGTCGCCCCCGCCGCCGCCGTGGCGACCGACGCGTCGCGCGGCGTCCCGCTCGCGCCCGTCGTCTCCGCGCAGTCGGCGACCGCGCGCGCCTCCGGGACCGACGCCACGGAGGGCGCGCCCGCCACCCGCGCCGGCGGCAGCCGGACCCGCGCCCGATGAGCAGGCTCCGCGTCCCCGCGCTCCGCGTCCCGTCGCTCGGCGTCCCCGCGCTCCGCTCGACGCGCGTGCGGCTCTACGAGTCGCTCCGCACGGCGCACCTGGAGCGCGCGCACGAGCTGGCGCCCGCGAGCATCCTCTACCGGGTCACGCGCTACGACTTCGACGCCGAGCTCGCCCAGGGCCTCGACCTCGTGCGGGCGGGGCGGATCCGCACGGCGCTCGTCCTCCTGCGCTCCGACGTGCGCGCCCTCGAGGTCAACGAGCCGCTCATGACCTCCAGCCTCCCCGCGACCGCCACGGCGATCGCGGCCCTGGGGCTCCGCCGACTCGCCGGCGCGCCCCGCGTCGAGGTCGTGACCTACGCGATCGGCAACGCGGACCCGTTCGCGGCGCCCGTCGGCCCGCGCCTGCGCTCCCGCGTGCGGCGGGCCGGCGAGCGCGTGCTCGCGCGCGCCGTGATGCGCCGCGTCGACCGCGTCGTCTACGGCACCGACGGCGCGCGCGACACCTACCTGGCCGTCCTCGGCGGGTCTCGACCGGGCGCCGTCGCCGCGCTCGTGCCCGCGCTCCCCGCGCGGCACGACCACCGGGATCCCGCCCCCGTCGCCGACAGCGCCGTCTTCGTCGGCGCGCTCAGCGAGCGGAAGGGGATCCGCGTGCTGCTGGCGGCCTGGCCCGCCGTGCGCGCGGCCCGCCCCGGCGCCGTCCTCCGCGTGCTCGGCAAGGGCCCGCTGCAGGCGGAGGTGGAGCGCGCCGCCGCGGCCGACCCGAGCATCGTGCTCGAGGTGGATCCGCCGCGCGACCGGATCCACGCGGCCCTCCACGCCGCCTCCGCGCTCGTCCTCCCCTCCCAGCCGAGCCCGACGTGGCGCGAGCAGGTGGGCCTGCCGATCGTCGAGGGCCTCTCGCACGGCTGCACGATCGTCACGACCGAGGAGACCGGCCTGGCGCCCTGGCTGCGCGCGCGCGGGCACGGCGTCGTGACCGACCCGTCCTCCCCCGTCGCGCTCGCCGCGACGCTCGCCGCGGTGCTCGGGCACCCCGTCGACCCCGCCGCCGTGCTCGCCGACCTGCCCGCGCGCGACGGCCGGCTCGCCGCGGACGACGTGCTCTTCGGCGCGACCCCCGCCCCGGCCGACTCCGCCGCCGCGTCCGCCGTCCGCGCCGGCGCCCCCGTCCGCGTCCCGGAGCGCGCGTGAGCGGCGGGCCCGGCGCGAGCGGCCGCCGCACCCCGTCGCTCGCGGCCGCCATCGGCTCCACCGCGGCCGTGAAGGTCGGCGTCATGGCGCTCTCCGGCGTGCTCGGGATCCTCACGAGCCGCATGATCATCCAGTCCTTCGGCACCGACGCCTACGCGCAGTACGGCCTCCTCAGCACGTTCCCCACGCTGCTGCCGTTCGCCGACCTCGGCATCGCGGCCGTAGTCATCAACGCGGTCGCCGGCTCCTCCGCGCCCCGCACCGACGACCACGTGAAGCGCGCCATCGTCACGGCGTTCCGCATCCTGCTCGTCTCGGGCGGGATCATCGCGCTCGTCTCCCTCGCGATCACGCTGCTCGGCTGGTGGCCGGCGCTCCTCGGCGAGGGGCTCATGTCGGGCGGCGGCGAGATCGCGGCGTTCCTGTGCCTGGCCGTCTTCGGGCTCGTGATCCCGCTCACGGTCGGGCAGCGGATCCTCGTCGGGCTCAAGATGACGAACGTGCAGGTCGCGAGCCAGGCGGTCGTGGCGCCGCTGATGATCCTCGTGATCGGCGCGTTCGTCGTGCTCGCGGTGCCCGCGGGCACCTACCTCGCGGTCGTGTCGTACGGCGCGAACGCGATGGTCTCGGTGATCTGCCTGGTCGTCGCGGCGCGCGCCCTCCGCCCGCAGCTGGGCGAGGCCGTGCGCGCGATCCCCCGCATCCGCAGCTACCCCGGCGTGCCCGCGATCGGCCTCGCCTGGCCGATGCTCGTGCAGATGGTCGCGCTGCCCGTCGCGATGCAGACGGGCCGGCTCCTCCTCAGCCACCTGGCCGGACCGGACGAGCTCGCGCAGTACAACCTCGCGTCGCAGCTGTTCGGCATCGTGCTGCAGACCATCGCGGCCGCCGGCCTCGCGCTCTGGCCCGTGTACGCGAGCGCCCGGTCGGCGTCGCGCGTGGAGTCGCCCGCGGCGCCCACGCTGTGGTTCCTGCTCGGCGGCCTGCTGCTCGGCGGCGCGCTCGCGGGCGCATCGCCGTGGATCGCCGCGTTCGTCTCCGGCGGCGCGATCACCCTGCCGGTGCCGCTCGTGATCGCGTTCGTGGTCTTCGTGGCGCTGCAGGCAGCGAAGTACCCGGCCGGCATGTACATGACGGACAAGCGCGGGCTGGTGTTCCAGGTCGTGCCCGTGCTGGTCATGGTGCCGCTCAACCTCGGGCTGTCCTGGTGGTCCATCGGCGTCGCCGGATCGGCGGGGCCGGTCATCGGCTCGGCCATCTCGGTGGCGCTCTGCCAGGTGGTCCCGAACCTCGTCTACGTGTCGCGCGACCTGACCAGGCGCCGCGCGGAGGCGGCCGCGGCGGAGGCCGCCGGCGCCCTCGACCCGGAGTCGGCCACCGCCTCCCGCACGACGAGCCCCGCCGCGTCGCTCTGACCGGCGGGACCCGCCCGCCCGGAAGAGGCCCGCACGCACGATGCCCGCCCCATCCGACCGCACGACGCCCGCCCGCTGCACCCGCCCCGAGAAGGACACGATGCCCGCCTCCCCCCGCCCCGCCGTCGAGGTCCTGTTCCCGGTCGAGCGCGACCTGCCCCGCTGGCGCGCGCGCCACGCCGCCGGCGAGGTGCCCGGCGAGTGGCCGTACGGGCTCGACGCCCTGCGCGCGCACGACGCCGACGTGACGATCGCCGCGCTCGACGCCCCCGGCCGCGTCGCCGCGCTGCGCGACCGGATCCCCGCCCTCCGCCGTCGCCCACCGCGCGCCGCGGATCCCGCCGCCCGCGACATCGGCATCACCTGGGACGAGAACGCCGCCCGCCGCATGCTCCTCACCCGCCCGCACCGCGAGATGTACACGGGCGTGATCTGGGTCACCGACATGCTCGCCCGCGGCTCCGGCGGCGACCTCGGCCGCATGCGCGACGTGCTGCGCCGCATGGACGGGCTGTGGGTGATCAGCCGCGGCCAGGTGGATCCGCTCCGCGCGTTCGTCGGACCCGACGGCCCACCTGTGCGCTTCTTCGCGTTCGGGGTCGACGAGGCCTTCTACCCCGCGCGCCCGCCGGCCGAGCGCCCGTGCGTCGTCAGCGTCGGCGGCGACCGCGACCGGGATCCCGCCACCCTCTTCCCCGCGCTCGCGCGCGTGCACGCCGCGGTGCCGGAGGCGGAGATCGTGGTGCAGAGCACATCCGACATGCCGGCGCCCGCGGGCGTGCGCAAGGTGGCGCACTTCACGCACGCGGAGCTCGCGGACCTCTACGCGCGCGCGAGCGTCGTGGCCGTGGCCACGCGCGAGAACCTGCACGTGTCGGGCATGACGGTGAGCCTCGAGGCGATGGCGACCGGCCGGCCCGTGGTCGTGACCGGGACGCCGGGCACGGACGACTACGTCGTGCCGGGGCGGACGGGCGCGATCACGCCCGTCGGCGATCCGGAGGCGCTGGCGGACGCCGTCGTCGACCTGCTGCGGGATCCGGCGCGCGCCCGGGAGCTCGGCGCCGCCGGCCGCCGGGAGGTCGAGTCGCGCTTGACGACCAGGCACCTCGTGGCCGGCCTCGCCGACCTGCTCGAGCTCGGGCCGGCCGTCCGCGGCTGACCCGGATCCGCCCGGGCGACCGCGCCGGACGCCTCCCGCGGATCAGCCCCGGCCGGCCCGCCGCCGCAGCTCGGCGCGCGCGATCCGGTCGCCGTCGCGGAGGCCCCGGAGGCCAGCGGCGAGCGGCGCCCGCGAGGCGAGCAGCTGGCGGCGCCCGCCCTGCATCAGGATCTCCCACGCCACCCGCGGCGCGTTCCGCCGCCAGGCGCGGAGGTCGCGCTCCGGCAGGTGGCGCGCGGCGAACAGCATCCGGTTGCGGATGTTGTGGAAGTAGTAGACGGTCGACTTCGCCTGCCCCGCGGACTGCCCGGCGGCGCCCTGCGTGCCGCCCTCGGCGTGCACGGCCTCGACGTCGTCGAGGAGCGCGAGGCGCCCGCCCGCCGCGACGACGCGGTGGGAGAGGTCGACGTCCTCCCAGTAGAGGAAGTACGCGTCGTCGAACCCGCCCGCCCGCTCGAACAGCGCCACGGAGAGCAGCAGGCACGCGCCGCTCAGCCACGGCTCGATGCGGAGGTCCGTGCCCTCGGGGCGGCGGCGACGCGAGCGGATCCGGCCGTCGGCGAGGTACAGGTCGGATCCGGCGGACCACAGCGACCCGTCGGGCCGGAGGATGCGCGGGGCCACCAGCGCGTCGTCGTCCGCCACCGAGGCCGCGAGCAGCGCCGCCACGGCGTCCTCCGCGATGAGCGCGTCCGGATTGAGGAGCAGCACGTGCGTGCGGCCGAGCGCGGCGGCGCGCGCGACCCCGCGGTTCATGCCGGTGCCGAAGCCCTCGTTGCCGTCGGGCGCCTCCAGGTGCCAGCCCTCGGCGCCCGCGAGGGCCGTGATCGCCGCCCGCTCGGCCGGCGTGCTGAGGTTGTCGACCACCACGACGGCCAGCTCGGGACGCGCGCGCGACAGGGGCGCGAGGTTCCGGGCGAGCAGGTCGTGGGAGCCGTAGTTGACGACCACGACGGCCAGGGGGGCGAGCTGCGGGTCCGTCATCGCGGATCCTCTCGGTTCGTGCGCCCGGGGCGGACGCGCGCCGGGGTCGCTGGGATGATGGGGGGATGAGCTCCGACGCCGTCGCCGATCCCCGCCCGACGGACGACCCGGCGGACCGGCCGCATCGGGCGGGCGGGGCCGACCGGCTGCCGACGCTCGTGGTCGCCGTGCTGACCTACCGTCGGCCGCGCGACATCGCCGCGCTGCTGCCGATGCTGGTGGACGAGGTGCGCGGCGCGGCGGGCGCGACGGCGGCCGGGCGCATCGTCGTGGTCGACAACGATCCCGATGCGGGCGCGCGCGCGACCGTCGCCCAGGCGACGGCGGGAGCCGCCGCGGCGGGCGTCGACGTCGCGTACGCGCACGAGCCCGAGCCCGGCATCTCCGCGGGCCGCAACCGCGCGCTCGACGCCGCGCCCGACGACGACCTGCTGGTCTTCATCGACGACGACGAGCGCCCCGCGCCCGGCTGGCTCGACGCCCTGCTCGCGCTGCAGCGGGAGACGGGCTGCGCGGCCGTCGCGGGCCCCGTGGAGTCGCGGTTCGAGGTGGAGCCCGACGCGTGGATCCGGGCGGGCCGCTTCTTCGAGCGCCGCCGCCCCGCGACCGGCACGGTGCTCGAGGTCGCGGCGACCAACAACATCCTCCTCGACCTCCGTCGCGTGCGCGCCTGGGGCCTCCGGTTCGACGCGGGATTCGGCGCGACCGGCGGCGAGGACACGCTCTTCACGCGCGCGATCGTCGCGCACGGCGGCCGGATGCTGTGGGCCGCCGACGCGCGCGTGCTCGACATCGTGCCGCGCGCCCGCGTCACGCACCGCTGGGTGGTGCTCCGGGCGATGAGCAGCGGCAACAGCTGGAGCCGCACGACGCTCGCGCTCGCGGGATCCGGCCGGGAGCGCGCCGTCGCGCGCGCGACCCTCACGGCCCGCGGCGCCGTGCGCGTGGGCGGCGGCCTGGCCGGGATCGCGGTCGGCGCCGCGGCCGCCCTCGCCGGGGCGGGGCTCGGCCGGCGGGCGCGCGGCGTCCGCACGCTCGCGCGCGGCGCGGGCATCGTCTCGGGCGCCTGGGGCCACGCCCACCGGGAGTACGCGCGGCCGTCCGCCTGAGCGGGGCGCGCGGGAGCCGCTCGCGCCGGAGCGCCCGCTCGCGTCGGAGCGCCCGCTCGCGCCGGCCGCGCGTGGCACGGGGTCCGCGGCAGACGCGTCAGCCACGGGCACCGCGGCCGCCGACGAGCCCGATGGCGCGGCGGTAGGCGGCCACGTGCCGGGCGCCGGCCTCCGGCCACTCGCGCCGGGACAGGTCGGGCCGGGCGCCGGGCGCGAGGCGGCGCACCGCGTCCACGGCGTCGCGGATGTCGGACGCCTCCAGCTCCCCCTCGTACGCGTGCACCCAGCCCGGGCCGACCTCCGCGGCGAGGCGCGCGTTCACGCGGTTGGCGGGCATCAGCACCGGCCGGTCGAGGCTCAGCGTCGTGAGCGCGCCGCCCGAGTTGTGCATCTCCCGGTACGGCAGCACCACGAGCTCGGAGGAGGCGACGAGGTCGACGACCTCGGCGTCCGCGAGGAAGCGGAGGTCGAGCCGCACGCGGTCGTCGCCCGCGGCGAGGCCCTCGAGCGCGGCCGCGAGCTCCGGCGTCGAGGGGCGTCCGCCGACGCGCAGCGACGCCGACGCGGGCATGTCCCGGAACGCCGCGAGCAGCCGGTCGACGCCCTTGTAGCGCCGGATCAGGCCGAAGTAGCCGACGCGACCGGCGACCGCGTCGGGTCGCGGCCGGTCGCGGAACCAGTCCCGGTAGTGGCCGTGGAGGATCGTCTCGTGCGGCCGGTCGGCGCGCTCCGGGGTGTCCTCGTTGAGGTGGATCCAGAGGGTCGTCCGCCGCTCCATCAGCCGCAGGAGGGCGCGCTCCCGCCGGGAGATCCCGTCGGGCAGCTCGAGGTTGTGCAGCGTCCGCACGAGCGGCGTGCGGGTGAGGGCGAGGCGCGCGACGAGCGCGACCGTGAGGCCCTGCCGGACCAGCCGCTTCAGCGGGCTCTGCCCGGACACGAGGATCTCGGGCCAGTGCACGTGCAGCACGTCGTAGGGCCGCAGCAGCGCGCTCGTCCAGGAGAAGGTGCGCACCGCGACGCCGGGCTGGCGGGCGATGCTCTCGGCGAGCATCACGAGGTACGGGTTCGTGGTCGGCCTGGGCGTGGGGAACGACTGCTGGACGAGGAGGGGACGGCGCCGGTCGCCCGCGGGGGCGGCGGTCGGGGTGGGGCGGCGGCTCACGGTGTGCTCCAGGTCGGTCGGCGGTCGGGACCGCGCGGGTGGCGCCGCGCGGCCGGCGGGCACCACGGGTGGAGGCACGGGCGGGGCGGGCGGACCCATCGGGCCCGCCCGCCCCGCGCGCGCATCAGGGACGGAACGCGCTGAACTCGGTGACCGAGATCGTCTGCGGCGCGTTCGTGGCGCTGCCGGAGATGTAGCCGACGAGGCCCACGCCTCCCGCCGCCTGCAGGCTCGCGGTGGAGTCGGTGGCCTGCACCGTCCACGCCGCGGGCTCGGGCGTCCCCGCGATCCAGACCTTGGCCTTGATCGAGGTGGGCGACGTGCCCGTCACCTGCAGGCGCACGCTCACCGGCGTCCCCGGGGCGATGGTGCCGGGCACCCGCACCTCGGGGGCGATCACGGTGCTCGTCGACGAGTTCCGGTACGCGAGCAGCGACACGGCGACCGTGCCCGTGCTCTGCATGCGCACCAGCGCGCGGTACTCGTTGTTGTTCGACACGCGGCGCCCGGTGGCGTAGAGGTACGTGCCGCCGCCGGTGGCCGCCTTGTCGAGCGAGAAGGTCGTCCGCAGGTCGGTGTCGGTCGACTTCACGCCCTCGAGCGTCCCGCCGCCCTGCACGCCCGTGGTCGGCAGCGCGATCCGCGCGGCGCCGTCCTTGACGCTCAGGTAGGACGCGAGGCCCCAGCGGGTCCACGCCCCGCCGACGTCCGCCGTGCCCCAGCCGTTCGTCGTGCTGCGCGTGAACGCGTCGCGGGCGAGCGGGGCGACGACGGGCGCCTGGGCGATGGTGACGGTGCCGGTCGAGGTGGCCGTCGCGCCCGCGGAGTCCGCGACCGTGAGCGTCACCGTGTAGGTGCCGGGGGTCGTGTACGCGTGGTCGGCGGTGCGGCCGGTGGCCGTGGCCCCGTCCCCGAAGCCCCAGGCGTACGAGGCGATGGGGCCCTCGGCGTCGGCGGACGCGGAGGCGTCGACCGCGACCGAGGATCCGGTCACCGTGCTCGTGAAGGACGCCGTCGGCGGCCCGTCGACGACCACCGGGGCCGTCGCCGTGACGCTCTGGACGCTCGTCGCCGTGGCGCCCTCGCCGTCCGTGACCGTGAGGCGCACCTGGTAGGTGCCCGCCGCGGCGTAGGCGTGCGCGGCCGTCGCGCCGGTCGCCGTGGCGCCGTCGCCGAACTGCCAGGCGTAGGAGGCGATGCGGCCGTCGGCGTCGGCGGACGCCGTCCCGTCCACCGCGACGGACAGGTCCGTGACGCGGCTGGTGAACGAGGCGGTGGGCGCCTGGTTGACGGGGGGCGCGGCGGCGACCGTCACCGACGTCGTGCTGACGCCCGTGAGGCCCTCGTCGTCCGTGACCGTGAGGGTGACCGGGTAGGTCCCCGCCGCGGCGTAGGCGTGGCGCGCCTCGGCGCCGACGGCGGTGGATCCGTCGCCGAACGTCCACGCGTACGACGCGATGCGGCCGTCCGCGTCGGCGGACGCCCGCCCGTCGACGGCGAGCGCGAGCGCGTCCGTCGTCGAGGTGAACGCGGCCGTCGGCGCCTGGTTCACCCGCGGGGCGACGACCGTGACGTCGGCGGTCTTGACGGCCGTCGCGCCCGAGTCGTCGGTCACCGTGAGGCGCACCGGGTACGTGCCGGCCCGGGCGTAGGCGTGGGTCGCCTTCGCGCCCGTCGCCGTGCCGCCGTCGCCGAAGTCCCAGGCGTAGGAGGCCACGGTGCCGTCGGCGTCGGCCGACGCGGACGCGTCCACCGCCACCTGCAGGTCCGTCGGCTTCGCGTCGAAGGCCGCCGTCGGCGCCTGGTTGGGCGTGGCGCCCTGGCCGAGCGCGTAGTGCTGGCCGACGGTGCTCGCCGAGAGCGCGGTCGTGTACACGGCCGCCTCGTCGATCCTCGCCTGCACGAAGGGGCTGGAGGATCCCCAGGTCGGGTCGCCGCCGAGCTTCCAGTAGCCGTCGTAGGCCTGCGCCTGCGTCTGCGGGTTCGTCCCGATGAGGGCGCCGTCGACGTAGAGCTTCAGGCCCTCGCCCGACTGCGTCGCCACGACCTGGTGCCAGCGGCCGTCGGTGTAGGAGCCCGGCGTGGTGACCGTGTTCTCCTGGCCCGTCCACGTGCCGAACGTGATCCGGCCGTCGTCGCGGAGGAACACGTGCCGGTCGTAGTTGCCCGACAGGCCGTCCCGGTTGTCGCCGAAGCCGATCAGCTTGCCGCCGCGGTTCGTGGTGGAGCTGAACCAGAGCTCGAGCGAGTACACCTGCGGGTTGGAGATCCGGCGCGTGCCGCTCACCATGCCCGACTGGCCGTCGAACGCGGCCGCCGTGCTGCCCGCCGCGGTGAGCACGCCGGGCACGCCCTGCGTCACCCCGCCGCGGTAGGAGCCGGGGCTCGCCGTGGCGCTCGCGTCGGCGGCGACGGTGGCGCCGCCCTTCTCGTCGAGGCGCCAGAACGCGTCGGCATCGTCCTGGAAGACGCGGCTGCCGTACGAGTCGGCGGGCGCCTTCGGGAGGTTCGACGCGCGGCCGGAGGCGACGTAGTGCGCATCCACCCGGCTGCGGTCGAGCGCGGTCGGGTAGACCGCGACGTCGTCGATGTCGCCCGCGAACCACGGTCCGCCGCTCCACGAGCTGTCGCCGCCGATGCGCCAGTAGCCCGGGTAGTCCTGCGCGCCGGTGGTGTCGGCGCGGAAGCCCGCGCGCACGCCGTCGACGAAGAGCTGCATGCCGCCGGGGCTCAGGGTGCCGACCACCTGGTGCCACTGCCCGTCGTTGAGCGGCGTGGTCGAGGTCAGCTTCCGCTCGGTGCCCGGGTAGAGGCCGAAGGTGACGAGGCCGCCCTCGTCCATGTAGAGGTGGCGGTCGTAGCTGCTCGACGTGCCCGTGTTCCTGTCGCCGAAGCCGACGATCTTGCCGCCCTTGGTGGTCGTGGTCCTGATCCACGCCTCCACCGAGAACTGCTGCGGCCCGGCGACCTTCTGCTGCGTGGCGGACAGGCCCTGGTCGGTGCCCGAGAAGGTGGACGCCGTCGTCGGGTCGCCGACGATCGCGCCCGGGGCGCCGCGGGTGACGCCGGGGCCCGCGACCTGGTCCGCGAAGCCGGCCCAGTCGAAGACCGTGGAGCCGGAGGGCTCCCCGAGGCGCCAGAGGTTCGTCGCCCCGTCGGCGCGCACGGCGTCGACGTAGGGGCTGGGGTCGGCGCTCGTGACGGTCACGGGCGCGGTGTCGCCCAGCACGGTGTTGCCCACCGGGTCGGTGGCTCGGATCCGGTACGTGTAGGTCTTGCCCGCCGTGAGGCCGCGGTCGACGAAGCCCATCGCGGGGCGGTCCCAGGGGCGCGAGTCGAGCGTGGTCGTGTACACGGGCGTGGTCGTGTTGCCGTCGCGGTAGACGGCGTAGGTGAGGCGGCGGTTGTCGCGGTCGGCGTTGGCCGTCCACGTGACGCGCGCGGTGCCGGGCTCGAGGCTCGTGACGGTGGGCTTGAACAGCGCGCCGGCGTCGATCGGGCCCTGCGTGTTCGGGGCCTTCGCCGCGGTCGCGAAGCGCACGATGCCCTGCTGGCGCTTGCCGTTCACCTGCGTGAACTCGCCCGCGTAGGAGAGGTAGCCGTCGCCCGCGACGACGCTCCACGGTCCCTGGCTCTGGCCGGTGACGGTGCCGACGTTGAAGTCGGGGTACCAGTCGAGCAGCGTCGGGGCCGGGGTGCCCTCGAAGTTGAAGTAGCCCAGGGGGTCGCGCGTGATCGTGCCGGTCGCGGCCTTGGAGAACGCGAGACCGCGGTAGAAGGTCCAGGTGGGCTCGGTCTGGCCGAAGCCGCCGACGTTGCCGCAGTAGTGCGGGTGGCCCGCGACGTAGACGGTGTCGCCGAAGGGCACGGCGGAGTAGGTGTCGCCGTGGCAGTCCTCGACCCACGTGGTGGTGCCGGTGGCCCAGTCGGCGCGGAAGGCGCCCTCGAGGTTGCCGGTCTTGCCGTACGTGTAGCCGGTGCCGTAGACGCCGTCGGCGTCGCCGGTGAGGCTCGTGATCGCCGCGTCCTTGCCCGCGTTGCGCACGAGCGAGTTGACGCCCCAGGGCAGGTTCTGTCCCGTGGCCGTGCTGACCGCGCCGAGGCCGTAGCCGGGGTCGCTCGATCCGTTGAGGCTCGTGAAGCTGCCGCCGATGACGAGCTTCTGCCCGTCGGGCGACAGGACCATCGAGGTCACGGACCCGTCGTTCGTCACGGGCGCGAAGGCCGTCTCGACGCCGTTGGAGGCGTTCACGGCCGCGATGCGCGTGCGCACGCTCTTGCCGATGGACGAGAAGGCGCCGCCGATGTAGACGGTGGAGGCCGTCGCCACGATGGAGCTCACGCCGGCGTTGGTGCCCGCGGTGAAGGAGGTGATGACCTGGCCGGTCACCGGATCCAGCGCCGCCACGCGGTACTTGTTCAGGCCGTTGACGGAGGTGAACGCGCCGCCGATGTAGATGCGCTTGCCGTCCGGGGAGGCCTCGATGACCTTGACCTGGCCGTTGAGCACGGGCGCGAACGAGCTGATGAGCTCACCCGTGCGGATGTCGTACGCGAGGAGGTTGGAGCGCGGCACGGTGCCCACGCCGGGAGCTGCTCCCGCGGGCTGGGCGGTGGTGAAGCTGCCGCCGACGAAGACGGTGTTGCCCACCACCTCCTGCGTCCAGACGACGCCGTCGATCTGCACGGTGGGCAGGGCGTCGGCGGAGACGGTGGCGGGGGTGGAGGGATCGACGGGGACGGTGTCCGCCACGGCGGGCTGCACGCCCACGAAGGCCGATGCCAGGACGGCGACGGCGGTGGCGAGCGCGAGCGGACGCAGGCGCGAGGGCAGGGTAGAGCCCATGGTGGAGCCTCATTCGGGTTCGGGTGACGCGCGCCGGCCTTTCGGGTTGCCGGGGCGCTGTCCGGATCATACGGTCGGCGCCCGCCCGGCCGGCTCCCCCAGTGCGGGGGTCGGCTCCCGATCCGCGTACCGACGCGGATCCGCGGCGCTTCAGGCCCGCGGAGCCTGTCCGGCGAAGACCACGGCGGGGGTGCCGGCGAGGTAGTCGAAGGCGATGCGGACGTCGTCGCGCCGCTCCAGCGGGACCGTGAACACGTAGGTCGCCGTGGCCGTGCCGCCGGCCGGCACCTCGGCGGGCAGCGGCGCGCTGCCGGTGCGGAGCGGGTCGGCCGGGAGGAGGTCCGCGCCGGAGGCGACGGTGACCACGGCGGCGGCGAGCGAGACGGGCGCGTCGGTGCCGTTGACGACCGTGACGGTGAACGACAGGGCGGGACCGGCGACCTCGCCGGGCCCGTCCGCGACGCCCTCGACGGCCTGGAGCGCGCCGAGCGCCACGTCGACGCCGGGGACGGGCTGCGCGGTCGCGTCGAGGCCCACCGCGGGCGCCTGGGCGGGTGGCGTCTGGCCGTCGGCCGGATCCTGCGACGTGACGGGCGCGCTCGTCGCGGCGGGCGCGTCGGCGTCCGATCCGCCGGGTCCGGGGGCCGCGGCGTCGTCGGCCCCGCCGCGGGAGGCGAGGACGGCCACCACGACGAGGGCCACGGCCACGAGGGCGGCGACCACGAGGGTCACGAGGCGCCGGCGTCGTCCGGTCGCGGGGGCCGGCGCGCTGCCGGCGTGGTCAGGCGTCGAGTGGTCCATGCGTGCTCCGTGCTGCTCGGGTGCGGGTGCGGGTCCCGCTGCGGGTGCGGGTGCGGATCCCGCGGGTTCGGGTGGGTGCGGGGACGCGGGGCGCTGCGGACGGCTCCGCGCGAGCGGCGCCCGCGCGAGCGGCGCCCGCGCGATCGGCGCCCGCGCGATCGACCGCGTCGCCCGGGGCATCGGCCGCGCGCGGGATCAGGCACAGCCCGACGGCCAGCATCAGGAGCGGGATGCTGCCGTACAGCGGGCTGAACGGCAGGTTCCAGAGGGTCTTGACGGCGGCGTACACGAGCACCGCCGCGCCGGCCCGGTGCGCGATCGACCGGGCGGCGCCCGTGAGGACCACGACGAGGATCACGACGGCGAGCGCGATCCCGATGAGGCCGAAGCGCGTCCAGAGGTCGCCCACGACGGAGTGCAGCTCGAAGCCCTCGCCGAAGAGGTAGTTCTCGACGTAGCCGTTGTCCGGGTCGTAGCCGAGCGCGGCCATGCCCGTCTTGGCGGTGCCGAGCTCGGTGGAGGTCGGGAAGGTGCCGGAGCCGAATCCCCACGGGTGCGCGCGCAGGAGCGCGACGAACGCGCCGACCTCGGGGCGCCCGCCCGTGATCACCGACCCCGACTCGTCGAGCTGCGCCTCGGTGCGCTGCCGGGTGGCCTCGCCGAGGTAGCCCTCGAGGATCAGGGCCTGGCCCGCCTGGAAGACCACGAGCGCGAGCCCGCCGAGCCCGCCGAGCGTCAGCGCGACGCTCCCCCGGCGGCCGGGCGTCCTCGGCCGCATCTCCCAGAGCACCACGAGCAGCACGAGGAGCAGCATCGCGAGCTCGGAGCGCGCGTCGTTGAGGCCGGCGAGCACGATGAGGACCACGAGCGCGACCGCGGCGGCGCGCCGGCTGCCGGCCCGCCAGGCGAGCGCGAGCACGAGGACGGTCACGGGCACCGTCAGGCCGAACTTCCACGGGTTGGTGGCGAAGAGCGTGGACGCAGGGTTCACCCCGGCGAGCATCCCGACGCCGAACCAGACGGCGACGGTCGCGTCGCGCATCAGGGTCCGCGCCCACAGCAACACGCCGATCCCGGCGAGGAGGCCGAGCACCATGACGGTCACGTAGGTGGTCTCGGTGCGCGAGACGACGTGGTCGCCGCGCGAGGCCTCGGTGAGCCAGAGGCCCGCGCCGACGGCCAGCACGATCGCGCCGGCGACGAGCACGGCGCCGCGGTACCGGCCGAGCCGCGGGATCCACAGCGGGGCCAGCACGATGGCGAGCACGTGGCCCACCTCGAGGCCCTGCTGGAGGGGGATCCGGACCGCGAGCGCCACGATCGTCACGACCGCGGCGACGCGGAGGAGCGCGTGAGCGCGTGCGGGCGCCGGCGCGGGCGCGGGCGCGGCGACGCCGGCGACGGCGGCCGTCGCGGAGCCGGGGGTGTCGTGTCCGGCGCGGGTACGGCGGTCACGACGCGCCGGACTCGGCCGGCGGGGGGAGGGGGTCACGGATGCCGTCCTTCCGGGCAGGTCCAGCTCACACCATAGGGCGGGGACGGCCGGGCGCCACCGTCGGGGGCGGGATGCGTCCCGGCGGGCGCCCCGGCCCCCCGCGAAGAGGGGGTGCGCCACCCCCGGACTGGGTGTGGATATGTCGAGACGCCGAATCCCTCCACATGGTAGGCGGATCCGTATAGAGTCGAGCCATCATCCGGCACGGCGCTCCGCTTACCCAGATGCCCGCCGCGCCTCGCGCGGAGCCGGGCGTCGGGGCACCGACCGCCGGATGGTCGTGGAACTCGGTCCCCGTGCCCGACGCCCGTGCCGCCCCATCGACCGGATCCCCCGACCCCACCGGACGGATCCGCTGCGACGACACCCGAGGACCGACATGACCCCTCCGCAGTTCCCCCCTGCCCCCGCCCGGATCGCGCTGCGTCGCGCGCCGATCCCACTGGCGTCGGGACCCGTCGCCTACTGACGCCGCGCCCCGCCGGGACCCCTCGCACTGGCGTGCGGATCCCCCGGTACTGGTGACCTCCGTCCCGCGCCTCGGATCCCAGCGCATCGACGTAGCGTCCAGCGGACCGGATCACCTCTTCACCAGGCGCGGGACGCCGAGGGGATCCGGATCACGAGCGCCCGGGATGCGCGGTCCCGGATGCGCCCCTCCGCTCCCGGTCCCCCGGGACCGACCCCGTGCCGGCATCACCTGCCGCCACCCTCCGCCGCGCCCGCCGTCACCTGACGCCGGCGCGGCCTCGAAGTGCCGAAAGAGGAACGACATGACCTTCCCATCGCCTGCCCGGACGGGCTCCGACGGCGCCGCACGACGCCGCCGCCCCGCCCCGCTCGCCGTCCTCGCGATCGCCGCGCTCGCCGTGAGCGGCGCGGCCGTGACCGCCGCCCCGGCGTCCGCCGCCACCACGACCGACTCCTTCAGCCGCAGCACCACCGGCGGATGGGGCACCGCCGAGTCCGGAGGCGCCTACTCCGTCTACGGGGCGGCGGCGTCGGCGTTCTCCGTCGACGGCTCCCGCGCCCGCATCACCGGGATCCGGGCCGGCAGCTCGGCCGGCGTCGTCCTGGGCGGCACGGCGATGCGCGACGGCACGGCGGGCGCCACGGTCGCCCTCGTGGGATCCACGCCGCTCGGCCTCTACCAGGCCGTCGAGATCCGCC
>Ga0265798_10002410_pt1 | contig 27689 bp, 27 predicted proteins | sample P3T30metagenome_FD_192430 | JGI IMG/M metagenome (GOLD analysis project Ga0265798, IMG submission 192430) | Plant litter microbial communities from East Loma Ridge, Irvine, California - P3 T30 | ecosystem: Environmental > Terrestrial > Plant litter > Unclassified | place: USA: California...
CTCGCCGCTCTGGGCCGAGCCGAACCTCATCATCACGCCGCACGCGGCCGGCGGTCGCCCGCTCGGGGCCTCCGATCTCATCCGGCGCAACCTCGAGGCCTTCGCCTCCGGCGGCGAGCTGGAGAACGTGATCCCGCGCTGATCCGCCCTCGGCCCGAATGCAGTCGGCGGCCGGGTCAGCGCAGGCTGCTCGCCGCCGCCGCGGGAGCACCGGCGCGGGTGACTGCATTCGGCTCGGGACGCGGGCGTCGCGGGCGTCGGCGTCGGTGGGGCGTGCGACCATGGATGCGACATGCCCATCGACTTCACCGCCATCGACTTCGAGACCGCCAACGCCTCCGCCGCCTCCGCGTGCTCGGTCGGGATGGTGAAGGTGCGCGACGGCCGCGTGGTCGACCGCGCGGGCTGGCTGATCCGGCCGCCGTTCGGGCACGACGGCTTCAACGAGTGGAACACGCGGATCCACGGCATCCGCGCCGAGGACGTCGTCGGCGCCCTGCTCTGGCGCGACCAGCTCGCCGACCTCGTGGCGTTCGCCGGCGACGACGTGCTCGTGGCGCACAACGCCGGCTTCGACATGGGCGTGATCACCGCAGCCTGCATGGCCAGCGAGATCGAGACGCCGAGCTACGACTACCTCTGCAGCCTGCAGCTGGCGCGCAAGACCTACCATCTCGACTCGTACAAGCTTCCGGTGGCCGCGATGGCCGCGGGCTTCGAGGACTTCACCCACCACGACGCGCTCGAGGACGCCGCCGCGTGCGCGGCGATCGTCGCGCACGCGGCGAAGCGGCACGACGCCGAGTCGATGCAGCACCTGGCGCAGATCGCGAGCCTGCGCATCCGCTCGATCGGTGCCGCCGCCGAGGCCGCTGCATCGGCCGCGCGCCCGATGGCGCTGGGCTGAGCCCGCCCCCTCCCCGGGCCGGCTCGGCACCACGGTCGCCGTCGATGTCGGTGCCCGCTGCCAGACTGCGCGCATGGATCCCGTCATCGCCCTGCTGCTCGGCCTCGTCATCGGGGCCGCGGTCGGCGCCGGCCTCGTCGCCCTGCTGCGCCGCGGTCGCTCCTCGGCGGACGACCGCCTCCCCGACGCGGAACGGCGATGGGCGGACGAGCGGATGCAGTCGGTCCGCCGCGAGGGCGAGCTCGCCGCCGAGCTGGCCGCCGCCACCGCCACCGCGGACGGGCTGCAGCGGCAGCTCGGCGGATCGCAGCAGCAGGTGCGCGAGCTGCTCGAGCGGCAGCGCTCGGAGCAGGCCTCGACGCAGGAGCGCGAGCGCGAGCAGAGCCGCGTGCTGCAGGCCCTCGCCCCCGTCGCGCAGAGCCTCGCCGACATGCAGCTCAAGGTCACCGACCTCGAGCACCAGCGCCGCACCCAGCACGGTGAGCTGAGCCAGCAGCTCCGCAGCGCGACGGAGTCGGAGGAGCGCTTGCGCGCCACCGCCGACTCGCTCGCCTCGGCGCTGCGCAACAACAGCACCCGCGGTGTCTGGGGCGAGACGCAGCTGCGCAGCGTCGTCGAGGCCGCCGGTCTGCTGCAGCGCGTCGACTTCGACGTGCAGTCGAGCATCGCCGGCGAGAGCGGCGCCGGGCGGCCCGACATGATCGTGCGCCTGCCCGGGGGCAAGAGCATCGCGGTCGATGCGAAGGTGCCCTTCAACGCCTACCTCGACGCGAGCGCGATCCCCTCGACGGCGAGCGATGCGGAGCTGGCCCGGCGCGAGGCGCTGCTGCGGCAGCACGTGAAGGCCGTGCGCGACCACATCACGGCGCTCGGCGACCGGCGCTACTGGACCGGGCTGCCCGCGAGCCCGGAGATGGTGATCGCCTTCATCCCGAGCGAGTCGCTCATCTCCTCGGCGCTCGAGGCCGACCCGTCGATCATGGAGTTCGCCTTCGCCAAGAAGGTGGCGCTCGCCTCGCCCGTCACGCTCTGGTCGGTGCTCAAGACCGTGGCCTTCAGCTGGCAGCAGGACGTGCTGACCGAGGACGCGAAGGTGCTCTTCGATCTGAGCCGCGAGCTCTACACCAGGCTCGCGACGCTCGGCGAGCACGTGGACAAGCTCGGCCGCACGATCACCGCCTCGGTGCGCGACTACAACCGGCTCGTCGGCACGCTCGAGAGCCGCGTGCTGGTGTCAGCCCGCAAGCTGAACGAGCTCGACGAGACGACCGTGCTGGCGCACGCGGCGACGATCGAGGAGGCGCCGCGCGAGGTGACCGCGCACGAGCTGACGGGGCGCTCCCCCGTCGTGGACTGACTCCGGCTGTGGACCGACGCCCGCTCAGCGACTCACGAACCGGGGCCGGACCTCAGCCTGCGAGCGAGCGCTGCTGCGCGCCGCGCAGCAGGGTGGGCTCGACCGCCGCAGCAGCGAGGCGCACGCCGACGACGGCGCGCAGCTTGCGCTTGCCCGTGGCGGGCATGACCATGAAGTCCCCGTAGCGCTCGACCGCCGAGCGGCGCAGCACCGCGTCCGCTGCCGCCTCGCGGGAGGGCGCGCCCTGCACGACCGTGCGGCCGAGCAGGGTCGAGCGCGCGTCGCGCACCTCGACGATGACGCCCTCGACGCCCTCGGAGGTCATGACGTAGGCGATGACCGCATCGGCGTCCATCGCGGTGCTGCGGTCGAGGTGCTCGATCGTCGGGATCTCGGTCATGGTCGTTCCTCCTCAGGCTGCGCAGCGTATCCGCTCGCTCGGCGAACTTCTTACTAGACAGTCTAACTAAGAGTGCGCACGACGCAAGGCGAACGGCCCCGCGGCGATGCCGCGGGGCCGTTCGACGAGCTGGGATCAGCCGATCAGAGCCACTTCGAGGCGAGGTGGTCGGCGACGACGCGGCGGGTGGTGCCGGAGTGCGAGCGCAGCACGATCGACTCGGTGCGGATGATGCCGCCGCGGCGACGCACGCCGCTGACGAGGTTGCCGTCGGTGACGCCGGTGGCGACGAAGAAGGTGTTATCGCTCGTGACGAGCTCGTCGGCCGTGTAGACGTGGTCGAACTTGAGCCCCGCCTCGAGCCCCTTCTGCTTCTCGTCGTCGGTCTTGGGCGCGAGCATCGTCTGGATGAAGCCGCCGAGCGCCTTGATCGCGCAGGCGGTCGCGACGCCCTCCGGGCTGCCGCCGGTGCCGACGCAGAGGTCGAAGGTGCCGCCGATCGACGCGGCGTCGATGCCGCCCGCGACGTCGCCGTCGAGCAGCAGCCGGGTACCGGCGCCCGCGGCCCGGATCTCCTCGATCAGGCCCTCGTGGCGCGGACGGTCGAGCACGGCGACCTGGATCTCGGCGACGTCCTTGCCGAGCTTCTTCGCGAGCTCGCGGATGTTGTCGCCGATGGACGCGCGGATGTCGAGCACGCCGTGCGCCTCGGGGCCGGCGACGAGCTTCTGCATGTAGAACACGCTCGACGCGTCGAGCATCGAGCCGCGGTCGGCGGCCGCGATCATCGAGATCGCGTTGCGGCGCCCGCTGGCCGTGAGCGAGGTGCCGTCGATCGGGTCGACCGCGATGTCGCAGGCGGGGCCACGGCCGGTGCCGACGTGCTCGCCGTTGAAGAGCATCGGCGCGTTGTCCTTCTCGCCCTCGCCGATCACCACGACACCGTCGAAGTCGACCGTGCCGAGGAACTTGCGCATGGCGTCGACGGCCGCGCCGTCGGCCGCGTTCTTGTCGCCGCGCCCGATGAAGGGCACCGCACGGATCGCCGCCGCCTCGGTCGCGCGGACCAGCTCGAGAGCGAGGTTCCGGTCGGGGTGGGAGAGCAGTGTCGCGTCGGTTCCAGTCACCCCCCGATTCTAGGGCCGCGGCGGTGCGTCGATCCCCCGCGCGAAGCCGTCGCGCGGGCGTCGGAAGCCCGCACCCGGGAACGGCGGAAGGCCGCGCACCCGAGGGTGCGCGGCCTTCCGAGGATGGAGCGGGATCAGCGCTCGATCGGCTTGTCCAGGTGGAGCATCTTGGCGAGGACGCCGTCGAGCTCGGCCGGGTCGAAGATCTTCTTCCAGTCGTCGCGCACGATGGACTCCTTGCCGTAGTCCATCGCGATGAGGCAGGCGTCCGAGAACGGGTTCGAGCCGCGCAGCGAGTTGGTGAGGGCGATCTGCACGTGGCCGTGCAGGATGGCCTCCGCCGCCGGGCGGGGCACGCCGACCGTGTTGACGGTCTCCTCGAGGGCCTCCTTGAGCAGCGCGCCGATCATGCAGGCGATGGTCTCCACGAGGGTCGGCTCGAGCACGGCGAGCTGGTACACGGTGACCCAGTGCACCTCGATGACGGGCGCGTAGATGGTGCGGATGACGGCCTCGGCCTTGGCGCGGGCCTCGTCGTTCTCCGACTCGAGCGCGGCGATCGCGTGCTGCGGCGCGGCGATGCCGCCGAAGGTGTCCGCGTACTCCTCGTCGGTGCGGCGCTCGAGGAAGACCGACGGGTGCGCCGGGTGGGCGACCGCGTACTCGATGTCGTCGCGCTTGAAGAGCAGGTTCGCGTAAGCGGCGGCGGGGTCGAGGGTGAGGAGGATCGCACCCGACTTCATCTGCGGCACGACGGTCTCGGAGACCTTGCCGAGCACAACGTCGGGCACGGCGAGGACGACGACGTCCGCGGCGGCGACGGCGGTCTCGCTGTCGGTCAGCTCGCGGCCGGCCTCGCGGATGCGGTCCTGGCCGGCGGGCGAGTTCTCGACGTAGAGGGCGTTGAAGTCGCTCTTGACGAGGTTGTTGGAGACGCGCATGCCCATCTTGCCGCCAGCGCCGAGGACGGCGACGGTGAGGGACTCGGTGTTCGTGGTCATGAGTTCTTGCTCCTGAGGTACTCGAGGTTGTGCTGGGTCCATTGCCGTTCCAGCTGCACGGTGGTCTCGGGGTCGCCCTGCCAGGGCAGCCAGTGCTCGATCACCTGGGTGATGCCACGACCGGCGGGGTCGACCGCGGCGCGCATCGCGTCGTAGTCGAGCAGGCCCTCGCCGAGGGGCACCCCGGCGAAGGTGAACCCCACCCAGCCGTCGCGACGGCTGAAGGCGAAGTCCTTGACGTGCAGGTTGAGGGTGCGGCTCGCGCAGCGCGCCACGACGTCCGAGGGGCTCTCGAGCGCGGCGACGGTGTTGCCGGGATCGAGGCAGATGCCGAGCGACGGCGAGTCGATCCGCTCCACCAGCCCCAGGTTCACCGAGGTGGGCACCTGCTCGTAGGTCTCGAGGGCGACCACGACGCCGGCCGCCTCGTACGCGGGGAGCGCTTCGCGGAGCATCCGCTCGGCCTCCTCCTCGCTGGGGCGGTGCGTCGCGGTGTTGACCATCGAGCGCACCACGGACGCGCCGAGCGCGCCGGCGAGCGACAGGTAGCGCGCCAGGTGCTCGGGCGAGACGCCGCGGGTGCCGAGCTCGATCGTGACGCCGAGCTCATCCGCTCGCGCCTTCAGCGCGACCAGCTGCTCGTCGGTGAAGGACTCGATCGGCGCGTAGTCGCAGATCTGGAAGACCTCGGCACCCAGACGGCCCACGTCGTCGAGCATCGCGAACGCGTCCAGCGGCTCGGGCACGAGGTCCGAGTGCTGCCAGAAGTACGCGTAGGTGCTGATGCCGAGCTTCGCGGTCGTCATGCGGTGTCCTTCGGTGGGAGGGGGATGCGAGGGCCGGCCGCGTGGGGTCCGGCCGGCCCTCGGGTTCAGTGGGCGATCGTGTCCGAGCTCGGAGCCTCGGTCGCGCTGACGCGGCCGCGGCGGGAGAGCCCGACCATGAGGGCCGCCGAGAGCAGCATCACGCCGCCGACGACGAACATGGGCACGGTGTAGGTGCCGCCCGTCGCGTCGCTGAGCGCACCGGTGACGTACGGCGCGGCGAAGCCGGCCAGGTTGCCGATGGTGTTGATCAGCGCGACACCGGCCGCGGCAGCGGCGCCCGTGAGGAACTGCGTGGGCAGCGTCCAGAAGTTGGGCAGCGCCGCGAAGATCGCCGAGGCGGTGATCGCGATGATCGCGATGGTCAGCTCCGGGCTGTTGGCGAAGAGGGCCAGCGGGATGCTGACACCGCCGACGAGCGCCGGCAGCGCGATGTGCCAGGTCTTGAGGCCGCGCCGGCTGGCGTCGCGGGACCACAGGAACAGCACGAGGGCCGCAGGGATGTACGGGATCGCCGTGATGAGACCGCGCTGGAAGACGTCGTAGGTGACGTCGAAGCGCGCCTCGAAGCCGCCGATGATGGTCGGCAGGAAGAAGCCGAGCGCGTAGAGGCCGTAGATGAAGCCGAAGTAGATGCCGCTCAGCACCCAGACGCGACCGCTCGAGAAGGCGACCTTGAGGCCGCCCTTGCCGTGGGCCTTCGTGTTGACGGCCTCGGTCGCGGTGCGCTCCTTCTGCAGCGCGCCGGTGAGCCACGTGCGCTCCTCCTGCGTGAGCCACTTCGCCTCGGAGGGCTTGTCGGCGAGGTAGAACCAGGCGATGACGCCGACCACGATCGCGGGGATCGCGACGCCGAAGAACATGAAGCGCCAGCCCTCGAGGCCGAAGAAGATGCCGTCGTGGGTCATGAGCCAGCCCGCGAGCGGGGCACCGATGACGTTGGTGAGCGGCTGCGCCAGGTAGAAGAGCGCGAGGATCTTGCCACGGTGCTTCGCGGGCACCCAGAGGCTCAGGAAGAGGATCGCGCCCGGGAAGAAGCCGGCCTCGGCGACACCGAGGATGAAGCGCAGGATCGCGAGGTGCTCGAAGCTGCCGACCCAGGTGAAGAGCAGCGCGACGATGCCCCAGCTGACCATGATGCGCGAGAGCCACTTGCGGGCGCCGAAGCGGTGCAGCGCGAGGTTGCTGGGCACCTCGAGCAGGATGTAGCCGATGAAGAACACGCCGCTGGCGAAGCCGAACTGCGCCGCGGAGAGACCGAGGTCGTCGCTCATGCCGTTGGGGCCGGCGAAGCCGATGGCCGTGCGGTCGAGGTAGTTGATGAAGAACATCAGGGCCACGAAGGGCACGAGCCTGATGGAGATCTTGCGGATGGTCGATTTCTCGATGGCCGCGGTGGCAGTGGGGTTGTCCACGTTGACTTCCTTGGGGTGAGACGACGTTGTCGCGGGGGGTTCCGCGCACCGCAGGCAATTGTGCACATCCGATCCGCACAAGTCAACCGGTTGACCAATTGGCGACCATTGGGCGGCATCCGGTGACCGGGACGAGCGGATGCGCCTCGCGCATCCGCTCGCCCCGCTCAGCTCACTCGAGCGCGAAGAGCGTGTACGAGTCGGCGTTCGCCGCGTTGATGACGATGCAGTCGATCGACTGCTTCTCGTCCTCACCCGTCTCGCCGTCGGTGATGAAGGCGTGCGCCTGCTGCACCGCGAGCTGCGAGATCAGCACCGCCGGCTGCAGGCCGGTGGCGACGAGCTTGCCCGCCTTGATCGCCTCGACCGCGTCGGGGCTGCCGTCGAAGCCGGCGATCTTGATCTGGTCGAGCAGACCCGCGGCCTCGACCGCCGCGACCGCGCCGAGCGCCATCGTGTCGTTGCCCGCGATGATGCCCTGCACGTCGGGGTTGCGCTGCAGCAGCGTCTCCACCTTCGTGAAGGCCTCGTCCTGGCTCCAGTTCGCCGTCTCCTGCGCCACGCTCACGAGCTCGGGGTACTGCGAGATCACGCTCGCGTAGGCCTCCGAGCGCACCCCCGCGTTCGTGTCCGACTCCTTGCCGGTCAGCTCGATGTAGTTGCCGCCCTCGGGCAGCGCCGCCACGAACTCCTCGGCCACGGCCGCTGCGCCCTGGGCGTTGTTGGCCACGATCTGGCTCTTCGCGATGCCGGTCTCGTTGATCTCGCGGTCGATGAGGAACACCGGGATGCCGGCGTCCTCCGCCTTCTGGATCGGGCCGATCGAGGCGTCCGCCCCCGCGTTGTCGAGGATGATCGCGACGGCGCCCTGGCTGATCGCCGCGTCGATCAGCTCGCTCTGCTTGTTCGGGTCGTCGTCGTGCGAGGCCACGTTGGTCTCGTAGCCGAGCTCCTCCGCCTCGGCCTTGGCCGCATCGGCCTCGGCCTTGAAGAACGGGTTCTCCTGGGCGGGGGTGATGATCGAGATGAGGCCGCCGGCCTCACCGCCGCCATCTCCGCCGTCGGTGCCGCCCGTGTCGCCGCCGCCGGTGGAGCAGCCGACGAGCGCGAAGGCGCTGATCGCCGCGGTCGCCGCCGCGAGCATGATCTTGCGTCGCATCATGTGTCCGGAACCTTTCATCTCTCTTGGTGCTGACCGACGCCGTTGCCGGTCAGTGCTCCCGCCCGGGCGCATCGCCCGGGCCGGAATCCTTCGCCCCGGCGCCGACGGGTGCCGGCGTGCGGGGCGGGGTCTTGGAGGCCGCGGCGAGCGCCGCGTTCTTGTTGCGCGTGATCTTCTGCTGCGCCTGGTCGAGCATCACCGCGAGCACGATGACCGCGCCCTTGATGGCGATCTGCCAGAAGGTGGAGACGCCGACGATGACGAGCCCGTCGCTGAGGAACCCGATCACGAAGGCGCCGAGCAGCACGCCGCGCACGTTGCCGCGGCCGCCCGTGAGCGCCGCACCGCCGATGACGACGGCGGCGATCGCGTTGAGCTCGAAGGTCTCGCCCGTCTGCGGGGCCGCCGCGGTCAGCTCGGAGGAGATGATGAGGCCCGCGGTGGCGGCGCAGAGGCCGCTGATCACGTAGACGCTCATCTTCACGCGCTTGGTCGGCACGCCCGCGAGCTCCGCGGCGCGCTCGTTGCCGCCGGTCGCGTAGACCCAGCGGCCGAAGGGCGTCTTGCGCAGCACGATCAGGGCGATGACCGCGAAGACGACCATGATCCAGATCGCCATCGGGATGCCGAGCAATCGGCCGCCGCCGATGAGGTTGAAGCCGGTGTTGCCGAGCGCCTCCTCGCCCTGCAGGCGCGGGTAGGTGGAGCCGTTCGAGATCAGCAGCGCCGCTCCCCTGGCGATGTAGAGCATGCCGAGGGTGGCGATGAAGGGGGCGACGTTGAACCGCGTCACGAGGATGCCGTTGACGAGGCCCACGAGCGTGCCCACCAGCAGCGAGCAGAGCACGACGACCCAGACCGCGGGGTAGAGCACCACGTCGAGCGAGTCGATGCGCAGGCCCTGCAGCAGTACGCCCGCGACGACGCCGGAGAGGCCGACCGTCGAGCCGACCGAGAGGTCGATGCCGCCCTTGAGGATGACGAAGAGCATGCCGAGCGCGAGGATCGCGTTCATGGCCACGTGCCGCGTCATCGTGATGAGGTTCGGGATCGTGAGGTACGCATCCGACAGCAGCGCGAAGATGATGATGAGCACGATGAGCGCGATGAACGCGCGCCCCTCGAGCAGGATGGCGCCGATGTCGAGCTTGCGGCCCGGCGCGGTGGAGGTGCTGGTCATCGTCGTCCTGCCTCGTTGTCGTGATGGTCGTTCTGGGATTCACCGCTGGCGACCATGACGTCGTCGCGGTCGGCCGTCCTGGGGTCGAACTCGCGCACGATGCGCCCCTTCGACAGCACGACGATGCGGTTGGCGGCCCCGAGGGCCTCGCCGATCTCGCTCGTCGCGAAGAGCACCCCGAGCCCTCGGCGGGCCTCGCGCGCCATGAGCGCGAAGATCTCGGCCTTGGCGCCCACGTCGATGCCGCGGGTGGGCTCGTCGAGCAGCAGCGCATCCGGCTGCGTCATCAGCACCTTGCCGATCACGACCTTCTGCTGGTTGCCGCCGCTCAGGGAGGTGATGGATGCGGTGGGCCCGGCGGTCTTGACGCGCACGTCGCGCACGCCCGCCTCCACCGCGTCGCGCTCGGGACCGCGCCGCAGGAAGCCCCCGCGCACGAAGTCGAGCAGCGAGGCGAGCGAGAGGTTCTGGCCGACCGACATGGTCTGCACGAGACCGTCGCGCTGGCGGTCCTCGGGCACGAGGGCGAGCCCGCGGGCGATGCGCTCGCGCACGCTCAGCCGGTTCACCGGCACCCCCTTGAGCCGCACCTCGCCCTGCTGCAACGGCAGCCGCCCGGCGATCGCCTCGAGCAGCTCGGTGCGGCCGGCGCCCATCAGCCCGTAGAGGCAGACGATCTCTCCGGCGCGCACCGTCAGCGAGAGCCGGTCGACGCTGAGCCTGCCCGGGGTCGAGGGGTCGACCACGCTGACCTCGTCGAGCTCGAGCACGGGCTCGCCGAACTCGTCGAGCAGATCGGGGTTCAGGTCGTCGGCGCTGCGGCCGACCATGTTCGAGATCACCCAGTTGATGTCGATCTCGTGCCGGTCGCCGCGGGCGACGAGCTCGCCGTCGCGGAAGACCACGGCGTGGTCGGCGAGCTCGAGCGCCTCCTCGAGGTGGTGCGAGATGTAGACGATCGCGACGCCCTGGGCGGTGAGGTCGCGGATGACCCCGAAGAGCACCTCGACCTCGCTGCCGCTGAGGGCGGACGTGGGCTCGTCCATGATGAGCACGCGCGCCTCGCCGGCGAGCGCCCGGGCGATCTCGACGACCTGCTGCTGCCCGAGCCGCAGGTCGGCGACCAGCGTCTTCGGGTCGAGCTGCTCCTCGAGCCGCTCGAGCAGCCCGGCGGTGACGCGGCTCTGCTGCCGCTCGTCGATGAGCAGGCCGCCGCGGGCGATCTCGCGCCCCATGAAGATGTTGTCGCGGATGCTGAGGTTGGGCGCCAGGCTCAGCTCCTGGTGGATGATCGCGATGCCGCGCTCGACCGCGTCGACGGTGCCGCGCAGCTGCAGCGGCTCCCCATCGAGCTCGAGGGTGCCCGAGGTCGGCGTCTCGACGCCGCTGAGGATCTTCATGAGCGTGGATTTGCCGGCGCCGTTCTCACCGAAGAGCACCGTCACCGAGCCCTTGCGGATCTCGAAGTCCACGCCCTTGAGCGCGCGGGTCGGGCCGTAGACCTTGGTGATGCCGACGGCGCGCATGACGACGTCGCCGACGACCGCATCCGCTGCGCTCACGGCGTCACCTCGACGGCGGTCGGCACGACGGAGACGAGCTTCGGATTGACCCGCAGGAAGGCGCCGGTCACCTGGATCGTCGCGCCCTCGGGGATCTCGAGACCGTCGAGCACGTCGGCGCGCACGAGGTTGTTCAGCTCGGTGCCGACGTTCTGGTACTCGAGCTGATTGGTGAACTGGTTGAAGGAGATCTCGCCGCTCACGTCGCGCAGCGCGGTGCCGTTGAGGGCCGGCCCGATCTGCACCTGCACGACCGTCTCGGCCGGCAGGCCCTCGACCGTGACCGGCAGCACGGGCGGCGTCGCGGCGCCCGCCACGGCCGTGAAGGTGACGGGGAAGGCGTAGGCGCTGCTCGCGCCGGAGGTGTTGCCGGCGTCGGCCTCGTCGGCACCGCCGTCGAGCGCGGCGAGCAGCTCGGCGAGGTCGACGGCCTCGTCGTCGACGTAGGTCGTGATGGCGTCGTACTGCTCCGCGGCGAAGGTCGCGGCGTCGAGCTGGCCATCGGCCGCGGCCGTATCGGCCTCGTCGGTGCTCACCACCTTCACGTTGAAGGCGGCGGCGATGATCACGGCTGCGGCGATGGCGAGGAGCACCATCCACGGGCGCAGCGGACCTCGGTTGGAACGGGACATCGTCGTCACTCCCAGGGGGCGGTTCGGCATTGAACGATCGGGTCATCGAGTAACCCTCACTCGTCGGAAAAGGTTTTCCGGGCGAGTGGTCGACACTGTGGCACGGCCGGAGATAGGGTGTCAACCGGTTGACCAAATCGTGTCCATCTCAATGACGAGGAGCACCCGTGACCGCACGACTCGAGGGCAAGACCGCGCTGGTGACCGGCGCAGCGACCGGCATCGGCCGCGCGATCGCCGACCGCTTCCTCGCCGAGGGCGCCCGCGTCGTCTACGCCGACCGCGACGCCGCCGGCGCCGAGGCCGCCGCCCAGGGTCCGAACGCGCTCGCCGCGACCGTCGACATCAGCGACGAGGCCGCCGTCGAGGCCGCCTACGCCGCGGTCGCCGCCGCCGGATGGCAGCTCGACGTGATCGTCGCCAACGCCGGCGTGCAGCTCTTCGGCCACGACGCCAAGATCGCCGACCTCGACCTCGCCACCTGGCAGCGCACCGTCGACATCAACCTCACCGGCACCTTCCTCACCGTCAAGCACGGCGTCCGCGCCCTGCGCGCCCACGGCCGCGGCGGCTCCATCCTCTTCACCGGCTCCCCCACCGCCCTCAACGGCGAGGGCAACGAGTTCACCGCCTACTCCTCGTCGAAGGCCGGCATGCACGGCATGGCCCGCGCCGTCGCCGGCGCTTACGCGCACGAGAACATCCGCGCCAACGTCGTCGTGCCCGGCTACACCGAGACCACCCTCGTGAGCACCATCAGCGACGACCCGGCCTCCCGCGCCGCGATCGTCGGGCGCATCCCGCTCGGCCGCGCCGGCACCCCGGGCGACGTCGAGGGCGCGATGGTCTTCCTCGCCAGCGACGACGCCGCCTTCGCCACCGGCGCGGAGTTCCGCGTCGACGGCGGCATGACCACCCTCTGAGCCGATGAGCTTCGACACCTGGGGCCCGCACCGCGGCGAGCCCTGGACGAGCGGCCGCTGGAGCGCCGAGCTGCGCGCCGACGAGCTCGCCGATCTGCACGTCGACGGCGTGCTCGTGGCCCGCTCGGTGCGCGCCGTCGTGCGCGACCGCGACTGGGGCACCGTGCCCGTCTCCGTTACCGGCCTCACGGTGGATGCCGCCGGGGTCGCGCTGACCCTGCGCTACGACGGTCTGGGCATCGCCGCCGACGCCGTGCTGCGCGTCGAGCAGCACGGTGCCGAGCTCGCCGTCTCGCTCGACCTCGCCGCCGACGGGCCCATCGCGACGAACCGCACGGGGCTCGTGCTGCTGCATCCGCCGGTCGTCTCGGGCGCCGCGCTGCGCATCCGTCACGCCGACGGCTCCACGACCGCCGCGGCGTTCCCCGACGCGATCAGCCCGCACCAGCCGGCGTTCGGCATCGCCGGGCTCGACTGGCCGCACGGCGGGCTCGAGCTCTCGGCCGACTTCGCGGGCGACGTCTTCGAGATGGAGGACCAGCGCAACTGGACCGACGCCTCCTACAAGACCTACTCGCGCCCGCTCGAGCTGCCCTTCCCCTACGACCTCGCCGATGGCGAGCGGGTCGCGCAGTCGATCGTGTTCCGCGCCGCGGGCACGGCGGAGCGAGCGGATGCGGACGCCCCGGTCGTGCACCTGGTGGACGCCGGCCGAGCGATCCCCGCGGTGCTCGTCGCGGCCGCGACCGCCCCGGCGGACGCCGCCGCGCATCCGGCCGCCGCGGCGAGCGCCGTGCTCGTCGAGTTCGAAGCGGACGCGCCGAACGCCGCCGCCGTGCTGGAGCGCGCGAGCGCGAGCGGGCTGCCGCTGGACGTGCGGATCGTCGCCGGCTCACCCGAGCAGGTCGCCGGCGCCGTGGCGCTCGCCGCCCCGTACGCGCCGCTCCGGCTCGGCGTCTTCGACGCGGGCACGCACGTGAGCGAGGCGCCGCTGCACGCCGCGCTGATCGAGGCCGCGCGCGACCTCGACGCCGAGCTCGTGGGCGGCGCGCGCTCGCACTTCACCGAGCTGAACCGCACGCATGGGCGGCTGCCGCGCTTCGACGCCTGGACCATCAGCGTCACGCCGCAGATGCACGCCCGCGAGTCCTTCCAGATCGAGGAGTCGATCGGGCTGCAGCGCCGGGTCGTCGCCGACGCCGTCGCGATCGCCGGCGGCGCGCCCGTGCACGTGGGGCCCGTCACGCTGCGACCCCGGTTTAACGCGGTCGCGACCACGGCGCCGCCGACCCCGCCCGCCGACCTCGACGCCGGGTACGGTCCGGCACTGCTGGACGACGCCACCGACGAGCGGCAGGACGCCCCGCAGCTCGCCGCCTGGGCGATCGCGAGCGCGGCCGCCCTCGCGGAGGGCGGCGCAGCATCCGTCGCCTGGTTCGAGGAGTGGGGCCCGCGCGGTCTCGAGGGCACCCCGGCCGCCGAAGCGGTCGCGGCAGTGCACGCGCTGTCGGGGCTCCCCCTGCTCGTACCGGCCACCACGACTCCCGACGACGCCCGCACCTGGGCGCTCGCGGCGCGCACCCCGACGGGCGTGCGCGTGCTCGCCGCCCGACTCGGCGACACGGCCGGCGAGCTCGCCATCACGGCGGACGGACCGGTCGTGCGTGCCATGCTGGAGCCCGGCACCTGGTCGATCATCGACCTGCCGACGGACGACGAGGAGGACTGATGCTGAAGGGCATCGACCCGCTGCTCGGGGGCGCGCTGCTGCACCTCCTCGACGACATGGGCCACGGCGACCAGCTGCTCGTCGTCGACCGCAACTTCCCCGCGGCCGCCACCGGCAAGCCGGTGATCCACCTCGGCGAGGCCACCATGTCGCGCGCGATCGGCGCGCTGCTGACCGTCTTCCCGCTCGACGTGTTCCTCGAGACCCCGATCGAGCGGATGGAGGTGGACGGCGACCCCGCGCGCACCACCCCCGAGCAGGACGCGGTGCTCGAGCTCGCCCGCGCGAGCCACCCGCAGCCGCTCGAGTGGGGCGTCATCCCCCGCCTCGACTTCTACGAGCGCGCCAAGGGCGCCTTCGCGGTCGTGCACGTGCTCGACCCCGCGCCCTGGGGCTGCTTCATCCTGCACAAGGGCGTCGTCTTCCCCGAGGGGGCCTGACCCCGTGCCCGCCTATCCCGGCGACACCACCCGCGAGATCGCCTCCGCCTTCGAGACGCTGCCGCGCGGCAGCGTCGTCAGCGAGGTGGCCCGCCGTCTGCTCGAGCGCTTCACGAGCGGCGACATCGAGCCCGGCACCCGGCTGCCCCCGGAGCGCGCCCTCGCCGAGTCGCTCGGCGTCGGCCGCTCCGCCGTGCGCGAGGCCCTCGCCGCGCTCGAGCTGCTCGGCATCGTCGACGTGCGCCCCGGCTCCGGCACCTACCTGCGCGGCGCGGCCAGCGAGCTGCTGCCGAAGACGCTCAGCTGGGGGCTCATGCTCGGGCAGCGGCGCACCCGCGACCTCATCGAGGTGCGCAACGAGCTCGAGGTGCAGGCTGCGCGCCTCGCCGCCGAGCGCGCCACCGAGGAGGAGCTGGCGCTCATGCGCGAGCACCTCGAGGCCATGCGCCGGCACGAGGGCGACCTGCAGCAGTTCGTCGACGCCGACCTGCGCTTCCACCTGCAGATCGGCCTCAGCGCCGGCAACCCGGTGCTGCTCGACCTGCTGCAGAGCCTGCGCTCGCTGATCCGCGTCTGGGTGGACCGCGCGCTGCACGACGAGCACCACATCCGCTTGGCCATCGAGGAGCACACCCGGGTCTACGAGAGCATCGCCTCGCGGGATCCGGCCCGAGCGGATGAGGCCATGCAGGCCCACATGCTCACTGCCAGCCAGCGCCTGGTCGCGTCACTAGACTCGAACGGGTCCTGAAACCGGGCCCGACGACGACACTCACCGAGGAGCCCGGCATGCCCATCGCCACCCCCGACCAGTACGCGGCCCTGCTCGAGAAGGCCAAGACCGGCGGTTTCGCCTACCCCGCGTTCAACGTCTCGTCCTCGCAGACGCTCAACGCCGTGCTGCAGGGCCTCACCGAGGCCGGCTCCGACGGCATCATCCAGGTCACGACGGGCGGCGCGGACTACTTCGCCGGCCACACCGTTAAGAACCGCGCCGGTGGCGCGCTCGCCTTCGCCGCCTTCGCGCGCGAGGTCGCCAAGGCCTACCCCGTCACGGTCGCGCTGCACACCGACCACTGCCCCAAGGGCGCGCTCGACGACTTCCTGCTGCCGCTGCTCGCGGCGTCGGAGGAGGCCGTGAAGGCCGGCGGCGAGCCGATCTTCCAGTCGCACATGTGGGACGGCTCGGCTGTGCCGCTGACGGAGAACCTCGAGATCGCGCAGGACGTCATCAAGCGCACCAAGGCCATCAACGCCATCCTCGAGGTCGAGATCGGCGTCGTCGGCGGCGAGGAGGACGGCGTGGAGCACGAGGGCAGCAACGAGGCCCTCTACACGACCCTCGGCGACGTGGAGCAGGCCGTCGAGGCCCTCGGCCTCGGCGAGCACGGCCGCTACATCGCGGCGCTCACCTTCGGCAACGTGCACGGCGTCTACAAGCCGGGCGGCGTGAAGCTGCGCCCCGAGCTGCTCGGCGAGATCCAGGCCGGCATCGCTGCCAAGTACGGCACCGGCGAGAAGCCGCTCGACCTCGTCTTCCACGGCGGATCCGGGTCGACGGATGCGGAGATCGCCACCGCGGTCGCCAACGGCGTCATCAAGATGAACATCGACACCGACACGCAGTACGCCTACAGCCGCTCGGTCGCCGATACCGTGCTCAAGAACTACGACGCCTTCATCAAGGCCGACGGCGAGGTGGGCAACAAGAAGCTCTACGACCCCCGCGCCTGGGGCAAGAAGGCCGAGACGGCCATGGCCGCGCGCGTGCTCGAGGCCACGAAGCAGCTCGGCTCGTTCGGCAAGTCGGAGTCCTGATGAGCGACTCGTCCGGCACCGGCAGCGCCTCGGGCGATCCGCGCCCGCGCCCGCAGTACGGGGAGTACGCCCCGCCCGGGTGGAAGTCGCCGGTGCCGGGCGAGGACGCTCCGACCACCCCCGCTCCGGCGCAGGCGCCGACCCAGCCGGCACCCGCACCGACGGCGACGCCGCCCGGCGGCGAGTACGACTGGGGCACGCCGAAGCCGGTGAAGCCCGCGGGCCGTCGGCGCTCGGCCGACACCGTGATCAGCTTCGCGCTGCTCGGGCTCGGGCTCTACTTCGGCGTGTTCGGCAGCTTCCAGGCCGCGATCGTCGACCCCGCGCCGCAGTTCCTCGCCTCGCTGCAGCAATCGGGCTTCGACACCGCCGGTGTGCTGCCCGACTTCAGCCGGCTCATGCCGATCCTCGCCGGCCTCGCGGTCGGGCTCTGGGGTGCGGCGCTGGCCTGGACCCTGCGCCGCGTGCGCGCCCGCAAGATCGCCTTCTGGGTGCCGCTGACCGCCGGCGTGCTCTTCACCCTGGTGCAGAGCATCGCCCTGCTCGCCGTCTTCACGGCGACCCCCGGCGCGATGGAGATGCTCACGAGCTTCGCGACGAGCCAGACCGCACCCTGATGCGCTGACGACGGAGGGGCCGGATGCGATGCATCCGGCCCCTCCGTCGTGTCTGCCGTCAGTCGTTGGTCGGCGCCCGCACCGGCGCGACCTTCGGCTTTGGTGCACCGGAACGACAAAGGTGCTGTCGTACGACAGCACCTTTGTCGTTCCGGTGCACCCTTGCCGAGCCGGGGCGCCAGCGCCCGGCGAGCCGCGCCCGGCTGGGCGCAAGCCGCGAGCGGCCGGCTCGCGGCAAGCGAGCCGGCGAGCCGCGGTCAGTCGGCCTTCGGCGCCAGCACCCGCAGCACCTGCGAGTCGTCCTCCTCGGCGAGGCCCTGCGCCTGGCCGAGCAGGAAGAGCTGCTCCGCCGCCGCGGCCACGGGGGTCGCGAGGCCGGCGCCGCGCGCCGCCTTGCCGACGATGCCGAGGTCCTTCACGAAGATGTCGAGGCGGCTCAGCACCTCGGGGCTCTCCTCGTCGTAGGCCTGCAGCATGCGCGGGCCGCGGTTGGCGAGCATGAACGACGCCGCAGCGCCGGCCTGCAGCGCCTCGAGGGTGCGCTCGGGGTCGAGTCCGAGGGCCCGGGCGAGCGCCAGGGCCTCCCCCGCCGCCGCGATGTGCACGCCGCAGAGCAGCTGATTGACGGTCTTGAGCGCCTGCCCGTCGCCCGCCTTGTCGCCGACCACGGTGAGCGTGGAGGCGAGCAGCTCGAGCACGGGCCGGGCGGTCTCGAGGTCGGCCGGGGCGGCGCCGACCACGATGAGCAGATCGCCCTCGCCGGCGCGCACGGGTCCACCGCTGAGCGGGGCGTCGACCAGGCCGACCCCCTGCTCCGCGAGGCGCCCGGCCAGCTCGGCGATGCCGTCCGTGCCGACCGTGCTGGTCAGGATCACGACCGCGCCCTCGCGCAGCGCGGCGGCGACGCCGGACTCGCCGAAGAGCACCTCCTCCAGCTGCGCGCCGTTGCGCACGGCCAGGAGCACCGCATCCGCTCCGGCGACGGCCTCAGCGGCGCTGCCGAAGGTGCTGATGCCGGCCCCGCGGGCCAGCTCGAGCCGCGGCTCGGCGATGTCGAAGCCGTGCACGGTGAGGCCGGCGGTGAGGCGGGTGGCCATGGGCAGGCCCATGGCGCCGAGGCCGAGCACGGCGACGGTCGAGGTCATCAGGTTCTCCTTGCGGTCGGTTGGTGCAGCGGTGCGCGTGGTGGCGGGTGCCGATGTGGTCGAGTCGCCAGGCCCGGCACCGTCGCGGGCGGATGCGGTGGTCAGTCGCGCGAGAGCGTCGCGACGACCTGGCTGAGCGAGTCGTCGTCGCCGACGTTGCCGGCGAAGACGATGTACGGGATGCCCTCGGCGGGGCCGTCGACCGGCTGCCAGAGCGACACGATGCCGGGCAGCATCGGTCCGCGCACGATGGCGTGGCGGATGGCGAGCCCGAAGGCGGCGACGTCGCTGGAGGTGATGCCGCCCTTCGCGATGACGAAGCGCGGCGGCGCGGCCGCGAGCACGCGCTGCACGACCTCGACGACCGCTGCGCTCACGCGGCGGCTGATGTCGAGGCTCGCCTCGGGGTCGTCGGTCTTCACGAGCAGCCGACTCGTGTGCACGATGACGTCGCCGGTGGCGAGCGCGGCGACGGCCGCATCGACGACCTTCGCGAGCTCCGCATCGCGATCGCCCTCGATGACGGCGTTCACGTCGATCTCGGCGACGGCGGTGCCGGGACGGTCGCTCGTCAAGCGCGCGAGCTGGCGGCTCGTGAGGCCCACGTGCGAGCCGACGACGACGAGCCCGCCGCGGTCGTTCGGGATCACCTCGGCGAAGACCTCGTCCTCGGTGAGCGGCGCGCGCACGGCCTGGCCGATGCGGGCGCGCACGAAGGGCGGGCCGACCCGGTAGAGGAAGGAGCGTCCCTCCGCCTCGACGATCTCGAGGCCGAGCGCGACGACGCGCAGATCGCTCTCCTCGACGACGTCGACGACGATCGGGGTCGCATCCGCTGCTCGTCGCAGCAGTCCGGCGACGGCTTCGGCGCCGCTGCGGATGACGTCGAGCGTGAGCGCCAACACGCGTTCGGCGGGGATCGCACCACCGGTCTTCTCGGCCACGTAGTCGCGCAGGTCGCTGCTGACGAAGCCGAAGGTGGCGTCGTTCGCGAACTCGGTCTCGGCGACCGGCGTGAGCCCGCCCTCGCCGCGCATGTAGTGCACGCCGCCGATGGTGACGCGGCCCGCATCGGGGAAGGCGGGCACGACGAGCACACCGTCGGGCCGCAGCCCACCGGTCTCGGCGAGAGTCTCAGCGATCACGTCGGTCTCGAGCGGGAAGTGGCCGCGCAGCGTCGAGTCGCTGCGGCTGACGAAGGCGACGGCCACGCCGACCTCGGCGGCCGCGGCGACGGCGGAGCGCACGACCTCGCGGTTGCGCTCAGCGGCGGTGGCGGCGTCGAGGCTGCGGGTGTTCGTGAGCACGTAGACGGCCGCGGCGCCGCGCCCGAGCGCCCACACCAGGTCGGCGTGCTCCCAGCGGGTCAGCACGGGCAGGTCGGAGACCGACTGGGTGCCGGTCGGGTCGTCGTCGAGCACGACCAGCACGCGGCCGCTGGCGGCGACGCGCTCCGCGACCTCGGCCGCGGTCGTGTCGAGCGGATGCGGGAACGCGGCCAGCAGCGCCGCCTCGTCGATCGGGCGCTCGGCGGGGATCGTGGGGTTCACCGTGGGCTACTCCTTCGTAGTGGTGGGCGGCGCAGCTTCGCGCAGGAGACGTCAGACATCGTACCTCGATCGGCTGCGAACGTCGAGAGCGGATCTCCCTCGAGGGCGGCTCAGCTCAGCACGTACTGCCGCAGGTCCTGCTCGGTCTGATCCATGTGCTCGAGCATCGACGCCCGCGAGGCCGCCGGGTCGCCGGTGCGCAGCGCCTCGAGCACGGCGGCGTGCCGCTCGATCGCGTGGGCTTGGATGACCGGGTTGCGGCTCGTCTGCTCGCGCGTCTGCCGCAGGAAGCGGCGCAGCGACTCGAAGAGCACGGGCAGGAAGACGTTGCCGCTGGCCCGCAGGATCACGTCGTGGAAGGCGATGTCGGCCTCGACGAACGCGGCGACGTCGCCGGATGCGGCGGCCGCCCGCATCCGCTCGAGGTCCGCCTCCATCGCGGCCAGGTGCTCGTCGTCGCGGCGGCCCGCGGCGAGCGCCGCGGCCTCCGCCTCGAACATGCGGCGCAGCTCGATCAGCTGCACGGCCGCGTCGGCCCCGCCGGTCGCCCGCAGCACCGGTTCGAGCGCGGTCCACTCGCGCATCGGCTGCACGTAGGTGCCCCGGCCGCGCACGACGGCCACGACGTTCTGGGCGATGAGGCCCTTCACCGCCTCGCGCACGGTCATGCGGCTGACCCCGTGGCGCTCGGCGAGCTCGAACTCGGTGGGCACCGCGTCGCCCTCGGCGAACTCGCCGGCGACGATGCGCTCCAGCAGGTCGTCGGCGACGACGCTCACGAGGCTCGGTCGGCTCATCGGGCACTCCCCCTGCTGTTCGGCGCTGGACGCGTCGAGTCTAGGGTCAGGACGTCCGACGTCCGCCGCGCTGCGCCGCCCCGCGATCGGGGCGCAGCTCGCGCGGCAGCGAGAAGACCAGGTCCTCCGAGCCGGTGACGACCGGCTCGACGGCGTCGAAGCCGGCCTCGGCCAGGTCGTCGAGCAGCTCCTGCACGAGCACCTCGGGCGCGCTCGCCCCGCTCGTGACGCCCACCGTGCGCGCGCCTTCGAGCCACTCCGGCAGCACCTCCTCGGCGAAGTCCACCCGGTAGGCCGCGCGGGCGCCGTACTCGAGCGCCACGTCGACGAGCCGCAGGGTGTTGGAGGAGTTCGCCGAGCCGACGACGAGCACGACGTCGCTCTCCGCGGCGAGCTTGCGCACCGCCAGCTGCCGGTTCTGGGTGGCGTAGCAGATGTCGTCGCTGGGCGGATCGGCCAGCTCGGGGAAGCGCAGGCGCAGCCGCCGCACGGTCTCCATGGTCTCGTCGACCGAGAGGGTCGTCTGCGAGAGCCAGACGAGCGGACGCCCCGGGGGCGGCTCCACGACGTCGGCGTGCGCCGGCGACTCCACGAGCGTCACGCGCCCCGGCGCCTGGCCCATCGTGCCCTCGACCTCCTCGTGCCCCTCGTGCCCGATGAGCAGGATGTGCCGGTCGTCGCGCACGAAGCGCTGGGCCTCGCGGTGCACTTTGGTGACGAGCGGGCAGGTCGCGTCGATGGCGGCGAGGCCGCGGTCGGCGGCCTGCTGCACGACGGCCGGCGAGACGCCGTGGGCCGAGAAGACCACGTTCGCGCCCTCGGGCACGGCGTCGACCTCGTCGACGAAGACCGCCCCCATCCGCTCGAGGGTGCCGACGACGTGCTTGTTGTGCACGATCTCCTTGCGCACGTAGACCGGGGCGCCGAAGCGCTCGAGGGCCTGCTGCACGGCGAGCACGGCTCTGTCCACACCCGCGCAGTATCCACGGGGCGCCGCCAGCAGCACCCGGCCGTGTCGGTCGCCCGCGGTAGCCTGGAGCGGCGCACGAGGGGCTCGCACCCTCGGCATGTCGAGACTGGTCAGCGGCGCGCCGACCCTCCGCGGGTCGGTCGTCGCAGCGGTCTCAGGCACGCCCGGAGTCTACGCTCGGGCCCCTGCGCGGCTTCGCCGCGTGCAGCGCGCGCGGAGCGTTCCAGCCACCACCGACCGAGGGAGCACCATGACCATCGAGGTCGGCCCGCCCACCCCCGACGCGCCCTGGTCGGTCTCGCTGCTCGCGGGCAAGATCAAGGGCTGGATCGACCGGCTCGGCACCGCCTGGGTCGAGGGCGAGATCACCCAGTGGTCGGTCTCGGGCGGCAACGTCTACGGCAAGCTCAAGGACCTCGAGGCCGATGCCACGGTGTCCTTCTCCATCTGGTCGTCGGTGCGCTCGAAGGTGCCCGCCGACCTCAAGCAGGGCGACCGTGTGGTCGCCGCGCTCAAGCCCAGCTACTGGGTCAAGGGCGGCTCGCTGAGCATGCAGGTCTTCGAGATGCGCCACGTGGGCCTCGGCGACCTGCTCGAGCGGCTCGAGCGGCTCAAGCGCACCCTCGCCGAGGAGGGGCTCTTCGACCCGGCCCGCAAGAAGGCCCTGCCGTTCCTGCCGCACTGCATCGGCCTCATCACCGGCAAGGACTCCGACGCCGAGAAGGACGTGCTGCGCAACGCCCAGCTGCGCTGGCCGCAGGTGCGCTTCCGCACGGTGCACACCGCGGTGCAGGGCGACCGCACGGTCGGCGAGGTGAGCGCGGCGATCGAGGCGCTCGACGCCGACCCCGAGGTCGACGTCATCATCATCGCCCGCGGCGGCGGCGACTTCCAGAACCTGCTCGGCTTCAGCGACGAGCGCCTCGTGCGCACCGCCGCGGCCGCGCGCACGCCCATCGTCTCGGCGATCGGGCACGAGGCCGACCGGCCCATCCTCGACGAGGTCGCCGACCTGCGCGCCTCGACCCCCACCGATGCGGCGAAGCGGGTCGTGCCGGACGTCGCGGAAGAGCTGGCCCGCGTGCAGCAGGCCCGCTCGCGCCTCACGCTGCGGCTCGGCGCCTTCGTGCGCAGCGAGTTCGACCGGGTGCAGCAGCTGCGCTCGCGGCCGGCGCTGGCGAACCCGGCGTGGCTCGTCGACACCCGCGCCGAGGAGGTGGCGCGCGCCGCCGCGCGCGGCCGCGAGATCGTCGACCGACGGCTCGAGCTCGCCGCGCACCGCGTCGAGGCGCTGCGCTCCAGCCTGCGCGCCCTCTCCCCGCAGAGCACGCTCGATCGCGGCTACGCGATCGCCCAGCTCGCCGGCGGCGACGTGCTGCGCGACGCGGCGGATGCGCCCAGCGGCACCGCACTCACCCTCACCCTCGCCAGCGGCGCGATCACCGCGACCGCCGGCGATCGGGCCCCGCGGCCCGGCGACGACCCCGCATCCGCTCGCTCGGAATCGGCCCCGACGGGCCGGGAATAGGATGGCAACCGTGCCCGAGAACCCCGTGACCCCGGCCGCCGGAGCACCCGACGGCATCGCCGAGCTGAGCTACGAGCAGGCCCGCGACGAGCTCGTGCGCGTGGTCGGCGAGCTCGAGCAGGGCAACGCCACCCTCGAGCAGTCGCTCGCGCTCTGGGAGCGCGGCGAGGCTCTCGCCACGCGCTGCGAGCAGTGGCTGCTCGGCGCGCGCGAGCGCCTCGAGGCGGCCCGCGCCGCCGCCGAGGGCGCCTGATGGCGCGGGGAGACGACGCGCCGCGCGTCGTCGCGGAGCTCGGCCGGCCGGAGACCCCCGAGGAGACCGCGGCCCGCAAGGCCGAGAACTCGCGCAAGCACCGGGCCAACCAGACGCTCTTCAACCTGCTCATCGCCACCGGCACCTCGCTCGCCGTCGTGCTCGTGCTCGTGCTCGTCGTGGTGCGCCCCGACCAGCCGCAGCGCGAGAACGTCGACCCCGCGGCGATCGCCGCGGCGGCCGGCGAGATCAGCGGCGACCTGACCGTGGCCGAGCTGCCGGAGGGCTGGGCGGCCAACCGCGCCGACATCCGCACCGGGCGCGACGGCGTGACCACCTGGTACGTGGGCTACCTCACCGACGAGGACGCCGTGCTCGGCGACGGCTTCATCGGCGCCACCCAGGCGCTCGACGCGAACGAGACCTGGGTCGCCCAGCAGCTGGCGCTGCAGCCGGCGACCGGCGTCACCGACATCGGCGGCCGGGAGTGGACGGTCTACGACGACCGCGAGGACCCGGATGCGGGCAACCTCGCGTACTCGCTCGTCACGTGGGTGGGCCCCGACGCGTACGTGCTGAGCGGGCGCGCCGAGCCCGAGGAGTTCGAGCAGCTCGCCGCCGCGATGCTCGCAGCCGCCACCGACCGCAGCGGCCAGGGAGAAGGATCCGAATGACCCGCACGACCCCCGCCGAGGCCTGGCGCGAGCTGCAGGCCGGCAACCTCCGCTTCATCGACGGCGCCCCACTGCATCCCCGGCAGGACGCCGAGCGCCGCACCGCGCTCGCCCACTCCCAGGCGCCCACGGTGGCGCTGTTCGGCTGCAGCGACTCCCGCCTCGCGGCCGAGGTGATCTTCGATCAGGGCCTCGGCGACCTCTTCGTCGTGCGCAACGCCGGTCAGGTGCTCGGCGACAGCGTCGTCGGCAGCCTCGAGTACGCCGTCGCCGTGCTCGGCGTCTCGGTCATCGTCGTGCTCGGCCACGACGAGTGCGGTGCCGTGCGGGCGGCCATCGACGCGACGGCCAAGGACGCGGCCCCGCTGCCGCCCCAGATCCGCTTCCTCACCGACCGCATCGCGCCGGCCGTGCGCGCGGTGGCGCACACCGCGCCCGTGACCGGGGCGATCGACCCGTCGACGGTCGACGCCTTCGAGGTGGGAAGAGTTCACCTGCGCAACACCGTGGCGGGGCTCCTGGAGCACTCGGAGATCATCTCCGCAGCGGTCGCCGACGGTAGCCTGGCGATCGTCGGGGCCAACTACGTGCTCGCCGAAGGACGCGCGGTGCCCGACAGCATCGTCGGGCTCGCCTGAGCCCCACGAGCACACATCGGACCAGCAAGCAGAAGGAGAGCCACGACGTGGTGGACGAGAACCAGGACTTCCGCATCGAGCACGACACCATGGGCGAGGTGCGGGTGCCCGCGAAGGCGCTCTACCGTGCACAGACCCAGCGCGCGGTGGAGAACTTCCCGATCTCGGGAGCGGGCCTCGAGCCCGGCCAGATCATCGCCCTGGCGCGCATCAAGCGCGCCGCCGCGATCGTCAACGGGCGCCGCGGCATCATCGCCGACGACGTCGCGCAGGCGATCGTCGGCGCCGCCGAGCAGATCATCGCCGGCCGCCACCTCGAGCACTTCCCGGTGGACGTCTACCAGACCGGTTCCGGCACCTCCTCGAACATGAACGCCAACGAGGTGCTCGCCACGCTCGCCACCGAGATCCTCGGCGCGCCCGTGCACCCGAACGACCACGTCAACGCCTCGCAGTCGTCGAACGACGTGTTCCCCACCTCCGTGCACGTCGCCGTCACCGGCGCGCTCATCCACGACCTCATCCCGGCGCTCGACCACCTCGCGACGTCGCTCGAGGCGAAGGCCGAGCTCTGGAAGACCGTCGTCAAGTCGGGCCGCACGCACCTCATGGACGCGACCCCGGTCACGCTCGGCCAGGAGTTCGCCGGCTACGCGCGGCAGATCCGCCTCGGCATCGAGCGCGTCGAGACCGCTCTGCCCCGCGTCGCCGAGGTGCCGCTCGGCGGCACCGCCACCGGCACCGGCATCAACACCCCGGTCGGCTTCCCGCAGGAGGTCATCGCCGAGCTCGCCGACGACAGCGGCCTGCCGATCACCGAGGCGCTCGACCACTTCGAGGCGCAGGGCGCGCGCGACGGCCTCGTCGACGCCTCCGGCGCGCTGCGGACCATCGCGGTGAGCCTCACCAAGATCAACAACGACCTGCGCTGGATGGGCTCCGGCCCCAACACGGGTCTCGGCGAGCTGCACATCCCCGACCTGCAGCCCGGGTCGTCGATCATGCCCGGCAAGGTCAACCCGGTCGTGCCCGAGGCCGTGCTCATGGTCAGCGCGCGGGTCATCGGCAACGACGCGACCATCGCCTGGGCCGGTGCCAGCGGATCCTTCGAGCTCAACGTGGCCATCCCCGTCATGGGCACCGCGCTGCTCGAGTCGATCCGGCTGCTCGCGAACTCGGTGCGCGTGCTCGCCGACAAGACCGTCGACGGCCTCGAGGCCAACGTCGAGCGCGCCCGCGCCCTGGCCGAGTCGAGCCCCTCGATCGTCACCCCGCTCAACAAGATCATCGGCTACGAGGCCGCGGCCAAGATCGCCAAGCACTCGGTGGCGCAGAAGCTCACCGTGCGCGAGGCCGTGATCGATCTCGGCTTCGTCGAGCGCGGCGAGATCACCGAGCAGCAGCTCGACAGCGCGCTCGACGTGCTCTCGATGACCCACCCGGGCTGAGGCCGGCCGCCCGGCGGGCGAGCGGACGCAGGGGGACGGATGCGCGCATCCGTCCCCCTCGTCGTGCGCCCCCGGGCGTGCGCCGTCGCCGCCGCATCCCGGCACGGCGCTCCCCCGGATGCAGGGGGCTGCCGCATACCCTGGACGGCATGGTGGAGGAGATCGCGCGGCGGCGCAGCGGACGAGGCATCGGCATCGCGATCGGCACCGTCGCCATCCTGCTGCCCGGGCTCTTCCTGGGCGTGACGATCCTGCCCAGCCTGCCCGCCGCCTCCGTGCAGCTGGCCGAGCTGGAGGACGCGGAGATCGCCAGCCCGCCGCTCGCGCTGCCGGCCGACGGCCAGTCCGCGGTGATCGTGGGCGACGGCGACGCGCTGCTGGCCAGCGCCGGCGGCGACGAGTCGGGCGCCTTCGAGTCGATCCCGATGGGCGGCGCGGCCAAGCTCGTGTCGGCGCTCGTGACGCTCGACGCGCATCCGCTCGAAGCGGGCCGCAACGGCGAGAGCGTCGTCGTGACCGACGAGGACTTCGCCGCCTACCAGTCGCTCGTCTTCGCCGGCGCCCGCACCGTGCCCGTCACCGTCGGCTCGCGCTGGACCGAGCGCGAGATGATCGCCGCCTCGCTGCTCTCGGCGAGCAACAACCACGCCGACATGCTCGTGCGCTGGGCCTTCGGCGGCCAGGCCGAGTACCTCGAGGCCGCCGAGGCGTGGCTCGTCGAGCAGGGCTTCGACGGCACCGCGGTGGCCGACGCCTCGGGCCTCAAGGGCGAGAGCGTCTCGACCGCCGACGACCTCGTGCGCATCGGGCGCCTCGCCGCCGCCGACCCGCTCATCGGCTCGCTGCTCGGCAGCGACGGCATCGGCGCCGTCAACGGGGCGAGCATCACGAACACCAACCGCTACGAGCCGGCCGGTTCCGCGACGACCGTGTCGCGCAGCTACACGAACGCGGCCGCCGTGACGGTCGTGCTCAGCATGACCACCGCCTCGGGCGAGACGCTCACCGCCGCCTTCCTGCGCCAGCCCTCCTACGACGCCATGGCCGCCGCGGTCACGGCGTTCGTCGAGTCGGCGGCCGCGGCCACCGCGCAGATCGAGGCGCTGCCCGAGGGCACCGTGGTCGGCGAGCTGCGCACCGCCTGGGGCGAGCGCGTCGACCTGGTGCTCGGCGAGCCGCTCGTGACGGTCGGCGGCGTGCCCGCGCCGGGCGACATCGAGTACGAGCTCGACGAGGTGCGCACGGTGCGGCCGGGCGCCAAGATCGGCGAGGCCGTGGCGACGGTGGCCGAGCGCACCGCATCCGCTCGCGTGGAAGCCGGCGGCGAGCTCGGCGATCCGGGCCTCGCGTGGCGGCTGACGCATCCGCTCGACATGCTCGGTTCGGCCTTCGCCGGCTGAGCCGGCTTCCGGGCTCGACGGCAGGGTTCCCAGCGGGGCCGACGCCGTCACCCCGACCTGTCTCCGCATGCCTCCTCGGCCAAACGACGGAGATCGCGGCGCGGATCGAAGTCTTCAGTGGTCTGACGCCCGCGAATTCGGGGGCACGAACTGGTCGCTTCGCGATATCTCCATCGTTCGGCTAGTCGTGGG
>Ga0265798_10002411_pt1 | contig 27688 bp, 33 predicted proteins | sample P3T30metagenome_FD_192430 | JGI IMG/M metagenome (GOLD analysis project Ga0265798, IMG submission 192430) | Plant litter microbial communities from East Loma Ridge, Irvine, California - P3 T30 | ecosystem: Environmental > Terrestrial > Plant litter > Unclassified | place: USA: California...
TGCGAGGGGGCGTTACCTCCAGAAGCTCAGCAATGATATCCTGCGGAGTCTAGTGCCGTGGTGTTAGAAATGAACATGTCAAACTTCGGGCTTGTGTCCTTGTTATTCACACAAGAAATGCCTCGTCGAGCTGCTCGACCGTTCCGCTGCCAGTCTGAAGATTAGAGGCCTATTAGGTGCGGAATAGTCGTTTACCGTACCCGAGACCCATCCACAATAGTTGTTCGTGGGCTGTAACCTCAGCCACAGCAAAGGTTGCCTTCACTTAACCAACCTTAAGATGCTAGGCATCACCATGTCAACATGGCATATCCAAGACGTGAAATGAGATCTCTACTCAAGTTTGAAATGGAAAAGTCTGCTCATCAATGCTACTACAACTTCTTCAAGTCACCTACGTCGTGCTCCCACGCATCGCCCAAGCCTTCGTTCAACTCATACTTCTGCGGCGCGTCGCCCATAATAGTAATAGTCTTGACACCCACGTTTGTCGAAAAGCCAAATGTGCCCGCCATCTTGATCTTCTTGCCATCCCAGCTGAACACAATCTCACTCGTACCTTTCTGAGTCAAACTCTCTCCATCATCAAGATACAATGTACCGCTCGCATTGCCTTGAGCATCTGGCGCAACAAGTAGCTCGAAGTCGTTGTCACGAAGCTCCTTGGTAGTCATCGCACTCTTGACACGCGCAGGGATGATGGAGCCCCCGGAAACAAGAATTGGAATGCTGCTAGTGTCGATGTCGCTGTATGTGATTGTCGAACCTGCACCGGAGACGGGCTTCTGGGTAGCAAAGTCGTACCAAGTGCCTTGAGGGACGTAGAAGGAAACGGATGTGGAACTCTCCTGGGTGACTGGGTTAATGAGCAGCGCGGGGCCGTAGAAGAATTGCGTCTGGATAGCGTACGTGTTCCTGTCGCTGGGATAGTGCATCCTGGACAAAGTAAGATACGGGCTGACCGCCTTTGGGAAGAAGGTACTAACCACAGAGGTGCGAGCATGGGTGTGCCGTCGACGGTCTGCTTGTACATTGCGGTGTAGATGTAATCGAGAAGACGGTAGCGGATATCGATGGCTTTGCGCGCCGCAGCAGCCACTGACTCCCATCTGTACGCTTCTTGCGGAATCGCGCCATCCACGTTGTGATTCCTGTAAAATGGGTAGAAAGCACCAAGGACAGTCCAGCGAGCGCACAAGTGCTCATTAGTGTCTGATAGAAAACCGCAGACGTCCGCGCCAGCCTACGTCGCGTTAGTACTAATTGATTGTAAAACTCGGAAACATACCATCGGTATCTGGAAGAACGAAACGAATTGAAGCAGATGGCGAATCGAGGTGATGTACTGGTCCTTCAAAATGAACGTGCGAAGTTAGTGTTTGTCTCAGAAACAGTTCGTACATGTAGGTCACGTACCCAGGCGGACAGATTGTCGCCGAGCCAGTGGCCGACGGACGAGCCGGCTCCGACGAAAGTGCTGCGAGTAATAACCATTGGACGCTTTTCCGGCCGTCGCTTGAGCATGCTCTCTCTACTCGCTTCACTCATCATGCTACCATATCTACACATCTGTCAGCATTCGCAAACAAAGTCGGACCACTTAAATTCACAAATTGTGCGTGTCGTACTGAGTATAACCGCCTTCGTGGACAAGATCAGTGTATATTGTCCTGTTGCTTAAAGGTCCAAGTGCGTTATTGATCTTGTATGACGGCTCCAGCAAGTTGCGTCCAGGCAGTCCCATCTTCTTGCCATTGTCCTGACGTTTGACAGTCTCGTGAGCCTTGGCCTGAAATGAGGTTGCCTCATCTTTTCGTAGCTTCTTCGTCGCCGGCTTTTCGACCACCACCTCTTCTTCCCGTACCTTCTTCGTGCTTAAGCTTTGGTCGGGAGAAGAGTCGCGCGCTGTGAAAAACGAGCCGTCGTAGGCCTTCGCTTCCAATGTGCTCGGAGCAGGATAGTCGACGCTGCAGGTGTCAGCTTCGGTAGGTGAAGAACATAACAATTGGCGACTTACAAGTTGGATGGTTCGTTCATGTCTATCCAGAGCGCGTCAATGTCAACGCCAGTGTCAGCATTGAAGAAGCTAGCAAACTCGTTGTCCCAATATTTCTGCATGTTCGGATGAAACCAGTCCGGGAATACTGTTGGACCGGGCCAGACGCTGCCCTCATACAGAGTCCCATCCGCCTTCTTCAAGAATATGTCGGCGCTCACGCCATTGTTATAGGCATCATAAGATTGAGCGGCGACAGCTTGTGTTTTCGTCAGCTCATACTAGCTGTGGTTACCATTTGCAACATACCTGGGTCAACCATGACAATGTAATGCTGATTGTTGGCATGTAAGCCGTTGACAAAGTCTCGCATCTTGTTCAGCGGGAATGGTTCTCCAAGAGTGAAGACTTTGTATTTATCCATGTAATCGATGTCTGTCAGTGTTAGCCAGAGCGTTTAGTGCTTACATGGATCGATGTTTACCAGTCCACATGGTCTCGAGAGGTATGTTTGCTGCTTTGTAACTAGCAACGACATCGGCAACTTCTTCCACACTCTTATAGCCAAATCTGCATTGGTGGAAACCAAGACCCCAGTAGGGCATCATTGCCGCTTTCCGAGTAATCTCGCTGTACTCGCGAGCAACATCAAACGGGCTTGGACCACCCATGAAGTACAGATCAATAATGCCCCCGATGACATTGTACTCCAAATACTGGCCGTTGTCATTGTTGATCTTGATGTCCATGCCGTTGCTGTTCAGAAGGAGCACGCCGTGCGAGTAGCCAGAGGCAGCTCTATGTTCGTAGTACACTGGGTGAGTGCCATACAGATTCGTCTTCAATGGAACCGCACCCGCATCGCGTGCCCACATCGTCCTCACATAGTTGGAAGTTGGCAGTCTGAGACCATCCGTGTGCTCGCCTAGTCCGTATAGGTTGGGGTTGTCGGGTAACGAGGTTCGCAGGCGCCAGTATTGTGACTCGAAGACGAGGTTAGATCCTTTTGTAGAAAAGATCTCCTCGCCATTTTCTCGTCTGGTGACCGTGAACGAGAACGGGTTTTCCTCGATGGAGACGTCGAGTAGTGACACGCTCGAGCTATGAGAACCTGATGGCCGTGGCACAACAAAATCTGGGACCTGATACACTTGCTCGTCCTTGTCAAAGATCTGAACATGCAATCTAGAGTCTGATGCTGGTCAGCATGCGACCGTGTATGCCAGGTGGTTTCCAGACTGTCCCAGAGCATCTCCAGGGACACGCAACACGACAACTATCACATACCTGTTTGCCATTGCGCAGAGAACTTCAGATCTTGCAGATCTGGGGAATAAAGATTGCATGGCGTCCCAGCTAATGTCAAATCTGCCGTCAAACTGCTGTCTGAACGTACAACATTGCTGGCCTTGTACCCTGGACAGCTGTCAGCCCTTCTGAGTGGCACCGAGCTCCCCCATTGTATGAAGCTAGTCCATATAAGGAGACAAGCGTGTAAAAATGTAAATGTTATAGAGGCGGGCATGACGTGCAGAACAGGTAGGGAGCCATTGCTGGAGAGCCATGACTGCCCTATATATCTGCCATATTCGTCTAACACATGCTGCTTAGCCCTTGCTCTCCGTCTTTGCCATCATCACTGTGCACCAAGGTCCGTCAGGTTGGTAGCCTGGATGGCCTGAATGTAGCAGGGTTTGGGTCGGCGATGATCTTACAGGAGGTCACAAGTGCATCCATTGCAAGGTGCGGTGCCGAGCAACAGCAGGGCGACTCGGTGAGGTGCTCGGGAAATAGTTGGACCTGCCGAATTAGGGAAGGGAAAATGTGACTGGTGTGAGATCGGACAAGTGCTCTCAGAGGCGGAAGGTGCATTCATGTTAATCCGCGCCGACCCCTGGCTGTACCAAGCATGATCTACTGTGCATAGCACGTTTGGAGACTTATAATACTAGCGCGGTCGAGCTACCTGCGGGGTATGTTACGGTAAACCTAGAACAAGATATCTCGCAGACGTGTAGGTTGTTCAGAGCACCCTCTCAGCAAGTATCGCCGTGCAAATCCAGGTCGGAACAAATGAGTATCGTCTACTGTCATCCCAACTGACGAACTCATTGCGAGAATTGGCCTCGAAGCTGATTATGTAAGCGTACAATACTGTTCGCAATGTGATTTCCAAATTCATGATACGCAGGGATGGTTAGGGGTGCGAATAACCGAGGAACCCTAAATCGATGGTCACAAGCCACCAGCTCTTCAACACCATCATCCACTCATCTCCGCTCATCCACGCGACCACCAATGACTATCTGAGAATGCAGAAGGTCGTGCTATGCTCAGAGACTATGCTTGCTGGAAGACGTCATGCTGAGTTGTTCCTTCGCCAACATCGATGTGCATGAACACACTACGGCGCTCTCTACCCTCTACTTTTATGGTTTAGCAATGCAAGATCAGTCTCCAACACATCTGAGCTGACTTCTCCAACTACCGACTCTTCACATCTCCATATGTCCTCCGCGCGCAACCACATCTATGCAAATGCACGCCAAAATCCGGGGTAATCCCTTAGCGCCACGACGATCCATGAAGGCGGCAACTTCACCGATCTCTCAGAGGCGGGCCCTGGCTCGTGGCCGGTCTGCGTCTTGCAGTCTGTCCAATCAGAGCATGAAGTGACTACGCTTTGCTCTTACACCCGGACGGAAAAGGTCATGGGGCGTAGTCGTCGGCCACGATGCAATGAGACTTCGCCCTAGGCGCTGACGTCCGACGTCATTCACGACAACGCAGCGCTGCGGAACCGAGGTGATTCTTGCGTAAGAGGATGGGATGACACTCAAGAGTTATGCTGTTCGAGACAAGAGGGCAGCTTGTGTTATGCATGGACGGCTCAGACTGCTAGTTGGGTAATATCCGTGTCCGTTGATCATCTTCGTGCCCTATACGACGGTCGCGTGCGATGAAGATATGTCGAACACCACCCGTCACTGATATCACTCTCAGAGGCTGACCTAATTTCTCAACAATGCTGTCAGTTATCGACATGGGTATTCCATGTGTGGCTACCCTGCACTTCCAACATGCTTACTGGAGATGCCAACAAAATACTATCCTCCAGCTCGCAGCGAATCGTCACGATGGCCAAATCATCCGTGCAGGCGTACACTCTGAGACAAAACGCCGTTACTGGCTCCCGAGTAGTACCAGATCGTCCCTCAAATTCTCCACATGTCATGAGGGAACTCAGCAGCATGCGCGTCTCCAACGAGGGTGCCAGTACCGATGCCCAGCATTTTGAACGGAGGGGATTTGCCTTTGTTGTCCTCAGATCGGACATGTGAATACATACCCCCAGCCTCATTTAGGACTTCCCATCATAATCCAGAACTCCAAACACCCTGCCATTGACCAGTGCTTCAAAACCACTTGGCTCGCGCTAAATCCAGCAACGTTGATCACCAAGATACAGTCTCAACCCTGCATGTGACTCTCTGGAGCGGCTTCAAGATCGCAAAGCTATGCCCTACCCTGTCTGATCCCAGTCCGATGCTCCACGAGGACATCCCTGAGCTGCTCCTGGTTCATAAGCTGCTGCTCCTCGAACGTTACTTTCAAAGCACTGTGCTGCGAAGCCCCAGGTCCGATGCGGAACTCTTCAAACGGACGGACCCTCGGCTCCACCCTCGCCGTCTCCTTCTCCTTCTCCTTCGAGAACAACCGACCCAACATACTCCGGCGGCCCATCGACTTACTGATCATTCTCTTGTAGAACGACTTTGGCGGCTTCTTCTCCTCCGTGGGCTCCGCGGATGGTGGTTGGCGGGGAGGAAGGGGTGCTCTGGGTCTGGTCTCGAAAGGTTCCAGTATGGGTACGGACTGGGACAGGACAATGGGGGCGTAGTTCCTGTGTCCGAGCAGTTTGTTGTAGTCTCTTGAGCTGGGCCCGTGCGTTGCGAAGCGCCCGTCTGTGTAACGTGCATCTAACAGACTTTGCAACCGCGACGATGGACGAGGCGTTTCTTCGTCGTCCTGCCAGGGTGTCAGTTCCGACGATGTAAGGTGGGTGGGCTTGTACTTACAGCAACGGTTGCTGAGTCGTCGTCGTCGACAGCAGGATGTGAGGGTGCAAGCCTTTCCTCCTCTTCTGGTTGACTTGGTGCTTGCCATACGGCATGGTCGAGCTCATGGTCCTGAGAGGCGGCTCCCTCAACATTAAAGTCAACCTGGCTAAGTGCCTCCTGCATCGCCCTATTACGGGCAGATGAGCGAGCGGGCATAGTCGCGAATCTCCCTGTCGCGTGTGTGCCTTCCAGCATCTCTTCGGACCTGGCGACTCACAATCAGATACGCTCATATTAGCAAGACGATCACTCACGTTTCAAGGTCTGGATTTCGATTCATCTGAGGCGCATCCCCAGAATTGTGCAACGAAGCCCGCTGTGGTCGAGCTCTCGGGAAATTACTGTCCTCATCATCCGTCTCCTCCACGGGTAGAAAGTTCATGGGAACGGGTGACATTGGCCTTGCCGGTTGCTGATCGCTGAGACCAGCAGCAGACACGGCGCTGCTCATCGAGGGCATTGGTTCAGCCTGTGCGACGAGCATAGTCGGTTGCTCGTAGGTAGGAGCTACAGAAACTGAGTCTGGCTGGATGATGGGCGTCGATTCTGGCTGGACGATAGGCGTCGTCGGCCGCGCCTGGCTCTGAGGCCTAAGAATTGGCATCATTGTTAATCAGTGCTCTGTACAGAGTGTCGCGAACAAAAGAAGAGAGAGTGTAGGGTGGAAGAATGAAAGAACCAGGCAGGCGAGCGTGCGAGCGAACGAACGAGCAGCAGCGCCCTCTGGGCGCCCAAACTTATCGAACAGTTGGGAAAGTCTGGAGGACATAACACTGGTTCTGCACCCCGGTGCCCGGCCCAGACATTGCTGCAGCACATTGACCCAAATGTTGGGCGTCGACCAGACAAATGTTCGGGACGCCCACACAATTCTACCACGTCGCAGAATACTTCCACCCTGTGCAACGAGCATACGAGCCCGACTCCGAATATCTGATTAGAACGACACCCGGCTTTTCGGGGGCGCATCGTGGGCAAGGCTGTTGTTGAAATAGCTAGTTGGAGTCTTGCTCTAGTTCCTACGGTAGCTCAACGGTTATGCAGGGTCGCAATAGCACCCAAAGCATTTCCATGGGAATCCGATCATGGCCTTTCGCTTTTATGGATGCGTCGGCATCTATGACGCGTACTCAGTACCGTGTCCTCCAGGCTGTGGGCTTTCTGTTACCTGAGCCAATGTAATTCTGCATGCCTGGGTCGAATATGGTATGTCGACGGCCATCGAGCGTTTCTCCTAAAGAAGGATGAACATAGTATCATGCCAGAATTCCATCGCGTCCAGGGGATCCAGTACTCGCCTTTGGTCTGGGCCTGTGTTCTGGTAAGTGGGTGTAGAGGCCCGAGAGCTTAGGTGAGTGGAGCGGTCGCATGCAGATATTGCGCCTATGCGGCTCCAGTGCGCAAGATGGGCAGTGCTGGAAAGGCGTACCGAACTCTTCCACTCTTTGCATTATGTCCGCGAGCCCCTCTATATACATAACCTTCTTCAACCACATTGCCCCAGACCAAGGGTATATCGTCTCAACCCGCCATATATCCAACGACGCAAACAAGACAATGTACAACTCACATGACCGTACAGCATCCCAGCTTCTTGAGCAGCTTCGGCAGCCCCTTCTTGACCATCTGCTCAATCTCATCATTCTGGTTCTGCTGTCCGTGCCCACCATCGTACTGGCCACCATGTTGTTGGCCGCCATGATGTTGTTGACCACCATGCTGCTGACCACCATGTTGCTGCCCGCCATGCTGCCCCGGATACCCTCCGTAACTCGGCGCCTGGGGAGGCGGTGGCATATGATCCACGCCCCCACCCTGCAGATTCACAAACATGCGCCCCTCGTTCTCCTCCGTGCGATACTGCAGCCCCAGCTCCCTACACACCTGCTCCACCCGCGGCTTGATCTTCTGCACATGGTTGCGACTATGATTCCCCTTGCCGACAATAACATGCAAGTGGGTCTGTCCCTGCTGCCTCGCGGTTTTAATCCTCTCTTCGAGCACGTCTTCCGCCTCCTCGACGAACAAGCCGTGCAGGTCGATGGTGTCGCCAGCCACGCGGCCGGGGGCATTGTTCTCGCGGAAAATGTAGTCGCGCGCTTGGTTGTTGTATTGCGCCATCTTGGCGGCGTGTTGCTTGCCTTCTTCGCTGAGTTGGTGGGCGCGGCCGCCGTCGCCAGATTCGTAGGCTTGGTGCGCGCGGTCGAAGCATGAGGAGCGTTGGGCGGCTTCTTGGCGGGCAAGGTCGCGCAGGCGGTCGTATTCGGCTTCAGTGTCGGCGGAGGCGTGGTTGAGGGCTGCGTGGTGGTGTCAGCATATCTGTTGGAGCTTTGTGAGGGTGATAATGGCTGGTGGATGCGCGAAGAGGCATTCGGGGTGCAGACGTACAGCGCGAGCCCAGCGAGAACATTTCCATGGCGGCCATGATGATGCGACACTAGAGAGAGGCTTTGGTAGAGATGTTATGTGTGGAGATGTTGTGCTGTTGTTTCTTTTGAGCTGGCGGAGTCGACAAGGGGACGATCTGCGCTAAGGCGAGTTGCGAGATGGCGCAGGGTCCAGATGGGTCTCATCGTCTACACCGAGTGGCTCAGTCATTGTGGCATGTGCGCCTCGAGTAATTGAAGATCAATATGTTCCTTGATTGGGTATTTGAGATGGCTGTGCTTCCAGCTCAGGCCGTGCTCCCAGATGCGTACATGTGACCAGCTCCCAGATGCCTCAGAACCGGAACTTTGGGCCCACAAAGACGAGCGCGAATGCGAGGACCCAGAGCGCCAAAATGAGCCCGTATAGCTTCATCCTCGCAAACCATCCTTTGCCCTCCGTCATCTTCCTCAACGTGCCCATTCTCCGGCTCGCAGCATCCATGCCCAGCTGATTCTGGTCCAAGCCAGACAGCGCTCGATCTACTATGCCCTTGTCGCCCTCCAGAGTCTGGCTAAAGAGCTGTGACTGCTGCTTCAGCTGCTTAGCCATGTCGAGCAGACTTGTAGTGAGCGACTCTTGTTCGTTCCGGTTGTGCGACAGCAAAGCTTCGGTTTGTGGGGCATTGGGCTCGCCGGTAGTTGTAGAGGGTTTGGAGGGGAATAGAGAATTTCCACTCGCTGATTGCGCGCCCTGTGTATCTTCTGGCTTGCCTCTCCGCCTCAATTGTGATGCGACATTCTCGGCAGCATTGAGCAGTGCTTCGTTGCCTTCATTTGACGTCGATATGTCTCTGCCAGCCTCTGCCTGTCTTCGTGGGGCATATGAGGGGAACTGGTCCTCGTCTTCATCGTCAGAGTCCACCGATGCTTCCGAGTCTGTGTCGTCCAGCTGGTTCAGCTCGTATATTCGTTGGTTGAACTGCTTTATGAGCTCGCGCTTCTGCTGGAGATCTTTTTGGAGTGCTGCCTTCTTAGACTTGGAGGGTATAGTGGACGCTGAATGCTCGAGGTTGAGGAGGAGTGTGCGCGCGCGTTCTATGTTCTAGGCCACTGTCAGATATACGTCTCTAAATCATAGCGATAGGTCCACTTACAGCACTGACACGCGCCCGCTCGTATTTTGACTTGCGCAGCTGCGATATTGGGTCGACCAGCACTATAGTTTCCAGCCTCGAAAGTATCCTATTGAGGTTGATAGAGGTCGTATCAGGGTAGCCCGTTGGGGATCGTGCCCTTATCGCCATGTGTGGAGCAGGTCGGTGTGCGATGCGCGGGTGCTTGTATCTATCGTGTCGACCTTCAGGATATACTGAACACGAATTTGTTGGTTCAAAATTTGTGAGTGTTGCTTGAACACGTGTTAATGTCATGTTCGAAGTTCAGTTATCTGACCGCGTACGTCACGGATCGCGTCGAAACTCGGCAACCAATCACGTCACACTTCCCATCCTCACGTCACGAAGGAGCTCGCACCCATTGTGTCAACCTTTAGGACGCACTGGACGCGAAAGTAGATGACTCAGAACACGGGAACACCTTTGTTTTGTCTGCATCAAGCCAGTGGTCATACTGTTGCAGTGGTGATAGCAATCGTGTGTTAACATGGATCATTACGCTTAATAGACATTCGTTAAAACACCATCCAACACCATCGCCATATAATACAAACAGGTCCAGTCCCACAATGGGTCTGCAACACCTCTCGTAGCCGTACATTCTGCTTCAAGTATCGAAAAGCAACATCTGTAAGAACAAATTCTCTTATCCCCGAAGAGTGGTAGTGTCGCGAGGCTCTTTGGCAGCAGCAGCCGGAACTGCCGGCCCACGCGTATATGTGTTCCATAACCCTCCGAGGAATCCGACCTTTCCGTACGAATCTTGTAGAGAGGCTCGGCGATTGGTGTGATGTTCGCTCTCTGGACGCTTCAAGTTTTGGAGGTTGCCGAACCTTTGGCCAGACGACTGCAATTTTGTTAGATATTATGTATATACACTACGTTGAATTGCACTTACCCTACGGCGTGGGTCATGGGGAGAGGACGGCGGCGATGAGCTCAGCGAGGCATCCGAACCACGGCGGTCAGCCTCTTTGGGAGCTTCGGGCATCGCTGGGACGGTGTTGTCTGTGAAAACTTTGTTGCTCTGCGAGCTGTACTTCTGGTGGAATGGAGAAGGCATGTTGCCGATAGACGGATCGATGGTTTGTTCTTGAGATCGAGCCTTGAGTAGATAAGAACTGTTGAGAAAAGTGATGAGGTTGATGTGAAATAATCGTAACAATGGAAGAGCGGCTGCCTCATAAACACTCCTGAAAATGGAGCTTCTCTCCGTTCGATCTCGTGTTCGTGGAGTTACGCAGTTGATGCACAATCGTACCAATCAGACAAGAATGATCTAAACCCCGCACCCCAAATTGAACCCTGAGATCAGTAACAATGACATGAGAGGGCAATCGACGCGACGCTCTCTGGGGTATGACTGGACGGCTTGCATGTGGTGGCTGAACCCAGCGAATGAGACCATAGGTCATGTTGAAACGCATTTATCCACAACATTTTGCGGACAAGTCCATGACGAGGTTGTGGATGAGCAAGCTCCCTTGCCAAACTTGCACGTTGCTTTGCTGCCGATGGCTTCATAGTGATTGCGGCCACACATTGAATCTCTTTTGCTTCATAAGCTTTATGCAAGGCCGACAACGATTGAAGGCTTGTGCGACGAACACGATCGGGCTAGCTTTTGCACATTGTCGGTGCTCGGCGGTGTTGCTCGCTGAGTCGCTGGTGCATCGCTTGGAGTCTGAGGTTCTGGCATGTACCTGGTTAATGACAGTTATCAACGCTCGTTCCTTGGGGGAATTCAGGATGGGAATGCTGCCTGCGCTGGCACGATGATGCCATGATGTCTCCTCGAACATCGTGCAACTCCGGCTTCTTCCTACACATTTACTCACTCTACGATGCTAGGTGGTATGACGGTGCCAGAGCCATTTCTGGTACGGTCGATGTCATGTCCGACAGCGGTCATGGCTATCTTCTCTTCCGAAGTAGTGCAATGACAGTGGTGGACTTCGGAGAATTTGTGACGCTGGACTTCGATGACGTGGGAAGTTATGCTTTGTCATCCCAACGTCACGTGTCGTTTTGCACGTGACTGGCTGTAACCCGAAGTTGTGCCATTAGTGTCAAACTGCAGAAAAAACTCGTTTGTGTCGTTCCAGTTCCGACTAACATCCAGCAAGCCACCATCTCCAGAGTTCAACCCCTATGCGCATTTGTCGATCATGGGCCGCGTACGACCACACCTGTACGGAAAGTCTGTCGATTGAGCAACAGAGCTTCTGGCCACCTTCGTGAGGGTTGCCTTATGAGGCTCTACCTCTCCCGACGTCGGGCACGAAGGCTGAACTTTTTTGAGGACAAGATTGACAGGGTCAGGCAGGGAGTCGCACATCTCCCGGTCTCCGACCCTCCACACCAGATCTTTGCTGCGACCACCATCCTGGCTCTCGTACGCCGGAGAATGTTCCGTGGACTGCACCAGATGTGATCTTCAGATATAGGTTGCGCAAGGTCCTCACTTCGTCGCCGAGGTGCTTGCAGCTCTCGGTTGACGATCGCATCACCTGTGTACCAACACAGGCTCTCAGAGCATCAGCACAGGTAAGTCTGTCTCTCTTCACACATCTCCAATATTTCATGATGAAATCCAAAACACATAAGCATAGTTCATCTTAGGCCTTGAGCCAATGAGGAACCAACAAGCATTGTCTTTCGCTCCTATCTGATTCTCCATACATTATTACCGGCCATCACCTTGTCGAGTTTTTGACGTTGACTGACCGGAACGCAGGTGTAATACAAGTGGCTTCCGGTGCGAAGGTTGAGTGTGCGCGACACCACTGGTCGTCTTTTCCCCACAATGGGACTGGGCCATTGTTCTTTGGGTGTCTCGACTGTGCTGTCAACATGCTGTACAACATCGTCTACGCGCCGCCGACGCAGATTGCACGACGAAGGGTCCAATGCCGTTGTGATGTGTGCTACTGTGATGTATGCCTAGAACATAGGCATTCGAACAATCGATAGCGACAGTAATATTCAAAGTCGCTACATCTCTGTTGGATTGTAAAAGTATGTAGTAGCAGCCGTTTATATCAAATATTGGGAAGGTTTCGCTGCAACGGCTGGGACGGATCGTGAACCGGACTCCGCGACGTCTTACGCGCTGTCGCATCAATCAAATGGAATTGCGCGATTTGTCGCAGGAAGGTCCGGCAGTCTTGATTGCTCGACCCTTTCCAGCCACGTGCTGCGACGTGCGGAAGGCGGACGAAAAGTAAATTCGAGTCCGCTGTCAGAGACAGACCGAGGGTCCCAGGGATCTGCGGCGCCGTCGAGCCGCAGTCCCAGGGCCTGGTGGTTGATCCTCCTGCTCATCATTTCCAAAACTGTGCCTTCGGCGGCACTTCTGGCTTGATTTGCAGCACCATTTCCTCAAACGTCATTTGAGTTCTACGACCGGGTCGCGGCGGCCACATCCACGACGGCGACGGGCTTTCTTGGGAGCGTACGAAACCGCCAGGCCTGAAGTTGGTCGGATGCTGCAGGGTGATAAGAGAGGCCTTCTTCCCACCCCCCGCTCGCGTGAATCTTGTGACCAATACCTTTCAGACGAGACCAACTTCGGCGTAATTGGCCAACTTTCGGTGTGAACGACCCACGCTATGCGTTGGCATCCAAGCTCTTCTCGGTCAGATTCAGCACAGCCGCCCACTTTTTGAATCCTTCCCACAAGGTCCTCCTCCGTCCTCTTTTCACCACACAAGCACCGCCCTCGCCGACACCACATATCCGTACCAACGCACATTTTGCAACTTGTTGCGACTGCACAAACTAGACTTCTACGACAAACACAATCAACCACCAGAGCAACCGCTCAGAATGACAATTCGGAGTCCCAAAGGAGCCCTACTTAGGTACTTACCCAACGGTCTTTTCCCCAGTTCGTTTTGATGTTTTCGTTTGCGTTTTCTTTTTGTACAAGAACATGTGTAGCGTAAATCATGTGTTTCTTTACTGTCATTTCTTTTTGTTCGCCGCCGCCATCTAGCAAGCCAGGCTACAGGACATCCATGGAGACCACAGGACCATCCACTTTCTTCTGTTCAAACCACCAGGTTTCTGGATTAGCCTTATGGACTGGATGACAACCAACCAGCAGGACATGGTCATCGCACTGCCCATGCAGTGTCTGTAGAGTCGACTAGTACACGGTCTTGATACATCTACGTTGGAGCTTCAATTTGAGCTACCGAAACGAAGTAGATTACGAGAAGGAACCCTCCATTGACTGCGTGACCGCGCCACCCGCCTGCCGGATACTCGTTCCAAGAGTAGCGTGCCTGGACATAGTAGACACGGACCCGCAAAGTCGTTCAATCATGTTCTTGTTCGACTGAGCGCGGCGATGCATGGAATACATCGTTCTGGACAGATGCGATTGTCTTGAGAGTCATCCTGACCTGGATTCGTGGGACAAGGAACCGTGGACCCTGTCCTAAGGGAACGTTCCACATGGCCATTTAATCCCAGAAGACTGAGCACAGCATGCGGATGGTTCCACGCCATGGGCACTGGAATTTGGTTGTACGCAACGAATGACGAAGTACGTACAGCAGGCTGACAAGACGCCTGTCCTCATGACTACATTGATCTCGAACTAACTTGTTCTGTTCATGAAGGGAGAGAGCGAATGGAGATTGCCCTACTGTGTCAACATCTGGATGGGTTGGGACTGGCTCTGAAGCTGCACTGGACCACAGCACTGGAATTCAGGATCTCTCGTCCATCACATCAACCACGATATCTAGGGCATCAGCTTTCAGCACTGTTCGAAACTTGATCACTCAATCCAGTAGCCCAATACAGGTGCGTAAATTTACCATGGTTGAACATGATTGCGATGAAGCTAATTAGTACGTGTTGGCAGGTCCCGCTTCCGCTCGCTGGACAATACTAACAGGCGTTTTCTTATGTTCAAAGTCGCGTTATCTTGCATTGAGATTTGCGTCGGTAAAGTTTTGGCACTAACCCTTGTCTCCAGCGACTCTTTTTTCGATCTCCCACCCGGGCCTGATTTCTGTATTTCAAGTATCACCGAGTGGAGAAAGGATATTCCAAACCCCACTGTTGCCGGAGAGGACTTCCCTTTCTCTTCGGATTTCCAGGACATGACCAGCTCGGACTTGTTTGACCTCAAGGACACCGTTTCTGAGTGTAGCATGGACAGCGCATACCAAAGCCAGAGTGGCGCCAGCCGGCACGGAGCCAGGATGGAGCCCTTCACACAGGAGAACGGTCCTGCTGCTAATGCAAAGTTTGTTGGCAGCAATATGTTCTCGCCATCTCTCAGTTCAGAGACTTACAACACATTTGAGGATCATACCCTGGGTATGAACCAGATGCAACACCCAACCGGGACATGGGACGCCCCAGAGGACTCCATTGTATATGCTAATTACTCTGCTGCCCAGGATTATTCCCAGTACGCAACCACGAACGTTCCGCAATACGCACCCACATCAAACGCCAGCATTTCTTCGCCATGGGTGTCGACAGAGGCACAATTCCACAATAACCAGTTTAATTTCGCATACCCGGCTGGCCAAAGCCCAACTGAGATGATGTTCAGCACCACTACCCCCCAACGCCCGTGGCATACCCAGAATGCGGGCCAGGAACGTCCGACTGCTGTTCGCAGCTCATCCTCCTACACGCTTCCTCAAGACTCACGGCGGACCTCCGCTCACGACGCTACCTTTGGCGCATTTGCTGGCACCCCGACCAGCACCACCAGTATCCATTTTCCACAACACGCTGAGTTTGATCAGTCTCGTCTCATGGTCTCCAGGTAGGTAGTGTTCCTTATGTTCCGCTGCACCTCTAACGTATACAGGAATGACATTGAAGACTCAAGCTCAACATCTCTCGCTGCCCAGTCTGTTAATGACGAAGACATCATGTCCCCATCCGACGCAGCCAACGCGGCTGAGATCAAGCTCGAAGAAGAGCGCACCAAGGTTGCCCGCAGCCACCCACTATACCAGCAATTGCCAGACAAGAATGGCAAGTACCACTGTCCCGAAGAGGGCAAGACTGGCTGCAGCCACAAGGCGACGTCTCTCAAGTGCAACTACGAGTAAGTGATGGCACTGAGAGTCTACCTTCATCGTCTGACGCCCCTCCAGCAAGTACGTGGACTCGCACCTGAAGCCCTTCCGCTGCAACAAGAAAACTTGTGTTGGCGTTCAGTTCTCGTCAACTGCCTGTCTGCTCCGCCATGAGCGGGAAGCTCACGGCATGCACGGGCATGGAGCACGCCCTCATCTCTGCCACTTTACCGATTGCGAACGAGCAGTCCAAGGGCACGGCTTCCCCCGCCGCTACAATCTGTTCGACCACATGAAGCGCGTCCACCAGTACGAGGGCCCAACCACTGAGCCATCACCGCCTACTCCCAACGGACAGTCTCTCCGCAAGCCCATTTCTCGCAAGCGTAAGGCTACATTCGAGGAGACTGGCGAGAAGCGCCAGAAGGCCGCCAAGATCTCTGCCGAGCAGCAGCGCCAGCTTGCCCGCGACCAGCTAGCCCAGCAATTCCTACTCAAGAAGCAACACCTCATCGACATCCTCAACAGCCTGAGCAGCCCCAACGACTTGCGGGACGACATCCAGCTCACCAAAGAGGTCGTCGGCCTGCACGACATCTGCACCAAGTACCGCGAGAACTACGGCGGTTGAATGAAGCATAACTGTCACAGTAGACTCCGTCTGCTCTGGCGCCTGAACAAAGGTTTGTCTTACATCCGGATTACTACCATGGATTTGTTACCTGGACATATGCGCCATGCATTTTGCTTTTTACTGCGTTTCCCACATGGATGACCGCGCTCCAGCGGATGGATAAGGCCACTGCTTCCTGTTTGCCGGATGGATGGATGCCTCTTACCTCCTGGACTGGCTGTCCCAAGCCATGGATGCCGTTGTCCCTGCCGTGGACTGGATGGATCAGCCGGGACTTTTATCTGACCGATCGCAATGCGCGACGGCAGATGTTGCCTGCGGGCAGAGAGGACTCCGGTCCGACTCATTGCATGAAGAAAGGCATGAGTTTTGTTGGGACGATGTAATACTTTGATTGTTGGTCAACTGTAGATCGATGGTGCGTTTTGGTAAATGTGTTTCTTTCATTTGTAGTAGGCAGTTGGAGGAGGGTAGAGGATCGCGCTGTGCAAATGGCCTTGTCGTCGCAGCGCATATTACATTCGCTGCTATGGCTAGACTGATGCATAGCGCTGGTCGCGTCGCTGTCATGTATACATTCGCATAATATCACGGCGTCATAATTTCCGTAGCCATCATGATGCCATGAGAGTATTTGGTGTGATGAACGATCACTGTCATCCAGACCATTAACACAACTCATTCATTCTCACCACGAAAACTGATGCAAATCAAGACTCACGAATTCCAAACTCACCTGCTCACTTATCACAACAACACGCCAACACGCCCAAAGTAGCCACACCCCCGACCCACTACGTCATCACGCCCGCCCCACCCACTTCAAATCTCGTACACGCAAACAGCCAAAGCCGAGGCACTATCCAATCAGTCTTGAATCGTACGCAAGACCCTGTTCTGTTCTGTTCTGTTTGTAAGCCGCCCTGGATCCAGAAACGTCGCTGCAGAATTTGGAATTTCACATGACATGACATGATTCGAGCGGTCCTTCCGAGCACGAGCACAGCCCCGCGTCTCTTTGCGAGAACCTCGAGAGCTGCAGCACCACGACTCCTGCTCACCACTCCATCTGCGCCCCTGACTTTCACGACACGAGAAATAAAAGAAGGAACGATACAAGCGAGAGCTACTTTCGCACACATGGCTTCTGCGACGTCGTTTTATGACTTCAAGCCCGTTGACAGTACGTCGCCCACCACTACCATCTCTCCACACCCTCGCCCAGCTCCCAAATCCTCCTCACTCCCCCATCGCAATCTCAAAAACTAACACTGCATCCAGAGCGCGGCCAACCCTTCCCCCTCTCCACCCTCACCAACAAAGTCGTCCTCGTAGTAAACACCGCCTCAGCCTGCGGTTTCACCCCGCAATTCGCCTCCCTCGAGACCCTCTACAAAGACCTGAAAACCACCTACCCCAACGACTTTGAAATCCTCGGGTTCCCGTGTAACCAATTCGGCGGCCAGGACCCAGGCTCCAACGACGAGATACAAGAGTTCTGCCAAGTCAACTACGGCGTGTCCTTCCCTGTGCTGGGCAAGATCGATGTCAATGGCGCGAATGCGGAGCCTGCGTTTGAGTGGTTGAAGAACGAGAAGGCGGGGCTCATGGGGTTGAAGCGCGTGAAGTGGAATTTTGAAAAGTTTCTTGTGGGCAGGGACGGGAAGGTTAAGGGGAGGTGGGCGAGTACGAAGAAGCCTGAGGATTTGAAAAAGGAGATTGAGAGGGAGATTAAGGGGGGGAAGTAGAGGGGTTGAGGTTGGTGTTGGGGGCTGAGGGTGACGGTGGATAGGTACGGACAAAGTGTGGAACGCGGGTTTGAGGAGCCTGTGGGGCTACATGTGTTGTGAGGGGGAGGGAGTGATGATACCACGTGAGAGAAAGATTGTTACACGGCATTGATATGGATGAAAGAGTGCTCTACAGTGTGATATGCTGTCGTTGTTCATGATGTGTGATTCTGTTCTCATAACGCCACTGATGCTGTGGCCATGCCTTTTGAATGCTTCTAATCAAACGGTACCCTCCTCAACGCCCCTCGCCCACCCTTCCTCTCCTCGCCCTCTGCCCCAACAGCAGCCGGCACCCGAATCCCACAACAATCCCCCCACCCCGCAGGCGCATGTACATGTCTCTTCCCCGCCTCATCATCAAAGACCTTGACCTCTCCACCCTCTGCCTCTTCTTCCTCAGGCTCCACGCCCGCCTCGTCCTCCGTACTCATTCCCTCCACCGCAGGAATCAGCGACCCGAACAAGAAATGCTGCATGACGGGTAGCTTCTCGAGTATCTCCTTGCGAAACATCTTGCGCATGCCGCCTTCGATCTTGCCCCAGTTCTTTGCGGCGCTCACGTCGTCTAGCATGGGTGAATGCCACCTGAGGCCATCGACGTTCTTGACGCTGTTGACAAAGGCGATTTGGTCGAGATACAAGTACTCGCTGCCTTCCTCCTCGAGCACTAACGCATTGTGTATGCTCTTCGGCGTGACATATGGATGATGCAACAACTGTGCAGCCCCAAACAGGAACGGGAGGAACTGGTAGTCATCTAGTCCCCACACGCCGTGGCTGCCCGCCGGCTCGAGATAATAGGACGATTGTATGCGGCGCATGAGGCGCAGGTATGCGGGGAAGATTGTGAGTGCGATGGCGGGGAATGTGGACGTGGGTAAGAGGCCGAGGCGGTTCAGGCAGAGGAGCCAGACTGTGAAGTTGAGCTCGTGGCCTGAGCCGTAGTCTATGCGCCGCTTGTTGCCAAAGGAGTGTGCGAGGTATGTTGAGATCTCTTCGACCTGTGGCGGGTTGGTGAGGCCGAGTGAAGCATGCCATGAGGGCAGCGCGGCGTCGACTTCATCCAAGTACGTTCTGAAGACGGGGTTACCGAAGCGTGAGCCCGTGTCTTCGGGTGGGCATTTGTATAGCAGCTTTTCTGCTTCACCCAGTATCGACACGATCTTGTCTACATTCTCCGTCTTCTCGGTGAGCTTGATGCTCGATATCGAGCGATTGCGCACGGAGTCCGCGATGCCGAACACGAATGCTTCGACGAGCGTACATGTCTCGCTCTTTAGGAACAACTGGTGGTCCTCAGGGCTCAGTATGCGTCTTGACGGCTTGACATAGGTGTGTCCCTCAAGGTCTGGCGGCGCAGGGAGAGTGGGTGTGGGCGGGGGCGGGGCAGAGGGCGCGTCGCGTGTGGTCGCGCGTTTGCGGGGCACGAGCTTCGGCAGCTTATTGCTGAGGTCTGGGGGCGGGCAGGGAAGGAGTGCGGGTTGAGTCATGGTATCTTGTCAAGAGTGGGTTGGATGCTGTGGTGAGAGTGTTGTGCATGGAGCTCGATGGAGTTCAGGGTCCAGGAACGAGATGGTGCGGCCCGCGACTCCGCCAACGTCTTTCACGACTCTCAATATATGATATATCGATATCGCTGCATCGATCGTGCCGATTTACTGGGTGCAGGTACAGCTCTAACGCTCACCGTTCGGGAATAACCTGAAGGGCGTGGCCAGCCTTGCGGGCGTAGAATGTTCCCTCGTCTATCGAAGTACTCCTTCGCCATCTATGCAGGAACATGGGAGGTGATGCAATAAAGTCTCCGTCGGATGAAAGGGAAGGCGTCCGGCGAGCCCTCTTCGGCTCCTTAACAAGACTATCGAATCATGTATGAGTGAAACATGCGCGCACAGGAAGAGGCAGTTCCACCACTCGAAGCCACTGCCGACATGCATGTAAACAGCCGAACGACGCTCTTGGAGTGCCGTTGTTGAGCCGCATCCTTCCAAGCACGGTATATAAGTAGGACCATAGTACTCAGGTGTTTGGCTCATCGTGCTCGTGCACCATTTCTTACTCGAAGTGTCAAAGAGGTTGACGGGTGCTTCACTTGTCTTAGCGGTCATCTGTTCCTGGGTGACTTTCATGTACTTCTCTTTGCATGATCCTTGACGGGATCATGCTGATGAAAGAGAGGACATGCTCAACTGCGTACCAGTCTATTCCTTCTCTGAAACTGGATCCGTATAAGTCTTTTGATGTCCTTGAAGTGACCTCATGTTAGTATCGGCCAGTCTCAGTACTGCCTCGTCCTCTTCGTAGCTGTAATTGTCTGGGATGACGGGTAGAATTGCTGCGGAATATGTACATGCAGCTCCTCTCCGCACTCTTCACTGTGCCGCACAGATCGTGACCCGTATGCTAGCTCAATTGCTCCTCTCTCCCCCCCTCGCCGCCCTCAACTCATCCATCTTCTTCACGCGCTCCTTGAACTCCTCGTATTGGCACTTCTCGTACGAGTGACGCTCGGTCTGACCTCCGGATTAGCCCAAATGCATCCATCCCATCAGTATCGACATCTTCATACCTCGCACTTCCACGGCAGGTAGAACTCCTCGTGCCGACACCGGTTCAGCGGGATGAGCAGATGTGCGCATGAGTCTCGGTATGCTAGCGGTAGGCGGGCGGCGCTCATTTCCTCGCGAGTGGCTTCTGCGGTGTATGCTTAGTATGATCGAATCGTGGTGGAGGAATGGCAGGACTGACTGCTCGGCTCGCCTGTGACGCCGACGGCATGTTTGATTGATTCGGTGACGGTCATGGCGGTGTATCGTTATGTCGTGAGGGTCCAATTGCGCGCGCAAGGCGGGGTGGATTGTTTGCAGAGTGCTTTGATGTTGGTGAAGGTCGCGAAGCTAGTCGATCGGCCGCAGCTGCCCCCCAACTTCCGAGGGCTTAGCCAGAGAACGCGCAGAGTCGCGTCCCCCCAACCACTACGCGCAGCACCTGACGAGACCTTCCCCACCACCTCTCTGTCGCTGAACCTCGTACGACTGTGAATATGCCGATCGCGCCAGATGGCAAGGTGTACTCGGCCACATACAGCAATGTAAGTCCAGCGCATCCTGTCCAGCTTCACTGAAGCCGCCGACTATCGCAATCACTCCTCAGAGGCCGTCGCAAGCTCACACGTCGCAGGTGCCGGTGTATGAGTGCAATGTCAACGGCAACCATGTCATGCGCCGCCGCGCCGACGACTGGATCAACGCTACACACATCCTAAAGGTTGCCGACTACGACAAGCCCGCGCGGACCCGTATCCTCGAGCGCGAAGTCCAGAAAGGCGTCCATGAGAAGGTACAGGGTGGCTACGGCAAATACCAGGGCACATGGATACCGCTCGAGGAGGGCCGTCATCTTGCCGAGCGCAACGGCGTCCTGGATAAGATGCGCCCGATATTCGACTATGTGCCTGGAGACCGAAGCCCACCGCCCGCCCCGAAGCATGCAACGGCTGCCTCAAATCGCATGAAGCCTCCGAGGCAGAGCGCTACCGCTGCGGCGGCGAGAAACAACAAACAGAGTAATAACAACGTCTATTCTCTTGAGTCTATGCAGTGTAGGAAACGCTTTCTTGGTTTATAGAGAGAAAACATAGCTAATCTATAGCTTAACAGCCTTCGTCACCACCAACTCGCAGTCGCAAATTAGCGAAGACGCATACGACAACTCGCAACACCGGCCACATTCACAGGTCTACCGAGAAGAAACGCCAGACAACGAGACGATAGTATCAGAAAGCTTGCTGGGTGATCACGATATGCTGGATGCGTCGCAGTACTCCGTAGGCAGTCGAAAGCGCCAAAGAGTCGATCAGATGTCGCTGCTGGACCAGCAACACCAGATCTGGGCTGACGCACTCCTGGATTACTTCATGTTGCTGGACCACGAAGCCGCATGCGCCTGGCCAGAACCACCGCCAAGCATAAACCTCGACCGGCCAATCGACGAGAAGGGCCATGCTGCAATGCACTGGGCGGCGGCCATGGGAGATGTCGGAGTGGTGCGAGAACTGATACATCGCGGCGCGCGCATAGATGGACTGTCCAATAACCTTGAGACGCCTCTGATGCGCGCCGTCATGTTCACCAACAACTTCGACAAAGACACCATGCCGAGCATGGTCAAGATATTTCAGCAGACGGTTCATCGCACAGACTGGTTCGGTAGCACCGTGTTCCATCACATCGCGGCGACGACAAGCAGCTCAAACAAGTACGCGTGCGCGAGGTGGTATCTCGACTCCATCATCAACAAGCTGTCCGAGACTTGGATCCCAGAGGAGGTTACGAGGCTCCTGAACATCCAAGACCAGAACGGCGACACGGCCATCATGATTGCGGCGAGGAATGGAGCGAGGAAGTGTGTGCGCAGTCTGCTGGGCCGCAACGTCTCTGTTGACATACCCAATAAGAAGGGGGAGACTGCAGACGATCTTATCAGGGAGCTGAACCAGCGGCGAAGGATGCACGGTCGCACACGCCAGGCATCTTCATCACCGTTCGCACCGCCGCTCGAACAGCGGATGAACGGCCATCTCCCACTGGACGGCGGGCCTCTAATGCCAGTTCCTTTTCCTAGCATGTCAGCTCGTGAGCCGCCAGCATATCGATCGCAGACAGCTTCACATCTGATGACCAAGGTTGCGCCAACCCTGCTCGAGAAATGCGAAGAGCTGGCTGCGGCCTACGAGTCCGAGCTACAAGAGAAGGAGGCTGAGTCGCATGACGCCGATCGCGTCGTGAAGAGACGACAAGCCGAGCTCGAAGCCGTACGAAAACAAGTCGCAGAGTTGCAAAGCATGAGCAACGGCCTACACATCGACCTGAATGACGACGAAGCGGACCGGCAACAGGAAGAGGAGCTACGTTTACTTGTGGAAGACGCAGAGTCACTCCTTGAAATCGAGCAGAAGACAGAGCTGCGCCGGCTGTGTAGTAGCACACCGCAACAGTACAATGCCAACTCCCCCATGGACATGAACGAGAAGATGAGGCTAGCACTCCTGCTGCATCGCGCACAACTCGAGCGACGGGAGCTGGTGCGAGAGGTGGTGGGCAACTTGTCGGTCGCGGGCATGAGCGAGAAGCAGGGCACGTACAAGAAGCTCATTGCGAAGGCGCTGGGCGAACGGGAGGAGGATGTTGAATTGATGCTGCCTGAGATCTTGCAGGAGTTGGAGGAGGCGGAGACGCAAGAGCGGGCCGAGGGGTTGGATGGGAGCCCGCTGTAGTCTTAGTTTCTTGGTTGCTTTCTTGTGTCTTGCGCTCGGATACCCTAACGAGGAAATGGAGTTTTGGGACGACATTTACGATGAGATATTTCATAATGTATACCCAGGCACATGGTTTGTCTGTCATGTGTTGCAGTCCTTTGTGAAGAGTGAGTATCAAGAGCAAGTCAGCAATCCCACCACACAGTGCATACGAACTACCTAAGAACCACTGAAGATATCCGGGCTACTTCTTCGAGCGATCACAAGTTATAGCGGGCACGCAGTATCTGCCTACAAGCACGTCATCTGCAGACTATGCCAAAGATAACCGTAGGCCATGCAAGTCATCTGTGAGCGGTCATCTGAAGTCGTGTACCCCACGCACCGCCCCGGCGTAGCGCGTGCGGCAGTCATGAGCGCCCCAATGAGACATTCCCGTGCCTTTCACGCAGTCGACACCTGAAGTTTGCATCCAAGGCAAGACCAACGTTGCCGACCGAAGCGCAAAGATGCATGAAGTGTGGATACACACGCGGCGAGAAGCGGAACCCCTTGGACTACGATTGGACAGCGCCACGTAACTCAACGCCCGACCAACTCCTGTGGAGTGAGAGCGTTGCGACACCACACTGATACTGAGTATCAGCACCGCCTAGTACAGTAATCCGCTTCCCACGTGCAGGCTACTGTTGCGAAGACCCCACTACAGTACACCACCTGCCACGTTGGGCACCCGTTGCTCGCTTGCGAATCGCCTTATATGCCTGAGTCTATTCCGCTGCGGGAGAAGCACAAGCCGCAGAATCACCGCGCGAATGCACCCGCGCCGTCGCTCGACAGCAGCTTAGAAGGCAACGGCAACGCCAAGTTCAAAGAGCCGGACTCTCCAGCACCTTCAGACCTCGACTTCGACGACTGGGATGAGCACGACGCGAGTATGCCTTCCGACTTGCGAAGATCGCACGATGCCAATGGGCACACTGCGCCGCTGCTAGGTGGACGCGGAAAGGATGAAGACGAGGGTATGGAAGACGGCGTAGGCGGTTTGGGACACAGTACACATCACTTTCACGAGCGGGACCCGGAGACACAGGCCAAGTTCGAGACGAGGAAGCGGTACACGTATGCGGCGATTACCCTGGCGCTCAGTCTGGTCAGCTTTACGGTGCAGACGGAGACGGCCGTGTACATCCAGCACCAGCTGAAGTGGGAGAAGCCTTATTGCATGCTGTACGTCCTTACTACACCTCCACCCCACAAGACCTCCCTCACTAACACGTATGATGTAGCTACATGACCCACGGCTCCTGGGTCCTCCTCTGGCCCGTCATGTTCACCTTCCTCCGCCTCCAATCCTGGTCAACCCCCTTCCCCACATTCTGGCGCAGACACACCCAGCTCCTGCGGCAGATCGCCCTCACAGTCCAGCACCAATCACTCCATCCCACGCCGCGCCAACAGCTCGTCTCGCCCGTGCGCTACATGGTCAAAATGACCGCATTCATTACCTGCGCCCTCACACTCGCGGGCGGCAGCTGGTACGTGGCCGTCAACCAGACGACCGCCAGCGACTTGACCGCCATCTACAACTGCAGCGCCTTCTTCGCCTACGCATTCAGCATCCCGATCCTCCACGAAAAAATCCGCACCTCAAAAGTCGTCGCCGTCGCCATCGCAATCGCAGGCGTCTTCATCGTCGCATACGGCGATACCTCGCCCGCCAAGCACGGCAGCAAATCCGGCGGCGGCACAGGCGGTCCCGACGCCCCGCCCTCGCACGAAGCGGAGAACCGGGCGTTTGGCAACATGGTGATTGGCGTGGGATCCGTGCTGTACGGCTTCTACGAGGTCTTGTACAAGAAACTTGCGTGTCCGCCGGACGGCGCGAGTCCGGAGAAGGGCGTCGTGTTTGCGAATACGTTTGGGAGTATGATTGGGGGGTTTACGATTTGCGTGCTGTGGATCCCGTTGCCTGTGTTGCATTATATGGGGTGGGAGGTTTTTGAGCTGCCGCGCGGGGAGCAGGCGAGTATGATGGCTATTAGTGTGTTGGCGAATGCTAGTAAGTCGAATCTATGGGGAAAAGGGGAGGACTCTTGCTAACATGTTGACCAGCGTTCTCGGGATCCTTCCTCGTGCTCATATCGCTCACATCCCCCGTCCTGTCCTCCGTCGCCGCACTCCTCACCATCTTCATCGTCGCAATCGTAGACCAACTACTCCCGCCCCCACTAAACTCGCCCCTCACACCAGCCGCAATCGTAGGCGGCATGCTCATCATCGGCGCCTTCTTACTTCTCTCGTGGGCCACATACAAGGAAATGGACGAGGAAAGGAGACATAAACTAGAAGAGAGCCCGAGTGAGCTGGAGGACTAGGGGCTTTTCACGCCGACGTGGACGGTTGGTGGGGGGAATGTTTGCATTTCTGGGAATATGGCGTGTGGGTGATTGGGTAGAGGGCTTTGGCATTGTTTGGCATCTGTTTGATGGGTAGAAGTACTGGATGGTGTTTATTGTTGGGGTTGGGTGACATAGACGGTGTATTGGCGCTTTAGAGGAGCTAGGAAATGGCTGCTTCGTTTGTCTTCGGACGCAATTTATCTTTTGGATGCTTTACTGGGACTCTTACTTTGCTGGCTATGGAGCTGTGTCGTTGGGCCATATGGAAGCTTTGGTTTACATCGTTGCGCTCGGTGGATCGAAATGGCATGAGGGCGAAGGAGATACTCCGCGAGGAAAGGTCTGTTATCTGCACACACCGTGCCCCAGTAATCCGAAAGAAGTGTAATTCGACGTTAGTAAGAGAACGTGTATGTCTATCAAGATAGATTGATTTTGACGTTTCCCCTGCGCAAGTTCAAATGTGTTGGTAACTGATTCCGATGGTACATCTCGCAGTATATACATCCAAAGCCTCACTCCACTCCCATATTCTACAACTTCGCCTTCGTATCCTCCATCGCCGCCTTTTCCCTCAACAACTTCCTCAAGATCTTTCCAGACTACCAAAAGTTAGCACAAACTCACACGCATCACTTCAGGTCCTCCACTTACAGGATTCTTCGGCACCGCCTCCACAAAATGCACACCCCCCTCCAACCTCTTATGCCTCGACACCCTCTCCGCAAGCCACTTCCTAATCCCGTCCGCAACCTCTTGCGTCCCCCTTTCCGCACTCGTCGGCTGAATATACGCCCTAGGCAATTCCTCGCCATCCCTCGTAACCCCAATAACAGCCGCATCCTGCACATCCGGATGCTCCAACAACATGGCCTCCAACTCGGCCGGCGCAACCTGCAACCCCTTAACCTTAATCAACTCCTTCTTGCGATCCACAATAAACACATGATTCTTCCCATCCACATACGCCACGTCCCCCGTTTTCAACCACCCGTCGCCCGTCAGCGTCTCAGCCGTCGCGGCCGGTTTATTCCAGTACCCTTTCATAACGTTTGGTCCACGCACCCAGATCTCGCCGCGCTCGCCCTGCGGCGCTTCGACGGTGCCGGCGTCGTCTAAGACGATTTTGGCTTCCATGTTGGCGAGCACTTCGCCCACGCTGAAGGAATCGCTGTATTCGGCGGGCGAGAATGTGGTGGCGGCGCAGGTTACTTCCGTCATGCCCCAGCCCTGCTTGACATTAATCTTCCCGGGCGGAAACAGCTTTTCAAACTCGGCGCTCATTTCACGGCCCAGCGGCGCTGCGCCGGATCCCACGTTCTCAAGGCTACTTAGGTCGAATTGTTTGGTCGCCGGGTGTTTCGCCATAGCAACAACGACAGGTGGGACGAGCGCGAGTTCCGTGATGCGGAATTTCTGCACGGCGGTTAACATAGCGAGGAAGTCGAATTTCGGCAGCATGTACACAGGGACGCGCATTTTGGGCGCGTTGAAGACGAATTGCGCTTGTGCCATGGCGTGGTACATGGGCAGGAAGCAGAGGTGTTTTTTGAAGGGCAGTTTGGCGGCGTAGTTGGGGCCCAGCGAGGCGATGTGGATTTGCGCGAGGCAGTTGGCGACGTAGTTTTTGTGGGTTATCATTACGCCTTTTGCTACGCCGGTGGTGCCCGAGGAGTAGTTTAGTGCGACGACGCGGTCGAGTTCGTCTTTTGAGGTGAGGTTCGGCCATTTGTAGGATGCGCCGGCAGATGGGGTGTCTAGGAGGGTGGTCCAGTGGCGGATGTGTCCGAGTTCAGTGTCTTTTTCGACGGTCTGGCCGGCGAATGTGGCGGCTCCGTCGTCGAAGATGAAGACCTGATCTGCGGATAGGCCTGCTTCTTTGGCC
>Ga0265798_10002414_pt1 | contig 27679 bp, 22 predicted proteins | sample P3T30metagenome_FD_192430 | JGI IMG/M metagenome (GOLD analysis project Ga0265798, IMG submission 192430) | Plant litter microbial communities from East Loma Ridge, Irvine, California - P3 T30 | ecosystem: Environmental > Terrestrial > Plant litter > Unclassified | place: USA: California...
TTAGTGGCGTCATGATCTGCGATTTCATCCTCACGAAAGAACGAGAAGCCGTGGAACAATCTCTCGCCACTCGAGTCACCCGCGTACAGAATGACCCATTCTGCAAGCTCCCGATCGAACTGATCCACCAAATAGCCGACTACACCGAAGGCAACGACCTGATAGCCCTCCGCCAAGTATCCCGATTCGTCCGGCAAGCCACTCGCTCCGGCAGCTTCTGGAAGCGCATGCTGCTTCGCGAGCAGGCCTGGCTCTGGGACACGCCCTTCGCCATCGAATGCTGGGAGCCATCCGGGAAAGCAAGGAGCTCGCAGCAATTCGTCGACTGGGAGAAACTCTACATCGTGATGGAGAAGTCCACCGCACGCTGCTTTGGCACCAAAGGCGCCATGATGGCGCTGGCGAACCGCAGGCGGATCTGGAAGGTTTGTGAGGAGATTGCGAGGGTTTATTGGAGGAAATGGCCGGAGAGGGAGGAGCTGAGGGAGGCGGACCGCTGTGCTGAGCGGGCGCCGATTCCGGAGGGCAATAATAGTTATGATGATGAAGCAGCTTCGGATGAGGATGGGGACGGGCTTGGGACTGATGGTGGTTCGTGAGACGTCGGTATGAGCATTCATGATGGATCGATCGTATACCTCCCCTCCGCGGGACGGGGTAACAAGCGCTAGATCTTGACCGCACTCAGTCTATGAGAAGCACAATCCGCTTTCCGAAATCGAGATCGTCAACAGTATGTTGAAACAAGCCTTTAGCTGCTGATGATTCGGCAAAATGCTTCTTGATTTCGGATCCTGTAAGCAGTTAGCCAGAGTGTCATGTATACATTGCAGCATTTCAGAGTTGAGACTCACTGCTGACAGCAAGATCGAATGCGCGCGAGGCACCCTCATTGCCTATCCTTGGTGGTGGGAGACTCGATTCGAAACACTGAGGTAAGAACATGAAGGTGTTAGAGCGTTGTGCGCGACTATGGGTGCCGTCTCTTCTCTTGCGGTAGTTGTATGGGTGTTGCGCGTTCTTGTATGGGGAATCGTTAACGCCACCGCCGCGAGTCTTAGCTCTGTCGGCATTGCGGTTCAATCCGTCTTTTGGCTCGAAAATCCCGGATGTCGAGTTCAAGTGTAACTGTTGTGAGGGGAGAGTCTTCAAGTTATCTGCTTCAATAAATTGGCGGGTGTGCGGAGTGAGTTGAGGTCCATAGTCGTCCGATGCGCTGACCATACCGTTGACATAGACTTCTCCCAGCAATGCCCATCGATGTTGAGCATGGAAGCGCGATCGCAACAGAAGAGGGACGGCTGCACTGGACGAATAAAAGACCGTGTCTCCTGGCTGAACACATTTCGGGCCTATGCCGAGTTGGCCATCGGTGGTAAGGAAAAGTCTTCAGGAACGGCAAATCTGAGTGACTAATGCTTGCGTTGTCGGACAGCGGTTTGGGCTTATGTTGTTGCTCGAGCATAACAGATCCTGGAATGCGTAGCGCTCCATCTGGATGGCTTGACGAACGGCTCATTGCCTTAGATGGCCTCCAAGTATCGTTTTGTAGAAGAAACGGAAAGCCACATCTCTAACCTCTTCCTGAGAATGACTGTCGATGTGATCCTTTTCATCACCCATAAACCACGACACGACTTCTTGAAACCAATGCCGAAGAGTACAGGTCCATTCATCGCCGGTCACATCCGTGAGGGTCCGTGCGGAGCGTTTGGTCGATACGGTGGCAAGTAGAAGACCATCCACTTGAAATACATCGTCTTCGCTGATGTGAAAGGGACCTTCGTATGTATTGACGGCGCCTGAAGGCCGCACACTTGCGGCTTCGCTTTCCATCCAGATGGTCTCCAGCGTGTCATTGACAGGATGTCCGGACACAAGGTCGAACTGCGTGATCAACCTGTGGTCATTGACGTGCCATTGCGGGACCCACGAGGGCAATTCTGTTTCTTCAACATCTCACTGATGCTGTACAAAACTCAACAGGTAAAGACTTTTCTCTCTGCATAAGAGCTTCTTCGCGATTGATGTGTACAGTTGTCCAATCATTTGTGTGTAGTCTGGTATAACAAGAGGTGGTGCAGAGTCTTGTCCAGGTGGTGCGTGGCACAGAGTGCGATCCAAGCCCAGCAGGGAGAATATTCGATCACGGCGGTCTGTAACGCCATGCATTTTCGTGAGACTTAGCAGAAGGGAGAAAGGCACCGGTTTCCGGGAAGATTCCGTGACGCCAAACATTCATGTGAGCCGCAGTTGAGGTGAGTGCGGTGATTGCCTTTGTGGAAGAGTCTGCAAGCTGTCTTCGGAAAAGCTCGAGCATCGTCACATCGTAGATGCCCGCGAGCCCGATTCGTGCAATTGCGGCTTGCTCACTAGCCTGTATGTACATTGTAACAGTGGAGAAGATATCCCAGGGCGTCTTGACTCGGGCCCAGTGGACTACCGCCTTCTTTGCGAGGACCACTTCTTGTACGCACCATAATCGCCAGACCCACGCACACTCGAAAGCGTTAAGCAGGAGTTCTACCTCGGATTCGCTGTAACGCAGGCATTGCCTGCTGTTGCTATAGATGTCCGTCCGAAGCGCTCCCTCCAGCATTTCGGGAGTTGTGTTTCGACACCAAACAGCCATTCGATCAAACAGCTCTGCGGCTATAGGTGGCCTGAAGTCTTCGTCTGAGCCCAACCAGATAAGGACCGCTTTTGCATTGCTGAAGATCGAGTCCATCATAGCGACTTGCGCAGATTTCTCGTCGACAGAAGCCTGACTGATGCAGATCGAATCGATCCAGAGAAGGCGCTCGCTTTGCGGCTCGCGAACAGCTTCCAGTGCATCCTCGGCGTTTTGCGGTATCGGGAGTTGGTGATACTCATCGTCAAGGTCGTTTTTGCAGTATATGGTGGCTGGTGTCTCCTGACTTCCCCAGACGTAGGAGATGGCTTCGTAGCATAGGCTCTTATCAGCCAAGTCAGCTACGAGCAAGTGCCATGAGAGACGCTCGTCGTTTCTTCTAGGTTGCAATGCCAGAAGTCGGATTTGCGTGCCTTTTAGTGGTCTCGAGTAGATGGTGTTCAGGCCTGTGCTCAATAAAACCGTCGTGCACGACATGGTAGTACACCTTCAGTAACTCTCAAGTCACAAAAACCCCAGCAGGGCAAACACAAGATGTTGAAACAGAGTGCTGAGCTCGATAGCGCAGCGCGTCGCGATTGATACCATATGACTAAGGCCTGCTAGCACAGCCCCAGACGATGCAGGTAAACGCTTCTCGGTTGTATGCAAAGATGCCTGGGACATAGTTTAGGTATAGCTTACTCTGGTAGCTGCGGGGCATTGTGTCGCTTGTTATAGAGTCACCCTCTCCCCGGAACTCACTGTCAAAGGCCTTCAATTCACAGCGCCAAATGTCCAGGGCTAGGCGGCACATCTCCCGACTCCCACAAACACGGTTCGGGTCCCAAGTCGAACTCCAGACTACCACCATGCAGCATTAACTCGTCATGCTCGACCCAGTTCTTGTCCCACTGCCTCCCATTAACCTTGACGCTCTGCACGTAATAACTTCCCTCTTGGTTGTTCAGACCGTTGGCAGTGATTCGAAGAGAGTAGTTACCGTTGACAGTCATGTTGATGTCGTCGAACCAAGGGGATCCCAGGAGAAAGATTGGTTGTGTGACCACTGGGTATAGGCCTAGCTGTTGCCAGATGAGCCATGAGTTGAGGGCGCCTGCGTCGGAGTTGCCGGGGACGCCGTAGGGAGCGTTGTGGAAACTGGGAAGAGAATCAGCTTCGGGTTCTTAGGATTTTTGTAGAAGTAGAGATAGCAGGACATACTACTGGTTGGCCAGCTCACGAGTCCGTTGGACAGACTTGGCCTGCTTGTTCAAGTAGTGATACTCGTAAGGCGTGGCAAAGTCCGGCTCGTTGCCGATGTTCATGATAGTGTTGATGCCGGCGCCGTTGGCTCCTAGATCTGCCTGGGAGGTATTGACTTGGAAGATGTAGTCGATTCTTGACTCGAAAGCTTCTGCTCCACCCATGAATTCGATGAGAGTTTCCATGTCGTGCGGTATGGTGAAGGAGTATTCTGTGACATGTTGTTAGCTTGCGGAATGTGAACGATGCCGAATTTGAGTGTACTGCTCAACGCACCGAATGGTGTAGCTTCGTATGTAATTGACTTCCATGAGCATTCTCCGCAAAGGGCCGGGTTGTAGTCCGTCAAGTTCAAGGCGCCATCAGCGAGACGTGGAGCGAGGAATCCGGTAAAGTTGAGGGAAGTGAAGTTGTGAGCCCAGATGTTTTGCCACTGCGCAGAGCGGTTCATGTACTTTTGCACGTCGCCAGGAGCTAGGTCTTTCGCGACCTGGGCGAGAGCGAAATCATTGAGAGCATACTCAACAGTACGTGAGATACCTCTCGTGCTCTTGTCGGAGGATACATAGCCAAGGGAGATCCAATCGTTGAGTGCGCCACGGCCTTCCTTCACGGAAGCCGATGGATCTGTGAGGGAGAAGGTGTTGTATGGTTGCACTTCAGCATCTTTTAACATGGCCTGGTAGCCAGCTGTCCAGTTCACGTTACCTCTGAGTCCACGAACGTAAGCGTCTGCAAGAATGTTATCAGCATCGCTACCACCTTGGACAAGACCGTTGTAGTTGCCGCTTCTGCCGTCAGGCATGTAACCCTCGTATCGCCAAATGTCGATGAATGATCGGATCATATCCTCATAGCGTGCTGGCTGGAGGATATGGTACAATGTTGTAGTGCACCTGAAGATGTCCCAAGCTGTATAAATATCATCGTACGACGGCTCGCCCGAGTCCCATAGAGGATTCTCTCCTGCACGATCGGATGGCATCAGATGCATGAAGTACAAGCTCGAATACAGCAGCACCAGATCCGTGCGATTCCGAGAAGAGTCTGTCGGAACTTGGACTTTCGAGAATACATCTCGGTTCCATTCTTCTACAGCGGCATTGACAGTGTCGTTTAGTGACCAAGATTTGATCTCTTCGTCTTTGAATTTGCAAGCCTTCTCCGCCGAGATGAACGAGACACCGACACGGGATCTGACAGTCGACGAAGAGGAGTTACTCCAAGAGAACAAGGCCCCGATCCGATCGTTGAGCTGACCGGAAGTCTCACTATCGTTCCCAAAGGTGGGCTGCTGATAGGGCTCGTTGCTGAAAGTGTGATATCTTCTCATGGGATCGGTATTGCGTCCACGGAAGGTCTTTGCTTCGTCTGGTGCGGTCTCGAACTCGCCACAATAATATAGTCGGAAGGGAGCGCCTTCATTCCAGCCGGCACCCCAAGTCCCGTAACCGGTGTACTTTTTGCCGTCCTCGTCGAGATGTATTTCGCCACCGAGGAAGATCTGCACACTGTTGCCACCTTTCATACTCGGCAGGTAGTGGGAGATATCGACAAGAACGTGTTTCTCGCCATCAGCCGGATATGAGTATTGCATGATTCCGCTGTGGCGGGCTCCGGAGAGTTCGATCGTGACGCCGCTTTCCAGTTCTGTTTTAAAGTATCCAACCTTTGCTGTATCGTCTCCCACCCTGCGTTGGAGGTACGTGGAATTGTCCAGAAGATTCACGGGTGGGCTAATGTCTGTGAGCGGCATCTGAGGAACCACGCCATACTTTGGAGCGCCACCGGTGCCACTCTCGTGTAGCATGCTGACACCTGAGACGCGTCCTCTCGGCGTGTATCCACCGTTCAGAACGCCTAGGGTGGCATTGTCTTCGTAAGTGTCGATGCCGACTTTGACGACGCCAAAAGGAAGAGCTCCGCCGACAAAGATGTCGCTGGTAGAAGATGAGCGTCAGCATGTTGTCTTGACCGTATAATACCATCAGCGTCATAGATGGTTACGGGATGTAAGACCACGAATAGCGTGCTTCATATCTCAATTTTCGATTGATATATATTTTGAGAGCTTTCGCTTCATGTCTCTTATACTTCGACTTACCCGCCTCCAAATGCCAGACCAGGAATAGGACCTTCAGAGCCGATGAATGGGTTGACGTATTGCGAGTAATCGGTCTGTGAAGAGACTGGCAAGAATAACGTAAGAAACGAAGTACAAAGCAGTGCACTCTTTCGTATAGGCAGCGACATTGTGTTGTTTTCTCAATCTCAGGCCGTACAACAGGCAACTTGCCAGGGAAGAAACAAATGCCTTTGCTCAACTGTAGCACTGCCTTGCCTTGATATATCTCGCCTCGAGCGCAAGCGGACATTTGCATCGTGCCATGCCGGTGTAACCTTGGCATGCTCGCAAGGTGACATTCCGGTCCAAAGATCGTCCTTCTCCACTTCCCACCTTGCTCCTTTTGATTGAACAAGTGAGGGGAAAGCAGAAGTTTGCGCGCAATGACGCGACATCTTGACTTTTCCAGCTGTTTGAAGGATCTGGGATGATGTCCGATGTATCCTATGGCCGGGTCAATCCGACTCCTATTTTGCGTTGTTGGAGAATCGGGGTCGTCAGCCTCCGCTTTGCATGGGAAGAACCAAAGCAGCGAAGGCGAATCTGAGGCCCTTTGAAGTCATGGATGCATGCGTCGTCCGTGGACTAGGTTCGCTGCGTCATAAAGCAGTTCGCTCATGCTGCATGGTGGTGGCAGAAGATCCATTGGCAGCTGCTATCGTGACATTGACCCAAGAGAGTGCGTCTCAAGTACTCCAACCCCAACCCTAACCCTGTTCATCATCGAGATCAAGTCGTGCTGGCACCAGTGATCTACTCCAGTAGTGAGAAGAATACGAGATGTGTTCCAGGACCATGTTGTACAAGACGTATAATACAGGCTTCAGGATAGTCCAGACCTGCTCACTATATGCGAATCCTGTCAATCGAGTATTTGCCAACCCGGAGGTCCTTCTCCCTCGCAATTTCAAGGCGGCTCTTCTTTCCGTCCTTCGCAGCACCCTTCTTGGGACCCTCTGCGCGGCCACCCATGGGGAGTGCTGCAGCCTCCAAGTCTTCGATCGGGGCAGTGGTAAGGCCAGCCTTCTCGGCATCGTCTGCGTACTTCTCGAGCTCTGCGAGGCAGCGTTCCAGGGTCTTTGCCTCGAGGCAGCCCTCCAAGCTGGCGGAGACTTCTGCGCGCACACTGTCGAGGATCTCTTGTGTGGTTTCCACGTTGCCACTCAAGCCGACGAGCCAGCCGCTGGTGCTGATCGCATCGATGGCGCAGGTCAGAAGTTGGCCAATGTGACGGATAGCCTGGTCTGAAGGACCCTTGACCTGCTCGGTGGAGCTACCAGGCTGCTTGTCGCTGGCCTCGATGCGGTTGGCGTACACGTCGTTACCGACATCGATATAGCGAGATGTCCAGCCACCCTCAGCAAGCTCTATCCGAAGAATCTGGATGAAAAACACCAGTTCTTTGTGGGAAAGGCGTTTGCGAAGAACAGTTTTGACGGTCTTCTGAGGAAACGAGCGCAGGCGGGCGAAGATCAGCCGGAGGGATTGACTGCGTACTTCTAGGCCGTTCTGAAGAGCAGACACAGCGTGGTGAAGCTCCTTCTCTGCAGCAAGAGTCTCGACCTCGAAGTTCGAGTTGGCATCACCAATCTCCATTTCAATGTCTGCCTCCGTTGGTGCGGGCAGAGGAAGGGTGATCTGAGCAATGTCGGAAGATGGTGTGTCGAGTGATTCGATCAAAATCTTCAATGCCTCGACGACTTCCTCGGTCTCGAAGAAGATTGGAAGCTCGAGCACATCATGAAGGAGCTCGAAGCTGTCGTCGGCAGTACCAAGTGCACGTGCCAACTCACCTGCACTGACATGTTGTTGCAGCGTTCTCGAAACGTAGTTTGCACTCAGGAGCCCAGCCAACGCAAGCCACTGGATGACAATGGGCGATCGCACGGCAAGCCTAAGTGTTTTCTCATCCCCGTCCTTGGCGAAGATCTTGCCGAGCAGGTAAAGGGCCTTTTGTCTGTCGACCAGCGTGGGGTCGTATGAGTCCGTGGAGAGCTGAAACACATCGTCTTCCATCTCCACGTCGTTATTTGCTGCACTCTGCTGTGATCCAACAAGGGCAAGATCCTTCGCAAGGAAGTCCTCCAATGATTCCACGTCACTTGCGCTGACCCAAGTGTCCACTCTTGACTTCCACTCCTCCCATCTTGCGCCACCCTTCTCGCTGATCTCACTCCCCGAGCTTGAGGCTTTCCCGATGGCATCAATGAGGGAGGAGCCGACTGCTTTACCGCGCTTCGCATCTCTTGCATCCACAGTCACCTGGAAGGAGACAAGCTGAGTGCCATCAATGGCAGCCACCAGACCAACATCCGAGAAGCTGGACACCACACGCACACCCGATTCAGACTCTACACCGTTCTCACGCTTGCGCTTCTTGTTCGAACCACTGCCAGTCGAGGGGCCAATGGGCACAGTCGCTTGGATTGAACCGAACCGAGACTCGTATAGTCGTGCGATTCCGACACTGACAGCAAGGATAGACGTAGACGATGTGCGCGTGCAAGATGTGATCGGCTCACCGGCGCTGCCGAATTTTGACTGGATCCGTGGTGTGAGAGTGGTCAAGTCGTAGATCGTCAATCGCCCTTCCGACAGTCGCGAGATTTGCCCAGTGGCGGCATGGACCTCCCAGTTTGTGGTCTCCGAGCTTCCAAACGCACTGTCAGGTAGAGTAATCGATTCGAGAAAGTCGAGTCCAGAAACAGTGCTACCGGCTTGTTGGAGGGAGGCGTTGCGGACCTTGAAAATTTGGAGGCACGTCTGCTTCTTCATGCGCGCAATGCGCATGAATAAGAGCGAAGATCCAGAGATTGACGCAGAAACGGCAGTAGCGAGGTCCTGGCGCTCCTTCAAGATGCCCTTCTTGGCCGTGTCAAAGTCCACTACAGTCGCATTCTCGATTTGCGGGTTCGATGCACCGTCTCCAGTGTACTTCCAATCAATGCGAGCGCCGTCCGGGGTGATGCAGTCGACAGTGCCATTGGTGTAAGAGACGAGAAGCTGTGTAGAAGGCGCTGCACCCTCACTGGCAGGCGGAAGGGCCTCTAGCGCAAAAGGCGATTCCTGTAGTTTGACCTCACTCTTTTGAGGCGCCGCAAAGCTCGCGCCTTCGCCTACACGCTCGACAAAGCGTACGATCCTACATTTGGACTGTGTGCGCGAGTCTTTGAGCGCGGCATACGTGTGTCTTTCGGCAGGAGCATCGCCGTTTCGTCGGAGGTAGATGGAGGTAGGTGGACAGCAGAGATGCGATTGTGGGGGGATAGCATACGAGGCAACGACAGACTGGGACTGGACCTGGTATGTATTAGCGCAATGCCCATATGAGAAGTTTCGTGCAACCGTACATTGTAGATGTTCAAGCTCTCTCCGTCCACGCCAACGACAACCTCGTGTCGCTTTCTTTTCTTCAGACCGCGATAACTGAACACTGGTGACGCATATATGCTGCCGTATTCCGCATCCAATGGCTTAGGCAACGATGCGATTGTATAGGGCGCCTCCATGGTGGTCATATTGGCGGTAGTAGTAGTACTTTGAGCTCGTCTATTTGCTCTCGTCCGTTTCAATAAAACTTCTCTGCCCCAGCCAGCCAGCGCCTGCAGATCGGTCCTCGGTGCTTGGCGACTCGACTCGTAGGCGTTCGGGCTGCCGGGCCGACCCTGGATCTCGCGACCGGCAACGACGCGCTTTCCTGACGTAGACGCGTCTCACTCCAAATGAGTTTAGAGTGGGCTCGATGAACTGCATGTGCATCTCGAGTCCTGCTTGCAAGGGCTACATCATTCATTCACGGCTCCGCCAACATCCATGGCTGCTGTGATGAACATGCATGGCGGCGAAGGAAACACCCTGCATCCATTCTTTACCCGGCCCAATGGTATGTTCATCCTCTAGTCAAACATTATCGAATTCCCTCTGATCACAAGCACATCATCACATAGCACACGACGGGAGCCATATAGCGCACGAGAACAAATCTGCTAGCAACGACAATGAAGTTGCAACGAACGAGAAGCTCTATGACGAAGACAACGCCGAGTCCACAACACAGCCAAAGACCAAAAGCAGGACACGGAAACCCAAACAGCATGGGAGTAGGATTCAGGGTCAGAAGACTTTGGCCGAAGTGCTGAACCCGCCGGGCGCGGAAGCAGCATTACCAAGTCAACTTGAAGAAAAGCTTCAGGACAGAAATGTGACTTGGGATCAACATGAGGACGACGGACCACGGAAGCGTCGGCGGACCAACTCGTTCGATATCAACACAATGACGAACGCCTCCGCTGCGATGAGTAATCCCACCTGTAACCCTACGGAGATCCCGAAGCAAAATGCTTCACCGCATGTCTCTATACCTCCTCCCAACACAGTTGAAGCCGATGCGACCCAACAAGCCAGATCTATGCCTCCTCCAACGACACCACCAAAGAAGATGATGAAACTCAACGCGGGCGGAAAGCTGAGCTCTCCCGGTGGAAAAGCGAAAGATGATGCTAAGCAGCCAGACATCGAGCCCAGGAGGCGTGGACGTCCGAGGAAAGTAAAAGAGCCGGAACCACCAAAGAGCCTGGTGGTAGTCATCCGTTATGCAGCGGAATATGCAACAGAGAAGCGACTCCTCCTTGGACAACGCTTGGTGAGGATTCTTGAGGGCGACGAACGTATACCAGAGCCTGTACCTGTACCGAAGAAACAGGGACCATCAAAGAAGATCAAGCCGACAAAACCGACACACCCATTCTTCAGCGGCAAATCAGATGATAAAACGGTACCTAGACAGCGATCTCCACCCAGAATGTCTGCTTCAACACCCGGCAAGCTGCGTAGCCAGACATTCCATGATCGCATACCGGAGCCTGCGAGAGACGTTCCAAATGAGTCTGCATTGCTGAAAGACCGGCTTATGGTCAGACATCCTGGCGCCCGAGAAGCTTTGTGGCCGGATAGGACACAGGCTCACGTGCGCGGGCTCGGAGACGAACCTGTTGTGAGCGCATACTCGTACGCACCAAACAAGCAGAAGCGGAAGCAATTTAAGGGCGTTGCTGAATCAAGCATGTCTACTCTTGACGGATTTGCAACTTTCCTTGAGCCTGAAGCAGAGCCTGCGCAACGATCTGATGGATTCGCTGGACCTCGTGATGATCTGAGGCTTCCAGACAAGCTTCTAATGTCAGGTCGAGATGTTATGAAGCGTGTAGCGAAAGAATTGAGATCGGCGGTGCAACAATCCGACGAAGATGAGCTTTCGGGCTCCTTGGCTGTCCAAAGTCAGGTGCCTCTAAGTTGTGTGCAAAAGCTGTACAGCGCGCTCCCAAACCACCTTTCTGCGTTCGACAATTGCAGTGGCGACACTCTTGGGTGGACGCAGAAGTATGCGCCGACGGCAGCACAGGACGTGCTTCAGACGGGCGGCAAGATGGCGATACTCAAAGATTGGCTGCAGTCGCTCAAAGTCAATACTGTTGAGGCAGCGCCTTCGGCACAACCAGCACCGAAAACACTGGCCAAACCCAAGAAGAAACGTCGAAGACAGAATGATGATCTGGATGACTTTTTGGTGGACGATGATGCTGGCTTCTACGAAATGGACGATGTACCAGATGTCATGGAAGTAGACGAGCCACCGTCAAAGAACCAGCTCAAGTCAATCGTGCAAGCATCAAATGTCTCGAAAGTCAGCAACGCTGTGCTTCTCAGCGGCCCACATGGCTGTGGCAAAACCGCGTCCGCGTATGCAGTAGCAAAGGAGCTAGGTTATCAGGTCTTTGAAATAAGTTCTGCAGAGCGACGCAGTGGCCGCGACGTTGTGGATCGAGTGGGAGATATGACCGAAAATCACATCGTGAGACATCATGGCGTTGACCCTGGCGAAGTCTCTGCATCCGAAGATCGAAGTCAATTGGAGGCGGCGTTTCAAAAAGACCTCGAGAGCGGACGTCAGGGCAAAATGAGCGCATTCTTCAAGAAGCAGCCTGAAGTGAAGCCCAAGGCACCAAAAGTACAGCAGCTCCGAACAAAGACTGTAGAGAAGCTACAAAAGGCTCTGAAGCAGCCCACCAAGGATCAGCAGCAATCACTGATCTTGCTCGAGGAAGTCGACGTTCTCTTCAAGGAGGACAAAGAGTTTTGGACCACCATCTTCAGGCTCCTGGCGAGCTCGAAACGTCCCTTCATCATGACCTGCAACGACGAAGACCTCGTACCATACCAAGCTATGTCATTGCATGCCATTCTGCGCTATGCTCCGCCGCCTGTAGACCCATCAGTCGATCTCATGTTGCTGATCGCTGCTATGGAAGGGCATTTGCTGAAGCGTGAGGCAGTGGCTTCGCTTTTCGCATCCAAGAACCATGATCTTCGAGCAAGTATTGCTGAGCTTGACTTCTGGTGTCAGATGGGCGTCGGCGATCCGAAGGGTGGACTAAGTTGGATTTACCAGCGTTATCCACCCGGCTCTGACGTTGATCAACATGGAGAAAAGCTCAGGTTGATTAGTGAGGGCACATACCATGACGGCATGGGACTCGTACAACCCGCAGCCAGCGTTGACGAAGATGCTTTACTTCTTGCCTGGCGTGAGTTTGGCGTCGAAATAAGCGACGTAATGGGCTTGGCCGATTGCAAAAGAACAGCAGAGTGTTTGCAGGCAGCGACAACAGCGCTACCATCATCGCTCAAGGACATGTCAAAGATGGCCGACTCTCTTAGTGCGACGGACGTCTACTCGACGCATGACTCCATGGATGCTTCGCTGCCTGAAGCACATCTGAAGTTGCGGGCGAGCTACATCGAGGGTATGGCCCTCTTGGACAGCAACGAGAAGATTGACTACAGCGATACACCGGCGAGGATTGCGATCACATCGGCCGTACTGGCTTGCACCTCTTTCACATCCGAAGCAGCCGCCAGCGATCATCTCGCACCATCAAATTTGCTGCGCTGCATCCAGAACGCAGGCAAAGAAGGCGACGTCAGGCTTACTCGTCGCGATTTTGCATGCTTCGATATGATCTCAATGCCCTCTAGCGCATCTACAAATGGTGGCTTGGAGTTATCTGCGTTCGATGGGCCGCTTTCTCAGCTTTCCACTGATCTCGCCCCTTACGTGCGCTCCATTGCTCAATATGATCTCTCGCTCGAGGAGCAGCGAGAGAGACTGGGTGAGGTCATGAAAGACGGACACAAGGCAAAGCGAGCCCGTACGACGAGAGCAGCGAGAAGTGCCCTCGAGGGCAGCCAGCGCGGCAGTACGCGGCGTGAGAGGTGGTTCACAAAAGAACTAGACCTCGATGCTGTCCTTGCCACTGGTGGGTCGGACTGGTCGAGAACGAGTGCGGATTTGAGAAGTGGCGAAACGAGGGAGGGTAGCGAGGCGCCAGCTTCTAGCATCGGCAGTGCAGTCTCGACTCCGCGCGAGCAGTAGTGGACTACTTGTGGCACATAGTACAGCAGAAGAGCAGGGAGACACAGATACTGCTGGCCTGAGGCATACACCTTCACGCCGAGCAAGCGCTGGGCTGAAGTTTCTAGCGGCGTAAGCATAGCAACAATCGTTCGCTAGTCTTGAAATCTCAGCGATAGGTGGTGGGTCACAATCAAACGGGCATCGGGGAAGTAAACAAACAGAAGCACGGATAGATGGTTGTAGATGTATATCACATGATTTTTGACGATATCGAAGTGAAGTGAAGTATAGGTATTTGAGTGAACATAATTCAATGTCCCCAGGATGGAAGTGACATGGGTGAATTTTGTCTCGGGCCCCGTGACGTGCATGCGAGCTTAAGGGTGAGGTGACTGGACCGGAGTGGGAGTGGGAGCCGCGCCTTTGCTTTCTCTTCTCTTCTCGACCCCACTAAGTTAGCGCGATTTGACCCTCAGAGTTCTGTTTCGTCACCTTACCTACCTTTCCACACCACCACACCACTTCTCCTTTCTCTCCACCACCAAACCTTCCACAAACTCCCAACAACGCACACGTCCACACCGCCCACAAACGCCGCGCGGTTTCCACACGACCCAGTCTCACCGGGAAACGCACAGCAGACTGTCACCGCCACAGCAAAACACACCGCAGCACACCCACCCACACGCTCTCCGAGCAGATCACACACTTCACCATGGCGGACCGTTATATCCCCGAGCACCGCCGCACCACTTTCAAGGCAAAGAACACTTTCAAGCCCGATGAGCTCCGCCGCCGCCGCGAGGAGCAGCAGGTCGAGATCCGCAAGCAGAAGCGCGAGGAGAACCTCGCCAAGAGGCGAGGCATTGGCAACCGTGGCGAGGGCGGACCTGGTGCTTCGCTCGGTGCTGCGCCGGACAGTGACGATGAGGGAACCAACACCGAGAGTGCGGTATGTCGCGTCTACAATCCCAGGGAGCGCCAAGTTTGAACAATTTGCTAACACAATTTTCCAGCTGAACGAGGATCTCCCTATTATGGTCCAGGGCGTCTTCTCCGACAAGATCGACGACCAGATTTCCGCCACCACCAAGTTCCGCAAGCTGCTATCCAAGGAGCGCAACCCTCCCATCGAGCGTGTCATCGAGACCGGTGTTGTCAGCCGCTTTGTCGAGTTCCTCCGCTCTCCCCACACCCTGGTGCAGTTCGAGGCTGCCTGGGCCCTTACCAACATCGCCTCCGGCTCCGCACAACAGACCCAGGTCGTCATCGAGGCCGGCGCTGTCCCCATCTTTGTCGAGTTGCTCAGCAGTCCCGAGCCTGATGTCCGGGAGCAGGCCGTTTGGGCTCTTGGTAACATTGCCGGTGACAGCCCGCACTGCAGAGATTATGTACTCGCCCAGGGCGCCCTCGCCCCTCTTGTCCGCCTCCTTGGTGACAGCAGAAAGCTCAGCATGCTCAGGAATGCCACCTGGACCCTTAGCAACTTCTGCCGTGGCAAGACCCCGCAGCCCGACTGGAACACCATCGCTCCTGCTCTTCCCGTCCTCGCCAAGCTCGTGTACTCTCTTGACGACGAGGTTCTTATCGACGCCTGCTGGGCCATTTCTTACCTTTCCGACGGCGCCAACGACAAGATCCAGGCTGTCATCGAGGCCAACATCCCTCGCCGCCTGGTAGAGCTGCTCATGCACGCCTCCACCTCTGTTCAGACTCCCGCTCTGCGCTCCGTTGGCAATATTGTCACTGGTGACGACGTCCAGACCCAGCTCATTATCAACTGCGGCGCTCTCCCTGCCCTCTTGTCGCTTCTCGGCTCGACCAAGGACGGCATCCGCAAGGAGGCTTGCTGGACCATCTCCAACATCACCGCTGGTAACAGCGTCCAGATCCAGTCTGTCATCGACCACGGTCTCCTTCCCCCTCTCATCCACCTTCTCAGCAACGGCGACTTCAAGACCCGCAAGGAGGCTTGCTGGGCTATCTCCAACGCTACCTCTGGTGGCCTGCAGAAGCCGGACCAGATCCGCTTGCTCGTTGAGCAGGGTGCCATCAAGCCTCTGTGCGAGCTCCTCTCTTGCCCCGACAACAAGATCATCCAGGTCGCGCTTGACGGTATTGAGAACATCCTCAAGGTTGGCGACATGGACAAGGAGGCCCAGGAGGGCACGGGCGAGCCCGCTGTCAACAAGTTCGCGCTCTTCATGGAGGAGTGCGGTGGCATGGAGAAGATCCACGAGTGCCAGAACAACAGCAACGAGGAGATCTACATGAAGGCTTACACCATCATCGAGAAGTACTTCTCTGACGATGATGGCGAGGGCGAGGTCAACGAGATGGCTCCTCAGCAGGGTCAGGACGGCCAGTTCGGCTTCGGCGCTCAGCAGCAGCAGCAGAACTTCAACTTCGCCAACGGCGGAGAGAGCATGGACATGTAGAGAGTTGAAATGCCTCTTCACTGAGCCAGTTACTGCAGCGAGTGTGCTGAAGCTGGAAGAAAAAGCATGATCACCAGAAGCATTCTATCCATATCTTCAACGGCATGCAGAGGTAAGTTGGCAGGACCGCGGTAAGAGACGTAGACTCTACATTCTCCGGGACTACGAGCGACACGAGACCCCGAACACCGCCGCTGCACCACCCCATCACATCACCACCATCACGATCCCCAGCACGAGCAGAAGCAGCACCGATCCCGCACCGCGTCTCTGCACCAGCACCAGCGATCCCTGCCCGACTCGTCCGCCACGCTTCGTCGAAGCATACATTTCGGCACAGCATCCCAAACAATTCCCGACATGCCATATCCCACACGATACCCAACACTGGATCTCAACCCCACCTTTTCGACACGACACATCCCCCCTACCTCATATTCCATACTGTTACTTTTCCCTCTTGGTTTTCTTCCATTACCGTCCTGGCACTACGGACACGAAACCTGCGCGTGGAGATTTCTGCCTTTCACAAGCAGGGCGCGCTAATGGCTGCAAATGGCAGCAAAATGGCTTCAGTTGGAGGGACCGACGACGAAGCGATGATTTGAATGCGATGGGATGAAAATCGAGGTTGCCATCAATCAATTTGGAATGCCTGCATGCATACACGGGAGGTTTTTGATGTTCAGGGATATGCCCTCGTCAATTGCCTGGTGGTCACTATCCAAAGGTCTTTTGATTCATGGATTGCGCTTTTTGATAGATTTTCGTATTTGCTTTTATCGTTTCTCAAGATTCATGACTTTCTATCTGCTCGTGTGTGTGTGTGTCTGTTTTGAGTGACCTACCCAGCAATGTAACGTGGAACTCGGACCTGGCAGTCTCAGAAGCGTGATACTTCTCGGGTTTACAACACATTACTAGGTCATGATATTCCAATGGATCGATAGTCCATGAGTGGTGGTACCAGCAGTTGCATAATGTCGTAAGCATGCCAGCACCGGCGAGACACACGCAGTCTCGTCTAAGGTCCTTTTGCATGTGGTCTCATGCGCGATATCGATAAGGAAAGTTTGGATGTCATGCCGTCCGAGGTCGAGGAACGTTGGAAAGCTCGCTCGCGTGCTTCTACCGGACCTTTTACCTCACCACACCTCGCCTCAACACCCCCCTTGGACATCACGACCGCGGCCAACCTCCAAAATGGCTCAATTCGAAGGCGAGACGGTCATAATGACTCTGCATCAGCCGCCAAATACCGTCGTCGAAGGTCGTGTGCACAAAATCAATGTCGGAAACAACCCTAGCATCGAACTCGACCAAGTCTACTTCCCTGGCACTGGTGCGAGATGGGAGAGCTGGATAGTGCACAGCTCAAACATAGCGAACCTGGATCTGGCGAAGCCTTCTACGGTTCCCGCGGTGCAACAGGGACCCGGTGGACAGCAACCGCAGGTGCAGCGCATGCCTATGCAACAAGGAGGGCAGCAGTATCAGCAGTATCCACAACAGTACCACCCTGCACAGCAGCACTCCCAGATGCCAATGCACATGCAAAGGCCTCCAGGACTGGGCCATGCGCCACCTCCAATGCATATGCAGAGGCCTCCGACCGCTCCCATGCCGCAGGCTCCTACACCTTCAGTTGAAAGGCCTGCAAGCACTCCCTCACAGCAACAACAACAACAACCTGCGCCAATGCAGAGACCTTCCGGCGCCGCTTTCGCACCTGATCCTCCTATATCAATGCCTTCTCCCGCCCAAGGTCCGCCATTGCCTGGTAAGCAGATCCAGCTGCCTTTTGCGACAGCACAGGGTCTCCCGCCGCCTACGCCGCCAAAGCAGCGCACAACCTTTGTCGATCCCGCTATTATGAGTATCGGTAGGTCCCCTGCTCAGCAGAGAACCATGACGCCAACCGTCGCTGCCAGCTCACCCGCGACTCCGGTGAAGAGTGCTTTGGCTAGGGCTGCTGAAGCTACACCCATCCAACCTAGCTCGCCGTATATCGGAAACCCTACGCAGGATGTCAAGTACGATCTGAAGTCAGCTGTCACACGCACCAAACAGGCGTCTGCAGCGGCAACGAGAAAGTCTCCTTCACAGCCAGCTCCACCACAAGAAGAGTCTCCTAGCATAATTGCTGTCGAGGTGGTCGTTGAAGATGCTGTTGCAGGTGAAGAAGAGGCCGGTCAGCCCGATACCAGCGCCAAAACTAAGAGAGGACGCAGAGGTATTAGGAACAAGAACAAGGCTGTTGCACAGCCGCAGGAGTTGCCCGCTGTCATGAATATTGAGGTTTCTCGTAACGGCAACGACATGAATGGGAGCGTAAAGAGGGGCAAGGGCTGGCGCGAAACACCGTTCCTGAAGCCTTCGCCACATGCGAGCGTTTCGCCGAGTAAGAATGGCAAAATGACTCGCAGGCAGCGCCAGGAACAGAAGGACGGTCAGAACGGGTGGGCAACCGAAGAGGCGACGGATATCCAGGATCTGGGCGATTTCGACTTCGAGGCGAGCAACACACTTTTCGACAAGAAGACTGTGTTCGATGAACTCCGACAAGGTGACACAACAGCAGATGAAGATCGTCTCGTCGGTCACAATAGGCTCCCGCGCCCTGGCACCTACGGAGGTAAAAACTACCACCCCACTGAGAACGTGCTCAGTCCGAAGCTTCCTGCAGAGGAGGCTAGCAGCGATGCGGATACAGAGATGAACTTCCACACTGGACGCTCGACTTCAAGAACCTCTGTTTCAAAGCGCCGACCAAGCAGACAGAATAGTACCATCGTTGACAGCAGGCATCCCCTTGCTGCGTCCATGTCCTCCGACCGTGGACCGTCCAGATCTACTGTTTCTTTGGTCAGTAGGAATGGGAAGCCTTTGCCATCCCCAAGACCGGACCGCTTGCAGTCACCCCACTCAGGGTTCTCTTCAAGGCCGCCTGCTTCGCCGCGCCCTTCTCAAGGAGCACACTTTGCGATCAAGAGCTCGGGCGCGCCGTGTCCCGTGCTGCTGCCAGCTGCACTTGAGACTCTCGAGGCCGAGACCACTGCTCGGTTCGGCTTGACCCAGGATGCCATCACCGAGAATGCCGCGCGTGTGACCGCTATCCTGGCAAAGGCTATGATGGATCCCGTTGAGCATGGCAGCCGTCGCGAATCTCGCACTCATGCAACTCGCAATCACTCCATCGCCAGGACAACGCCGGTAGTCGTCGTGCTAGCCGGCAACCACGTCGCTGGTGCTCGCGCCGTAGCAGCAGCCCGCCACTTGGCTCCTCGCCACGCGCAGATCATCCTGGCAGAGGCTCAGTACGAATCCGCCGCAACGCAGGAAGAGCAAATGGTGAAGCAGACTCTCATGCTTAAGCGCATGGCCCGCCTCGGTATGGACGTCAAGCGCGGCACTTGGCGCAAAGCTTTCAACTACATCAAGAATCTGCCCGCCCCGCCGGCTATCATCATTGACGCCCTGCTCGCAGGCGCCAGCTACGACTCCCTTCTGTCCTCCAACACCGCCCACAGCGAAGCCGCCCAGAGTGAGACTCGCGAGATGATCGACTGGGCAAATAGGTCACGCGCGCCCGTGTTGTCTATCGCGTGTCCCAGTGGTGTCAGCGGCGAAGACGGCTCATCGACAATTCTGGAAGGCGAGCCACTGGCTGTGCGGCCCGACCGTGTCCTGACTCTCGGTGCGCCTATGACTGGCCTGTTGGAGGCTATGAAGAGCGGCGAGAGCTGGGACGTCGATTGCGCCGACATCGGTGTGAACATTGCGCTTAAGAGGGACGATGCTGTTGCTTTCGGTGCCGAATGGGTGGACGGGTTGAGGTTTGTTGAGGAGTAGGACCGCTCGCGATCTCGTGGGACTCTTGACGACTTGTTTGATCTTTCTCTGTCGCTGCAGGACTTTTGTACAATTGTTGCCTTTTTACTTGCATTGCTTGGGATCGTCGTTGTACTCTAGCGGGCGTTGTTGCTTACACTCGGGTGGCTAGGTGTGCCACAGAAGACTCGTGTCTTTTGCTTTCTTCCCCTTTCGAATCGATGTAAATCACTGTTGGATGTATCGGAGTGTTGATGATATAGGTACTTGAATGCTAAAGGGACTATTGCAATACAGATCATGTTCTACCGCCTTGTGACACAAGCTCTCGTTGCCCGTTGGCAGCATGTTCGGGTTCACATTGGCGGGCAAATGGTATGAGCATTCGGTGTGGTGCAGTGCAGGAGGAGGCCATTGAGACGGAGATGCACACGAGAGTCGGCATTGATCGAGGCTCTCGTCGGAAGAGGCAGGGTACTGTTCAGGCTGAAGAAGGAATCATAACTTACGAGGCAAACGAAACAGTGGATCTGAGAGACGGGACGAGATCGCTCTGTTTGGTTACAGTGTAGCATGTTCTGCAACTTTGATCCCGTGTTTTTTTTCAGAGTATTATTTGCAATGGTATTATAGGCACCAATCACACCCATTCAATCCATAGTCAGACAAGCAATCGTTCATTCAACAATCAATTGTGCAACCCGCCCATCAAATGATAGTAACGCCAAACATCATGTACTGACGTTCCCAGTCGGCGATCTCCTCCGACTTCCCACCCTCTCGTAGAACTCCATATTCCTGCAAACAGCAGTTGAATGGCAAATTTGAAGGTTGCTGTTCATGTCGCTGCTCTTCGCCCAATTTCACGCGCTTCGCCGCCGCCTGCTCACCATCGCCATCCTCGTCTTCGCTCCGTTTCCGCTCCTCAAGATCACCCCAGAGAATGTACATTTTCTCGCGCAGCTGGTTGATCAGAGCCGTGTTTTCGCGCAGATCAGCTGGGTCGTCCACCTCGTTGCCGAGCAAATGCTGAGCTTCCATGTGGCTGACATTGAGCCATATCCTGTTCGGCGGCGGCGCATTTTTGGCGGTCGCGAGGGCGGGTGACACTTCCTCGACTTGCAGAGCAAACGACCACTCCCAGCGCGGAGAAGATTCCTGCCAAGTCATGTCCACGGAGTATTCGGATTTGTTGTCATCGTCGTCGTCGTGGGAGATTTGCACTGCGAAGTCTACGAGTTTGGGCGGGTAGAAGTCGACGACGCGGGCTTTGACGTGGTGGCGGGCGTTGATGAAGGGGAGTTGGTAGGTTTTGCCATTAGGGAGAACGTTGGTGTGGCGGGTATTATCTGGATCGAGGATGTGGGAGATCGTTGCTAGAGGTTGGTCCTTGTAGGTGCAGCGGATGTGCTGATTGGATGTGATTTTCCTGCGAATGGCGTTAGTTTTGAGTGATTTGAATTGCGGTTCAAGACCTGTTTTGCATGAATGATGACCTACTTCTCAGCAATAGCGGCCTCCTTTTCGGCCCTTTGCCGTGCCTCTTCCGCCAATCGCCGCCGCTTCTTCTGTTTTTTGTTCAGACGAGGTTCGGCTTCAGGTGTTTGCTTCTCCTCATTCACACGCCGGGAAGCCCAATACTCCTCCTTCCGCAAGCACAGGTCGACGATCTCCTTACGATCAGGACGCAGCTTTCGGACTTGGACCTTGGTTGGATTGTTCTGATCCGGCCACATATCCCCTTCCAGTCGAGAACTGTCGGGCATCAACTTCATCTTAACGTTTTCCAATGCGATCATATCGCCTTCTGCAATGTGTTGGTTCGCAAAGGAAGCGTGAGGCTCAGCAAGGTTGACTTTCAGTACCAGGAAGCCGTAGGGTCCCGGCCATTTCTGTTTTGAAGGCCCACTGTAGCCGAATCGATCGCCGTCGTGCACCAAATCCGAAGGCTTCTCTTCTGGAGGCGCATAGTAAAACATCTGGTTGTTTGCCGTGTAGTCAGTCACGTATAGCTCACAGTTGCCGTAATTGTTAGTGAATTTCTTGACCACCTCAACACACACATCGCTGAAGAGGTAATGCTGTAGGTCCTTCACCAGCTTGAACTTGCCAGAGTACGCACCAGCGGGTCCCTTGAGAACTGTTGGTTTGCCAGGGCCAGGCTGAGCAGCTCTATTTGGCGCAGCAAGTGCTTGTGCAGGCATAAAATTGAATGGTTGGACCGGAATGTCCATCTCACTCTTCAAGGTAATGATGTAGTCTTGCTCCGGGAAGGACAGATGTGTTGGATTGTAAGTCCCATGACATGGAAGCTTGATGTTGCCGGTCACGTAGCTCAGCTTCAGGGCGGGCGCCGGCACAGAGGACCCAGAGAAAACCAGGTGTTTGGTCTGCTTGCCGCGCAGGGACATGAGGAGGTTTTCATTATTAAATTCAACGACGCGGATGCTGCGCAGCAGGACAATGTCTCCTTTGGCCTTGATGGCAGGCAGATCCTCCTCGGAACTGAAGTAGCGAACCTTGAGCCCTTCGCCGGAATACGAGGCATCACGCTGGTATGGATCTTGCAATCTGAAGGTGACAACAAAATCCGTTCCATGGGACCTCATAGGCGACAGGCAATCGACGACAACGCCAATGACGGACACGAGCGAGGACTTGGCAGCACTGTTGGCAGCTGCCAGGTCGATGTAGCCTTTTGGCGGCGCACAAGGCGGCATGTCGTTCTGCTCGCCGCTCGTGACGCAGATGTTGTCGTGGGTCAGGTTAACATACATGTAGTGTTGACGCGTGTGGTAAAGTGAACGCGCCCAAGTCTTGGCGCATTTGAGTTCAATCATGGGCTCTGACATCAGCGTCAGACTTCAAGCAAGCAGGCATGTTCCCATCCCATACCCGCCAACATTATTGTTGTACATGAACATATACGCACCCGTCTACGACCTCTACTCAAACTTCGATCGAACGCACCTCTATTACACCCGCTGCTCGCTGATGGTTGGACAATGATGTTGAGGCAGCTGTCCTCGCGCGTGGCAAGCTCTGCCAGACAGGCCCCATCCGCGCTGGTACGCCGACAACCCCAACATGTAGCGACAACGACACCCAACGCCCAAATAGCTGCGAGAAGACCACTTTCATACGCTGCGCTCTCGCGCGCCAGCAGTCGCTTGGCTTTGAATCAACGATGGTTGCAACGCAGAGCATGGCCGATGGGCTCTAGCGCTATTCACAACCTGCCCGCTGTCCGACATGCATCCTTTGCTAGGGCCATTCCCAAACTGGCCATGAAGCTGGTTCGGATCCCGGCCATGTTTGCTACAGCTATGATTGGAGGAGTGGCATACCTGCAGTACCAGGCAGTGCAGGCTGGAACATACGCGATCGACATATTTGGCAAGGCAAAGGACAGTGCCACTTCCACGGCAAGCGGTCTATGGAACGGTGCCGAAGGTATCTTTACGCAAGTCAAGGGCGGATGGGACAAGACGAAGGAAGAAGCTGGAAGTGTAGAAATGCCTCAGTGGATGAAGAACATCTACGAGGGTCGAGGAGGCAGCCAGGAGGGCGGCAGCGGAGGCGGTGGACCTGAACCCAAGGAAAGCTCTGTCGGTGCGGCCGGCGCTGGCGCTGCTACTGCCACGGCTTTTGCACTGGAATCTGATGGCGAGGATGACAACCGGCCATTTGAAGTTGCAGCAAGAGATGATCAGATGATGATGCTCACGCGCAAGATGATCGAAATCCGCTCTCTGTTGCAAACAGTCGACCAAGGAGAGTCGCTCACGCTACCCTCTATTGTGGTCGTTGGCTCGCAGTCTTCCGGCAAAAGCTCTGTCCTCGAAGCTATTGTCGGTCATGAGTTCCTTCCCAAAGGATCGAACATGGTCACCCGCAGGCCAATCGAGCTTACTCTTGTCAACACACCTAAAGCACATGCCGAATATGGCGAGTTCCCTGCACTTGGACTCGGCAAGATCACGGACTTCACTCAAATCCAGAAGACCTTGACCGATCTCAACCTCGCGGTCCCCGAAAAGGATTGCGTGTCTGACGACCCTATTCAACTTCGCATCCACTCGCCTAACGTACCCGACCTGAGCTTGATAGATTTGCCTGGTTACATTCAGGTTGAAGCGTTTGATCAGCCTACTGAGCTCAAGAACAAGATCCAAGCACTTTGCGACAAGTACATCCAGCCGCCCAATGTCATTCTGGCGATCTCAGCCGCCGACGTCGATCTTGCCAACTCCACCGCTTTGAGAGCCTCACGACGTGCTGACCCACGAGGTGAACGTACCATTGGAGTGGTAACTAAGATGGACTTGGTGGACCCAGTGCGTGGCGCCCAGATCCTGAACGATAAGAACTATCCTCTCAGGCTCGGATATGTCGGTGTGGTGTGCAAGATCCCACAAGAAACCAGATCACTCTTCTCACGAGGATCGGCCAACATCCTCAACGCAATCACTCGTAACGAGTCTTCTTACTTCGGCGCCCATCCTGAGGTATTCGGCGAGACCTCGAACGTGACTATCGGCACACCAAATCTCCGCAAGAAGCTCATGCACGTACTGGAATCAACCATGTCTTCTTCCCTAGCTACCACTAGCGAGGCAATCCAACATGAGCTGGCAGAAGCTACTTACGAGTTCAAGGTGCAGTACAACGAGCGCTCAATCAGCGCTGAGTCCTATCTCGCTGAATCCTTGGATGCATTCAAGCACTCTTTCAAAGGCTTCTCCGACCAGTTTGGCAGGAAAGAGGTGCGAGCAATCGTCAAGCACGAGCTTGATCAGCAAGTGTTGAACCTTTTGGCACAACGATACTGGAACCGACCAGTGGACACGTTGCAACCGCTTGATAAGCTTTCTGAAAGTGTACAGGATCCTCTCGACTCACTGCCTAAAGCTGACCCTGAGAACCCATTGTGGCATCTCAAGCTTGACGCATCCACTGCTTCTCTGACCAAACTTGGTATTGGACGTCTTGCTACCTCGATCACCGCGCAGTCGCTGCAGTCGTCCATCCAATCTCTGATTCACAACAGCACCTTCGCCAACCATCCATTCGCTATTGAAGCTATTACCCAGGCATCAGAGAACATTTTACGCGACTTGAGCTTCGACACTTCGGATGAGCTTGAGATCTGTGTCAAGCCATACAAGTATCGCATTGAGCTTGACGACAACGAATGGAAGCGTGGTCGCGAGAACATAACTGCAGTGCTGAAGGGCGAGCTCTCCGATTGTGAAGCCGCCACCAAAGTTGTGGAGGACCAGATCGGCGGCCGACGCAAGATGAAAGATGTCGTCAGCTTCATCGACCGCGTGCGAAAGGGCGACGTCGTACTTGAAGGCGATGGCATTGGTGGTGCGGGAGGCTTCAGTGCGGCCCTCCTCGCGAAAGGGAAGGAAGCGCTCTTCCTACGCGACCGCTCAGACATCATACGTATGCGTCTCGCAGCTGTCAAGTCGCGACAGTGCTCCGACAAGAAGAACAAGTACTATTGCCCCGAGATCTTCCTCGATGCCGTCGCCGACAAACTCACCTCGACTGCGGATTTGTTTTTGGACGCCGAGCTGCTAAGCAAATTCTACTACCAATTTCCTCGTGTACTCGAGCAGCACTTCCGCCACCTCGACGATGCTACAATCGATCGCTTCGCCCGTGAGGATCCCAAGATCAAGAGACATCTCGACGTCGTCAAGAGGAAGGAGCTGCTGGAGCATGTGCTGAAGGAGATGGATAGCTTGAGGCAATTGGAGGCTCGTGAGAAGAGGAATTCGACCAGGGGAACCCAGACGGATGACGATAGGAGAAGACCGAGGAAGGGCTGGGGCCTGTTTTGAAGTAGCTATGTAATATTCACTGGATGGCGTTTGTTTGTTGACAGCGGAATGGAGGATACCAAGTGTGTTTTGTACTAGACTCTACTTTATATTGCCGTAATCCCGGAATCTCACTACGGTCTTGTTCTGAAGACGTGCTGTTTCGATTTCCAATTGTTCAATCGTGTCGATGTCAATCCTCAGTCATCAGACAACACGTCCTCCAGCGTAACCTCATCCACCTCCCACTCCTCCTCAAACTCAGCAACGATCGGATCCTCCAACGCGCCAATCTCAATAGGTACACTACACCTGAACAAAGCCCACCCCTTCTCATCCCTCTCCTCCACCTCCCCATGCCTCTTCATCCTCAACCTCACAACCTCATAAGCAAGAATGAAAGGCTCGGTCGGGACCCCCTTCAACTTAGAACTACTACTATGACTATGCTCCGCCTCCGGCCCAAGACTAAGCGGAATCCCATTAGAAGTCCCATCTACACTCAAATCGCCCGAAAACGCAAAACTCCGATTATGCGAGACGGTGACGTTGGCGCCGCTCGCGACCATCAAGCCAACTACCATGTACAAAGGAGGAGCCAGGAATTTCTTCCCGGCGATGCTTTTGATGTCGTAGTCCTGGACCGTTTGCGCGAGATACTTCCTGTCGGGCCGGAAAGTCGAGGCCCGGACGTTCTCGCAGTCGATGGCGAGATCGTAGCCTTTGGCGCCTTCTTTGGAGATGCTCCCGCCTAGGCCTGCGAGGAGGGAGATTCCGGCGTGGAGGCCGGTTTTGGTCGAGCGGGCTTTGCTGCTGTCCCAGCTCCAGGGTTTGTAGTCTTGGGTTGTGATTTCCGAGGCCGGGATGGGGCGTCTTGTCGATTTGTTGAGGGGTCGCTTTGGGTCGGGGATTTTGTTTCTCGTGGAGCCTTGGGCTGATGTTAGGACGGTTCCGAGCCGGAGGTCGCGGTCGGGGAGGAAGGCGAAGCTTGGGAGGAGCATGTAGGAGGGTTGGAGGGCTTCCATTTTTGCTTATTTTCGTGTTAGGGAGGGAGACACTGCTCGGTTTCACGGACGACGGTATTTCTGAATGTATATGTTCTCGTTCTGATGATGTTCTATTCACATGATGTGTTGGTCAGGAGGTGAAAAGTGACATCATCGGACGAAACGGCGTTCAAGTCTTGCTGCTTTTAAATAGATACCTATCTTGCGTGGAGTTGTTCAATTCCATCATTTTATTGGAGTTGTCAGTACTATCATCATGTTCGACTCTTTCCTTCCTATCGGCCCACGACAAGTCCAGAACATCTACAGCCATTGTTTGTTGCCAAAGTGACTGACAAACCCACCACCATGCGACTCTACCCTCGCGCTCTCAATAACCTTCAAACACATATCCACGCTCTCACTCGGACTGATCGGGCCCGTGAAATGAGGAGCATACTCCTGGAACATTCCGCCCATAGCCTGCCCGCCCTGGATCTCCTCCTCGGTCATGGGCTTGCCTTCCGAAGTGTCCACGAGACCGGGACTCAGCGCCAGCACCATGATGCCCTCACTCTTTCCTAGAGCGGCGTTGTATTTCGCGACAAGAGCGTTCGTGGCGGCTTTGGAGACGGAGTAAGGCGCGGCGATGGGGACGCTGAATTTATTGATCAAGTCCACATCGGCCATGCCGGTGGAGATGACGATGATCTTCTTCTCTTTGCCGGCGCGGATGAGAGGGAGGAAAGTGTTGATCGTGTTTGCGACGCCGACGACGTTTGCGCGGAAAGAGTCCATGAAGTCTTGCTCCAGGGCTTCGAGGTCGTCGTCAATGAGAGTTTTGAAAGCGGTGCGCTCGCTAACTAGGGCGGCGTTGTTGATGAGGTAGTCCAATGAGCCGTTGGTGAGTTGTGAGGTCTCCGCGACAGCGGTCTTGAGACTTGATCGGTCGGTGATGTCGCCTTGGACGATGGAGACGTTTGAGATGCCGTCTTTCTCCAGGCGTTTGAGCGTGGCATCTTTGTTGCGTGCTAGACCGATGACTGTGTTTTCTGGAACCGCTGCGAGGTGTTGCACGAAAGTGTAGCCAAGCCCGCGAGAGGCACCGGTAATGAGGTACGAAGGCATCTCGATACTGGTTTCAGGTCGGTGTTGTCGGTGTTGTCGGTGTTGTCGG